>Ga0214473_10000352_pt1 | contig 64553 bp, 46 predicted proteins | sample RVTome_7_FD_203509 | JGI IMG/M metagenome (GOLD analysis project Ga0214473, IMG submission 203509) | Soil microbial communities from uranium-contaminated site in the Upper Colorado River Basin, Wyoming, United States - RVT98D197 | ecosystem: Environmental > Terrestrial > Soil > Contaminated >...
GCGGCCGGCCTGAGGATGTGCGGGACTACCAATCCTGGCGGAGCCGGGAAGTGGCGACCTGAATACTCGGAATATCTTCGGGGCAAGGACGTGATTTTAATCCCCGACAACGACAAGCCAGGTCGTGAGCACATGGCGCAGGTGGCCGCGGCGATACAGGACGTGGTGGTATCGCTCAAGTGGATCGAACTGCCCCATCTGCCGGAGAAGGGGGACTTAACCGACTGGGCAGATCGAATCGGCGACTGTGAAGAAGCCACCATGCAGCTGGCGGAGATGATCGACCGGGCCGACCAATACGTTCCACCACAAAATAATACTGATCAGGATAGGATAACAGATGGGCCTAACACCGAATTCCCGCCGACCGATATGGGTAACGCAGAGCGACTTGTGGATCGTCACGGCCAGGAGATTCTTTACTGTTATCCTTGGAAAAAATGGTTGATATGGGACGGCCGGTTATGGGTCCTCGATGACAGCGGAGAAATCGAGCGTCGGGCGAAACAAACCGTGAGATCAATAACTAAAGAGGTAACGGACGAAATGGATGAGGAAAAGGTAAAGAAAATCTACAAACATGCCGGCCGATCCGAAGCGGATGCCCGAATTCGAGCCATGATTAACCTTACCCATTCAGAAGTGCCCATCCTTCCTCATGACTTTGATTCTAATCAATACTTGTTGAACGTAGAGAACGGCACCATCGATCTGAAAGAAGGGAAATTACTTCAACATGATCGTGCGCAATTTTTGACTAAAATAGCACCGGTAAAATATGATTCCTCCGCACAGTGCCTACGTTGGTCACAATTTCTTGACAGGATCATGGATGGTAACACCAGCCTGATTGAATATCTCCAGCGGATTATTGGCTATGCTCTAACCGGTGATACTTCCGAGCAGAGCTTCTTCATCTTTTACGGAACCGGTGCGAACGGAAAAAGCACCTTCATCGAGACCATTCGGTCAATCCTCGGTGGTTATGCCATGCAGGCTGATTTCGAGACATTCCTCAACTCAAAAAACGGCAAAGGGATACCCAACGACGTAGCCTGCCTGCAGGGTGCGAGATTCGTATCTGCCATCGAAGCGGGTGCTGGCCGCTCGCTGAACGAGTCCCTGATAAAGCAACTCACCGGTGGTGAGCCTATCCGAGCGCGCTTTTTATATAGTGAGTTCTTTGAGTTCCTTCCGACGCTCAAGTTATTTTTGGCCACCAATCACAAGCCTCGGATTCTGAACCAGGATTGGGGAATTTGGCGCAGAGTCAGGCTGATACCCTTCAATGTAACCATTCCGAAAGAGGAGCAGGACTCCAAGCTGGTCGAAAAACTGAAAGAAGAATCGTCAGGTATCCTCAACTGGGCCATCGAAGGTTGCCGGGAATGGTTAATATCAGGATTGGGGGAACCAGAAGAGGTGGCAACGGCAACCAATCTGTACCGCGAAGAGATGGATAGTATCGGGGCGTTCCTCGAGGAACAATGCGTCCTGCAGTCCACCGCCAGCGTGAAAACAAGCGATCTGAAGATGGCATATCAGGATTGGTGCGATAAAAACAAAGAGGATCCGGTCGGACCAAAGATTTTTGCGTCTCTGTTGGAAAGCCGCGGCTGCAAAGCTGGCAAAAGCAATGGCGCCCGGATTTGGAAGGGACTTGAACTTAAGACAGGGACATCAGGGACGTTAGATATGTAAACTCTCTATGCATTTTTCTTAATAGAGCTACAATGTTGTAATGTCCCTGACGTCCCTTGAAAACTCAAAACTTGAAAAACAATACAGCAGATTTGAAAATGCGGCTGTCAATCAGGAAAGAACTATGGGATCCACCAAAATAGCAGATGGCAAGCTTCTGCGGCTAATTGACGTAGACGGAATGAACCAATCCCAAGCTGCCCGCGAGCTTGGCGTAACACGCCAGGCGGTCAGCCGTCGACTTCAGCAGCTGCGGGGCAAAACCACCCGGGTCTTGGCCGCAAAAGGAATCGGGCAGGTCATCGATAACAAGCTCGATTCCATTGCCCAGTTGAAGAAGATCAACGACCGAGCGAATGAACTTCTGGATGAGCTTGAGGGCAATCCAAAGTTAGAGATAAAGGTGATGGCCGAAATCAGGGGCCAGTTAAAACTTCAGCTGGAAATACTACAAACTCTCTATTCAATGCAGGCAGCGGAGGAATTTCAGAACGCCGTGCTGGAAACTTTAAAGGAAGTATCTCCGGATGTCCGAAATCGCGTCATTCAAAAGCTTAACGAAAAGCGCGTTGTTCGATCAGCTCTTCGATTCTCTTAAGGCTGAGTTCGGCGCTGCTGATCAGGTGCAGCCGGTCATCCCTTGGGCGGAAAGCCTCTTGATGGATGGCAGGCCGTTCTCGCTGGTGCAGCATGAGTACCAGAAGGATATGCTGACTGAGGAAGCACCTCGCCAGGTGTTCCTCAAGGGCGCACAGATTGGGGTAACTTCGGTGGCGATGTTACGCACACTGCACGGCCTGATTTCGCGCCGCTACCCGCAGGGCGCGCTGTATCTGTTTCCGAGCAGGGCGGACGTCGTGGATTTTGCCAGGGGGCGGTTCAACCCGCTCATCAACGACAATAAGACCATCGCCGGAAATGTTCAGGACACTGACAACCAGACGATCAAACGAATCGGCAGGTCAATTTTGTATCTTAGGGGAGCACGCTCGACGGCTAAAGTCGGTGGGATGAAACGCACGAGTTCCCAGCTGAAGTCGATTCCGGTCGACCGGGTTGTATTCGACGAGGCGGATGAGATGGAAGCGGCCATGATTGACCTCGCGCGCGAACGGCTTTCCCACTCGGCCGTCAAAGAAGAGATATATCTGAGCACACCGACGATTCCAGATTACGGCGTCGATAAACTTTTTCAGCAATCAGATCAGCGGCACTGGTTCATCCGCTGCAGCAAATGTGGCGGTGATACCTGCCTGGAGCTCGAATTCCCTGACTGTCTGTATGAGCGGCCCGATGGTCAGGTCATTCGGCAATGCCTTCGCTGCCGCAGCAATGTGATTAATCCTCGCGATGGCCGTTGGGTAGCGAAGTATCCGGACCGGGCCAAAGAGATAGTCGGCTGGCGGATATCGCAGCTCAACTCGATGTATGTCGACCCGGCGAAGATTCTGAATCTCTTCCGGAACCCGCCGGGAGGGAACATCAGCGAAATCTACAATTCCAAACTCGCACAAGCTCATATTTCAGCCGAAAACCGACTGGCCATTCCCGAAATTATCAATTTGTGCGGCAATGATCCCATAGCCGAATCGGATGTTGGACCCTGTTTTCTCGGCGCTGATGTAGGTTCGGTGATCCATTGTGTTATCGGGAAAAGGCATTGGGACAAGGAGGGGAAAATCGTATATGTCGGCTCGTTTCCGGATTGGCAACAATTGGATTCGCTGATGAAGCGCTTCCACGTGGCACGAGCCGTAATTGACGCCTTGCCTGAGACCCGTTTAGCACGCGAATTCGCTCACAGCCACAAGGGCAAGGTCTTCCTTTGTTACTACCAGGAACACCAGAAAGGCGCTTACAGCTGGAACGAAAAGGAGTTGACCATCGCGGCCAACCGAACCGAGGCTCTCGATGCAAGTCACAATCAGCTGTCGAATGGAAAAGTCATTTTACCCAGAGAATGCGAAGTGATTCATGATTTCGCCCGGCACTGCAGTAATACCGCCCGCGTTCTGCATACTGATCCGGAAACTGGATCGTCACGATACGTCTACTTGAGGACAGGTGATGATCACTATCGTCACGCTTTTTCTTACGAATGTATGGCTCGGGGACAAGGGGCATATAGCGCCTTTGCCAACTGTAACCTAAGCTGAGGGGACTGAAATGCCTATCATCCGACATGAATGGAAAGGCCTTGATTTCGGCCGGGTCTTCGGCGGCCTGGCCTGGCCGAGTGATAAGCCCGGTTTTGCGGTAATAGTTGGAGAGGAGCGCTTTCCAGCTATCGGAACCAAGGACTATCACTGCTACCTGATCGCTGAGGTTGAAGAGCAGAGTCTTCAATCATTGATAGCCTGGTGTGCAGAGTTGGCTGCGATCTATAACGTACAGAATTTCTACGGCCGCCGTCATCCGCCTTGCATCCGATACTTAAACGTCAGAAACCGAGAGGTAAGCGAAAGAGGGCTGCCTGAATTCCGTGTATCTCAGACTCCTAATTCCGAAGATGGATTTATCGAATATCATATAAACATTTTGTTGCACCGGCTCAGTAACGAGCACCAGACTCTCCATCTACACAAGGATAGCAGGCTGCCTGGCTATCTGACGGCAGTGCCGGCCAACGGAATAAGTACTGCTACAGAATCACAATTCCCTGCGGTCGCGGCATTGGGCTATGCGATATCGGCGCTGACAATCTACAAACCACGTACTGAGGTAATAGAGTACAGGCGAGTTGAGACAGGCAGAAACCCTATATCCGGTTATTAATAGATGCTTTCAATCTAAAATAAATGACAGAAGCTGATGGATTCAAAAGTTCTAATTGAGGTGGCTGCAGCAAGCCGTTTTAACTTATGAGCAGAATCTTTGATATAGTGGATTTGAAGAAAAGAAACGTCCTGACTGTCCAGCAGGCAGCTTTCTACGCCGGCACCAGCCGGCCGGTGGTGGAACGCTGGCTGGATAATGGTGATTTGGGGTATTTCGTCCTACCCCGCACAAGTCATAAGAAACGGCAACGCCGGGTATTCAGGATTGAATTGGATGCCTTCTTGGAAAGCCTTTACCAGAAAAAAGAGCCAATATCGCCAAAACCAAAACAACAGTCCTTGATTTTACTGGAACGGGCACACTAACTTTCCCGCAGGGCAATCGTGCGGGAAGGGAGCGCACGAATGGCTTACATAGAACCGCGTCTCAGAAAGCGCGGAAACAAGTACCAGATCGACTACGTCAATCCCGACGGCCGCAGGAGGAGGCTCTCGGCGGGGAGAAGTTTCCAGATAGCCGAGCGTATCCGGATCAAATATGCCACTTGGCTGCTGGATGGCAAAGACCCCGAAAAAGAAGGAGAACGGGAAAGGCTTGCCCGGCAGAAAAGCTCTGTCAGCCTCAAGGAGTTATTCCCGATCTTTATGGAGCGCTACGGCTCCAAGCAAAGCCGGAACATGCAGACCAGCTACCGCAACAGCTTCAAAAACATCTGCCGCTGCCCGGAGCTTGCCGAAATCCCGATAGGTGACATCACCCGGGGCCTGATGATCGACTACATGAACGTCAGGCTCAAGCAGGACGGCGTCTCCACCCGGACGGTCGACATCGAGAAGGCATTCGTCTCGGTGATGCTCTCCTGTGCCGTGGAATGGGGTAACCTCGACACCAATCCCTTGCTCTCCATGAAACGCTTCGACCAGGGTAAGAAACGTGACGTCGCTCTGTCAGGCGAACAGTTAGAGCCCTTGATCACCGCTTTGGAAAAGCCCATATCGGACATCGTCGAGTTCGCCTTATTCTCGGGTATGCGGAAGGGGAACATTCTGAACCTGCTGATCGAGCAGATAGAATTCCACCCCCAGTGGACGACGGCTATGATCACCACGGTGGTTAAGGGAGGCAGGAAGGAGACGATCCCCGTTGGGCCTGACGCCGTCGCGACCTTGAGACGAGTGATCGGGAGCAGAACCGAAGGGTTTGTATTCCCAAATCCCAGCACCGGAAGGCCGTACATTTCAATCCACAAAGTCGTTGACCAGGCGATTCGGAAGCTCGGGCTGACCGCGGAAGACGGATCTAAGCTTCGCTTCCACGATTTCCGTCATTTCAGGGCCAGCCAGTGGATCAATGCCGGCGCGAGGCTGGAGGATGTTCAGGTTGCCCTTGGCCACAAAAGCAGGGTGACGACAGAGAGGTATGTCACAGCGGATAAGCAGGCTGTCGGGGCAAGGCTGAGCCTAATCAAAAGCCCTGGCAGATAGCATCTGCCAGGGCTCATGTCAAGGAGGTACGTTAACCTTTTGTCACGGTTTTGGCACAGTTGGCTTCAAGAGCAACTGCCTGCTGTGACAAAGAATTTCGTAAGTCCTTGAAAAATATGGTACGCCCGAGAGGAATTGAACCCCCAACCTTCTGATCCGTAGTCAGACGCTCTATCCAATTGAGCTACGGGCGCAAGTGTTTCTGATTTCAAACCTTGGACGGTTTAAACTAACCAGCCGCGGAGAAAAAATCAAGGTTTTTTGGCGATCTCCCTGGTGGGGCGGGCCGGCCGGTCCTTTGCAAATTTCACGGGTGCGGTAACCCCTCGGGGGTTGGTTCGCATTGACCGTGCCGGCCCGCCATACGCCCAAACGCCGTTATTCCGTAAACGTCAGATTCCTTATTAATGGATAGTTCCCGGTCCGTCCGGTCAACGCGTAAAGCGCTTCACAGCCCGCACACACTCCGGCATTTCGCCCTTGTACCAGCCGGTCCGCTCCACCTCGTACGAATCGAACTTTGGAATATAGGGCTTGATATCCAACAGCGGCGTGCCGTCCAGGATATCGAACTGCTCGATTTCGAGCCGGTTGCCCTCGACTTTTACCAGCCGCACGCAGCTCATGCCGATCGAATTCGGCCGGGCCGGGCTGCGGGTGGAGAAAACGCCGTGGCTTTTGTCGTCGAGATAGGGTGTGACAGTCAGCGAACAAGCGCCCGCCCTGTCACACCAGAATAAGAGCCACACCCGGTCGAACAGCTCCAGATCAGCCAGGCCCTCGGCAAACTCCGGGAACACCTCCACCCAGCCCCGGTCCCCGGCGCTCATTACCGGCTGCACCGGCGTGCCCTCTTCCTGCCTGAACGGGCTGTGGATTATTCCAATCGGCTCGACCTTGAATTCCAGCTTCATCGCTCTCCCTGCGTCCTCACACTTCTTCCGGCACTACGAACGGATAACGATACTCGCGGCTTACCAGGTTCTGCGCCTCTTCATCGCCGATAAAAGCTTCTCTTTCGGAGTCAAAGTAGACAGTCCGGCCCACCCGGTAGGCGATGTTGCAGAGGTGGCACATCGAGGCGGCCAGGTGCCCCTCGAGAATGTCGGCGGTGAGGTCTTTGTGCTTGCGGGACCGCACGGCCTTGATGAAGTTTTCGAAATGCGATTCATCACCGGTCCCGCGGGTGTTGAGCATGTCGTAGCGGGATTTGGCTTGGTCATTGCTCATTGATTCTCCAGGCTCGTTTTTGCGGCCGTAGAAGGTGCTCCACTTGTTACCCCCCAGATGCAGATAGCCCTCGGTGCCCAGGAACCACATTCCGTTCTGGTCGCCGTTGTCGTACAGCCCGCGCACCTCGAACTGGACAATCTTCCCATCGGCGTATTCCATCACCGAGGTCTGTATGTTGGGAGTCTCCTGGTCGCAGTCCCACTGGTAGAAACCGCCGATACTCTGGGTTTTCCGCGGATGTTCGTACTTCTGCAGCGCCCAGCGGGCCATGTCCATGTAATGCGGCCCGTTGTTGCCGGTCTCCCCGTTGCCGGTGTCCCAGAACCAGTGCCAGTTGTAATGGAAGCGGTTGTCGATGAACGGCCGCCAGGGAGCCGGTCCCAGCCAGAGGTTGTAATGCACGCCCTTGGGCACTTCGGTCACTTTGCCCCGTCCGATCGTATCGCGGGGGCGGATGAAGGGTATGCGGATCATGTATACGTCGCCGATTTTTCCGCTGTGAATGAAGTCCATGGCCGCCATCACCACCGGACTGGTGCGGTTCTGACTGCCCGCCTGGACAATCCGCTTGTACTTGCGGGCCGCCTCGATGATCTTGCGGCCTTCATGGATGCTGTATGAAACCGGCTTTTCGACGTAGACGTCCTTGCCGTTCTGGCAGGCCCAGATCGAGGCCAGGGCGTGCCAGTGGTTGCAACTGGCGACCGAAAGAACGTCGATTTCCTTGTCTGCCACCACTTTGCGGATGTCTACTTCCGTTCTCGGCTTCTTGCCCTGGATCTTCTCGACGTCCGCCACGGCCTTGGGCAGCAGGTTTTCATCGATGTCGCAGAGCAGGGCCACCTCCACGTTGTTCATCTTGGCGAAATTTTCCGCATGGGCGCCGCCCCGGCCGTTGATACCCATCACCGCCACCCTGATCCGGTCGTTCGGGCTGTCTTTCGCCAATCCCGATGTAATCCAGGGTCCGGCCATGGCAAGTCCTGCCGCCCCGGTCCCGGCCTTACTTAAGAATTTTCGGCGATCCATGGATTTCATAAAAGAACTCCCTTAGGGTTGGTGGTTAGTGAGCGAGGAACGACTGAAAGGCTTTCGGTTCAGTCAGGCACGGTGCATAGAATATAAACATAAACCGGCGCGAGGCAACCACAAATCACCGGTCGGTCAGTCGCCGAGGAAGGTTCCGGATAGTATTACCGGCCCGGTTAAATCCGCAACATTTTTGTAACATATTCGCTTGACATATGGTTATCAGAGTTGTAGCTATATGATTACAGGGGGATTTGTGTCTGCCCCTGATCCAGCCAAACAGTCGTCCCTCCAGCCGGTCCTCATCTGGCCGGCAATCGATATATCCAGGTCGGGTTTAAATCGGCTGAATGGCCTTACGCGGCCGATCCGTATCGTAGAAGAATGTGTCCGGTGTCGGCTTAAGATATAAAGGCTTGGAATTCTTTTTAGGGTAGTCTGCCTGACTGATAACTCAGTTTCCAATTTTTTAACCACCATTATCCCCCCAAAAACAGGGAGCGGCCCATGAGCAAAGGTGGAAACAAGAAAGCACCGCCGGTTAAAGGCCTGGACCGCAGAACATTCCTCAAGGGAATGGGAACAGGCCTGATCGGCACCGCGACCATCGGCCAGGGTATTCTGGCCGCCGATGCCGCAGCAGCTCAACCGGCAGCGGCCAAAGGCGAGAATATCGAAAAGGCTGCGGTCACGATGACGATCAATGGGAAGAAGTACACGGTGGAAGTCGAGCCGCGGGAAGTCCTGCTGGAGGTTCTGCGCGAGAAGCTGCAGTTGACCGGGGCCAAGCTCGTCTGCGGTCACGGCGAATGCGGCGCCTGCACTGTGATCCTCAACGGCCGGATAGTGTATTCCTGCCTGATGCTGGCGATCGAGGCCGATGGCGCGAAGATCACCACCATCGAGGGTCTCGGCCAGCCGGGTAATCTGCACCCGGTCCAGAAAAAGTTCATCGAACACGACGCCTACCAGTGCGGCTTCTGCACCCCGGGTTTCGAAGTCGCCCTCGCCGACCTGCTCGAAAAAAATCCCAAGCCCACACTCGAAGATATCAAAAGGGGCCTTGCCGGCAATATCTGCCGTTGCGGAGCACATCCGCACATCTTCAATGCGGCCCTGGACCTCGCGGCCGGGAAGGGAGGTAGGTGACAATGGCTAAATGGATGCCTGCTGAAAAGATGCGCTATATCGGCAAGGACGTTCCGCGCACCGATGGCCCGGCCAAGGTCACCGGAACCGCCAAGTTCTCATACGACATCATCCTGCCGGGCATGCTTTACGGCAAGATTCTGCGCAGCCCTCACCCTCACGCCTACGTCAAGAACATCGATCTTTCCGCCGCGGCCAAGCTTCCCGGCGTGGCCGCCGTACTGGACCTCAACAAGTACACGGTCCGCTACCAGGGTGATGAGATTGCGGCGGTGGCTGCGGTCAGCCCGGACGTGGCGGAAGATGCCTGCGGCCTGATCAAGATCGTCTACCAGCAACTGCCTTACGTGGTGACCGAACAGGACGCGATGAAGCCGGATGCGCCCCGGATCGCCGAAAGCGGCAACGTGAGCTGGCAGCGCAATGGCGACAAGGAAAAGGTGGAAACGATTCTGGCGGCGAGCACCCACGTGATAGAAACCGAACTTCACTGCCAGGTGCAGGTCCACAACTGCCTCGAAACCCACGGCTGCGTGGCCGTTTGGGAAGACGGCAAGCTCAAGGTGTGGATTTCCACTCAGGGCGTGCACGGCTGCCGCACCGATTTCGCCGAATATTTCGAGACTGAGGAAGACAAGGTCGAAGTGAACTGCGAGTACATGGGCGGAGGATTCGGCAGCAAGTTCGAGATCGGAGTGGAGGGCCAAACCGCAGCCCGCCTGGCGAAGATGACCGGCAAGCCGGTCAAGCTGATGCTTTCCCGCAAGGAAGAATATCTGAGCGTGGGCAACCGTCCCTCGGTGAACGCCCACGTTAAGGCCGGCTGCGACGGCCAGGGCAAGATCACCGCCCTCTGGGTCGAATCCGACGGCACCGGCGGAGTGGGCGGCAACGCCGGCTACCCGATGCCCTACATCTTTCAGATACCGGACGGGGCTTTCTATTTCAAGCATGGCCACGTCAGAATCAACGCCGGCACCGCCAGGGCGCAGCGCGCTCCCGGCCATCCCCAGTCCGCGTTCATCACCGACCAGACCATCGATATGCTGGCCCAGGCGGCCGGGATGGACCCCATCGAGTTCCGCATTCTGAACGACCCGAACAAAGCCCGTCAGCGCCAGTACCGGATCGGCGCGGAACGGATCGGCTGGAGCCAGAAGTGGAACAAGGTGCCGGGTTCAGGCAAGGGTCCCAAGAAAAGAGGGATAGGGATCGGCACCGGCCAGTGGGGAGGCGGCGGAGCCCGCTCCACCAAGGTCACCGTGGATATTTTCCCGGACGGCAAGGTGAACGTCTCGACCGGCACTCAGGACCTGGGCACCGGCGTCCGCACCCTGGTCCACCTGGTGGCCGCCGATACGCTGGGGATCTCGATGGACCTGGTCACACCCCAGATCGGACGCAGCATTTATCCGTTCAGCACGGCCAGTGGCGGCAGCATCACCACCGGATCGGTCACTCCGGCGGTGAAGAACGCCTGCGACGTGGCCCGCGGCCAGTTCTTCCAGAAAGTGGCCGCCGCGCTGGGAGTTTCGGCCGAGGAGCTGACCTGCGAGGACGGGGTGATTTTCTCCACGAAAGACGGCTCGAAAAAAATGAGATGGAAAGAGGCCTGCGCTCTGCTGCAGGGACAGGTGCTGAGCGTGACTGATGGCTGGGTCGAGGGGCTGAGCTCCTCGGGAGTGGCCGGCTGTCAGTTCTGCGAAGTAGAAGTGGACGTCGAAACCGGCCGGGTCAAGCCGATAAAGTTCGTTGCCGTGCAGGACTTCGGCCTCTGCCTCAATTCGCTGACCTCCAGAAGCCAGATCAACGGCGCGATCGTCATGGGCCTGAGCTGGGCCCTGTTCGAGGACCGCACTATGGACCCGGGTACCGGCACGATGGTCAATCCCAATATGGAGAACTACAAGGTGCTGGGAAACATGGAAGTACCCGAAATGGATGTCGTGATCGACAATATGCCCGAACGGGGTGTGATCGGCCTGGGAGAGCCGCCGCGGGTTCCAACCGCCGGCGCCCTGGCCAATGCGGTCTACAATGCGATCGGCGTGCGAATCACCCGCATGCCGATCACCGCGGACAAGGTGTTGGCGGCCTTAGCGAGAAAAGGAGGCGAATAAGATGAAGGCCTTTGTCTATTACAATCCCAAAGACCTCGCCGATGCAGCCGGTGCCCTGATCCAGGATGGCAGCAAGCTGATCGCCGGCGGCACCGACCTGCTGGGCGAAATGAAGAACCGTTACGTGGCGCCCGAGCGTGTGGTAAACCTCAAGAGCGTGAGCGGCCTGGACCGGATTCGCTCGAGCGGTTCCGGGCTCAGGATCGGCGCCCTGGCGAAGCTGACCGACATCGCCGGCCACCCGGGCATCCAGAAAAGCCATCCCGGGCTGGCGCAGGCCGCTGAAAGCGTCGGTTCGCCGCAATTGCGCAACGTCGGCACCCTGGGTGGAAACCTCTGCCAGAGGCCGCGCTGCTGGTATTACCGCGGAGAGGAATACCCCTGTATCCGCAAGGGCGGGGGCACCTGCTTTGCGGTGCACGGCAGGAACAAGTACCACTGCGTGATCAACGGCGGCCCCTGTTTCATCGTCCATCCCTCGGACACGGCGCCGATGTTGATGGCTCTGGGCGCCAGCGTCACGATCCAGGGGCGGGCCGGACAGCGAGAGCTGAAACTGGATGACTTCTTTGTCCTGCCGGAAGACGACTCGATGGCGGAGAACGTGCTCAAGCCGGGCGAGTTCATCACCGAAATCATGGTGCCGGCCCTGGCCGCAAAAGCGAAGAGCATTTATCTCAAATTCAAGGAGCGCGGCAGCCGGGACTTCGCCCTGGCCAGCGCCGGCGTGGTCCTCGAACTGGACGGTACCACCTGCCGGAAGGCCTCGATAGTCCTGGGCGGAGTTGCACCGGCGCCTTACCGCGCCACGGCCGCCGAAAAAGCCCTGACCGGCAAGCCCCTGAACGGTCAGACTGTCCAGGCGGCAGCCCAGGCGGCTCTGGCCGAGGCTCAGCCCATGACCGAAAACGAATACAAAGTCGGCCTGGCCCGGACTATCCTGAAACGGGCGGTCCTGCGCGCCGCCGGTGTCGACGTGTAAATCAGCTTCCGAGGAGAAAGCCAGATGACTGCTATCCTGAACAAGCTCAGGAGGGTCTGCAAATACCACCGGTCCAAGGAATTTTACCTTGCCAACCAGAGCGGCGAGTTCTACCTGCCGCTGGCCAGCAGCCGCTGCTGGTGCCTCCTGACCCAGGGCCCGGTGGGACCGGACGACAAATTCGTCTCCGCCAGCGATTGCGATTCTTCACGCCCCTGTTTCAAGTCGCAGATTCCGGAAGAGGGTTGACAGGCTGCGAGAGGCGGTTCTAATGTAAAGGGGTCCGGAGCCTGTCTCCGGGCCCCTTTATTTCTTGACCTCGATGTAAGGCAAATGCCGCCGTGGCGCTTGGCCGGGCGGCCCGGCGAAACCCGGGTGACAATCTGAAAGAATTCTTCGAATCCCTGTTGCGTATCCTGGAAGCCGGCGAGCGTGCCGCGGTCAGTTCGGTCATCGCCCGCTCGGGGTCGGTGCCGGCGCCGGCGAACGCGAAGCTCCTGGTTCGGGCCGATGGCACGCTCGGCGGAACCGTGGGCGGCGGCGCGCTCGAAGGCGACGTGCATTACGCGGCCCGGAAGGCCCTCGAGTCCGGCCGGCCGGTAATCCAGCAGTTCGATTTCTGGAACGAAGCCTCGGCCGGAAACCTGCAGATTTGCGGCGGCAAAATCACGCTCTACACGGAAGTGGTACAGCCGCTGCCGGAAGAAATCGCGCTTTTCTGCGCCCTGGTCGACTCTCTCGCCTCGTGCCGCTCGGCAGCCTTGGCGACCGCGGTGATCGCCGAAGGCGCGAGTCCCGCGCCCGGCAACGTCCACCTGCTGTTCGACCGGGAGGGACTCAGAGCCGGCGGATTCGGCCGGGAGAGCTGGAACCGGGCCGTCATTGCCGCGGCCCTGCCGTATTTCGACGGGGAGGATCCGCTCTTTATCGAGCCGGAGGATCTGCCGGCGGCGGAAAGCGGCCTCGAGGGCTTCCTCGTGGAATTCATCCATCCGGCGCCCGTGCTCGTAGTTTTCGGCGGAGGCCACGTGGGCCTGGCCCTCTACCGGCTGGCCCTGTTTTGCGGCTTCCGTGTGATAGTGGTGGACGACCGCCCCGAATTCGCCTCAGCCGAACGCTTCCCCCAGGCCGAGACTACGCTCTGCAGCCCTTATCCCGAATCGTTCGGCAAGCTTACTGTGGGTCCCCGGCATTACCTGGTATCGGTCACCCGCTGCCACAATACCGACCGCCAGGTGATCGAGAAGGCGGTGCGCACCCCGGCGGCCTATCTGGGCATGATCGGCAGCCGGCGCAAGGTGAAGCTCCTGTGGGAGGAGCTGGAGAAGAAGGGGATCGACCGGTCGCTCCTGGATAAAATCCGGGCGCCGGTGGGGCTGCCGATTGGCGCGGAGACCCCGGAGGAGATCGCGCTGAGTATCATGGCCCAGATTATCGGCGAGCGCCGCAGCCGCAAGCCAGCGGTGACCAGACTTAAAATACTGCTGCGGCGGGACTGAAGGAGAGAGCCGATGATCGCGGCAATCATCCTCGCCGCCGGCAAGTCCGAACGCATGGGTCGGCCCAAGGCCCTGCTCGATTACGGCGGGAAGACCTTCCTGGCCCATCAGCTTGACATCCTGCGCCGGTCGGAAGCGGACTTTCTGCGGGTGGTGCTGGGACACCGGCCGGAAGAGATTCTCGCCGAGGTGGAGGTCCCGCCGGCCGAAGTGGTTATCAACCGGGATTACGAGCGGGGCATGCTGAGTTCCCTGCAGGCCGGCATCCGGTCGCTGGCCGGGCTGGCTGTGGAAGCGGCCCTGGTATGTCCGGTCGACCACCCGGCGGTCACAGCGGAGCTGGTCGACCGGCTGATCGACTGCCACCGGACAACCGGCCGGGGAATCGTCATCCCGGCCGCCGGGGAGCGGCGCGGCCACCCGGTGCTGTTTGCCGCCCGTCTTTTTGACGAATTGCTGCGGGCGCCGGTCGAAGTGGGCGCGCGCCACGTGGTCAGAAGCCACCCCGAGGAAGTTTTCGAATACCGGACCGGAGAGGCTGGCGTGCTGGCTGACATCGATACTCCGGAAGACTACAATCGGCTCACCGGGCACGAACCGGAGAAGAAATGAAAGCTGGGGGAAAAAATAAGCTGATCGCCCCGGAACAGGCGCTGGCCCTGGTGCTCAAACACGCGCCGGTTGGGCTGCCGGTGAAAGCGCCGCTCGTGGCGGCCGGCAGTCACGTGGCCGCCGAAGACATTGCCGCGTCTGCGGCCTACCCCTGGTTCAGTTTTTCGGCCATGGATGGCTACGCCGTGGCCAGCGCCGATCTGGTGGCCGCATCTGCGGACAACCGGGTCACCCTGCCGGTGGATGCTGAAATCCGGGCGGGAAATACGGAAAGAATGGCACTGCCGCGGGGCCGGGCAATGCGGATCATGACCGGTGCGCCGCTGCCGGAGGGAGCCGATTCGGTGGTCCCGCGGGAGGAAGTTGGGGAGGAAGGCCAAAGCGCCGTCTTTTCCGCCGCGGCCGAACCCGGCCGGTTCATCAACCGGGCCGGAGAGGAGATCGCCGCCGGGGAAGTGGTCTGGAGGGCCGGGGAGATGCTGACCCCGGCCGGAGTGGGCCTGTTGGCCGCGCTGGGCGTGGATTCGGTGTCGGTGTATCCCCGGCCGGTAGTGTCCGTGGTGTCCACCGGCGATGAGCTGGTCGAGCCGGGAGAGGCCAGGGCCCACGGCCAGATCTTCGATTCGCTCACTCCGGCTCTGTCCTGCGCCCTGGCTGACGAGCTGTGTTTCGAAATCCATCAGTACCGCTGCCCGGACGACCGCGAGTCGCTCTACTGTATGCTCGGCCTGGCCCTGGAAAAGACCGACCTCGCGCTGGTTGCCGGCGGAGTGAGCGTGGGCGACTACGACTTCAGCCTGCCGGTGTTCGAGCGCCTGGAAGTGCGCAAAATCTTCCACGGGGTGGACCAGAAGCCGGGCAAGCCGCTCTATTTCGGCAAGAAGGGCGAAAAGGCCGTGTTCGGCCTGCCTGGCAACCCCGCCTCGGCGCTGGCCTGTTTCTATCTTTATGTCAGGCCCGCTGTCCGCCGTTTCGCCGGGTTCGCCGACCCGAGGCCGGCCTGGAAAAAGGGCAGGCTGGCCGGACCGGTCGAAAACCGGCAGGCAAGGACTCATTTCGTGCGGGGGCAGGCAACGCTAACCGGAACCGGCTGGGAAGTGAAACCGGCGGGCAGGCAGAGTTCCTACATGCTGGTATCGTTCAGCCGGGCCAATGCACTGGTCAAGCTGCCGCCGGGGCCGGTGAGCCTGGCCGGGGGCGAAGAGGTGGATTTTCTGCTGCTGTGATAAAGCCGAGAATAGGTTCGCCATGCTGAAAATCGAGCACCTGTACATAAGCCGCGACGCCCTTTTCACCGAACGCGAGCAGCTTATCGATGAAGGCCGGGGCATCGAGCCGGTCCAGGCGGACTTCGAACGCTATCTGTCACTGGAAGATAACGATCTGGAGAAGCTCCAGACGGAGCTGGCCCGCTTCCTGGACCGCACCGGGTCCCTGCCTCAGCGGGCCGGCTATCCCTACGAAGAACCTTCCGATTACGCCGGCATCCGGGCCACGCGCCCGGCCGGCGGCTGTACCGCCGTCCGGCAGCCAGGGCCGGAGATTATCCGGGATAGAATCTATGGGGCGTGGTACGGCCGGGTGGCCGGCTGCCTGCTGGGCAAGCCGGTGGAAGGTTGGACAGGCGGGCGCATCCGGGGCTACCTGAAAGACCTGGACCGCTATCCGCTCGCCGACTACTTCCGGGCCGATGTCCCGGCCGAAATCGCCCAAAGGTACGAAATCCTCGCCGGCAAGGCCTTTATCGACAGGGTGGACCACCTGCCCTGGGACGACGACATCAATTATTCGCTGGCCGGGATGCTCGTCCTGAAAAAGCACGGCAGGAGCTTCCAGCCCTTGGACGTGGCGCACTTCTGGCTCGAAAACCTGCCGGTTCTTTCCACCTGGACCGCCGAACGCACCGCTTACCGTAATTTTCTGGAGGGCGTGGCTCCGCCGGAATCTGCCGTACTGTGCAACCCCTACCGCGAATGGATCGGCGCGCAGATCAGGGCGGACGCCTATGGCTGGCTGGCCGCCGGCAACCCGGAGCTGGCCGCGGAGTGGGCCTGGCGGGACGCCTCGGTGAGCCACGTCCGGAACGGCATATACGGCAGCCTGTGGGTGGCGGCCATGCTGGCCGCGGCCCCCTTCGCCGGTTCGGCGCTGGAAGCGGTGGAAGAGGGACTGAAACAGATACCGGAGCGCTGCCGCCTGGCCGAGGCGATCCGGGAAGTGATCGGCTGGCACGGGGAGGGAACCGGCTGGGAAGAGGCCATCGGCCGCATGCACGAGCGCTGGGACGAAAAAAAGCCCCATCACTGGTGCCACACGATCAGTAACGCCCAGATCGTGGCCCTGGGTCTCTTGTGGGGGGAAGGCGATTTCGAAAAGTCGATCTGCCGGGCGGTGCAGGCCGGTTTCGACACCGACTGCAACGGCGCGACTGTCGGGTCGGTGATGGGGATGCTGATCGGGGAGAAGGCTCTGCCTGCCAAATGGATCGATCCCCTCAATGACACGGTGGACACGAGCCTGGCCGGCTACCAGACCGTGAAAATCGGTGAGCTGGCCCGGGAGTGCTGCCGGCTCCGTCTGGAACTCCAGGACTGACTAAGTGCAGGTTTTCTTAAATATGGTTACGTTGCACTCAATTGAACTTCCCTGCGATTGCCCCGAATCATACGCAAGTTGTTATCTTTTGTGTAGGGGCGGACCCATGTGTCTTTACCAAACACCCATGTGTCCGCCCCTACGAGGATTTACGATAATTTTTGAATAATCCGGGATAATAAGAGCGTGAAATAAGTGGAGGTTACGATGATAAGCCATCCGGCAGGTAACTTGCCGCGCCGGCCGCTGGGCCGCACCGGCGAAAAGCTTTCCATTATCGGGTTTGGCGGGATCGTGGTGATGGACGAGACACCGGAGCACGCCGGCCGGGTGGTGCGGGAAGCCTTTGAAGCCGGGGTGAACTACTTTGACGTCGCGCCCACTTACAACAACGCCGAGGAGCGCCTGGGCCCGGCACTCGAGCCTTTCCGCAAGGAAGTCTTCCTGGCCTGCAAGACCATGGAACGCACTGCCGAAGGGGCGGCCTCCGAGTTGAACCGGTCGCTGCGAAACCTCCGCACCGATCATTTCGACCTCTACCAGATGCACTCGCTCGAAACCCGCGAGGACATCGAAATTGCTTTCGGCCCCGGCGGGGCGGTCGAGGCGTTCACGGCGGCGCACAAAGAGGGCAAAGCGCGGTTCCTGGGCTTTTCCGCCCATTCGGTGGAGGCGGCGCTGAGGGCGATGGACGCATACGAATTCGACACCGTGCTCTTTCCCCTGAATTACGTCAACTGGTACGCCGGCAATTTCGGGCCGCAGGTGGTGGAAAAAGCCCGGTCCAAGGGTATGGGCATCCTGGCGCTCAAGGGAGGGGCCCATACCCTGGTCCCGGACGGCGGTGTACCGCCCTACCGCAAATGCTGGTATCTGCCGCACGAAGACAGTCGGGAGGTCCAGCGCAGCTTCAATTTCACCCTCTCCCTGCCAATCACTGCTGCCCTTCCGCCGGGGGAGGAAAAGTTCTGGCGCCTGGCCCTGGAGGCGGGCTGTTCGTTCCGGCCGGTGGATGAAAAAGAAAAGACCGCTCTCAAGGAAAAAGCGTTGGCCGCCCGCCCGCTTTTCCGCTATCCCGCCTGGAAGTGACGGGACTTGATCGGCGAGGGTGTAAATCTTAAATTTGCATAGTTGATGAAGCTGGCAAGTATTCCATTAACGGGACTGGATCAGCGCCGGAGGCACGGACGATGAAACGAAACGAATTTTTCAAGGCAGGCCTGACTGCCGCCCTGGGTCTGGATCTGCTGGTGAGCCGGGGGATCCGGGCCAGCCGGCAGGCCACCCCAGGACCTTTGCCGCGCCGGCCCCTGGGCCGCACGGGCGAGTACCTGTCGGTGATCGGCCTGGGCGGAGTCACGCTCAGCGGTGAAACCCAGGAGCATTGCAGCAACCTGGTGGCCGAATGTTTCGACGCCGGGGTCAACTACTACGATGTGGCGCCCACCTACGGCAATGCCCAGGACCTGCTGGGCCCCGCTCTCGAACCATACCGCAACCGGGTTTTCCTCGCCTGCAAGACGGACAAACGAGACCGCGCCGGGGCGGAGATGGAGCTGAATACCTCCCTGGCAAAGCTGCGCACCGACTACTTGGACCTCTACCAGATTCATGGAATCAAGGATAAAGGGGAAGTGGACACCGTTTTCGGTCCCGGCGGGGCGCTGGAGACTTTCGTGAAGGCGAAGGAACAGGGCAAGGTGCGCTACCTGGGCTTTTCCGCGCATTCGGTGGAGGCGGCTTTCGCCGCCATGGAGGCTTACGACTTCGACACGATCCTTTTTCCGTTCAACTATAACCTGTGGTTCAAGGAGAATTTCGGCCCGCAGGTGATGGAGAAAGCCCACGGCAAGGGGATGGGCCCGCTGGCGCTCAAGGCCTGCGCCCATTCGGCCCGCTCCAAGGGCGAAAAGAGTAAATACGCCAAGTGCTGGTACCGGCCGCTCGAAACCGAGGAGGCCCTGGCGCGGGGCCTCTATTTCACCCTCTCCCTGCCGGTGACCGCGGCCCTGCCGCCGGGTGAGGAAAAATTCTTCCGCATGGCGCTGGGCCTGGCCGGCTCTTTCGTGCCCCTGACCGAACCTGAAAAGCAGGAGCTGGCAGCCCAGGCCCAGGCCGTGGACAACAGCCTGTTCAGTTATCCGGCCTGGCAGAGCTGAGCCGGATATTTGAGCGACAGTCGTTTGCCGATTGGACTATTTGCTCGAAGGAATTGATCTGAGAATAGATTGATAATGATTATAAATCGTATTATAATTGTATGTACCGGTTACATCCGATTAAATTCGACGGGTCAGCGACCGGTCCAGCAGTGGCAGGCTTTAACGTAAACCTAAGGTAAATTGGCAAATGCGGTACCCTGGGAAAACAATCGTACCGGCACTGCTGGTCCTGGCGGCCCGGTGGTCCTTGCCGGCTGCCGGCCTGGCCTTGGAACAGAAGCCGCTGGTGGAGGTGAAGCTGCTGGCCGATACCGACCGGGTGGTTCCCGGCGGGAAGTTCCGGTTGGGTTTATTGTTCAGGATCGCCGAGGGCTGCCACATCTACTGGCAAAACCCCGGGGATGCCGGCCTGGCGCCTGAAATCGAATGGAAGCTGCCGGAGGGTTTCGTGGCCGGTCCCCTGTTCTGGCCGGTCCCGGAAAGGCTCGAAGAGCCGGGCGGCTTGTTCGTCAACTCCTACAAGAATGAAGTTCTGCTCTTTTCCTGGGTGCAGGCGCCTCCGCGGCTGGCCGGCTCCACGGTCACGGTCGGGGCCCAGGCCGGCTGGCTGGTCTGCAAGAAAGTCTGCGTCCAGGAACGGACTGCGGTATCAGTCGATCTTCCGGTAGGCAGCGCCGCGACCGGCAGCGAAAGCACTGATATTTTCGAAAGTTACACCGGCCGCATCCCCAAGCCCGCCGACCAGGTCGAGGATTTCAGGTCGGAGACGCGCTGGGCTGGTGGAATTTCGCGATCCGGAGCGCGCACCGGTGTGGTGGTGCTCGAGGCGGACAAAGCCGGGACCAGTTTCGTGGGCGGCCCGGGAGAACTCGTCTGGTTCGCCGAGCCATCGGAACACCTGGTCTGCGAGGATTACCACCTCGATGCGGCCAACAGCGGCCCGGAGAGAGTGGTCCTGCACCTGAGGGTGAGGAAATTCGACGACGGCAGCACCTGGCCCGCGGTCTGGGGCGGAGTGCTCAAGGGCCGGCTGGTGAGAGCGGCGGCGGATACGGTGAATTATGCAGTCAGTCTGAAGTTTACCCGTTAGTCCAATTAAACCTGATGTCTCAACAGAGGGAGGTTTAGATGAAAGCCATCCTGATCCTGGCGGCTGCCTTTGGCGTGCTGGCCCTGGCGAGCGTTTCCTACACCGTAGCCGCGGACGCCAACAGCCCTGCTGTGGCCAAGGCTCCGGATTTCATCGCCGTGGACTACAAAGGCGAGGATATCAAGATGTCCGACTACCACGGCAAAGTAGTGGTGCTCGAATGGCTCAACCCGGAATGCCCATTCGTGCAGAGACATTACCGTGAAGGCACTTTCAAGAAGCTTGCCGAAAAGTACGGGGCTGAAGGCGTAGTCTGGCTGGCGGTCAATTCGACCAGCACGCAGGATGCAGCCCGCAGCGCAGACTGGGCGAAACAGAACGGCCTGCCCTATCCGATCATAGTCGATGAGGACGGCCACGTAGCCAAGCTTTTCGGGGCCAAGACCACGCCCCACCTGTTCGTGATCGGCCGCAACGGCGAGCTGGTCTACCAGGGCGCAGTGGACGACGATCCGAACGGCGACAAGAAGCAGCGCAACGTTTATGTGGCGAGCGCCATCGAGGCGGCTCTGACCGGTAAGCTGCCGGCTACGCGCGAAACCAAGTCTTACGGCTGCAGCGTCAAGTACCGCAATTGAAGGGAGAGCTGAGGGCTGAGGGAGGGGGGAAGATTGAAAATCGAATATCTTTTTTTTGCGGATTGCCCATCCCATGAAGAGGGCCTGGCCAGGCTGCGCCGGGTGCTGGCCCGGGAGGGGATCGAGGAGCGAGTCGAGGTGATCGAGGTAAAGACCGATGACCAGGCCCGCAAGCTCGGCTTCATCGGTTCGCCCACCATCCGGTTCGACGGACGGGATATCGATCCCGCCGGCCTGGAGGGACAAGCCTCGGCCTTGACCTGCCGGGTCTACCGTCTGCCGGACGGCAGGTACTCGGCTCTGCCCTCGGAGGAGATGATCCGCCGGGCCCTCCACCAGGAAAAGGTGTGATCCGGCTATTGTAGAAAAAAACACGTTTAAGGGAGGACTGGATGCCGGCTAACGTAAGTATCGGCGACAATGCAATCGATTTCAGCCTGCCCGGCACGGACGGCAGGACTTATTCTCTCGACTCGTTCAAGGACAAGAAGGCCCTGGCCGTGGTTTTCTCCTGTGTGCACTGTCCCTACGTGCTCGCCTGGGAGGACCGTTTGATCGAGCTCGGGCGGGACTACTCCGGCAAGGGCGTGGCTTTCGTGCTGATCTGTTCCAACGATGCGGTCAAGTACCCGCAGGACAGTTTCGACAACATGAAGAGACACGCGGCCGAAAAGAGCTACCCCTTTCCTTTCGTGCACGATGAAAGTCAGGCGGTGGCCCGGGCCTACGGCGCGGAACGCACGCCGGAGATTTTCCTGTTCGACGGCGGGCGAAAGCTGACTTACCACGGCGTGGTCGACGACAACTACGAGAACCCGGCCGCGGTCAGGCAGAGCTATCTGAAGGATGGGATTGAAGCGGTGCTGGAGGGTATCGCTCCCAATACCACCTGGGTCTCGCCCAGGGGCTGCACGATCAAGTGGAAGTAAGGCCCCTGGCCTCGAGAAAGGCATCCGGCCCCCGTCGTCCAGGCGGGGGCTTTTTATTTGCGGTTGAGAGAGACCGGGCCGAAGGCTATATTGAAGTCAGATGAACATTCAGAAAAGCGGAGGTAAAAATGGAGTACCATATCAGCCGGAAAGTCGCGGTATCTTTCACTGAAGCGATTGCCAGGGTCACCGAGGAATTGAAAAAGGAAGGGTTCGGCGTACTGACCGAAATCGACGTCAGGGCGACGATGAAAAAGAAGCTGAACGTGGATTTCCGCAACTACGTGATACTGGGTGCCTGCAATCCGCAGTTTGCTCACCGGGCGCTCGAAGCCGAGGACAAGGTGGGGGTGCTCCTGCCCTGCAACGTGGTGGTCCAGGAGCACACGGATGGCAGCGTGGAAGTGAGCGCCATGGCGCCGCAGCCGATGATGCAGGCGATCGGCAACCCGGCATTAAAGGAACTGGCAGACCAGGTCCAGGGAGCAATGATACGGGTGGTGGCCGGGGTCTGACTGCGCGGGGCGGACAATGGCGGCCTGCGGCCGCCCGGGGTGCGGGCTATGGAGTTTCAAGATTGCCGGGTACGAATAGACTGGCCTGGGAGATTTTTCTGACCGTGCCGGCCCGCCCTAACGCCAGAGCAATTCCCACCCACCGATGTCAATCCAAAATCGTGAAGACCGCCTCTTCCTTTCGGCAGGGCTGATTTAGATTATCGAATTTACCCGGAAGGCCCGGGCAAACGGCTCCCCCTTTGGCAAAGGGGGAATACGGGGGGATTTGCCGGCCATCGGTTGGGGCAATTTTCAGCGGATAGATTCAGACAAACCGCTCAGGAGAAAACGGAGAAACTTTCGCGGCAGACTGGCCGGCGGCCAGTTCACCGGCTGCGAAACGACCCACTGCGGGGCTGGTGGTGACACCATGCCCACCGAGTCCGGTTACCCAGTAGAAGCCTTCCACCAGCGAGTCCCAGCCGATCACGAACATCCGGTCCGGAGCAAAGGTACGGAGTCCCGCCCAACTGCGGGCAATCGGCACCTCCAGCAGGGCGGGGAAGCTGACTGCGAGCTTTTCAGCCAGCAGGTCCTGCACCGCCGGGTCGACCACCGGCAGGACGGGCTTAGATGGAGTTTCATCGCAGGGGCTGAGCAACAGGCCGGCACTCTCCGGCCGGAAGTAGACGTCCGTACCCACGTCCCAGACAAACGGCCAGGCCGGATCGATCCAGTCGAGCCGGCCGGTGTAGTAGAGGTGCCGGCGCAGCGGAGTGAATTCGATCGCCGGCGCCCCGGCCAGTCCTGCCACCATCGAGGCCCAGGGACCGCCCGCGTTTACGACCGTCCGGGTTTCGATCCAGCCTCTGTCCGTTTTCACGCCTGTCACCCGGCCGCTTGCGACCGTGATTTCGAGGACTTCGCAGCCGGTTTCGAGCCTTGCGCCGCGTGACTTGGCTGAGGCCCAGTAGCCCTGGATCAAGCCATCGGTGTCGGTCACTCCGTCCGTGGGGCAGTACACTCCTCCCTCGATCTTTCCTCCCCGGGCGCAGGGAACCTGCCGTTCCACCCGGGAGCTGTCCCAGAGCTCGAGTTCCACCCCGGCCCGGCGGGCGGTGTCCGCCTCCTGCCGGAGTTTCTCCCAGGCTGCGCCCGAGGCCACCAGTAGCGACCCGCAGCGCCTGAACGGCGGCGGCTGGTCCCAGCCGGGAGCGTCTCCGCCGAAAAACTTCGCACCCTCCCGGGCCAGCTCCACCAGCTTCGGATTGGAAACCACCTGGCGGATCATGGCGGCGTTGCGTCCCGAACTGTGCATGCCCGGAAACTCTTCCTTTTCGAGCACCAGGACGCTGCTTTCGCCCTGTTGTGCCAGCCCCCAGGCGGTGGCCATGCCGGCCAGGCCGGCGCCCACTATCACGTATTTTGCCGCTTCGCTGCCCATTCCGCCGAATCCGTGAGAAAATTGGCTCTCGCTTGCCTGGAAATGAGTTGACTAACCTATTTCAATATAAGCTCTCAGTCAATAAAATCGGCTCCGGGCCGGCGCTGCAACTTGACAACCCCGGCCCGGGCTGATAGCTTTCTGCAAAACTTTTTTCCGCTGCCAGTCGAACGGATGATCCGTTTCAGGATGAACCTTTCCATCCCGGCCCGACAAGCAATGGTCAAGGATTCACTGCTAAAAATATTCGACAAATTCGGCGGCCTCACGATCGGCGTGCTGGGGGACTTCGCCCTCGACGCCTACTGGATGCTGGACGGCGAAGCGGGGGAGATTTCGGTCGAGACCGGCAAGCGGGCTTATGCGGTCGCGAGCCAGCGCTACAGCCCCGGCGGGGCGGGCAATATCGTGGCCAACCTCGCCGCTCTGAGAGTCGGCCGGGTCGAGGCGTTCGGGGTGAGGGGGGACGACCTTTTCGGTGGGCGGCTGGTGGAGGAGCTGACAGGGCGCGGCGTCGTCACGCAAGGGATAGTCCTCCAGAAGGAGAATTGGGACACCCACGTCTGGGCCAAGCCGCACGTGGAGGGGGAGGAGCTGCGCCGGCTCGATTTCGGCTTTTTCAACCAACCCTCCGAACGTACTCTCGAAACCCTGCTGGATCATCTGGCCGCAAGAGTGGAAACCCTCGATGCCCTCATCGTCAATAGACAGCTCCCCCGGCCCCTGGTGACCGGCCGGGTGGTCGAGTGGGTCAACGATCTGATCGAGCTCTACCCGGCCAAGGTGATTATCGTGGACAGCCGCGAGGAAAGCGACCTTTTCCGGGGGGCGATCCTCAAGATCGACCAGGCGTCGCTCATCCGCCGCCACAAGGGCCTCGACAGCCTCGACCAGGATGCGGAATCGTTCACGATCGACGATGTGGCCGAGGCGGCTGAAAGATTCTACAAAGATTGTACCCGGCCGATAGTGATTACGCGCGGCAAGCGCGGCTGCCTGGTCTGGGAGAACGGTGGGCTGGTGGAGGTGCCGGCGGTTTTCATCACCGGCCCGGTGGACCCGGTAGGCGCGGGCGACACGCTGCTGGCCGGCCTCGCCGCCGGTCTCGCTGCCGGCCTGGCCGTTGCCGATGCCGCCATGCTCGGCAACTGGGCGGCCAGTGTCACCGTCACCAAGCTGAAACAGACCGGCACCGCCACTCCCGAAGAGATCCGCTCCCGCATGAACAACTCGCGCCTGGTCTTCCGCCCCGACTTGGCTGTCGACCTGCGCAAGGCGTGCTACCTGGCCGGCACCCGGATCGAGATCGTCAACCCGGAGATCGTGCGGGGACGGATCGGGCAGGTGATTTTCGACCACGACGGCACTGTCTCGATCCTGCGGCAGGGCTGGGAGCCGATCATGGAAGAAGTGATGCTGGAGATGATTTTCGGCGAGGCCTACGACAGCGTGCCGGGGTCCGAGTTTTTCCGGGTCAGGGGCCGCGTGGCCGAATATATCGACCAGAGCACCGGGATCCAGACTATTCAGCAGATGCAGGCCCTGGCCGACATGGTGGCCGAATTCGGCTACGTGCCCCGGGAAAAAATTCTGGATGCCGCCGGCTACAAGGAGATTTTCAACGAGAGGCTGCTGAAAATGGTCCACGAGCGGATCGCCCGGCTGGACGAGGGTGAATTGGTCGAGGACGACTTTATCCTGAAAGGCGTCCTGGAGTTCATGAGAGCGCTCAAGGAGCGCACCGGCGCGGTCTTCTACCTCGCCAGCGGCACCGACCAGCAGGATGTGGAAATCGAGGCCGGCCGGCTGGGGTATGCCGGCCTGTTCGACGGCGGCGTTTACGGAGCGGTGGGCGATATCGATAAATTCAGCAAGAAGAAGCTGATGGCCCGGATTATCGCCGACCACGGCCTGGAAGGCCCCGAGCTCTGCACCTTCGGCGACGGCCCTGTGGAAATTTCCGAATGCAAGCGCAACGGCGGCATTGCGGTGGGCGTGGCCAGCGACGAGCTGCGGCGCTGGGGGCTCAACCCCGCCAAGCGGGAGCGGCTGGTGAAGGCCGGGGCGGACTTGATCGTGGCGGACTTCACCCAGGGGGAAAAACTGCTGGACTGGCTGATGGGCGGGTGATTCTGAGTGTGGAAGCTAATTGATTTAAACCGGACGGGCTAAGGCCCGTCTTTTTTATTTTCCCCCGGCGCCCGGACTCTTTGTGCTGTCGGCCGGGGCCGAAGTGGAATCCGGAGTTGGAGCCGGCGTAGCCGGCGCAGGAGTGGAATCCGGAGCCGGCGCGCTGGCCGGAGCGGGAGCTGCCGGAGTTTCCGAGGTTCCAGGGCTGGCGTTCTGGGGCTGTGCTGCTCCGCCTGCCCCGGAGTCGGGCGGTGGGCTGACTGCGGCGCTGTCGGCCGGGACTGCTTGGATCGGCTGACTGCCGGTGGAATCTGCGGGGGGGACTGCCGTCTTAGCGGAGCTGCCGCTCGTGTCTGCGGCCTGGGTCCCGGCGCCGGGCGCCGCAGTCGAATCTCCTTTTACCCCGCTGGCGGGGGCGGCCTGGGACATGGCTTTGGCCCCGACGCTGGTATCTCCGGCCGCGGCTTTGGGACCGGCCGCTGCCGCCTTGGGCGGCGCCTTTGGCGGTTCCGGCCTGGGGGGGGGAGCGGTCAGGCGGGTGACCAGCATCCTGCCTAGCGAATCCGGCAGAATTCCGGCGTGGACGAATCGGTAATTCACCAGCCGTTTCGGCTGGTTGGGCTTTCCCGCCGGATAGAGCCTGATCCGGCAGACCGCAGTATCACCGGTGCTGTCGCGGGCCAGGCCGGCGGAAAGAACCAGATAGCCGGGGCTGAAAATTTTTTCGAACGCCTCGCTGATATCGCGGTCCGGGGGAACCGGCCGGGTCGCTTCCCCCGGTACTCTTACCTGGGCCAGGCTGTCCCCTTTGGCAGCGCTGCCCGCCGTTGCGGCCTCAGACAGCGAATCCCGGGCGAGACTGTCGCCGAGCGTGCTGTCCGGTTTGGCCATTGCCGAGTCGACGTTTCCCGCCGAGGACACGGCTTCACTTTCAGTGGGGAACAGGATGTCTTCCGTGACCGTCGCGCCGGCTTCCTCCAACGCCCGCTCGATCTGCTTCTGCAGCAATTCACTCTCCTGCGGATCGCCGGTCAGGCTGTCGAACGCCACCCGCACGGCGAATTCCCTGCCCGCCACCACCAGCGGGGAATAACCGCTGGTGTCGGTGATTTCCGGCGCGATACCGATCCTTTTTTTGAATTCTTCCAACAGCAAGTTCTTGTCTTTGACGTCTGGTTCGTAGAGGGCCAGCGGTTGTTCAGTGCGTGTCTTTCTCAGCACCGGATTGAAAGGCACTTCCGGCAGCGTGTCCAGCGGCTGTTCGAAATAAAACCGCTTATAGAAACCGGTGGGATGCATCCGGCAGTAGAAAGTCATAGTTCCGTCATAATAGAAGAACTGGAAATCGGGCGGCAGCGGACTGGTGAAACTGGTTTCCAGGGCGGTGCGCTCGATCAGGTAAGCCAGGTAGCGATAGCGGGGCGACACTGGTTTGAAATACCTGAGCCGGCCTTCGCTGTCCACGCGGAAGCTGAAAGTAACCACGGAGGCGGCCGTATCGATTGCGAACTCGCGGCGCGGCAGGCCCTCTTTCACCCGCTTCTCGATCGCCTTGGCCAGCTTGCCGGCCATCGTCTCGGAGTATTCTTTCCAGCCCCATTCGGTATTTGCCGGCTGGACCGTCACCCGCAGAAAATCCTCCTGGGCGTACAGGGATACACAGGCCAGGAGGGCGATGGTCGCGAACAGCCGGGAAGTTATCGTCATGGCAGCTTTCACGGTATCGGCTAAGTGGTTAAGTTACTGCAGGATCGAGGCAAATTTAGGCCGTCACGTAAGTCTTGTCAACAGATCGCAGCCGGCTTATTATTACGTCCTCGTATCCGCCGAGGTGCGGGCTGCATCCTGTAAATTGATACGGAAGAACCGCTGAATTGTTCCAGTCCCGGCGGTCGGGAGTTGCCACCGGGTATCAGGCAAGTGAGAAATTACGGAGAGGGGACGATGGCCGGCAGACTGATCCGGGGAATAGTTCTCGCGGCTGTCCCTGCCTTGTTTGCCATCCACCACGGCCACGGAGAGGATGTGAAGAAAGCCACCGAGCGAAGCGAGATCGACGGGCGCTACAAATGGCGCCTGGAGGACATTTACACCACCGATGAGGCCTGGGAAAAGAATTTCAGGACCGTTGAGGAGAAGATCCCGGAGCTGGAAGCCTGGCGCGGGAAACTGGCGGAATCAGCCGACAACCTGCTGGCCGTGATGCGCCTGCAGGACTCGCTCGGGCTGCATCTCGGCAAGCTCGTCGTCTATTCCAACATGCGTCGGGACGAGGACACCAGCCGTGACACCTACCAGTCGCTGGCCGACCGGGCCTCCTCGCTTTCCACGAGCTATTCGGCCGCCGCCTCCTGGGTCGTCCCGGAAATTCTCACCATCCCGGAAGACAGTCTCCGGCTGTGGCTGGAGCAGGCGGACGGCCTGGCCCTCTATCGTCACCGTCTCGATGACGTCCTGCGCACCAGGAAGCACACTCTGAGCCCCGGGGAGGAGAAAATCCTGGCGCTTTCGGGTGAAGTGACCCGCATGCCTCGCACCATTTTCAGCATGCTGGACAACGCCGACATCCGCTATCCTTCGATTAGGGACGAAAACGGCGAAGAGATCGAGCTGACCAAGGCGCGCTACAGCAAGATTCTCGACAGCGGCGGCCGCGAGCTGCGTAAGCGCGCCTTCGAGGCGTTCTACGGCACTTACGGCAAATACGAAAACACCCTGGCGGCGCTTCTGGCTGCGATCGTGAAAAGGGACATTTTCTACTCCCAGGCCCGGAGTTACGACTCGAGCCTCGAAGCCGCTCTGGACGCCGATGCCATCCCGGTCGAGGTCTACGACAACGTGGTAGCCTCGATCGGCAATAACCTCGCCCCCCTGCACCGCTACGTCGCGCTGCGCAAGAAAGAGCTGGGTCTGGACGAGGTACACCCCTACGACCTTTACACGCCCCTGTTCCAGGAAGTGTCGAGGGAGTACGAATACGACACGGCGGTCAAGCTTGTGCTGGAGGCGCTGGAGCCGATGGGCGAAACTTACGTCCAGGCCGCCCGGCAAGGCTTCGAATCGCACTGGGTCGATGTTTACGAAACCCGCGGCAAGCGCAGCGGCGGCTACTCCTGGGGCAGCTACGGCACCCATCCCTACATCCTGCTCAACTATAACGGCACCCTGGGCGAGGTGTTCACCGTGGCTCACGAAATGGGCCATGCCCTGCACAGCCACTTTACCTGGAGCACGCAGCCGCCGGTCTACGGAGATTACACGATCTTTGTGGCCGAAGTGGCCTCCACGGCCAATGAAAACCTGCTGATCGACCACCTGCTGGATATCACTCCCGACCGCCTGGAAAAACTTAGCCTGCTCGACCATCAGGTGCGGCAGATCCAAGGTACGGTCTATATCCAGGCGCTCTTCGCCGAATTCGAGCGGGAGATTCACCGCCAGGCCGAACAGGGCGAGCCATTGACCGCCGCCGGTCTCAAAAAGCTCACCCGCGATCTCTACCAGAAGTATTTTGGCCCCGAGCTGGTGATCGACGACATCTACGAAATCAACTGGGGACGGATTCCCCATTTCTACAATAATTTTTACGTTTACCAGTACGCCACCGGCTTCTGTGCGGCCACCCTGCTGGCGGAAAAGATCATGAGGAGTGAACCGGGGGCGCGCGAACGCTACCTGCAGTTTCTCTCGAGCGGGAGCCGCGACTACTCGATCGAGTTATTGAAAAAAGCCGGCGTGGACATGGCCGGCCCGGAGCCGATCCTGGCCGTGGCCCGTCAGCTCGACCGGCTCCTGGACCGGATGGAAGAATTGATCGGCAAGTAGAGGCTGATCGCCCTCGCGAGACTTATCAGGAAGGAACTTCGAGAAATGGCAGAAAAGATACCGGTCGGCAGCGACCATGCGGGCTACGAGCTCAAGCAGAAGGTGGTGGAGTACCTGCGCGAGCTGGGCTATGAGGTGGAAGATTTCGGCACAGACAGCACGATCAGCGTGGACTACCCGGACTTCGCCCGGGAAGTGGCTGGCCGGGTTTCCCGCGGCGAGCGCCGGCGAGGGATCCTGGTCTGCGGCACCGGGATCGGCATGTCGATCGCGGCCAACAAGTTTCCGGGAGTGCGGGCCGCGCTGGCAGTCAGCGAAGAGCTGGCCCGGCTGTCCCGCGCCCATAACGACGCCAACGTGCTGACCCTGGGCGGCCGCACTACCGATCTCGACCTGGCCCGCCGGATCGTCAAGACCTGGCTCGACACCGAATTCGAGGGCGGCCGGCACATCCGGCGGGTGGAGAAGATCGCCGAAGCGGAACGTTCGGGCGGCTGCTGAAGCGCCGCGTTTTTTGCCTTTTGACACTTGGAGAACCAGATGCACGTTCTGCAGAAAGCCGATCCTGAAATTTACGGGGCGATCCGGCGCGAGGTGGACCGCCAGCACGGCACGCTGGAGATGATCGCCTCGGAGAATTTTGTCTCCGAGGCAGTCCTCGAAGCGCTCGGCACCCCCCTGACCAACAAGTACGCGGAGGGTTATCCGGGCAAGCGTTACTACGGCGGCTGCGTTTTCGTGGACGAGGCCGAGGACCTCGCCCGGCGGCGGGCCTGCCAGCTGTTCGGGGCCGAACACGCCAATGTCCAGCCGCATTCCGGCTCCCAAGCCAACATGGGCGTCTACATGTCGCTGCTCGTGCCGGGGGATACGATCCTGGGCATGGACCTGACCCACGGCGGCCACCTGACTCACGGCAGCCCGGTCAATTTCAGCGGCATCCTCTACAAGGTGGTCCACTACGGAGTGGCCCGCGACACCCGGCTGATCGACTACGACGAGCTGGAAAAGCTCGCCCGCGAGCACCGGCCGAAAATGATCGTGGCCGGGGCGAGCGCCTATCCGCGGGTAATCGATTTTCCCCGGCTGAGGCGGATAGCCGATGAAGTGGCTGCCTGGCTGGTGGTGGATATCGCCCACCCCGCGGGACTGATCGCCGCCGGGCTGTTCCCCACGCCGGTGGGCCACGCCCACGTGGTCACCACCACCACGCACAAGACCCTGAGGGGCCCGCGCGGCGGGATGATCCTCTGCGGCGAGGACCTGGCCAAAAAGATCGACAAGCAGATTTTCCCCGGCATCCAGGGCGGGCCGATGATGCACGTGATCGCAGCCAAGGCGGTGGCTTTCAAAGAAGCGCTCGCCCCAGAATTCAAAAGCTACGCCCGCTCGGTGATCGACAATGCGAAAAAGCTGGGAGAGGTGCTGCTGGCGGCCGGCTACGACCTGGTCACGGGCGGCACCGATAGCCACCTTCTGCTGGTGGACCTCACCGAACGCGGGCTTACCGGCAAGCAGGCCGAGGAGGCGCTGGAGGCCTGCGGCATCACGGTCAACAAGAATACCGTGCCGTTCGAAACCCGCAGCCCGTTCGTCACCAGCGGGATCAGGATCGGCACCGCGGCCCTGACCACCCGGGGCATGGGCACCCAGGAGATGGCCGGAATCGGCCGGATGATCGACCGGGCGCTGATCTCGGTGGGCGATGAAGCGGTCCACCGGGAAATACGCTCAGAAGTGGGCGAGCTCTGCGAGCGCTTTCCCCTCTACCGCGGACTGGTAGAGGACTGATAAGCTGCGCCGACGGGACGATGGATGCTCCTCTGCTGAAACCCTGCTGCCTGAGCTTTCCGGCATTGCCTTAAATTATGGATCACGCCAAAGCCCTGGCCGCCGCGATCGACGCCGGCGGCCAGCGGGGACGTTAGCGGATTGATGCACTTCTGCTAATCCGTTTATTCATGAATACGGTATTTATCCGGTTTAGTGTAGGGGAGGGTTTAAAATTTAAAACCTGCCCCTACATGTTTGCGGTAATTCGTAAATAATCCGAGCTATTTGAAGAACATTGCAGAATGGCTGTGGCTGGCTGAAAGCGGGGAGTGAGTTTACTTTTAGGCAGGATATAATCAGGCAGGCTGTTTCTCGGGTTTCTTGGCACCTTTCTGCGGCTGCTTGCTCGGCTTACTCTGCTTACCTTCTTCCTTCTCGCCTTTACCTTCTTCCTTGCCGGCCGCCTCACTCTGGATTTTCTTCTTCGGCTTGCTTTCGAAAAGAAACAGGAACCAGATGCAGCCGTAGGAGACGGCGATAACCGTGCAGAACATAATGAAACCGCTGGTGGTGGAGACCTGGTTCAGAATATTGGGAATGATGGTGCTCATGTTCTGGTGGCGACTGTCAAGTTATGCATTTCTATGGACTTATAAATATAATGAAGCGTCCTGCTTATATAATACAAAAATACCGCCCCGGGACGCAAGTCATCCCTCCGGGGACATAATCGGACCCTGCCCCCATGAGAATAATATCGGGTTCTGGAGCTGAATAGTTTAACCTGATGCCGGATAAGCCCTGCCGGGCGCGGTTCTTGAACTGCTCATACGCTGCCGCGAGGCTGCTTTTCAGGCGCCGATACCGGCCACGAAGAGAGTGGCGCCAATCACCAGGATGGTTCCCAGGATACCGAGCAGAAAACCCACCAGGTCTTCACGTGTCCACCTGGTGAATTCGAACTCCGAGGCGGGCAGGAGCCGCTCGTGATCGTAACGGTGGGGGTTGGCGTAGGATCGTTCGACTTCCAGGCGGTCGGCTTCCGGGTCGAGCTGCACCGGTGTGCGGTTGCGGGCGTAAAAGCGCAGCAGCACTTCCCGGTCAACCGGCCGGGTGACCAGCGAGACCAGGACCATGATCAGTATCGGCAGCACTATCCGCAGCGGCAGCCGCAGGGTCTCGATCATCGGGTTGGCCATTTCCGACAGGTCCAGCCCCAGCCGGTCGTAAAGCACCATTTCCGGGTTGAAGAAGCCCTGGCCCACCCTTCGTCCGTCCACCTGCGCTATCCCCTGCGTCCAGTAGATCGACCGGCCGGCCGGCTTGGTGGTGACCTCGATAGTTTCACCGATAGTCAGCAGCCGGGGCTTCTCTGTGTGAGCCAGTCCCTGGCTGTCGAGTTTCTCCCAGCGCTCTATCTCGCCCTGCCGCTGGATCACGTCCAGCTCCCGCGCCTCGTAATGCCTGACCACTTCCCGGGTGCGGGTCAGGGCCAGGTATCTTTCATCCGTGCGCAGGGAGGGGATCGCCACCGGCAGCAGGGCCGGCAGGATGAAAAACAGAACGGCCGTGAGGATAACGCTGGCCCAGGCGGCCGCCCGCGTGGCTCGGCGCCAGAACATGGCGGTCCAGACCGTGGCGGCGAAAATCAGCGGCAGCTCCCAGGCCACTTTGAGCTGGCCGAAAACATCGTAGTAGTATATGGAAAAGAGGATCCCGCCCACGATCACCAGCGCGCTGGCGACCCGGCCGGCCAACAGGTAGTGACGCTCGCTGCGATCCGGGCTGATCCAGTGGTAGACGTTGCGCACGATCAGGCTGCCGGCGGTCAGGATGTAACAACTGGCGGTGGACATCAGGGCGGCCATGATCGCGCAGACCATCAGGCCCAGAAGCCCGCAGCCCACCGGACCCAGCAGTTGGAGAGCCATGTGGCCCCAGGCCATGTCCGGGTCGGCGAGCTGGCCGGCGTAGAGGGTGAGAGCCACCAGGCCGGTGAGCGTCCAGAGGATGGTGAGGAAGCGCTTGATGAAATGGCCGGCCATGATCCCCACCCTCGCGGTCAGTTCGTCCTTCGCCGATCCTCCTCCCACCACGATCAGATGCGGCATCACCACGATCCCCACCAGGTTGACCAGGGTCACGGCCAACAGGTAGTACCAGGTGAAATCGCTGGCCAGGGGAGAGCCGAGGATGTCGAAAAACTCCTGCGGAACTTTCTGGTGCATGATCCTGAACCCCTCGAACAGGCCTTCGCTGCCGCCGGAGGCGGCTATCCGCTGCAGGCCGAACGGGATGAGGATCCCGGAGAGGAAAATGATGAACAGCCCCTGGATGAAGTCGGCGAAGTAGGCGGCTTTCAGCCCTCCGGCCCAACTGTAGACCAGCACCACCAGGCCGATGAAGACAATGGTTTCGGCCCCTCCCAGGTAGCTGAAACTCCCGCGCGGGGCCGTTTCCCGCAAGCCGGCCAGCTCTTCCCGCTCCGGCCCGCCCAGCAGGGCATAATCGGCGTTTTCCAGCTCCTGGAGGCGGAGGTACAGCCTGCGTTCCCGGTTTTCCGCCGCGCTCAGTTCCCCGGCCGGCTTGGGAGTGAGGGCCACGATGGTCTTGGAGGCGGCCGAAAAGCTCACCGAAAGCCAGGTGACGAAAAACAGGATGCTGAACAGGGCGTACACCGCGGCCAGGCTGTTACTCTGGTAGCGTTCGGCGAAGAAATCGCCCAGGGTCAGCATCCGGAAGCGCCGGTACCAGACGCCGATAAACCAGTAAAAAGGGGTGACGAACAGGTAGTTGAGGGAAGTCCAGATACCGCTCAGCCCGCCCACGAAAGTGTTGCGTGCCACTCCCACCGGCTCCTCCGTGGAGGTCCCCGACCCGAACATGGCGAACACCTGCAGCAGCTTGCCGAAACTCCGGCCGCCCATGAAATAGTCTTCCTGGTCCTTGATCAGCCTCATCGATAGCCAGCCGATCGCTATCATCAGCAGGGTATAGAGCAGGATCACCAGCAGGTCGAGTGCGGTGAGGCCCATGATGAGGCTCTCGCAGGATCGGAAGTGGAAACCGGTGGATGAATGGTTCAGACAAGGAAGGCTCAAACTTACCGCTGCCGGCAACGCTTGTCAATTCGCGCCGCCGGGCGTTCCACCTTAAAGCCCGGGCAGCCTGCAGGCAAATCTTGATTTGCTGCCGGCCGGCCTTAGATTAATTTCTTTCCGCCGGCCCGATTACTGTCATTTTCAAGTTGAAAGGATAACTTTCTTGTCCCGACTTTACGGTAAAATCAGAGTGCTGGATGACCGGGAAATGCGCCTGATGCACGAGTGTGCCCTGCAGATTCTGGAGCGGGCCGGGGTGAAAATCTACCATCCGGGGGCCAGGGAATACCTGCGGGAGGCAGGCTGCCGGGTGGATGAAACAAGCCGGGTGGTCAGGTTCCCCGCCGGACTGGTGGAAGATGCGGTCGGGCGCCTGCGGGGAGGTTTCCGCAGCCCGGAGCGCCAGGGTCTGCGCCAGGCGGTGCGGTTCACCGAATCCAGCTATTACGTCCGGGAAGACAGCCTGCATCACGATTTCACGGTGAATTCCGGCGGCTTTAACGCTTTCATCTTCGACCTCGACGGCCAGCGCCGCCCTTCCACCCTGAAAGACGTGCACGACAGCCTGAAACTGGTCAATGCGCTGGATGAAATCACCTGGTCGGGGCTGCCCTGTTCCGACCAGGAAACCCCTCACCCGCTGCGGCCAGTGAAGATGGCGGCGGAGCTGGTGAAATACACGAAGAAAATCGGCGGGGTGGAGACCTGGACCGCGCTGGATGTCCAGTATCTGGAAGAAATCGCGGTGGTGGTGAGAGGCAGCCGGGAAGAGCTGCTGAGGTGGCCCTGCCTGGTGGGTTACGGTGAAAGCCGTACCCCCTTGACTATTGACGAAAACATGGCTGAAATTTTTATCGAGTACGTCCGGCGGGGGCTGCCGCAGTCCCTGGACACCATGCCCTCGGCCGGCACCACCGCCCCGGCCACCGGCGCCGGCACCCTGGCCCTGGGTCTGGCGGAAACGCTGGCCGGCCTGACTCTGGGCTACGCTGTCCGCCGGGACGCGGTGCTGAGCCTGGATTGCACCGCCGGATACTGCGACATGAAGAGCCTGATCTTCCCTTACGCCGGCGCGGACCGCATGCCGCTGATCGGCGCCTGGATCCAGATGTTACGTGAGTTTTACGGGATCACCGCCGGGGCTCACGGCGGCAAGACCAATTCCTGCTACCCGGGCTTCCAGGCCGGGATGGAAAAAGCCCACAGCCTCCTCTTTCCCCTCCTTTGCGGGGCTTCCGGCGTGGGCACGATAGGCCAGCTCGAATTCGGGATCACCTACAGCCCGCTGCAGCTGGTGCTGGACTGCGAGGCGGTGCGGGCCACGCGCCGGATCATGCGGGGCTTCGAGGTCACCCCGGAAACGCTCTGCCTGGACCTGATCGAGAAAGTGGGCCCCGAGGGCAACTTCATCACCGAACCCCACACGGCCGACCACTTCCAGGAAGAGTTCTGGCTCAGCGACCTCACCGAATGCCTGCCCTGGGAGGCGTTCAGCGCGAAAGAGGGCCGGGGCATGGAGAAGGCCGCCGAGGAGAAGGCGCGTTCGGCGATGGCCGGGCCATTGGAACCGGTGCTCACTGACCAGCAGATCGCGGAAATCGACCGGATCGTGGCCCATGCCCGCAAGAAAGTCGAAAGCGCGTGAGAATTAAGGCCCGCCAGCCCCGCTCCCGGTTCCGGCCGGCGGGGAAAAGGCTTGAAAAAATGCCGGCGCTTTATTAAGATAGTCTTCCCATGAAAACGCAGGCCCCTTCGTCTAGTGGCCTAGGACACGTGGTTCTCAGCCATGGAACAGGGGTTCGATTCCCCTAGGGGCTACCAGATAAAAAGCCCGCCTTCGAAAGGCGGGCTTTTTGTTTGTCCGGCAAAAGTAAATTCCGGGCCGGATTATTGCAGCAATATGAACGAGACAACCAGGATGGCAAACAGGATAAGCCAGGCCAGAGTGGAGAAGAGCAGGGTGAAAGCCTCTTTTTTAAGATTATTCATATAAAGATGAATCGGTTTGCCCAGGACCAGCAGGCCGGTGATAGAGGCTGATATGACGAAAAGCAGCAGCAGGAACAGCGGAAGGAGAAAGTTGACCGGCTTGCCGAAAATCTGCTGGCCGTGGAAAAGCAGCCAGGCCACCGCGGCGGTATAGAGGAAAGCGCCGGCGGCATTCACCAGGCTTTTCAGAAAATATTCGGATTTTTCCATCGCGTAACCTCCGGTTTAAGGTTAGTTCGAATCAGAATCCTTTTCTTTCCCACCGCATGAAATAATCCTCGCTGAAATTCTCTTTCGCTCCGGCTACGCCGGTCACCGGGCCGTAGAACACGCTCCCGCCGAAACTGGTCAGGTAAATCATGCCCTTATGATTGGGATCGAGAATAGGCCGGTGGCCCCACTTGAAGTTGTAGCCCTTGAGCCGGTACCAGTGTTCCCCGCGGTCCAGGCTGCGGAAGGCGGCGCTGTCAAAAGTGTTGATATAGATCGTCTCGGGCCGGTCGGGATCGATGGCGGTGGCATAGACGTGCGCGTCATCATAAAACACCTGCTTCCAGGTCGCGCCGCCATCAGTGGTGCGGTAGAGCCCCCCGCCGTGCTCGACCCGCGGGTCCACCGACCGGTCGGTCCTGGGCCAGCAGGCCAGGTACATGATCTTCTGGTCGACCGGGTCGAGCGCCAGGTCGTTAGGGCCGGTGGCCCCTTCCGGCAGGGCCAGGGCCTCCCAGGTGGCGGCCCCGTCCGTGCTGCGGTAGAGAGCGCCGGGGATGACGTTACTTTCGGTGCCGTTTCGCACCACCACCAGGTAGAGGGTGCCGTCCGAAGCGCGGGTTATCCTCCAGGCGCTCTTGTTGCTGCCGATTCCGCTGCTGGCAGCGTCCCATCTGACCCCGCCGTTAACGGACTTGTACACTCCCTTGCCGAAAGCGCAGGCATAAAGCGTGCGGGAATCCGAGGGGCTGGCGGGATCGATCAGGATGTGGGTGTAGGGCGCATCCCCCGGAGCTCCCCAGTTCTGGCCCACCCAGGTCTTGCCGCCATCGGCGCTGGTGGCCGGTATTCCCTGGGCATTGGGCCAGTTTGCGTTGAACATCTTCATCCGCGGCAGGTCGTGCCAGTTGCTCCACACCGACCAGATCCGCCCCTTGACCGCCGGGTCGAACTCCAGCCAGTAGCAGGTGTTGCGCACTCCGCCGCTGATTCCCTGCAGGCTTTGCACCCAGCTTTCGCCGCCATCGTAGGACTGGAACAGGCCGATATCGGTGTAGGTGATAAAGACGTGCAGGCTGTCGAACGGGTCGAAATGCACGCCGTAGCAGGTGGTGACATCCAGTCCGCGGGAGGAGTAGGCGCTGCCGCCCCGGTCGTTGCTGTAGACAGTCTGCCAGGTGGCGCCGCCGTTTCGGGTCCGGAAAGTATTGCCGCAAGCGGCGAAACAGACTTCCGGGTCGGAGGGGCAGACTCCCAGGCCGTTGGGGCTGCCGCCGTAGCCCAGGCCCAGATTCCGAATCAACCAGGATTCCGCGAAGTTGTTCGTTATAATCCTGGTCCAGTCGGACTTGAGCACCCAGCTCCAGGTGTTGCCGCTGTCGGTGGTCCTGAGGATGCCGATCACGTTGTTCGGATAGGCATCGCACGACAGGTAGACCGTTGCCGGCCGGCCCTGGCAGACCGCGAAAGTATTGTAGGACGGGGTCAGGGCGGTGGCGGTGAGGCTGGTGACTATCTGGGTCCAGCTCTTACCGCCGTCCAGGGACCTGAACGGTCCGCCAAAGAAATTCGCGCCGTACTGGCGCAGGCTGGACATGACGTAGAGCACGGCGCCCGTACTGTCGCTGAATCCGCCATCCGCGCCGGTCAGCGCGCTGTCGGGCGGGGCCAGAAGGGTCGTGTCTCCGGTGGTTTGCGAAATCCGCACTATCGCCTGGTCCGTGACCGCGATCACCTCGTCCGGCGCCTGCCACCAGCTTCCCGGGAAGATGGCCAGGACATTGGCGCCCGGCACTCCGGAAAGTACGCTCCAGCTCGCCCCGCCGTCGCTGCTGGCCATGATCTCGGCCGGGCCGTTCCACCAGCTTCCCACGCCGATGAAAATCCGGTTGCCATCGGCCGGGTCTACCCGGACCTTGTCTATTTCGGCTTCCGGCTTCCGGCCGGCGGCGGTTCTGAAATACTGTTCGGCGTGGTCTCCCACCATGTGCTCTTCAATCACTTCCGCCGGGGGAGGATAGACCAGGCTCCAGTTCAGGCCGCCGTCGGCGCTGCGCCACAAGCCCGTGTTGCAGGCGTAGACCGTGCCCTGGCGAGTCGGGTCGAATTCGAAATCGTTCACCACTGTCCTGAGGTTGATCATGCGCCAGGAGACGCCGTCATCATTTGTCACGTAAGCCCCGGTCATATCGCAGGCCAGGAGTACGTGACCGGAGTCGAATGGATCAACCGTGGGGATGAACATCGCGCCGCCGCCTCCCGGTCCCACCACCCGCCAGGAATCGGCCGCCGGCTCTTCGACCGGAGTCAGCTTCCCCGAACAGATAGCGGTCAGAAGGGCCACGGCATCGGCCAGGCTGTAGCGGCCGTTCCCATCGTAGTCCAGCCGGGTATCGGCGGGGTTTTTCCGCCCGGCCACGAGCAGGCAGATCACATCCAGTACGTTAGTCTTGCCGTCGCCGTTGAAGTCCTCGACGAACACGGCCGCAGCCGCTCCGGCGGCATACAGGCAGAGTAACAGGATCGAGCAGGCGGCAATTTTTCGTATTCTTTTCACGATTCGGCTCTCCTTCGGCGGGGCCGGAAAAGGGGGTGTCAGGCTGGAGAGGCGAGTTTGACGGCCCGAACGAACCTTTCCTCGTCGAGCATGACTTCGCGGAAGATCGCCCGGGCCCGGCGGCCGTCGAGACTTTCGAAATCCTCTTTCCGCGGCATTATGACCAGACCGGCCATGTCGGCCGCGCCCGGGCTCACCACGCAGCGGCGCTCGTCCAGAAAATAGAAGCAGTCCGGCCGGTGTTTGGACCGAGGATGAATCACCACCACCGGCGGTTTTTCCCCCTTCCGGCCCCGTCTCACCACCGCCAAGTTCAGCGCCGGTTCCCCGTCGCGGTTTTCGCCGCGAATCCTGCCGAGTGCGGCCAGGGTCCGGTCGAACAGCTCCCGGGCATGGAAATCGTCCCGGCCGAACAGGAAAATCCGGCGCGGCAGACGGCTGTCGGCAACCAGGCCGCTGAATGAATTTTTCACCCTGGGCAGTTGCCGCTCCAGGGGCAGCGAGCCGGGAGGGCTGGCCTGCAGGTGCAGGTGGTCCGGGATCGAGGCGCCGCTTGCCGGGCCGTTGTAGAGCGAAACGTAGCCGGTGATCCGGGTGAAGCGGAGCATGACGTCCAGGATCCCGGCCGCGGCTTGAGGCACGTGAAGGTGATAGACGAGCACGAAATGGTTTCGGAAAATGGGCAGAGGGTTACAGACCACCAGCCAGCCATCGTCGAATGGAACCGCCTTCTGTTCGGCCGGCATGTTTTGCGGGCAGAGCGGGCAGGGCCGGGCGGCGAGCTTAGCCGGGGAGAGGGGCGCGGTGACGTTCTTGACCCGGGCCGGGTTATGCTGCAAGAGGAGCCGGCGGCGCTCCAGCCGGATCGGCCGGACCTGCATCCGGTCGAATGCCGCCACCGCCTCCCCCAGGCCCGGCCAGTAATCGAGCTGCCTCCGGTAGAGAGTTTCCAATGCGGCCGGCAAGCCCTTCTCTTCACCCTCCCGCCCGATTATGTCGATTCCGGGAATGAAAAGCCGGTCGCGCCAGGCCGCCAAATCCTCTGCGGCAAAAGGTTCTGGCCGGCGGATAATTTTGCTCAAAAAAAGTTCTCCAGACCTGATTTTAACTCGGGTTCACAAATTACCGCAAACAAGGGGCAGACCTCCGTGTCTGCCCTGTATTGAGAGTATATTATGATCTTAAGGTCTTAAGGGCGCACACATGGGTGCGCCCCTACACAGAATCAGGTCAATAACGTTTTATTACCCGGATTAACTTCATCAGCAGGTTATGGGAAAAACGTCAGGCGACCGGAAATCCCGTTTCAGCGAAATTCTATTTCCCGGAAAGTTTTTCAATCAGGCCACCCATTTCCACCACGGCTGCATCCCATTTGGCCGGGTCGTAGTCCCAGATGTCGAGGTTGCCGATCGACTGTTCGCCGAACGGCTTTTTGATTATCCGGCCGACCAGCGTGTCCGCCGCCCCGGGGCCGCCCGACAGATCGGCCAGCAGCCGCATGAATTCGTATTCCTCCACGCCGTCGCGCATGTTCTTGAGCCGGATGGTGGGGCAGGGGACGTCCACCCGCGGTACGATCCCCGGGGCGTATACCGCCAGCGCGTTGCCGTTGTAGCGCCGGTAGCTCAAGGGGCCGGCGCCGTGGTCGCGAAAATAGTCCTTCCAGGTTTCCGAATTGTACCAGGCGCTCTCCCAACCCGAGCCGATCCCCCAGCTGCACCAGGTGAGGGTGCGGTACTTCCAGCAGGCCCAGCTTATCGCCCGCTCGTTGACCAGCGGCAGGTCCATGAACGTGCTGCTGCCGCACCAGCCGTTCTCTTCCCGTTCGTAGAGCATCGGCCCATAGAGCCAGTCCTTGACCCCCAGCTTGCGGTAGGCTTCGATCGTGGGCAGGTTGTAGCCGATCGTGTGGCAGCACCAGTAGTCGATCGCCCCGCCGATCACCTTCATCGCTTCCTCGCTGTAGCTGCCGTCCACCCGGTAGTTGCTCTCCGGGAAATATTCATCGAAGATCTTGCCGTAATAGACCATCCGGTCCCAGGCCTCCGGGAAGTAAGACTCATCCAGGCCGTTGAGGTAGACGATCAGGCGGGTCTTTGCCGGGTCGGCCAGGCCGAGGATGTGGTCGCGCACCTGGCGGATCGCCTCGATGTAAGTCGCCCGGTTTTCCGGCCTGCGCTCCACGTCCGGCTTGCCGATATCCGGCCAGCCCCGGGTGCCGTACTTGCCGTAGACGTCGAACGGCAGCACGTATTGTTCGATCGGCTCTCCATAGCCGGGGCCGCGATAGCCGTACTTTTCGGTGAACGCCTCGCCGGAGAAGTACTTGCCGAGCCTGGCATCGTGCTCCTCCCAGCCGATTTTCACCGCTCCGTCGCCAGTCACCGAAATCGACGGCGTATAGGTCGGGTCCGCCGGCACCACCCGGTTTTTCTTGAAGAGCTGATAGACCGCCAGCTCGAGCCTCGGGTTCATCCCCCGCAGGAAGCCCTCGTGCTGAAGGTTTCCGGCCAGCCGGTTGGCGTTGGGAACGGCGAAGTTCCAGACCGTGAGCTTCACCGGCAGGCTGCGCCGTTCGGCTCCGCAGCGCACCGAAATCTCGCTTTCGTACTGCCCGGCGGGAACGTTCTGTTGCGGGACGAACTGGTCCACCCAGACGAACAGGAACTTCTGGCCGTCGATCCGGTTGCGGAAATCCGGCAGCTCCAGGGGATAGCTCAGCCGGTCCAGCCGGCTCACGTCCTGCTGGAGCAGGCCCAGAGGAACCAGGGCGTCCGGGTACCAGCCCGAGCCCAGGTTGCCGCGCTCGTAGCCTGTCGAGTGCTCCTTGACCTCCACCGCCCACTCCAGGAACAGCTCCGGGTCGAAACCCAGGCCGCCCGCGGGGCCGGTGAACGGTTTCATGTCGACGATGAGGTCTTTGAGGGTGCTGTCGGTGAGGTTTTCCATCACGAGCTGGAAGCTGACGTACTCGCCGCGGGCCGCGTGCAGGCTGACTGTCCGGCCGTCGTAAACCCAGTTGGCCCGGCGCAGGTCGCCCAGCGGTCTGGCGCCGTACCGTACGCTGGCATCGTCGATTATCCTGCCGCTGGCGGGGTCCATCCGGACCGAGGCGGGCAGGACGGAGAGACTGAAAGCGGCGCCGGTCGGAGCGCCGCAGACCAGAGTGACCAGTAGCAGGGGCAGGGAGGCGGTCAGCCGGAAAAGCGTAACAATCAGACTCCTTTTGGACATCTGTACCTTCCATCGTAAAATTGGCTTGTCGGGACGAGTGCTTAAAATAAGCCATGCCTGCCCGCCGGACAAGTCACACAGCCGGGGAAATGTATTGACACCTGATGCTAAAAATGTGAACTTTCGCTTGGCTGCAAGCCCGCAGAACGGAGATTCGATCCACCCGGGAGGCGCGAATTGGAGTTTCGGAAAGTCTTGCTATTCACTCTGGCCGTTTTCCTGCCCCTGGTTCTCGGCCCGGCGGCGGCCCGTTCCGCTATCCGGAGCCCCGAGGACTATTTCGGCCACGCTATCGGCGCCGACCGGAAGCTGGTCCGCCACGACAAGCTGATCGAGTACCTTCAGGAACTGGCGGTCGAATCCCCACGGGTGCGTTACGAACAGATCGGCACCAGCACGCTCGGCAAGCCGATCGCCCTGGCCCTGGTTTCCACCGAAAGGAACATGGCCGGCCTGCAGCACTACCGGGAGATCAGCCGCCGGTTGAGCGATCCGCGCCTGCTGGACCGCCAGGAGGCGCTGCGGCTGGCCGAGGAGGGTAAGATCTTCCTGCTGGTCCTCTGCAACCAGCACAGCACTGAAATCGCCTCCAGCAACATGGCGGTCCAGTTGGTTTACGACCTGGCGGCCTCGGCTGATCCGAGAGTGGAGCGGGCCCTGCAGGAAGTGATCGTGATGGTAGTGCCCAGCGCCAACCCGGACGGCCAGCACATGGTGGTGGACTACTACAACGAATGGGTGGGCACACCCTACGAGGGCGGCGGCCTGCCCTGGCTGTATCATCACTACGCCGGCCACGACGACAACCGCGACTGGTTCGTGCTCAACCTGGCCGAAACCGATGCGCTGGTGGAGGTAATGTACGGCCGCTGGTACGCCCAAGTGATGGTGGACGTGCACCAGATGGGGATGGCCGGCGTGAGGATGTTCGTCCCGCCCTTTTACGACCCTCCCAACCCGAACAACCATCCGCTGATCTGGAGCCAGATCGAGCTGGTGGGGGCGTGGATGAAACAGCGGCTGGCCGAAGCCGGCAAGAAAGGGGTGATCAGCTACGCCTATTATTCGGGCTGGTATCAGGGGTCGGTGCGGCCCAACGCCACCCAACACAACATTACCGCGCTGCTGACCGAAAGCGCCAGCGCGCAGGTCGCCAGCCCGGTTTACGTTGACCCGGCCGAGCTGCAGGGCACGGACCAGGGCCTGCCCGAATACGAACAGAAGATGAATTTCACCGATCCCTGGCCCGGCGGCTGGTGGCGGCTGCGGGACATCGTCGAATACCAGCTCGTGGCGCTCAAGGGCATGATCGAGGCCTGCGCCTCGAACCGCTTCGAGTTCCTGCGCAACTACTACGACATGGCCGCCCAGACTCTCGAGCTGCCGGAGCACGGCGCGCCCTACGCCTACCTGGTGCCGCCGGACCAGCCGGACCGGGGCAGCACCTATCGGATGCTGAAGATTTTCGAGCGGACGCACTGTGAAATGCTTCGCGCCAGGCAGCAGTTCACGGCCGACGGCAGGCTCTGGCCCGCCGGCACGATAGTGCTCAAAGTGGGCCAGCCCTACGGCCGCTTCGTCAAGGACCTGCTCGAACGTAAGCTCTACCCCGATCTCCGAAAATATCCCGGCGGGCCGCCTGTGCCTCCCTACGACAACGCCGCCTGGACCGTGTCGCTTATGATGGGAGTGGAAGCGGTCGAGATCGCCCGGCCCTTCCAGGCCGACCTCGAGCTGCTCGACCAGGTCCCCGAGCCGCCCGCGCTGGAACAGGCGCGGCCCTCCCTGCTCGACTGCCGCGACAACAATTCCTTCAAAGCGGTGAACCTCCTGCTCGGGCAGAAAGAAGAGGTTTCCCGTATCCTCGAGCCGGTTCAGGCCGAGGGCCGGGATTTCCCCGTCGGCAGTTTCCTGGTCCGGGGGCGCGGAGCCCATCTGACCGTGACTTCCCGGGAAGCGCGGGTGGAGTTCGTCCCCGCTCCGGACCTGGCCAAGGTGCCTAAACAGAGCCTGCGGCCCGGCCGGATCGGGCTCTTCAGCGGCTGGGTTCCCAGCATGGACGAAGGCTGGACCCGGCTGGTGCTCGACAACTTCCATTTCGACTACGAAAAGCTGGACAACGAACGGCTGCGCAAGGGTAACCTGATCCGCGACTGGGCGGTGATAATTCTGCCCAGCCTGAGCAAGAACGCGATCATCAAGGGCAACGAGGGCATTTCCATGCCCCCGCAGTACCGGGGCGGGATCGGCGAGGAAGGGGTGAAGGCGCTGGAGAAATTCGTGGAGGAGGGCGGGACGCTGATCGCTTTGCGCGAAGCCTGCAGCCTGGTGACCAGCGAGTTCGAGATACCGGTGAGCGAGGTGAATCCCGGCCGCGAGAGCGAGTTTTTCTGTCCCGGCTCCCTGCTGGAAATCGAGGTCGACCCCAACAGCCGGATCGGATTCGGCATGCCGGAGCGCACCGCCTGCTTTTTCGTCGACGGCGTCCTGCTGGCGACCAGTCCGCCGGCGGTGGGGGGACCGGACCGCAGAGTGGTGGCCCGCTACGGCAGAAACGACATACTGCTGTCCGGGTGGCTCCTGGGGGAGGACAAGCTGAGGGGCTTGCCGGCGGTGGTGGAAGTCAGCCTGGGTAAAGGCAATATCGTGCTCTGCGGCTTCGGCGTGCAGAACCGGGCCCAGACCTGGGGCACGTTCAAGCTGCTGTTCAACGCGATCTATTCCGGATTTAAATAAGTCCGGGGATCGACTTGATTTATTTCAATCCTGCAGCATAATAAAGGGAGGCCGTCTTTAAGGACGGCTTTCAGCAATTAGACACACACAATCTTTTCGAGGACCGCCCCGCCATGAACCGTCATTTTCCCAGACTTCCCGTACTTCTGGCTCTGAGCGCGGCGCTCGTGCTTTTCCCGTTGCAGGGATGTTCGCGCCGTGGCGAACGGGGCGGGTCGGCCCGGACCCGGGTTACGGGTGTCGAAATCGACAAGAGGATATTGTTGGGCGAGGGAGTTTCTTTCGGCGCGGCCGGGCCGTACGAAACCCTGGCGGGACGGGTGCTCTATACTCTCGACCCGGATGACCAAGCCAATTCGCGGGTCACGGATGCGGCCGCGGCAGCCGGGGAGGACGGCCTGGTGCATTACAGCGCCCAGGTGGTCATAGTCAAGCCGGTGAACGTCGAGCGGAGTAATGGAGCGCTCCTGTACGACGTGGTCAATCGGGGCAATTTCCCCACGGAAGTCCTCGACCCGGCGCCCTGGAGCGAAATCGCGGCCGGGCCCACCGGCGCGCGGGAGCGGATGGCGCGGCTGATGAAACAGGGCTTCACCATAGTGTTTTCCGGCTGGCAGGCGGACCTCGAACCCGGCGCCGACCGCCTGCGGCTTGACGCGCCCCAGGCCGTCCGGGACGGCAAGCCGCTCGCCGGCGATGTGCTGGCCGAAATCGAGACCGACCGCGACACCATCACGGCCTACCTGGGCGCCGCCGGCCACCTCGCCCTGCCTGTGGACCCGGCCCGGGCCGACCAGGCAGTGCTGCGGGAACACGAAACCTATGCCGATCCCGGCACGGTGATCGGCCGGGGTCGCTGGCGGTTCGCCGTGCCGGGCCGGGACGGCGGGCCGGAGAGTGACAGCGTTCACGTCTGGTACGAGGACGGTTTCCGGGCCCACCGGCTCTATACCGTGGTCTACCGCACCGGCCGTTCGCCGGCCATGGGACTCTGTTTCCCGGCGGTACGCGAGCTGATGGGTTTCCTGGCCGGCAGGGACAGTCTCAATCCGCTGCTGGCCGCAGACGGCACTTGCCCGGTGCGCTGGAAAATCGCCTACGGCTCCAGCCAGTGCGGCCGTTTCCTGCGCAACTTCCTTTACGATGGTTTCAACCGGGCGGTGGACGGCGGACGGGTATTCGACGGCATGCTGCCCAACGTCCCGGGCTGCCGCATGGGATTTTTCAACTATCGCCACGCCCAGCCGTCCCGGGCCTGGGGCTTTTATCCCAACTTCGACTTTCCGTTCACCGACCTGCCGGCCGCCGACCCGGTCACGGGTGTCAGCGATGGCATCCTGGCCTCGGTGCCGGAATCTTTCCAGCCGAAAATCGTCTATATCCATCACGCCGGGGAATACTGGTCGAGCGGAGCGGCGCTGACCCACGTCTCGCTCGACGGCACCCGGGACGTCCCGCTGCCGCCGAACGTGCGGATCTACACCATTGCGGGCACGGCCCACGGCAGCGCTCCATTGGAAGACGGCCATCCCCGGGAGACCGCCGAATACCGGCTGCCTTTTAACCCCAATCCGCCTTACCTGATCGAGGATCCGCTCCTGGATGCGCTCTGCCGCTGGGTGATGTACGACGACCAGCCGCCGCCGAGCTGCTATCCCCGGGTGGACAGGGGCGAGCTGACCGCGCTGGAAACGTTCAGTTTCCCGGCGGTGCCGGACGTGGATGCCCCGATTCTGGTCCAGCTCCACCCCCGTTTCGACTGGGGGAAGCGCTGGCGGCAGGGGATAATCGACAAACCTCTGCCCGGAATCGGCACCCCGTACCCGACTTTCGTGCCGGCGGTAGGGGTCGACGGCAACGAGCTGGGCGGGATCCTGACCCCGCACGTGGCGGTCCCGCTGGCCAGCTACACCGGCTGGAACTACTACGCCGCAGTGTACAACGGCGCGGCGAATACCTCAGCCGCGGGGCTTTCCGGAGCCTGGCTGCCCTTCTGCGCCAGCCGGAAGGAGAGGCAGGCCAGGGGCGACAGCCGCAAGAGCCTGGAAGAGCTGTACCGGGGCCGCGGCGACTACCTCGACCGGCTGCGCAAGGCCGCGGACAAGCTCGTGGACCAGAAGCTGATGTTCGCCGAGGACGTGGGGCTGGTGCTGGAACAGGGAGCGGCTATGTACGATTACGTAGCGGCCAATGGGAGCTGGAAACCGGAAGCGGCCGCGGCCGGGGGAGGCAACTGAGGTGGCGACTGCCGGAGACGACAGCGTAATCAGCCTGGCCCACGGCGGCGGCGGCGAACAGATGAAGAAGCTGATCGCCGAGCTAATCCTGCCCCGCTTCGCCAACCCGGTATTGGAGCGGCTGGGCGACAGCGCCCTGATCGAGCTCGACGGCTCCGGGAAGCTGGCCTTCACCACCGACAGCTACGTGATCGACCCCTTGTTTTTTCCCGGCGGCGACATCGGCTACCTGGCGGTCTGCGGCACGGTGAACGACCTGGCGGTGGCGGGCGCGGTGCCCCGCTACCTATCGGCGGGGCTGATAATCGAGGAAGGCTTTCCCCTCCGTGACCTCGAACGAATACTCGACTCGATGGCTCGCGCCGCCGGAGAGGCCGGCGTCAGCCTCGTGACCGGCGACACCAAGGTGGTGAGCCGGGGCGCGGCGGATGGGCTGTTCATCAATACGTCCGGGATCGGCACCCTGATCGAGGGCGTGACGGTGGACGTGGCCAGCTGCCGGCCGGGGGACGTGGTGCTGGTGAGTGGGCCGGTGGGTACTCACGGCGCGGCGGTGATTCTGGCCCGGGAGGACTACGGGATCGAGGCCCGGATCGAAAGCGACGTCGCCCCGCTGACTGGACTGGTGCGTGAGCTGGCCGCCCGGTGCCCGGCGGTGAGGATGATGCGCGACCCGACCCGCGGCGGCCTGGCCGGCGTACTCTGCGACATTGCCGCGGGGGCCGGGGTGGGGGTGGAATTGGACGAAGCGGCCGTTCCGGTCCTCGAAGCGGTGCGAGGGACCTGCGAAATCCTGGGCTTCGACCCGTTCTACCTGGCCAATGAAGGCGTGCTGGTGGCGGTGGTGCCGGAGCCGGACGAACAGAAGGCGCTGGCGGCCCTGCAGCGCTCCGGCGCTCCCCGGGCCGCGGCCGCAGGCCGCATCCGGGCGGATGAACTCAGGACAGTGACTGTTAAAAGCGTGGTGGGAGGCAACCGGATACTTCTGCCGCCCGGAGGTGAACTGCTGCCGAGAATCTGCTGAAGTTTCCCGCAGTCGTACGAGAACGATGGCGTAGCAATGCAATGCCTTTCTACCCCGGGGTGGACCATGGTAAAGCTCAATAAAATTCTCTTTCCCTCCGATTTCGGCGAGAGCGCCGAGGAAGCCCTGCGCTATGCGGCCATGCTGGCCGACGAGTACCACGCCGAGCTGACTATCATGAATGTAGTCAACCTGTTCGGCAGCGGGTTGGGTGAGACGGATAAACAGATGAGCGGGATGCAGCAGTATGCGGAACGCTTCGCCGACCAGCTCCGCGAGGAAGCCGAGGAGATTATCGATAAAACTATCGAGGAGCACCGCCAGCACGACTTCGCCATGAAAAAGCTGGTGGTGCGCGGCATCTCGACCCCCGAGGAGATTGTCCGGGTGGCCGGCGAGCATGAGTTCGACCTGGTGGTGATGGGCACCTACGGCAGGGGCGGGATGAGCCACGTGCTGTTCGGCAGCACCGCCGAACAGGTGGTGCGGCTGGCTCCCTGCCCGGTACTGACCGTGCGCCACCACGCCGACCATACTTTCGACTTCCAGCGGATCAGGAAGATTCTCTTCCCGACCGACTTTTCCGACTACTCGAAGAAAGCGCTGCCCTACGCCCTTTCCTTCGCCGAGCGATACGGCAGCGAGCTGCACGTGCTGCATGTGTTCGAGCAGCGCATCCACCCGGCATTCTACATCGTGGACAAGTCCACCCCGTTCGACCTGGACGACGGCCTGCGCAACCGGGCCCTGGATGCCCTCGACGAGTTCGTCTACGAAGACCTGCGCGACCGGACCAAATTTGAGTGCGCCGTGACCAGTGGCAAGCCGTTCGTCGAGATAATCAATTACACGAAAGCCCACGAAATCGACCTGGTGGTGATCGCCACCCACGGCCTCACCGGCCTGCAGTACATGGTGATCGGCTCCACCACCGAACGGGTGGTGCGCAAGTGCCCGTGCCCGGTACTGAGCATCAAGGACCCGGAGCACGAGTTCATCAAGCTCTGAGCCCGGCCGGCTGACAGCTCGGCAACCGGCAGCCAGCGGATTGTAACTTCCAGGTTTACGCAAGGGGACCCGCGTGAAAATCAAAAAGAAGGAAGCACTCGATTACCACCAGGGCAAGCGCCCGGGTAAAATCCAGGTGGTGCCCACCAAGCCCTGTTCCACCCAGCGCGATCTATCCCTGGCTTACACTCCGGGAGTGGCCGAACCCTGCCGCGAGATCGCCCGCCGGCCGGACGACAGTTTCCGCTACACCAGCCGAGGCAACCTGGTGGCGGTCATCAGTAACGGCACCGCCGTTCTGGGGCTGGGCAACATCGGCCCGCGGGCGGCCAAGCCGGTAATGGAGGGCAAGGCAGTCCTGTTCAAGCGTTTCGCCGACATCGACGTTTTCGATCTGGAAGTGGATACCAAAGACCCGGAAGAGCTGGTGCGGCTGGTCAAGTCGCTCGAACCCACTTTCGGCGGCGTCAACCTGGAGGACATCAAGGCCCCGGACTGCTTCTACGTGGAGGAGAAGCTCAAGGAAATCTGCGAAATCCCGATCTTCCACGATGACCAGCACGGCACCGCGATCATCGCCGGAGCGGCGCTGGTCAACGCCTGCGAGCTGGCCGGGAAGAAGCTCTCCGAGGTGAAGATCGTGATCTGCGGCGCCGGGGCGGCCGGGATCGCCTGCGCCGGACTGCTGGTCAAGCTGGGCGCCCGCAAGAGCCGGATCATGATGACCGACAGCAAGGGTGTGGTTTACAAAGGACGCCAGGCGGGCATGAATCCCTACAAGGAGCGCTGGGCGGTCAGGACCGAGAGGCGCACCCTGGCCGAGGCGCTCGCGGGGGCGGACGTCTTTATCGGGGTGAGCGGCAAAGACCTGGTGAACGAAAAAATGCTCAAGGCGATGGCCGACCGGCCGATCATTTTCGCCCTGGCCAACCCGGACCCGGAAATATCCTACGACCGGGCCAGGCAGGCCCGGCCGGATGCCATCATCGCCACCGGCCGCTCGGATTTCCCCAACCAGGTCAACAACGTGCTCGGCTTTCCCTACATCTTCCGCGGCGCGCTGGACGTGCGGGCCAGGGCGATCAACGACGAAATGAAGCTGGCGGCCTCGAAAGCCCTGGCCATGCTGGCCCGGGAGGACGTGCCGGACAAGGTGCGCCGGGCTTACGGGGTCGAGCAGATGGGATTCGGGCCGGAGTACATCATCCCCAAGCCGTTCGACCCGCGGGTGCTGCTGCGGGTGGCTCCGGCCGTGGCCCGGGCCGCGATGAGCAGCGGAGTGGCCCGCAGCCGGCTGGACCTCGAGGAATACGTCCTGCGCCTGGAAAGCTCCCTGGACCGCTCACGCCAGCTCTTGCGCAACATCCTCTCCCGCGCCCAGCAGTCCCCCCGGCGGATCGTCCTGCCCGAGGGGGACCAGGACAAGATCCTGCGCGCGGCGCAGATTCTGCTGGATGAGGGCCTGGCCTGGCCGGTCCTGCTGGGCGACCCGAAACAGATCAAAGCCCGGGCTGCCGCGCTGGACCTGAGTTTACGCGGCGTGAAGATCGTCGATCCCCGCACGGACAAGCGGCGCGGCATCTACCTGAAGAAACTGATCGAGTTGCGCTGGCGGCACGGAGTGACTCCCTACGAAGCCGAGGCCAAGCTGCGCAACCGGAACTATTTCAGCGCGCTGATGGTGGAGATGGGCGACGCCGACGGCTACGTGGCCGGACTGACCCAGCATTACCCGGACACGATCCGCCCCGCCCTGGAAGTGATCCGCATGAAACCGGGAGTGAGCCGGGTGAGCGGACTCTACATCATGCTCACCGACCGCCAGGCTTACTTCTTCGCCGACACCACGGTCAACATCATCCCGAACTCCGAGGAACTGGCCGAAATCGCGGTCTGCGCCGCTGACGTGGCGGCCCGCTTCGGCTTCGAGCCGCGGGTGGCGATGCTCTCCTTTTCCAATTTCGGCAGCAACAAGCACCCTCTGGCCGAAAAGGTGCGCAAGGCCACCGAAATCGCCCGGAAACTGCGGCCGGAATATGTCATCGAGGGCGAAATGCAGGCCGACACGGCGCTGGACCCGAGCAAAATGATCGAATCCTTCCCGCTCAGCCGGATGCAGGGCGAGCCCAACGTGCTGATTTTTCCGGACCTGCAGAGCGGGAACATCGCTTACAAGCTGCTGCATCACATCGGCCACGCGGAGACGATCGGGCCGGTGCTGATGGGCATGGAGAAACCCGTACACGTGCTCCAGCGCGGCGACGGCGTGGAAGACATCGTGAGCATGGTTGCGATCTGCGTGGTGGATGCCCAGGAGGCCGGTGCCTGAACGCGGACAGAGGAACATGGCTGAACGTGCACAAAAGGAAGACCGGGAGAAGCAACCCGACGTTTCGGTCGTGATAGTAAGCTGGAACGCCCGGCAGGCGCTCGAGCGCTGTCTCGATTCGCTCTTCGCCCGTCATCCGCAATTGGGGCTGGACGTCGTGGTGGTCGACAACCAGAGCGACGACGGCACTGCGGCCATGGTCAGACAGAGATATCCCGGGATCGGGCTGATCGAGAATTTCGGCAACCTGGGTTTTGCCGCGGCCTGCAACCACGGCCTGAACGTGATCGATCAGAATTCGCCCTACGTGCTGGTGCTCAACCCGGACATCTATTTCACTCAGGACGTGCTGGGCCCGCTGATCGAATTTCTGGGGCGAGAGGTCGAGGCGCACGTGGTCACTCCGCGCATCCTCAATCCGGACGGCAGCCTTCAGCGCACCTGCCGCCGGCGCGACCCGACTGTTTTGTCACTGCTCTGCAGCCTCGGCGGCCGGGCAGATTTTTCTCTCCCCTTCCGGCGGATACCATCCTACACCTATGACGACCTGCCGCCGGACGAAACCCACGAAATCGAGGCGGCCAGCGGCAGTTTCCTCCTGATGAAGCGCATGGTGCTGGTGGATACCGGCGGGTTCGACGATCGCTACTACATGTACGCCGAGGACCTGGACTGGTGCCTCACCGCGCGCCGGATCGGTTTCCGCATTTTCTTCTTTCCGCAGGTTTCGGTTTACCACGACAAGGGCACGAGCAGCAGGCAGCGGCCGGTCCGAGCGCTCTGGCACATGCATTGCACAGCAGTCCAGTACGTGGCGAAAAACCGCCGGCAGGATTACGTACTTCCGGCGCGGCTGGCGATCTATGCGGCGCTGTGGCTGCTGTTCGCCCTCCGCCTGCCGTCCATCCTGTTTAAAAAAAACACCGATTGACCGCCAGACTGGCCCGGCGGGCCGGTTTCGCTACGAAAGTATTCAGCGTCTCTGCCGATATTTTAAAGTGAGCGGCCGGCCGGAATTGACCGGAGCCGGAACGAACCAGTGACGAGGTAGCGGTGAAATTATCCGATTTTATACTCACCCGTTTTCATCTCCCGCTTGTCGCTGCGGTAGTATTTTTTACCGCAGCCGGTGAATTATTTGCCCAGCAACCGGCCCAGCCTGCCGCACCGGCGGACACGACCGCCGGGACTTCACCCCAGCTGCCGCCGGCCGAACCCTCCGCACCGGCCAAATTGCCGCCGGGTATGACTGCCAAGCCCTCGGAATTCGAGTCCCAGGTCGGCTACAACCTCAAGATCACCGTGCGCATGTCGCCGGTGTACGAGGATTCGACTCTGACCAGCGGAGTTATTGCTTATCTGCCCAAAGGCAGCGTGGTCGGGGTCCTGACCGAACAGGATACCTGGTACAAAATCGAGTTTGGACCGGAAGAACAGCGCCAGCAGGGCTGGGTCATTTCCTACGGCGTCGAGCGCACCCATGAGCTGGAGCACATCGTCACGAACCGCGAAGACGCCTCCCGGTGGGAGGGCCAGCGGGTGAAGGTAGTGACCGGCGAGACTCTGATCCGCTCCTTCCCCTCGACTGGCGCAGATGTTCTGCTGAGAGCTTACCGGAACGAGATCTTCAACCTCGCCGGAGAGGCGGAAGACTACTACATGGTGGAGCTTTCCAATGCGGTAAAAGGATGGGTTTGGCGGGGAGACGTGGAGATTTACGTCGAGCCGAAGTATTCGCGGAGCCAGGTGCAGGAAATGATTGCGGCGGCCAAGGCTCAGGACAAGCGGCTGGAGCAACTGCAGAGCCTGCTGGCCGATCTCAATTCCCGCGGCCAGAGGGTCGGCCAGGAGCTTGACGCCTTGCAGAAGCTGCAGGAAGAGGCTCTGGCCAGGGCCGCACATGCCGCCAGGCAGCAGCGCAAGTCTTTCTTCCAGCTCGATTCGCTCAAGAACCGCCTCACGCTCAACGCCGGATTCCTGCGCCAGGGATTCGGTTCGGACCTGGGCCTGGCCAATACCATGTTCAAGGGTCTCGGGTTGAATTACAAGCCGGGAGAGAGGCTTAGCTTCGAGGTGAACATGTTCAACGGCAGCCCGGCCTTGAGGCAGCCGGGCAGCAAGCAGGCGTCTCTGCCTTCGAGTCTGAGCGGGCTGGATACCCTTTCCGTGAAAGGAAAATTCTGGCAGGTCGAGGCCAGAGTGGATATCGGCGGGCTGCGCGGAGTACCGATCTTGAGCCGGATGGACAACTACCTCACCGGCGGCTTCGGCCACCTCAATCTCCAATCCACCGCGGCCGGGATCGTCTCAAATCAGTCACTCTGGGGCGCGATACTCGGCTGGGGATTCGGCAAGCGGCTGTTCGCAAAGCTGCACTTCGATCTCGGACTCAGGCTCTTTCTCACTTCCACGAATGTATCCGATGTGCGTTTTCAGGGAATGGGACTGCTGGAATCCAAGAAAGTCTTCCTCATCAACATCGGTACGGCGATCGGCATGAACTGGCAATTCTGATGCGAAAAACGAGCTACATCCTGCTGAGTGCGCTCCTGCTCGGGCTGGCCGCCTGCGGCGGCGGGGGAGACCTGGTCAACGTGGCCGCCAACCTGATGGAAGTCCAGCGGCAGGCAAATCTGACCCGCGACACCCTGAGCGGCACCTGGAAAGGTGAAATCGTCACTCCGGACGGCGTGGGCCGCCAGGCAATCCTGCTCATTTTCACCCAGCTCGCCGGCTTTTCACTGGATGGAAGTATCCTGGTGGGCGAAAACATCCGGATCGGCGGTTCGGTGAGCCGCGACACGTTCGCCCTGGCTAACGGCGTATTCGACAAAGACCAGGTGCGCTTCAACCTTTACGAATCTGCCGCCGGCCCGCTGATCCTCGCCTCCGGCAATCCGGTCCTGTTCACCGCACGGCTCAGCGAGAACACCTATATGAGCGGTGACGTGAAGGCCTCCTCCACTCTGATCGGCTATTGGGAAGCTTTCCTCGAAGAATAGCCGCACACCCCGAACGGCGGCGCCTGCCGATTGCGGAAAAGTTTTTCCACGGCTGTCCACGGCAGCTTCTCACCCAGTGTTCCCCGGTTGCTCTTCCGGTCCGGCCGATTGACACTCCTGGTCGATTTACATATAATCAACTGAATTGCACCCTTCGACAGGGGCCAGATAAACCCGATCAGGTGTGGGCCATGATTCCTGCCTCGTTCCGGCCGTTCGGCAGTTGCCTGTCCCGGCTGATTTCAGCCTGCCGGCCGGCGTTTCTGCTGGTCCTTCTCTGGTTTTCCAGCCTCCCGGCGGTCAGGCACGATCCCGGACGGCGCGGCCCGGCCGGTCCGGATGAACCCGTTGAAGCGGAGCCGGCGGAGGCGGACAGTTACGAGCCGAACGATTCGCGCGAGAGCGCGGTCCGGCTCGAATGGCCCGCGGTGGGCGGGGAAGGCTGGGCTGAAATTCAGAGCGAAACCGCCAGCGTGGACAATCAGTTCGATTTCGATTTCTTCCATGTCGATCTGGCCGCGGGCGATTCACTGGCGGCCAGGCTGACCGAAATAGAGCTGGCCGACCCTCCGCTGGACCCAGTCCTCAGTATCCTCGACAGCGCCGGCACGGTGCTGGCTTACTCCCAGGGTTTGCCGGCGATAGTCTCGGTCACTGCCGCCTCGGCCGCCGGCTATTACGTGCTGGTGAACGACCGGGCCCTGGTCACCGGCGGCAGTTTCGGTCCAGGCGGGCCGGGACGCAGCTACCGGCTGGTGCTGCGCCGTCTGCAGCGTAACGGGGATGTGGACGGCAGCGGCGCGATCGACTACCGGGACGCCTTCTACGTCTACATGCTGGCCAGCGGGCTGCTCGACACGCTCGCGGTCTCTCCCGCCTGGCGGCGCGCCGCGGACCTGGACGGCGATGGCGTGGTGACCGGCGACATGGACGATTTCCGGATCGTTTTCCGGGCGCTGGCCTACGTGCCCGGCCGGGACCCCCGGCTTGCGGACAAGCAGAAAGCGGGAAGCCCGGCTCCGGCTCTGGCCGGCTCCGCCGCTTCATGGCGGCTGGAGTTCGCGGACGGATCGATTGTATGGCCGGCGGCCGGCGGAGTGCCGGCTGCGGCCCCGGCCGGTTCGCTGGCAGGCAACTTCCTCGAAAACTCCCTGCGGCCGGCGGGCCTGCTTCCGCCTCCGGCCGACTTGCCCTCGGCGGCTTCCCTCAGCCAGAACCGTCCCAATCCATTCAACCCTTCCACTTCGATTTCTTTCAGCCTGGCCCGGGAGGGCGGGGTAAGCCTCGCCGTTTTCGACTTGCGCGGGCGGCTGGTAAAGGTCCTGGCCCGGGGAATTCTGCCGGCGGGCGGCCACGCGGTGGCCTGGGACGGCACTGACGCTCGCGGCCGGCGGGCCGCCAGCGGAGTGTACGTTTACCGCCTGAGCGCGGGTGGAACCGTGCTTACCCGCAAAATGGTGCTGGTGAAGTGAGATCATGAATAGATGCTTTAATAAAATTGTCCCGGCATTCGTTGTCCTGCTGGCCACGTTACGCCTGCCGACGGCGCTGGCCGACCAGCCGCGGGCAGTCAGCCTGGCCGAACAGGTGCGCGGTGCGGACCGGATTGTCCAGGCCAAGCTGACCGGCGGACAATGCCGTTTCGAGCACGGCCGGATCTATACCTACTACAGTCTGAGTGTGGTCGAAACGCTCAAGGGAAGCGCTTCCGCCACCGCCGTGCTGAAAGTTCCGGGCGGAGTGGTGGGCCTGGTGGCTTACATAGTGCCCGGCGCTCCGGACTTTTACCTCAAGGAACAGGCCGTGCTGTTCCTGCTGGATGAGGGGGAGGCCTGCGAGCTGGACGGGATCAGCTCCGGAGTCTACCGGGTCCGCAACGAAAGCGGCGAGCCCACGGTCGGGCCCCTGCCGGAGTCCACCGGGCCGCTGCTGGCCGCCGACGGCCACCTGCTGCCTCCAGGCCGGCCCCTGTCCCTTGCCGACTTCAAGGCGCAGATCTACCACCTGCTCGGCAGCCGGGCCACTCAGGAGAATCTCGAATTCCGCCCGACGGTCAAGGGGGGGGCCGGGGCGAAATTCAAGGCGCCGGCCGGAGGGCCGGAACTGGCCGCAGGCAACGTCCAGGCCGGTTTCAGCCGCATCCTCGACCGGCCGGTCGACATTTTCTGGGACCTTTCACGGAACTACGGGCCGGTCAGGGACGGGGTGATCGAATGGTACTTCGATCCGGACTCGATCGCCGGCAAGAGCCCGTACGGGACCACCCCCGCCCAGGTGCTGGAGGCGGTCAAATGGTCGTTCGACCAGTGGAATGCGGTGGCCACCTCCCGGATAGCCTACAAGTACGCCGGCAGCCGCACCGATATCCCGGACCACAAGCTCGACCTGGTGAACGTGATCACCTTCGCCGACAGCGAGTACATCCAAGGCATCCAGAAGGACGCCATCGCCAGCGCCCGTCCGTTCGCGCTGGCGCGGCGCACTTACGTCGGCCCCGAGGGCCTGGATTTCGACCTCGACGGCCGCATCGACTTCCCGAACTTTCCGCAGGGAATCTGGGAGGCGGGCACGATCATCGACTGTGACATCCGCTGGGACGTCGGCGGTCCCGGCGCCGATCTGGACTTCGTCACCGATGACACTCCCGGCGCGCTCAGCGTGCAGGGCGTGTTCAACCACGAGCTGGGGCATTTCGCCGGTCTGGTGCATAGCCCGATCCGCGACCTGAGCTACCTGTTCTCCGGCGTCAACCACACCCCCACCATGTTCTCCATAGCCATACCCAATTCGCCCAACCGGACGCCCAATCCGATGCGTTCGCTCGAATTCGACGACATGCTTTCAATCTCGATGCTCTATCCCACCCCGGAGTTCGAATCGCAGTACGGCGTCATCGAGGGCATGGTGACCAACGGGGTGGACGGCAGCCCGGTACGGGGCAACTTCATCGCCGTTCTCAGCGCCCCTTCCGGCAGTCCGTACCGCAACCTGAACGACGCCTACAACCGGGCCAAAACCGCCACCGGCGTCTTTACCGACCAGCATGGCCGCTTCAGCGTGCCGGGCCTGCCGGCCGGGAACTACGTAGTGGGCCTGCAGCCGATGGACGACGATCCGCCGGGCACCAACCGGAACGCTTTCAATACCCTGGTGGCGCGATTCGGCGATGCGGATTTCGTCTGGGATGAGTTCTTCAACGGAGCTGAAGAAAGCGCAATCGAAACTGACCCATACGCCGCCAGCACCGTAAGCGTTTCGGCCGGAGCGGTCACCGGCGGCATCCGTATCGTGACCAACACCTTCGCGGCGGGCCGCCGGAGCCTGAGACGTCTGTTCGGGGAGCGGGATTTCTACGTGGCCGCCAACCAGCTCCGCGTCCCGTTCAGCCCGGCTTCCAGCTCCCAGGACCTGGCGGGCCGCAAGCTCCCGCAGGTTTTCCAGGTTCCTTACCGCGTGGTGTCCGCCACCGTGGATTTCGCTTCGAATACGGCCCCGCCCGAGGGGGTGCAGGTGGTCTGGCCACAAATCCTGCTGGCGGTTTCCGATCCCGTCAACCCCTCCCGGCCGGACCTGGAAAGACCCCTGGCGGTGATCGCCAACTTCGCCGGGAACGGCACCCTGTTGTCCACCGATCCTCTGCCGTTCAGCTATCCCGTGACAGTGGACCGTCCGGGGGCGCTGTGGGTGGTGGTCCGCAGCCCGGATAACCGGTTCAACGCTTTCCACAACATCGATGTACTGGGCGCAGGCCAGGACGAGCTGCAGGTGGATGAATCTTTCGTCTCCCAGGACGGCGGACAGACCTGGAAGAGCGTGATGAGCTATGGGATAAGCTGGCGCATGGGAGTGGTGGTGGAGGGCACCTCCGGGCTGGAGCCATTGGCCGAACCCCGGCTGGTGCAAGGTGACAAGCCCTCCCCGGGCGGCCCGATCCGGCTGCACTTCAGCCACGTGCGCAGCCTCAACGGTTCTCTCGACGGAAATAGCCCGGCAATCAGCCTGCGCCACACCTACAGCGCGGACAGCTACCCGGCGGCTTCCCTGCTGCAGGAGGTCACCCGCGATCCCCTCACCGGGAAGTTTTCGTTCGACCTGGTCCGGATAGTTGCCCCCGCTGACACGGCGCGCTACCGGGTCACCGGTTTCGGCGAAACCGGCCTGACGGACCGGCTGGAGGGGGAGATTGCCGGGCTGAGCGGCCCGACCGGCGGCGTATCCGGCACCCTGACTATCGCCCGTCTCTCCGGGTTCGGCGCAGCAGGTTTCGACGGGCTCTGGAGCGGCAGGCTGCCCGGTACTTCGCAGAACGCAAGGCTCGACCTGGTGACTGCCGATGGCCGGCCCTCCGGAGTGCTGGTCTGGCCGGCCGAGGTCCAGCCGAAACCCGACACGAACCTCGTTTTCACGAGCGTTCCCGGCGACACCCTGGTCGAAATCCTCAGCCTGCCCGCCAATCCGGCCGGCTTCAGCCTGACCGCCGCTGACAGCTCCGGCCGCACCAGCAGCCCCGCCGTCCTCGGCCTCGGCGCTGACGATTTCGAACCCAACCAGCGGATCAAGGACGCTCGGGATATCTTCCCGGCCTGGGGCTTCCCCTCGATCCGCCACCGGCTCAACTCGATCCGCGGGACGATTGCGGCCACCAAGGACGAGGACGACGTGGACTTTTTCCGCTTCCAGGTGGAGGCCGGCGACAGCGTGGTGATCGACGTGGATGCGGTCTCCAGCCGTCCGTTCGAGCCGGTGTCGAGCCTGGACGCCTACCTCGAACTGTTCGACTCCACCGGCGCGCAGTTCAAGGGAGCCGATGGCCGACCAGTGGTGAGCGATGATGAAAACGGCCTGGACCCGTTCGCGGCCTTTATCAGCCCCCGCAACGCCACCGTCTATCTCAAGCTCGTGGATGCCAACGTGGCTTACGGCGACCGGGGGAAAATGACCGGGAGCAATGCTTTTTACGAGCTGCGGGTGACAATCCTGCCGCGCCGGGGCGACGTGGTGCGGGACCGGGTGATCCGGATCGATGACGCCCTGGCCGCGCTGGCTATTGCCCGCGGCACGGCCCGGCTGGACGTGCAGGCGCTGTTCGCCGCCGACATGGACGGCAACGGCCGGGTGGAGGCAGCGGACGTGAGCGCGGTATTCCGCCGGGCGCTGGAAGACCCCTTCCCGCGAGCCGGTTCTACCGCCCTGGCCGGAAGGGCCTCACCACCGCTCGCGCCTCTCACCCTGCGCCTGGGCCGGACAGCTTCCGGCGGCCGGGTGTTGATTGCCTCCGGTGCCGGGCCACAGGAAGTCTGGTTTATGCTGGAGCTGGCCGCGGACCGCTCTCCCGGGCCCCAGGACCTCCGGCCGGCTGCTGAATCGGTCTGGATTGAATCTGCCCGGCTGGACGGCAATCTCTATGTGATCGGCCGCTACCAAAATCCGGCCGGCGAAAGCTCGGGCGAAGTGAGCCTGCTGGAGGTCGCTCCTGAAGCCGGTGAGGGATTGAGGATAGTGTCCGCCTCTGCCGGCAACCCCGGCGGGGAAATCCCGGTGGTCGTCGAAACCCTGGAACGAGTCTCGAGCCTGCCGCCGGGAGAGTTCTCCCTGCTGAAAAACCATCCCAACCCGTTCAACCCCTCGACCACGATCGGCTACGGCGTGCCGCAATCAGCCCTCGGTGGGCCGGTGCAGGTGAAGCTGACCGTTTTCGACCTGCGCGGCCGCACTATCAAGGTACTGGCGGACAAGCTCCACGAGCCCGGCAGCTATACCGTCACCTGGGACGGCACGGATTCGGCCGGCCGGCCCCTGGCCAGCGGAGTGTATTTTTACCGGTTGACTGCCGAGGGGTTTGTTTCCACCAGGAAGATGGTGCTGTTGAAGTGAGTGAATCCTCGGGGATTGAAGAAATTACACTATGATTTGCATAGCGAGTGTTACATTAACCTTAATAAAAGACAGTACTGACCAGCAAACTGTTCAAACTGCTGAAATGACAAGCTATTGCAATTCTCTAGTCTCTAGGCGGTGAATGTATCAATTGTGTTCAACTTGTTATAGTGCAAGCAGTTAAAGATTAGCCATAATTTATCTCCGAACACTAATGAGTAAAAGTGAGGAATAAAATGAACCAAGAGACCATCGAGAATTTTATAAAAAATTTAAGCAAATCAGATTTCGACAACGTTGTACGACTAATTCTTGATAAGATATTTCATTTGAAAGCGATTGATGTTGACGGAAAAGGAGATGGAGGTTCTGATTATCGTATTTTTTCTGATGAATATAGCAATAGAACAGTTGCGATCCAAAAAACTATCCAGGAAACAGACTGGCAATCCAAAGCTGTTGCAGACGCTCATAAGGCAAAGTCTGTGCTTGAGGCCAAACGATTTTTCTTTTTGACTTCACGAGCACATGAGGCTGGTGATTTGCGGAGTGTGGAAAATAGTATAAGTAGTGAACTTCTTATTCCTGCGACATGCTTGGGGGCAACCGAGATCGCAGGCCTCATTATAGAAGAGAAACTGCTCGAAGATTTTGCTTATTCAATTGGCCTAAACTTGGATATTGCTTTTAAACACCGACCGGACCAGCGAGAAATTATGCTTCATACATATTTTTACTTAAGTGATGATCGCAGTAATCTACAATGGGAAATATATGAAAGTGCGCTTCTATTTCAGCTCCACCACTCTGATAAGTCCATGACGAGAGAGGAACTTCTTGAAAAGGCTATGAGTTTACTTGGACTACAGGAATCTCGTCGTCAGAGCCTCTCAGGACGAATAGACGCTCTTCTTTCTTACGGCAAAATTATAAAGAAATACAATGAGTTACAACTTGCTCCATCTACCATGCAGAGCCTGCAAGTTGCAGACGGTATATATCTTAAGGAACTTAATCAACTGGCGGCTGCCCAGGTAGATTTGATAAGCGAATATGGGGGCGATTGGGACCAATTAAAATCAGAAAGGGCCTCATTATTGCTTGCTAAGTGTTTTGTTGAAGAGCAGATCAAAACAGCAAAAAATGCTTCACTTTCATTTACGATGAGTGGGTTTGGTGGTGTATTGGATAGTGCGTCAGATAAATTAAAAGAACTTATTTCAAGTTCGAGTGTGTCTAAAGATATGATTAACATAGTTTTCCAGAAAATGGTAGAACTGGCAAGAGAGGTTCCTCTTGTAAAAAAATTAGCAGCTTCTGTTACTTATATAGCTCTTGAGAATTTAAATCCAAACAAATCATCGGCAATTCTGGGTTGTTCAAGTTGGAGAGATATCCGAGTCATTTTAGATGCATCTGTGGCTATTCCATATATAGTATCATCTATATTCGGCCCATCAACTGGTAGATTTTCCAGAGGATCCAACGATACTATTAAAATTCTCAAAAAAAGAGGGGCCGTGATTTCCATTCCTTGGCATTATTTGAATGAATGCGCTTCTCATCTTGTTGGTGCTCTAGAATACTGCCGAGATATGCCTGAATTTGAAGATGATTTCAGATATTCACAAAATGGGTATGTCTCACATTATTACCAGCTAAAGCATTCAGGCGTTAAAATTCCGAATTCCTTGAAAGAATATATCAAGGAAATATCAAACACAGCAATAAAGAGTTATGGAGAGAGAGGAGATTTCATCAGAAGAGTTATGAATGATTTGCAACCACTTTTTAGAAGCTATGGTGTTATATTTGAAGACACTCCAAAGTTATTGGAAAAATATACAAAAGACATCCAAGTAGAATATGTATATACTCTACAAAAACTTTCTATAAAGAAAACACAAAATTTGATTGAACACGATGTAAATGTACTAGCTCATATAAGAAGGAATTGCACAGAACATTATGGTAATTATATGTGTTTAACTTGGGATAAGGTTATGATTGAAGTCGGGAAAAAATTCCAGAATATCGGTTGGGTAGTCAGTCCTGTTGAAGCCGCAGATTTGGTCCAGTCACAGATAAAGATTGAAGATGGAAAACTACTCGGTTTAGCACACTCTATTGCAAGAACTATGGAACGCCCGGCTTTTCTTGGGGCAAGAATAATCGATAGAGCTATAGAGCTTTCTGGGGAACAACTCGCTGATTGGGAATTTAGAAAAAGGATTAGAGAATATAAAGATCAAGCTTTGGAACGTATTGATTTAAGAAGTATTGATTTCAATTTGGATGATTTCGACAGAGAAACTAATAAGTTTCTGCAAGACCTTGGAGTGGAGATACCAGAAAAAAACGATTCCTCAGTTGAAACTATAGAATGATAGTATCTTCATAATAGTATAAAGTGGTATAGTGTTTATAGATTAGGCCAAGTTGGGTTTACTAACTCCCTCATCTTGGATACCTCCGGTTCAGCCGGGCAGGTTTTCCTCTCTTCTCATCTCCCTGCCCGCCAGCTCGTGCGCCATATAAGAGCTTCGCACCAGGGGGCCGGAGGCCACGCGCGGGATTCCAGCCTTTATCGCGGATTCCGCCAACTCGGTAAACTCTTGCGGAGTGTAGAACTTTTTCACCGGCAGGTGTTTTTTCGAAGGCGGGAGGTACTGGCCGAGCGTGGCGGCGCCGACCCCGGCCTCGGCCAAGTCCCCAAGCACAGCCAGCACCTCCCCGGTTTCTTCCCCCAAGCCGACCATGATCGAGCTTTTCACCGTGTAGCGGCTTTCGGAGTGCGAGGCCAGCCAACCAAGCACTTCCAGGCTCCTCTGGTAGTCCGCCTCCGGACGGACTTCGGCGTAGAGCCTCGGTACGGTCTCCACGTTGTGCGCGATCACCGCGGCTCCGCTGGCGGCCACGGTCTCCAGGGCCCGGCGTTCGCCCCGGAAATCCGGAATCAACAGTTCCACGCTCGTGCCCGGACACCGGCTGCGGACCGCTTTCACGCAAGCCTGGAAGTGGCTCGCGCCGCCGTCTGGCAGGTCGTCGCGGGTGACGCTTGTGATCACTACCCAGGCCAGTCCGAGCCGGGCCGCAGTTTCGGCGATTTTTTCCGGTTCCCGGGGGTCCGGGGGCCGGATCGAACGCGCGGGAGGCACGCCGCAGAAACGGCAGTTGCGAGTACAGCTGTCTCCCAGGATCATGAAAGTGGCTGTGCCGGCGTTCCAGCACTCCCAGAGGTTGGGGCAGCGGGCGCCCCGGCAGACCGTGTGCAGGCCGTGCTCGTCGAGCAGGCCCTTGAGGCGGGAGAAGTTATCGCCGCTGCGGACTTCCACTTTGAACCAGTCCGGTAGGCGCGTCCCGGTTTTCAAATCCATTGTCCCGGACTTCCTTGATTTTTATTTCGAGGAACTGTTAAATTCGGTTTGAAAAATGAAAACGGTTATCGAACTATCGGAACAGTCCAGGGTATACATATAGAGACCTTTGATTTAATGGGTTGGATGGCTTTTCTGATTTTTGAAGTGTCTTTTTGGGGCTGTTAAGTTTTTAGCTCAAAAAATATTTCCTTTTCTT
>Ga0214473_10000353_pt1 | contig 64311 bp, 90 predicted proteins | sample RVTome_7_FD_203509 | JGI IMG/M metagenome (GOLD analysis project Ga0214473, IMG submission 203509) | Soil microbial communities from uranium-contaminated site in the Upper Colorado River Basin, Wyoming, United States - RVT98D197 | ecosystem: Environmental > Terrestrial > Soil > Contaminated >...
CGCCAAGGGGCGGGGTTAAAAATGCTCAGTATGGTTTACGGCTCGGCCAGGGCGATAGCGGCCTTTACAATTTCTGCACACTCGTCTAACGCTTTTTTCCGAGCCTCCAATTTCGGGGCTTCGTCACACACCCATTTTTTGGTCGGCGGACCTTGATACGCGCAGGCTTCGAGAGGCCCGGCACACATAAACGCCAACGACGATATTTTTTTGCACGCTTCCAGCAGATCGGGGGCGGCGGCGATCAGCCGACAGTTAGGACAGGTTACACTAGGCAATTCGGTTGTCAAACGCAAACCATTAAAGCTTGCACGGCATAAAATGCCGCGTTGGTCCGGGTCGTAATGTATATAGTCATCTGTTTGTTCTGGATAAACTTGGCCGCAACTTTCACATCGTTTTTGCTCTTTCGTTTCCATGTTCATTCTCCTTTCAAGCGGTTACGGATTGTAACCGATTCAAAAAGCCCCCAGGCACGCGCCAAGGGGCGGGGTTAAAAATGCTCAATCATCGTCATAACGATAATCCGGCCGTCTGGAACATAGCAGATAGGCCAACGCAGCATTTCGGGAATGATCGAGCATCGTGCCAATCGTCATCGTCCAAAGAAATTTCCTCCGGATATGCTGGTGTGCGGGGGTGATTCAACAGGAGCTGACCATCGGCTGTTTGTACCAGTTTTGCGTTATACCAGCAACGCATACGGTCGCCGCTAGCGCCGTAATATGTGGTAAATCGTTCGGCTAATACCGTAACGGCCACGGTGCTCCCATTGTATTTGATTTTCGTTTCCATTTTAACCCTTTCGATTTGCCCTCGCGGGCGACCCTATTGAGTTGCTCAAACTACTAATCTATATATACGGTCATATTAGATTGTTGTCAACAGTTTTTTTGGAGATTTTGCAAAAATATCTGCAAAGCTCGGATTGCAGCGCAGATGTGTTAGCGTTTAAGTGATTTTGTCCTGATTGCCGATATTGGGGGCATGGCTAAAAAGAAACGTGAAACTGAAACTGAGGACCTGACGGGGAAACCTATGGGGGGGGATAATAGGGGGGGGAAGGGAAGGGGGAGTGTCAGAGAGAGAAAACTTACGAAACTTGCATACCGTTCAAGTAAGTGATTGCCAAAAGTCGAAAACAGTCGCATGAGTGAAACTGAACAGAACCGTACCGCGCAAGAGGAGCCACATCGAGGCCCAGGGAGGCCGCTGAAATTCACGGACCCAGCCGAATTCGAGAGGAAAGTCGGGGAGTATTTCACTTGGGCGGCAGAGAACGACAAGCCGTTAACCATTGAGAGATTGTGTGTTTTCCTGGATTGCACAAAGCCCTGCCTGTACGACACAATGCGGCGAGGGGGCGGGTTTTCTGACTCGATTGAAAAAGCGGTGCAAAAGATCGAGGCATCCAAAGCGGAACGCCTCCAGACTCAGGCGGCGGTAGCCGGCACAATCTTCGACCTCAAAAACAATCACGGATGGAAGGACCAGAAGGATATCGTATCCGACGGCAAGCCGCTCCAGGGGTCAACCATCAACATCATCGCCCCTGCGGGGGCCAAGGAAGTCGTGAATGGCGTGGGACCTGAAGTTAACACCTAAGCAATGGACGGCCTTGGGCGCCTTGGCAGACCCTACCGTGGTCGATGTGATGTACGGCGGGGCTAAGGGGGGCGGCAAGAGCTACTTCCTGTGCGCCTGGACCTTCATGGCGGCCATTGCGATTGCCGACAAATACGGCCTTCAGCCCTGCGAACACCCCTTGCACGTAGGCTGGATGGGCCGAAAGCAGGCCACGGACTTCACCATGACCACATTGCAGACGTGGTACAACGTCATTCCATCTGGCGATTACATCGTCCGGGGGGGCACAGAAAAGCATCCCAGGCACATCCTGATTCAGGGCCGAGTTGCCATCGACTTCGGGGGTCTGGACCGCACCGAGGATATCAACAAGTTCAATTCCGCCGAGTACGTGATTATCTGTCTGGACCAGGCCGAGGAGACTACCCGCGACGAGGTATCGGTCTTGCGAGCATCTCGCCGGCTGACCATCAACGGGCAGGCGCCGAGGTACAAGGGCTTATTCACGGCCAATCCCGCGAACTGCTGGCTCAAGGACGATTTTATCAGCGACCCGGCGCCGTACAGACGATTCATCCAGGCCCTGCCGACAGATAACCCCCATCTTCCGGGTACTTATGTGGCGATGCTCAAGGATTCATTCGGCCACCGGCCAGAACTCCTCGAAGCCTATCTGCATGGCTCTTGGAACCTCGCCGACAGCGTGGATCAAGTCCTGCGGGCGATCTGGTTGGAACAAGCAGCCAGTTTCCGGCGGATACCCTTCCAAGAAAAGACCCGCAAGTACATCACCTGCGACGTGGCGAGGTATGGGGATAACGAGACCGTCTGCTACTACATGGAGGACACAGACGTCAAAGATGAGAAGATTTACGGGCAGCGGGGTATTGACTACACCGTCAATGTGTTGACGGCCTGGAGCCGTGAGAAACAGGGATGCCCGGTGATCGTTGACGAGGGCGGCGTGGGCGGCGGCGTGGTGGACTTGCTCGGGCCTAACGGCGTGAACGTCATTGCAGCCAATTCCGCCGTCAAGCCGGAAGCGACCAACACGATGTATTCCTATGGCAACCGACGAGCAGAGGTATGGGACTACGCGGCACGGCAATTCTCTCGCGGGGAAGTAGAGCTGCACCACACCGACCCGATGCTCCGAAAGCAACTCTGCACGCCTCGGTATAAGTACCGCAATGGTCGAATCTACATCGAGAGCAAAGAGGAAATCACCAAACGACTCGGCCAAGGCCAGAGTCCCGATAGGGCTGACGCCTACGTCAACGGTTTGTATTACGGTCGCCATATCAGTGCGACAGACAAGCTCGGCATGATCGAGGCCGGCAGCAGTGCAGCGAAGCAGATGGTCCCGGACATGATAGGGATATAAATGGAGGCAAACACTAACCGAATACAATAGCCAAAAGAAAGTTCAGGCAGTAGGCGGAGTAGCTACCGCTTAGTGCTATACCACGAAACGCCTGTATAGAGGCCGTAAGGGTAAAACCTTGCGGCCTTTTTCTTTTGGCTTGGAAAGATAGACATGGCAAAGCTCACAGACACCGAAATCACCACGAAATGCCTGAAATTTGTTCGAGATGCGCAGCAGCACACGGTACGCAGGGATCAGCGGGAGCGGGCCTTGACGTACCAGGACTATTTTCGGGGCGGCAAACATCAATGGACGCAGGAGGAGTACGATACCTACAAGAGTCGCGGCGTCGAACCCATAACGATCAACCGTTGCAAGCCTGTGATGAAGGGCCTTCTCGGCATGTACTTGCAAGCCAAACAGGACGTCAGAGCCAGGCCGAGGCGCAATGGCAGCTCCACCGTGGCCCAGGTCTGGACAGAGGTGATGAAACATACGCAGGACGTGAGCTATGCCGACTACGTCTATGCCCAGGTGTTTCTGCGGGGCGGCGTCGATACCGAAGCCTACCTGAAACTTGAGATCGACCCCATAGCCAATGTCAACGGCCAGCCCGTCATCAAGCCGCTATCGCTGTGGGACGTGGAGGTGGACCGCAACGCGATCGAGTACAACCTGAACGATTCGGCGGCCTACGTCATCGAGTCGCAGTGGAAGGACAAGGACGAGATCGACGCCATGTACCCCGACCGCGACCAGGAGATTGCTACCGCCGTCTCAGTCATGGACGATCTCGAAGGACAAAAGGGCTCGGACCGCCTGGTGACGTGGCTGACGCAGAGCGGCGATATCGCCGGCGACGATGCGGAGTTCGAGGATAACCAAATCCCCGACGTGGACCTCAAGCGCCAGTACCGCTACAAGGTCAAGCGCGTCTTTTGGAAAGAGACTGTGCCCGCAATGATCGTAGGGGACCGGCAGAGTCGCAGCATGGCTATCGTCAAGGATGAAAAGCTCATCGCCAAGCTCAAGCGAAAAGCCGGCAAATCCACGCGCTACGCGATCACGCTATGGCCGACGAAGGTCTTACATGAGACCATCATGTTAGGCGAGTACATGTTGGAGGATAAGCCCGACCCACTGGGGCCGGGTATCTCGGATTACCCCATCGTTCGGTATTGCCCAATGTGGGACGAGGGCTACGCGGTCGGTGCCCTGGATGACATTACGTCGCTGAACAAAGAAGAGAATATCCATCGCACACAGACGATCAGGTTGCTCAATCAGACGGCCAACAGCGGATGGGTTGTCGGTTCGGCAGGCAATGAGGAATGGAACCGCGTGTTGAGGAATTTCGGGTCCGTGCCGGGTATTCTCATACCCAAAGACAAGTTCGGGAATTCCGTCGAACGTATCGTGCCCAACCAACTCTCGCAGGGTCACTTCATGCTGGGCCAGCAGTTCGAGTTGGATATCAAGCGGGTATCGGGCGTGGACGATGCCACGCAGGGCTACAGCACCAGCCAAACGGAATCCGGTCGCGCGATAGGCTTGAAGCAGCAAAACAACCGCAGCAGTGCCGAGTGCTTCTTCGATAACTTCTATCGCACGTTGGAAATCTTAGGCAACCTGCTCCTGGCGGTCAATATCGCCAACGACTACTACAGTGACGAGGAGATTAGGGCGATTGTCGATGAGTCTTCGATGCTCGATAGCAAGCTCCTGGCACAAGCGAAAGCGAAGTTCACCGCGACGATAGGCTCGGACCTGCCGCAGCCGCAACCGTTGCCGCCGATGAATCCACAAATGATGTTGGGTATCAAGCCGGCGGACAGGGGCCGAGTCCTCCAGACGATGCAGAAGGGTGTTGAGGGGGCCACGCAGTACATGAAAGCCTACCCGCAGCTCGCCGCGTCCTATGAGGAGGTCATACGCGAGGAGGCCAAAGAGATGCTGCTGGTAGAGTTGAGGGCCGACAAGGGCATGTACGGCGTCAAGGTCACGGTCTCGCCTTCGGCGCCCACGGAACGCCTGACGCAGTTCCTGCAGATGGACGCCCTGATGTCGAAGTACGGCAATATCATTCCGCCCGAATTGTTCATCGACCTGACGGACTTGAAAAACAAGGATGAAATCAAGGCCGCAATCTCATCGAATCGGCAGGCGCAGATGCAGCCGCCGATGCAGGCCCGGCCGCAGGTGAGGGCGGCATGACACTTGAAAAAGATTTGGACCATTTATGCAAAATGCGATGCTCAAAACCTGGAGCATTTGCTCGTCGCGCCATAAAAATACTTCGCAAACACAAATACAAACCATTGTTCAGGCCAAACAAATCCTGATACATATAAGCTCGACCTTAAAGAAAGGAAGCTCATATGAACCAACCACAGACGCGATCAGAATTTCGACAGCATTGTCTTGCCAAATTCGGCCCACCTCCAGAGGCCAAATGTATGGTGGACTCAAACGGCACATGGCGCATCAATACCAACACGCCTGAAGTGCAAACGTATTTTGCCGTGGTTCGCCGTGAACTTAACGAAAGGAAGCTCACAGAATGAACCGCATCAAAGCAACCTGGATGCTAAATCCCAACATCGGCGACGCCTTGACGCCGTGGCTCATCGAGAAGATCACCGGCCAGATGCCGCTCTACGTGCCGTTCGACGTGCCATATCCCAAGTTCATGGTTACAGGTTCAGTGCTCAATCACGCTTCGGATTACACGACGGTCTGGGGGGCGGGCTATGCCAACTTCGAGGATTGCATGAACGCCAAACCTGTCATCAAGGCCGTGCGAGGGCCGGTAACAAAAGCGCGAGTTGAGTTTCAGGCGGGGATTCCCGTACCGTGCGTAGGCGATCCGGCACTGCTGATGCCGAGATTCTATGATCCACGGACAGCCGGCAGAGATCAGCACTACAAGGTTGGCTTCATCCCGCACTACGTTCACCAGCAGGAAACTTCAACATGGCTCAATGGCCGCGACGATATCAAGTTCATCAACGTATTGGATGCGCCGGAGCGATTCGTCTGGAATCTTCTGGAGTGCGATGCAGTCTTTTCCTCGTCTCTGCACGGCTTGGTTATCGCCGACGCCTATGGTGTGCCGCGTGCCTGGTACAACGGGACGATCCAGTTAGGCGGCGACGGGGCGAAGTTCGCCGACTACTTCATGCTGGTTCACGGCCAAGAGAAGATGTCGCCGGCCCGTCCCCATATCGAGGAATTGCCGAAAGACGTGAACGATCTTTACAAGCTGGCGATGCAGAATGAGCCGCCCGATGTCAAGGCGATCTGCGATGCCCTGTGGGACGCCTGCCCGTTCAAACCGCCCGTGCAGCAGGAACACAAGCTCGACAAGCCCTTGCCGCCGGTAGTTCCCGGCCAGCCGCTTGCCCAGGAAGATGATATCGAGGAGATCAAGCCGAAATGAGCGACGTGAAACTCTCCATCCTGATACTGACGATACCGAGCCGTGCGGACAAACTCGAACGACTGATGAAGATTCTCAGACAGCAGATACCCGTCGATGGCTCCGTGGAGCTTATCACCAAAGAGAATCGTGCTATCCCCGAAGGCGGCCCGACGATAGGTGAGAACCGTAACGCGGCGCTCGCCGATGCCATAGGCGATTACGTATGCTTCATCGACGATGACGACGTTGTATGTGATACGTACATCGCGGAGATTATCAAGGCGACGGCCAGTTGCCCCGACGTGGTCGGCCTCAAGGGTCACTATATTTTAGGCGGCAACAAACCGGAGCTTTTCGTCCACTCGATTCAGTACACCGAGTGGAAGACGGTCGATGGGGTGCATCAGCGATGCCCGAATCACCTCAATGCCGTCAAGCGCGAGCTGGCCTTGCAGGTCGGCTTCACGCCGAAGAACCACGGCGAGGACTGCGACTACTCGATGGCGCTGCGGCCGTTGCTCAAGACAGAAGTGATGCCAGAACCCATTCTATATTTCTATCTGAAGACCTAAAATGAATAAAGTAACCGCTATGACAGTAACATACGATCAACTTATCGCTGCGTTAAATGAAGCACAACACTTCACCGGCGATGTGATTTCATTCAAGATACCTGCGCAATATCTCGACGGCCCTATCGTTGAGTTGCATATCACCGAACTTCCAAAACCAAGCACATGCCAAACAGGAAAAGAAGAATTAGGTACTGTCATCAATATAAAGCGTTTCAATCCGTATGATGCGGTGTGGCCGAATGGTGTCATCTCGCCGGATAACAAGTACGATCCCGCGAACGCTTGGATAGAAACAATCCGGGGGCGACAGCAAATCACTCCTGGGATGTGGATTCTCACGGATATATCAGGGAAACGCGACATTATGCCCGACAGCGAGAATAGAAAGGATATAACAATGGGCCGGTGTTTTTGTGGTAGCATTTCTGGCGAAGATGGGCTTTGTTGGTATCATAGAGATGGAATCAAACTCAATAAGGATGAAAAACGAAAAAAAGAACTGACAGTACATTTCCTATATGATAATTTGCCTTGTGAGGCCCTTCAAATCACCCAGGAGATATTAGCATTCAATGGTTGGGTATTGACTGATTGGTTTCATAATCAATTAACAGGAATTTTCTCGAATACGATCAATAAAGAATTCGTCGAAAAAACATATTCTGAATGGCGTGATAAGGACAAAGGAACAAAGCTATCCAAAAAACTTGGATACTGGATGGTTCGTCTTCCTGAATACAAAGCTATACTCTCCCAAGCAGAGTTTGATAATCTTTTGTCTCAGTCAAATGTTTCTATAGTACATAATGATTTGAAGACACAAGACAATGGCTGATTGCACGCACGACAACTGGACAGTGGTAGGCAATGAGTACATCGGAAATTGTACCTGCACCGATTGTGGCGTAGAATTCAATCTCGCCACCGCCTTCAACAGATTGCGAGAAAGGATGCTTGAGACTATGGCTCAATACACCCCCAGCAACGTCCCGAAGGCGTACCCGAAGATCAAGGGCCAGCAGGCCAAGCGTAAGACACCCGACAAGAAGCGGCGCAAGTAGAAGGGAAAGTAATGCGATTATTCTGCAGGATACTTGGGCATTGTTTCGCCTTCGAGAAATATGAGTTACTTTTTCGATGCCCTGAACCACCCGGATATGGCGCCCTTATCTGGGTAGTCAAATGCCGACGATGCGGAATACAACGCAAAATGAGAAGGAGCGATAGATAGTAAAGGAGAATCCCATGCCGAAAGGCTACGAGCACATGAGAGACAAATTCATGCAGGAAGGCATGAGCGAGGATGCAGCCCAGGCGAAAGCGGCACGCATCTGGAACGCCGAACACCCCGGTAATCCCGTGACCGGCAAGCATCGCGGCAAGAAGAAGACGATGTCCAGCGGGAAGATGACCCGGACGAAATAGGGTGACAATATGCTTAGACGCACGTTTCTACAATGGTTGAGTTCAAGCCCGCTGGGGCTCCTGGTGGGCAAGACTGAGACGCCGGCGGCGGTGATTGGGAACAAGACAGGTGCGCCGCTAACATGGCAGAACACCGGCCATAAGGTCGTCAGGATATGGTGGGATGGTCGATGGTGGCGTTCATTTGGTAGTCGAATCTCCTGGACGGAGCGTCGCGGTATCTGGTTGGAATTGCCCAACCGAACTGAGTTCACGGAATTCAATGTGCTGCCTACATTGGACTGGTGCGCTGATATGTGCATCTGGAAGGATAGCCTTGTCTGGATGGGCAGGTATGGAGCTATGTGGCGCATCGAGCGAGTCAATGATGCCTTGTTGTACCGGTTCACCAAGATAGATTTACGAGACATTGGATGACGCGAACCAAGTAAGCGAACAACGCCAGAAGACATAGGCACAGGCGGAGTAGCTACCGCCGAGTGCTATCACCACGCAGCCTGTGATAGAGGCCGTAGGGTCGAAAGACTTTGCGGCCTCTTTCTTTTGGCAATGAAGGGGTCAGGAAATTGAGATTCTTGTTCAAGTATCCTACGAGACAAAGGCCCGAATGGTTTCGCCAGACTTTAGCGGCCTACTACAGCAGGCTCAGCGGCGTTCACGAGTACCGCTTCGTGATCACGATGGACATTGATGATGATACGATGATATTTAATCAAGGCATGGGTGCGTTTTTGAGTTCCCACCAAAATCTCTCATGGCATTATGGCAACCATAAGAGCAAGATCGAGGCGTGCAACGCCGGTGTGCCCGACGAGGACTGGGACATCCTCGTGCTGGTCTCGGATGATATGACGCCCATCGTGACGTGCTTCGACGACATCATCGCCCGCGATATGCAGCAGCACTTTCCTCAGTTCGACGGCGTCCTGCACTACAACGATGGCAAGGTCGGCAACAAATTGATGACGCTCTCGGTCTTAGGCCGCGAGTTCTACAAGAAGGTCGGGTTCGTCTATTGGCCGGCGTATCGGGGGACCTGGTGCGACAACGATACGATGGAGACGGCCCAGCAGTGGGGCAAATACTGGTACAGCGATCAGACCATCATTCGCCACGACTGGCAACAGCACGAGAAATACAAGGGCGATGCGGTCTACCAGAAGGGCGAATCAAGTTATCCAGCCGACAAACTCATCTATGAATGGCGCAAGGGCCGCAAATTCCCCGTGTCCTTCTCACAGAACGATGAGGACTGGCCTATCCGCCGCTACTTCAAAGACAATTTCCACGGCAGGTTCCTGGATATCGGGGCCGGGGACGGCGTGACCTTCAGCAACACCAAGATTCTCTACGACATGGGCTGGGACGGTGTGGCGATGGAGCCGTCACCGTCGCTCTTGGGCGCTCTTGAGCTAAACATGCACCCCGGCAGGGTCAAGACGATTCGCGGCGCGTTAGCTACGCATGGCGGCGGTATCGACTTCTACCACGCCAGGGGCGACTTCATCTCGACGACGAACACGGCCCACCGCGACAAGTGGGCAACTTGCGCCCACGTACCCTATGAGACTCTCAGCGTGACGGCTCTGACGTGGGACGATATTCTCGCTCAACATGGTTATGACTTCGATTTCCTCAACCTCGACGTGGAAGGCGAGAACATCGCGCTGTTCAAACTCATCCCGGCGGAGCTGCTCAACAGGCTCAAGATGGTCTGTGTGGAATACGACGGTAATCCGGGAGCCGTCAATGAGATATGCCAGCCTTACGGCTTTAGGCAGATACACAGCACGTCAGAGAATGTGATTCTTGCGAGGTGATATATGGAAGTTGAAGTCTTTGATAGGTCCAAATCGGGTGCGATGATGACCATGCAGTTACTTCGCGTCAGTTGTCCAAAGTGCCGCCAACCTGTTGAGTTTGTCTTGAGTGACGAAGACCGGCAATACAAGGCAGACGCGAATTACTACAAGGGACAATGCGAACAACTGCAAAACAAAGTGCGCCGCCTAAATGCGGTTATCTCAACTGTTTTTGCTCAAACTGATAGTCTTTCTAAAAAGGTTCGTGCTGCCGCGAGCATCCAAGAGGCATAAAATGATTCGAGACTGTTTTTGCTCAAACTGTTACTACTACCACAAAGGTTCCTGTTGCCGAGAGCATCCAAAACCCATTGTGACTGAACACTTAGGCGACCAACGAGCCGGCAATACTCTGTGGCCTCACGTGGACCCGTCAGACTGGTGTGCAGACCATGAAAAGTTCCCTCAAGAGAAGATGGATCCGATCGCTGGACAAGAATGACCCCTGACGAACAAACCCAACTCGACATCAACGGAATAGTCACCATAGTCTTCGGAGAAGAATACGACCGGATTGCCGCCGCGTGTATGAGGCACAGCCGCAAGTTCACGGGCCTGCCAATCCGGGTGTTGACCAATCTCACACAGGACCAGCGGAGTGACGTGTGGAAAGAAGTATCCGGTGTCTATTTCACCTATATCGACAAACCCAATAACGCCAATAGGCTCGTCAAGATTCTGCACGTCCAAGACCCGTTCTTCGACCGAACCATCTACCTTGACGCCGACGCACTGATTCAGCGCACAGGCATTGAAACCGTCTTGGGTATGCTGAATTACACGGATTTTGTATTCAACAGCGTCTATCACTGGAAGCCCACCGACAAAATTCCGAACATTTACGCCAAGGCCCTCTTGGCAACGGGGGCCAAACTTCCTTTGCGAACCTACAGTGGGGGATTCTTCGCGTGGAAGAAGGGTCCTTTGGCGGAGGAATTATCGAAAGTCTGGCTGGACTATTGGCAGCGCACGGGCGGAGGCAGGGACATGCCCGCGCTGGCCTGCGCTGTTCAGCGAGTGCAACCGGCTATCTTCGATACGGGACTCTCGCCTATCTTCGCGGCCCAGCACAAAGACCCTTCATGCCTGTTCCAGCATAACTACAACGGGACGTTCTTCACGGACTTCGCTCTTCCCTGGTTTCAGGAGAACAAGTGGTTCGACAGCGATCCCTCGGATTTCAGAATGACTGAATTCAAACGCACCGTAACCATCCAGAGCCACAACGGGATAGGCGACCTGCTCTTTGTGACGCCTGCGCTGCGAAGAATCAAGGAAGCCTATCCCGACTGCGAGGTCATCGTCAATACGAACAAGCCAACGCTGCTGATGGGCAATCCTTACGTCGATAAGGTCAATGCGGGAACCGACGGCGTCTTTTTGGGCTATACTGCCCCGGACAGCGGAAGACTGCCGGCCGAGCATCACATCCTCGAAGATTGGCGGATAATCTGCAAGGCGTACAATCTCATCACCGAGCCGCCGGACCTGCGGCCCGAGCTTTACATCCCCAACCTGCCGCCGAAGCGGAACCTTATCGGCGTCCAGACCGTTCATAAGGGCAACTACCACAACAAGCGGGTCTGGCTGGGTTTGGTGGAGTTATCTCGACGTGAAGGCTTCGAGGCCATCCCCGAGATCGTTGACGGCGATAAGATGATCGGGTTGGTGAGGAAACTGGCCGAATACCAGGCCGTCGTATGTCCCGAAGGAGGCGTCTCCCATATCGCCGCCGCCCTGCATCTGCCGGCGGTCGTGGTCTTCGGGGGCTTTTCAGACCCCCAATGGACGGGCTATCCCGACCACGTCAATATCACCAGCGACATCGAATGCCGCCATTGCTACAACAACAACCCGTGTGTGAATAAGGAGCCGTTCAAATGCGTCCAGAGTATCTCTGTTCAAAGTGTAGAAGAGGTTGCCAAGGCACTGATAAAGAAAAGTGTCTGACGGCGCCGGCCCTCAACTTGGGCAGCGGTTTCATGCTCAAGAAGGACCATATCAACTTCGACATTCTCGATATTCAGGTGGATACCGTGAAGACCGATATCGTCGGCGACGTTCGCACGGCAACCTCCGTTTTCCAACCCTGCACGTTCGCTTCGATTTTCTGCGCGCACGTCATCGAGCATTTCTACGCTGTCGAAGCGCAGCATCTTCTGGCGGACTGTTTTTTGCTATTGCGGCCCGGCGGACTGATGGTTCTTGAGGCGCCCGATATCGAGAAGATCATCCTGACCTACGAAGTGGGTCAGATTAACCAGGTTATCCAGGAAATCTACGGCGATCATCAATGGATGGCTAAGTACGGCGATAAGTGGATGCACAAATGGGGCTGGACGGGCAAGCGGGCCGCCGATGCCATGCAGGCGGCGGGTTTTAGGATTCGCATGATAGGCGACGGAATCTCGCATCACAAACCATTCAGAGACTTTCGGGTGGAAGGAGTTAAGCCATGAATTATCTGATCACTGGCATTACGGGTTTTGCCGGGCCGCACTTAGCCCGGCTGTTGTTGGACGAAGGCCACGAAGTCTATGGTCTGATTCGCGGCTCGAACGGCAGAGAAACCGACCTGCTGGACGTGATGACGGAGGCCGAACTCAAACGGATTCGCTGGTTAGTGGCCGACCTGGTGGACTTTCCGAGTCTCGAACAGGTCATCAGGCAGAATGCCCTTGACGGCATTTTTCACTTGGCGGCGCAGAGCCATCCGCCGACCAGCTTTTCGCAACCCGTTATGACGTTTCAGAACAACGTCATGGGTTCGGTGAATCTCATCGAGGCCGTCGCGCAGCATCAGCCGCATTGCAAGCTGCATTTCTGCTCGTCGTCGGAGGTCTATGGGAACCAACAGGACTGCGAATGGACCGAGGACGCCCCAATCAAGCCCGCCAATCCCTATGGGGCCACCAAAGCGGCCATCGACATCTTCATGCAGGAACGGCTCAGAAACCAATATATTCGAGGATTTATCACCAGGGCGCACTGCCATACGGGGCCGCGAAGGGGCTACCGATTCAGCATCTCCTCGGATGCCTACCAGATTGCCAAGATGATCCTCGATCTGCAGGAGCCGGTCCTGTTGATAGGCAATCTCGATACCACCCGGCAGGTCATGGACGTTCGGGACTGCGTGCGGGCCTATTACAGACTGATGCAGGCGGACCTCAAACACCACGTCTATAACGTCTCGACCGACCGGAGTTACGCGATGCGGTTCTTCACCGAGACCCTGATAAAACTGTCGGGCCTCAAGGACGTGGTCCAGAAGATTCACCCTCCTTTCTGGCGGCCCATTGACATTCAGGCCCAGCATTCGAGGACGGAGCGTTTGCGGTCGGAGATCGACTGGAAGCCGGAAATTCCCATCGAGCAGACGTTAGGGGATTTGCTGGCGTACTGGGTGGTGAAGTTGCGAAAGACCGTGGAGGAATACAAAAATGAGTGAGAAATCCGAACAAGGAAATCCGAGCCGTCATTGTCCGCATTGCGGGCATGTACAAGAGAATTATTTGAGGGACAGACTGCGGACCATGTACGAAGGGGAGTACATTATAGAGTCAACTTGCAGTGAATGCGGCAAAGAATTTTTTATAGTGTATTCCTACAATAGAACCGAAAAAAACCGGCGGCAACCCCCTTTGTGTAATGAATGTTGGTGATAGAGGAATACAAACCATGAGTAAGATTTCATTGATTATCAGAATTTGCGTTATTATATCGGTTTTCTGGTTGGGTTCCTTGGTTGGACGACACTTGCAGGAGGACAAGACTATCCAGGTCCCAGCCGGTTCCTGCAACATCCATCTGGGGTATCGGGCCGGAGAGGACATCACGACCGAGAGTTATCAATTCTGCTTCACGATTCCAGAGATGCCTGCTTTACTCTGTAGTCATGGTTACGGCGCATTTCGATTTGCCGAATATCGTGTCACGATGACCCCGGCGGAATATGCGGTGCTGATGAACGTCGTAGTACGGGCAAAAGATAGTTGGCGGTATTTGCCGGAGAAAGAATGAACGTCGAATTTGAGATCACCCTGCGTTGTAATGCTACCTGCGACTCCTGCTCGCGGCACTGTCACTATGGGATGTATGATGAAGCATCGGACGTGACGATGGGCCAGGTCTCGCGGTTCATCGAGGAAGTCAAAGGTCATCCCGATATCGACATGATTCACGTCATGGGCGGCGAGCCTACGCTGCATCCCGAATTCAATACGATTGTCTCGATGCTCAAATGCACCTTGCTCGATACCGGCAAGATCAAAAGACTCCAGATCGTCAGCAACGGTTTGATCCCTATTGACCCGGCGCTCGGTGTCGGCGTGTGCCTGTCACCGCCGGAGAAGTCTGCGAGGCATCGCTGCATGTTCGTAGCGCCGTGCGATACCGGCCAGGAATTGAAGGACTGCCCCGTCCCCCAGGATTGCGGCATCAGCTTCGGGGCCTACGGCTACTGGCCGTGCGGGGCCGGCGGCGCAATCGCCCGGCTCTTCGGTATGACGTACTACGGCCGCAGAGAACTTCCGGTCTGTGAAGATGAGTTCCACGACCGCACACAACTCTGCGTACTCTGCCAGGCGAAAGCGAAACACTACATGATGTGCCGGGACTTCGGAAACATTCGCAGCCGGAGTTTTCGTGAAGCCATGCGGCACTTCGATGCGAAGAAACTGAGGCGATACTGATGAATGATACCTGTGTCGTCAACTATTCCTCCGGCTGGTTCGTCAGGGGCCAGAGCAGACTCAAGCAAGCCTGCCTCGATGTGGGCTACAAAGGGGACTTTCTGCTGTTCAACGACGAGAATCCCTTGAAGTGCCCGCCGCATAGCCAAGTGCCCTACGGCTTCAAGCCCTACGCGATGAAAGAGGCGCAGAAGCGAGGTTATCGGTTCATCTTATGGTGCGATTCGAGCGTGTACCCGGAAAGGCCCCTGGACGCCGTGTGGCAAATCATCACCAATGTAGGCTATTATTTTCATCATAATGGCTGGAACTGTGGACAATGGACCACAGATAAGGCCCTGAAAACACTTGGTGTTAGCAGGGAAGAGGCTTTCAACATACCGCAGATCATCGGAGGTTGCCAAGGATTGAATCTCGAAAACCCGAAGGCGAAAATATACTTGGATAAATGGTATAAATTGGCTGGAGACGGGATAACTTTTCATGGGGCCTGGACTAATGAGCACGGACAGGTTTCGTCTGACAAGCGAGTACTTGGTTCACGCCATGACCAAAGTGCCGGTAGTATTATTGCTTGGAATCTCGGCATGAGAGAATGGCAAATAAATATGGTGATCTATGATGAAAAAGGCACTGTTACTCGTCGGCCAGAAATGGTCTTTGTTGTCAAATCGGCATAGTGAACTCGTTATGTACTTTATCATGGCATTGGCGACAAAGGGGAATGACATCTAAATAATGTTCAGGTGTGTAACCCAAATAGTGATGATGTGCTTCGGCTTGTTTTCCGCAACGGCACAACTCTTTGTGTGCAGGTGCCATTTTGCCTCGGCGGATAGCGTTTGCAACGGCCATCTTCGCTTTGATTCGTTCTGGATGAAGAGATTTGTAACGACCATCCCTCATTTTTGCCTTGGGTGTTTTCTTATAACGATTTTGAGTTTGGTGTCCTTTTTGTGTTTTTCGATATCGAGCATATGCCATCCGAAGAACTTTCTGTCCAGTGGGTGTCTGTTGGTATTGACGTGCATATTCAGCGTTACATATTTTGCAGCAAGACCAGTGGCCGTCTGTTGCTCGTTTATCCCTATAAAACTCAGACAGTGGTTTCTCGATCTTGCATTTGCTACAGGTCTTTGTTACGATGTTCTCAGACATGGCGATCTCCTTATTAGATTGTCGTGTTTAGAGCCGGTGTCAAGCACGCAACTTGCCATCGGCTCGCTTTATAATACTACTTCATCTAATCACGTCAAGAGGAAAAATTCAGCATGAGGAGAATCCATGAACCTACGTGAGGCACTGACTGAGACGGTGAATACGGCCAGATTAAAGGGCTTGTATATCAAGTCTATAGAGTTACGCGACGATACTTTCGCTGAATTACTCGATGATGCTGTTGTCAACACCGCATTGAATTGCGTCGCCCTAAAAAATGGCTTCGATACGAGAGCGTATGGTCACATTCAATGGGATGGCGTAAACATCATCAATGAGGAGTTTGCACAGCCAATCCAGATGCCGCGAGGCAATGAACAGCGAATCGCGGAATTGCAGGTCGTTATTGATGCGCTTGGCAGGATTCAAAATAGTTTGATGAGCAAAGCATGAGCAACGTTGCCCGGAACAAAGAAAACGATCACAAAACGCCGTTGCAGACTGCATTCGAGAACGCAGCGCAAAAATATGACCCGACAAATTCGAGTATCGGAAACTCGAAAAAGTTGGCTCTCTATGCAAATTTGATTGCGATGGAGCAGGAAATACGAGAAAGAAAGAAACCCCGCTCGATAGTCAATCGTCTAAAAATCCCTTTAGTTCGTTTTCTGAAACGGAAATCTTATGGATATTCAAAGAAGACGTGAAAACCTTACTTTCGAGGAATCCCTTGAGGAAAAAGGATTTCAGATTTTACTGAAGAAAGATAAAAGACTTCGGCGTCTCGGATTCTGTATTCGACGTGGCAGCGGAGTTTGGGGTTGTTCTACGATTCCTTGTATGCAAAACAAGATGCCATACCAGCGAGAACCTGATATTTGCTGTGTCATTATTCAGTCCGTATGCAGTAAAAGTCCCGTGGAGCAGATGTCAGTATGAGTAGCGTTGCCCGCAAATTCCGCCGTCAGCATTTGTCTTCCACGCCTATCGGCAAGGAGCCGCCGGTCCTGATTGTCAGGCCGCATAAACAGGAGGGCTTTACCTGCGAGGCCACGAGCCAGTTTCTATCCAAAGCCTTCAAGCGGGGCATCGCCGACTACAAGTGCATGGAAGCCCGGACGCCTGACGTCGCCCGGAATCTCGCCATCCTGGAGTTTCTCAGTAATCCCATACACGCCAAAAAGACGCACCTGTTCTTCCTGGATGACGATTCGACGCCCTGGAATGATTTTGTTATCGAAAGGCTCCTGAGCCTGGATAAGCCCGTCATTGCCGGCGTGACGCCTATCTTCAGGAAGAAAGACGCCATCGACTTCAAAAAGATTCGGATGCTGATGCTCGGCGTTGTTCAAAATGAACCTGCCCAGATGGATTTGTATTGGTCGCCTATCCTGATGAAAGCCGGCCATTTGGAGCATATCGGTATCGACGAACTGCCCAAGACGCCGTTTGTGGCCCATCGCACGGGAGGTACGTGCCTGCTGATTCGCCGTGACGTTCTGGAAAAGCTCAAGCCGCCGTATCAGAAATTCGAGTTCGACGAGCAGCAGATCAAGCTCCTGCGGTCAGAGGACATCTACTTCGCCGATCAGATACGGGAGGCTGGATTCCCTATCTGGATCGACCCCGAGAGCATTTGTCATCACTTTCACGTCCTGGATATTTTGGACATGTTCGCCATAGCGATTCAGGCCAAAGAGATGGGCAAAACAGGGGGAAAAAGATAATGGCTGATAGGAATTTTCAATCTTCAGGAAGCCCCAAACCAGAGACGCGAGAAAGTGTGATTCATCGTATCGGTCAAGAACTTGCTGCCAAAATGCCGAACTTATACGGCAGTATAAGATTCAATTTGCAGGGCGGTCACTATGCGAACGCCAACATTGAAGAAAGCGTGAAACCTGATGGAGTATCCGGCAATGGCAAAGCCGACAAAAGAACAGGCTGACCAAGAATGGAAATGGAAAGTCGAATCCGCCACGAATACCTTGATCGAAACTGAGAAGATCAAGAAGGACAAGAAACTCCTGACGGCGGCGCGTGAGGAACTCAAGAAGCGATTGGCGGCGACGCAGTCGGCCGTGAGCAAGACATAATCGCGGGTTAGAGTTCTGGCTGAACTCCGGGGTCTCATAAGCCTCGTGAGGCCGGTTCGATTCCGGCACCCGCTATTGACAACTGAATAACGTGTAACGAGACGATCTGAAAAACAGAAGCTCGTATTTCGCCTGACGGCGAGATGCGGGCTTTTTTTATTGCGCTTACGCAACCTGCGGCGGTCAACGGCAGGGCGTTACGGCAACGCAACATTGTGCCGGGTCGTTCACGACGCTGCGAGGTACAGCAGCCCGCAATGGCGACGGATTCGCCGGGTAACAGATGGCCAGATGTAACCCAGGCCAGGAAAAAGAAAGGGTAGCTCTATGACAACTGAAAATGAAGGTTTCGACGTGGAAAAGTTTGCTCAGGACGGACTGGATCAGGCCGGGATAAAGCCGGAAGAGACGACGGCAGACGATCAAGTGCAGCAGCAGCCCGCAGGCGTTGTGTCTAAAACCAACCAGGAACCGGCAGGGCCGGAACCCGATGGGGCCACGCCTCAAGAGGATGAACCTAAAGAGACACCAACCGATGCGGTCCAGGCAGCATTGAAGGCTACCGAAGAGCCTCCGAAAGCCAACGAACCCGAACCTGAAGTCGAATCGACGATTGCCGAACTGCTTCCCAAGGCTGAAGAATCAGCGGCCGGCAAGCCCGAACACCTTGTTCCTCTTGAAAAACACATCAAGCTGCGTGAACGGGCACAGCAGGCCGAACGCGAACGCGACGAGGCCCTGCAAAGGCTGGCGGCCACGACCCAGCAACAGACCCAAGAGGTCGAGCCGCTGGAGAAGTGGACGACTGAGAATCCTGAAGATGCTCAGATAAGTCCTCCGCCGGCGTCAGTCATGCTGGCACAGAGGAAATTCGAGCAGGCTCAAGGGCGAACCAGGGCCGAGGCGCAGCGCAGGGCCGATGAGGCCGAAGCGGGCCGCCGGCAGGCAATGGCAGGCATTCAAGCCAAAGCCTCGAAAGCTAAGGAGTCGGAAAAGTCCTTTCGGGCTTCTCACCCGGACTATACCAAGGTAACTAAAGCGGCCCTCAAAGCCAATTTGCTCAGCAAAGAGGAAAGAGACGCCGTCCTGGACGCCGAGAATCCCGGTCAGGAGCTTTACGACCTGGCAAAGGCCAAACTGACCGCCATCCAGGAAGGACTGGGCATTACTACTCCCACAGCGGAACCGCAACCAAAACCAGCGGGCAACCAGACGCCGGCTACAGGGGCTCCCGGAGAAGAACCGGAATTGAGCGATGACGACATCTTCAATGAGGTCTTCAAAGACAAACCCCGATAGTCCGTGTTCTGAGTGCTTGCTGGGGGAGTAACGAAAACAATGGCAAGTACAACCTTTCAGCGAGGCTCGACACATACGAACCTCGTTCCTCAGAAGTGGTCCGCACAGGACTACAAATTCGCATTTGAGGCCAATCCTCTGGCCCAGTACATCGGGCCTGGGGACGGCATGGTCGTTCAAGTCAATAAGGATTTCACCAAGGAAAAAGGCGACAGGCTCACCTTCGGACTCCGCGCCTTGCTGTCCGGCGACGGTCAAACCGACGACGGAACTTACGCCAACAACTCCGAAGGCATGACGTTCTACGATATGAGCGTCGATCTCCATGAGCGAGGCCATTCCGTGGCGCTCTCGGGCAATATGACCGAGCAGGCGGCCTGGAAGAACCTGCGGCCCCAGGGGATGCAGGCCCTGCGAGAGTGGGACGGTATGGTACAGTGCGCCGACATTATCGCGGCCCTGTCCGGCCTGACCACCAAGAAGCACATCGCAGGCCGGATCACCGGTGCCAATGCCGTCAACGCGGCTTCGGCGCAGATCGGAACCGTCAACCAGGTCAGTCTGACCAAAGGTGCGACGGCGACGCGATGGTTCGGCGGGGGCCAGAACTCCAGCGGAACCATTGCCAGGGTCGCTACCGACTCGGCGATCAACTCGACCTCCAATCACCTGTTCGGCACGGACGTTATCGAGTACCTCTGCCGAATGGCGAAAAAGACGGTCGATGGCTCCGGCAACGCGGTCAATCCCATCCGGCCCATCATGGTCAATGGCGAGCCGTGGTATCTGATGCTCATCGACCTGCTGCAAAAGAAGCAGCTTCAGGCAGATACCAAGTGGAAGAACGCTCTACAGAACGCCCTTCCGCGAGGGACCAAAGACCACTGGCTGTTCAACGGCGCCGACGGTCTCTGGAACCAGGTGGTCATCAAGAGCACCGACTGGCTGCATCGCCGGACGGGTGCGGGCGGCATTCTCGCTACGGAGTATTTCGACACCACCGGCGACGCCTGCGCCTCCGGCTTCACCGTGGCGCGTGGCTTGTTCCTCGGCGCTCAGGCGGCCTGCCTGGCGTGGGGAAAGGCCCCGACCTGGAAGACGGGTTACAGCGACCCGCCTCACGACACCAAGTACACGGTCCATACGGATAAAATTTTTGGTTGCAAGAAATCTGTGTTCAATTCCGTGGAACTCGGCTGTATCTGCTGTGATAACGCTGTAATAGGCGATTAACAGTTACCAATGTTTGGTGTTTGCTGAACATTGCGGAGTTAAAAGTAAATGCGTCCAGGATTTCATTTTGACAATATAGTAGATGGCTTGAATGCTGACTCCATATTCTTGAGCCAGTTTACTGTACGTCGGATGGTCCTGGACGTATTTACCCCTTATCTCTCTTACTTGTTGTTCCGTCAGTTTGTGCTGGCTGTTATTTTCTCCCCGGTAGAGTTCGGGGTACTTGCTTGGGCCAGCCCGTTTTCCGCGAGCGGTGCGTTCTGGTTTGGTATAGCGGCCATGCCGTTGATTCTTCTTGGATGCCATCAAACCTTTGCTGGCCGCATCCTGAAGATTATCCGTGTTCGTTCCAGGCCAGAGATGATTCGGATTGCAGCACTTGCGGTTATCGCACGAATGGCAGACAAAAAGGTTGTTGGGTATCGCGCCTTTCGTAAGAATGTACGCGATACGGTTAGCTCGTCGGTATCGGCGACCATACCAGAAGGCGCCGTAGCCGTCATCAGAGCAGGAGGCTTGCCATTCCCAGCAATCATCGGCGCCACGGACATTCACTTTACTCCAAAACCGCTGAGAATCTCTGAGCGAAAGACACGTGGGATATTCAGTCGTGTTTTGTTTGTACTGTTTGATATACCGACTGCGGCGGCTTTTGAACTGAAGTGTTTTGCTGGCAAGCCGATGTCGTTTGCCGGCGCATTCTTTGCACTCATTGCACAAGCCGTCACGCATGGCCTTATTCTTGGAAAACTCATCAGGGGATTTGTACTGCTTGCAAGTGGAGCAGCGTTTCGTTATGCTTTCCTCAGACATGATCGTTTCTCCAATAAACGGTTGTGTTTAGAGCCATCTTTGCCGTTTACGCGGCGGATGGCTCGTTTTATTTCGGGCAAGTCTAACAGAAGGCACTTCGCACGTCAAGTCAAAGATTTCGTTCTCTCGGGGCTTTGTGCCGTCGAGGGACGCTACCTTAGTAACCGGCAGGGGTGGATAGGCTCGCCCCTGCCCATCTTTTCAGGTGGCTTATGAGCATAACAGTTAGTGGCGTTCGCACACGGGTACGCCAGATTACACGGCGAGACAACACGACGGAACTGTCGAACGATGATCTCGATGTATTGATCCTCGAAGCCTGCCGCGAGATTTCCAAGCGAACCTTCTGCCTGAAGAGCAGTACGACGGGAACCCTGGCGGGTGACGGTACGACGATCAGCAAACCGTCTGACATGGTGGATTCGGAGTCGGCGATAGATGCGTTCTATCTCGATTCCAACCTCGAAGACCCGATTAGCTTTGACGAATGGCGGGCTGGCTATGTGGCCGGCTACGCCTACAGGGACCAGACTATCCACGTCAAACCGTCCTCAAGCAATACCCGATCCTATACGCTTTATTATCGCACCATGCACGCGGCACTCAGTACGAATCTCGAATTCGAGGATGATCTCAAGATGGCCGTTGTGTGGCTCACTTCGAAGAGGGTCTATGAAAATTACGAACTCAACGAGCAGGCAGTGAAGGCGGAGCGCGAGTACGAGCGAGAGTTGCTCGTGAACGCACCGGTCGAACCGACTATTTCCCGGATGAGAAAAACCCGCGAATGAGGATATAACACATGAGTAAAAGCGACCCTATCGATCCCGCAGTTCCAGCCGGATCGGAAGACCCGAAGTTAGGCGATGACAGAATCCGTGAGTTGGCGGCCGCCGTCGCGGAAATCCTGGGCGTCGATCATTACATTGGCACCAATGGCGGAGCCGGGACGGGATACAACGAGGACGCGGCGGGCGAGCACGCTAAGGTAACGATCCGCAACGGTTCGGCCCCGACGGCAGCGGCGGGCAAAGGATTTCTGTACGTCGTCTCAGGGGAATTGTACTACAAGGACCCCAGCGGCAACGTCATTCAACTGACCAGCGGCGGCATTCTCAACAGCCTCAATCTGACCGGCAACCAGACGGCGGCGGGCAACAAGACGTTCAGCGGCGTCGTCGTATTAGGCAATACCTCGGCCTTAGCCTCAAGTGCCGCCCCGACTGCGGATGCACAGATCGCCAACAAGAAGTACGTGGATGACCGGAACAACATTGTCCAAGTGGTCAATACGCAAACCGGTGCGGTGGCAACTGGCACAACCGTCATGCCTGATGATGATACGATTCCACAGCTTTCAGAAGGCGTCCAGTTCATGTCCCTGTCGGTCACGCCGACCTCGGCGACGAACAAACTCAAAATTGACGTTGTGCTCTTCCTCAGTCACAGCTCCACGGGTGGAGAGGCCACACTGACGGCGGCTCTGTTTCAGGATAGTTCAGCCGACGCTTTGGCGGCGATGCAGCACACGGACCCTTACAACCGAGCCAGACCGATCTCATTCACCCATTACATGACGGCTGGAACGACGATTGCGACAACATTCAAGGTCAGAGCCGGTTGCGACGTCGCGGGTACGAGTACATTCAATGGAATGTCAGGCGGCAGAAGAATGGGCGGCATTATGGCCTCCAGCATCACCATCACAGAAATACGAGTCTAATCATGAAGCGATTCGCCCTATACTCGCCGACTTTAGGCTTACGTGAGGACTACCCTGGAATCCTCTTGCAGAAGGCCCTCTTGCCCGACGCGAACTACGTACAGGTCCGTTGGGGTGAAATCTGGAAGGCCAAGATGCGGACTTCGGAACTGCTCAGGACGATTCACGCCGTGGCCTCCGTCGATACCTCGGCCAATACGGTGACCATCAGCGGCAACGTGGTTTCGATGTACCCCAACGGGGCCGGGATTACCCTCTACGATACCGACAACGACTACGAGACCAGCTTTACGCTTTCTACGACGGCGGCCTATAGCTCAACCTCAACGATTCTTACCGTGACCGGCGACATCACCAGTACGACGCCGGCGGACTTCGTATTCCGCAATGACGACGTGGCCTCCAGTGATCCCGCGAGTGTCGATTTCCGCAAGGTCGGCTTCCCGGACGGCAATCCTGTTCTGGACTACCAGACGTTGACGCTCTCGGACGGCACGGAGCGGTTGTGCGGCTTTACGAAGGACCATATTTACTACTGGAATACCACTCTAACCGAATGGACCCTGCTCCATACCTGCGCCTCATCCTGCACGTTCTGGTCCACGGCCAAGTACGGCGACAATCTCTGCGCGACGAACAACGTCGATAGGCCCGTCTATTGGGACGGCAATACGGCCAATACCTTTGAGAACATCGATACGCAGTACACCTCCGCGAGCGCCGATTACGTCGCCAAGGCCAAGTTCATTGCCAGCTATCATAACTACCTCTTTTTGGGCAACGTGGAGTTATCGAACGGCAGTCGGTATCAGAGCCACGTCTATTATTCCACTATCGGCGAGGGCCTGACGGCGGGCGGCTGGCAGCAACTTGCCACCAAAGACGCCGGCTCAGCCTACGTAGCCGGGGATGGCGAGATCACCGGCGGCTTCGGCCACTGGCAGGGCTATCTGTGCATCTTCAAGAGGCGATCTATACGCAAATGGTGGTTCGTCGGCCTGTCCATTCCCTTCGAGCAATCGGAGCTCTCGCCGGACATCGGCTGCATTGCGCCGGGTTCCGTCGGCAACGACTGGGAAGGCGACCTGTACTTCTACGGCACGGACAAGAGCTTTCACGGCATGGCGGCAGGCAACGTCAGCCAGGCCATCGACAAGACGGCAAGGGACATCAATCCCTCCCTGCTCGAAGGCATAAGATTCCTCGCCGTCGATGAATACCGGGAGCTTCGATGGTCCGTACCCTACGGCAACTCGGCGACGGCCAATAACAAGATCGTCGTCTATCTGCCGGGCGAACGTCGGTGGGATTGTGATATGGACATCGCCGTGACGGCCTTCGGAACCTATACGCAGCAATCGAACTGGACGTGGGACACCCTGCCGTTCTCGTCCTGGGACGAATGGGGGTGGGACTCCTGGGACGCCATCGAGGCGTCGTCGGACTTCCCGGTGGATATTGCCGGCGACGCCAACGGTTATACCTACGCCCTGCACGGTGGCTATCTCGACGATGGTTCAACCTACGAAAGCTCGTTCGTCCTGACGACGGACCTCGCCGACAAGCAGGCCTTGCCCTATTATAAGAGGGTGACGCAGTTGTTCGTCTATGCGAACAAAGAGGGTACGGGCACGCTGACGCTCGAAGTCAAACGCGATAACGAGGCGAACTGGAAGTCGTTGGGCTCCGTCAATCTGACCGGGACGGAAGACGTGTTGCGCCAGCGCTTGGCCGTTGACTTCACCGGCCGGCATTTCCTCATCAGGATAACGGGGACCAGTGCCTTTCGTTTTATCGGGTTGGAAGCGGAATTTAACGTGGAGGGACATCGCTGATGCACGCTCCGGTTTCCATCCAGGTTCAGCCCGCGATTGTCCTGCCGGGAGATTCCGATCAGGTCCGCGACTTGAAGAACAAGCTCAACGAGGTCATTCGCAAGTTTGACGAGGTCTATCGGCTACTGAGGGCGGATGTCGCTATCCTCGACTACCGGGAACTGCCACCGCACGCGGGTATTGACCACGCCTCCTGGAAGTGGGTGGAGTCGTCCGAAAATGGCGATTTGAAATTGTATCACAGAAGCGGTGACACCTGGTCGGATAGTGGATGGTCCGTGATAGGGGACAAAACGCGGAGACCGACGGTGTGAAGATGCTGAAAACCCGAACAATTCTCATTGTCTTCTCGCTGTTATTCGCAGGCATGGCCGTAGCGAATCTCGCTCCGCGACCTCACGTTGACCAAGACCTGATCGACCAGCGCCTCCCGCGTCAATTAGTCATGGTCGGAGATGAGGGCAAGATCGTCTGGTACAACAAGGACGATGCCGGGGACTGGTGGTGGTGGTCCTTGCGGGCCTCCGGCTCGATGGTGACGGACGCTAACTACATCTGGCCCTGGGCAGGCGGGGATGTCAATGAGGCACTGGCCATCTACAGCATCAACGGAGACGAATACGCCCTGTACTGGGGCGGGTTCGGCGACGCCAACGGGTTGCTGCCGGACAAGACGCCGTGGAACGTGATGTTCGTCGGGGCCGACGGCTATCCCCTGACCGAAGATCCGAACAACTTCACGTACTATCAGCCCGAGACGGCCTTTGGCTTGGGACTGGACAATATCGCCGAAGGCACATACGCCAACAACTACATCCAGGTCTATTCGCTGCTGGACTTCGAGCCGAACCTGTTCAACGTTACGATAGGCCGGGGCAGCGACGATACGGCCACCGGGCCGAACAACGTCACGATAGGTCGCGGGGCGGGCAACGTCTTGGATGAGGGCTACGAGAATACCCTGGGCGGCAAGGACGCGGGCCGCTATCTGATAGACTCGAATGACAACACTGGCTGGGGATATAAGGTTATCGGGGGAGCAGGAGACGGTATCTTTATACCCGCGACTTATAAATACACCTACATCAGCGAAAATGGTAGCATTTGGGGCATCCCCGTTACGGACCGGACGCTATTGTGCCTTGATAATGGAGGGGCAGCGGTCAACGTTGGTGGGGGCGTCGTGGGTCTGCCTTATACGGGCAATCCCTTTGTGACGGGCGAGAGGGTAATAATTACTGGGACAACGAATTACAACGGCGATTTTGTCTTGCAGTCAGGGACGACGAGCAGCCAACTGAATATTCTGGATGGTTACGTGGCCGAGACCTTCGACGGCACGGAAACCGTTGCCAAGATAATGGGTGGCCGTAATGGACCAGGTCTCGCCGTTATGGCCTCTGATGGTACGATTTACGCCGGTGGAGATCGAGGTGGCACGAGTTGGGTTTCGAAGATCACTTCGGACGGTACGATAGATACGACGTTCTTCGATGGCAGCGAACCAAATATACCTGGGAGTTCATTCTGCACCGGCTTAGCCCTCAGTCCGGATGAACAATATCTTTATGTTTCTATCTATGTGGCTTACATCACAGACTGGAGGTACGTGCAGAAATACGATCTGACAACGGGCCAGCGGGCCTGGAACTGGTACTATCCGACCAACGTAAAAGCCTGGCCTGCATATGGCCCCGCAATGGACTGCGTTGATTCCGATGGTAATTATTATACAGCAGCATCGAGCACAGTGTGGAGAGTGTCCCCCGATGGGAATTTCACGAGCCTCGGTACGGGTTCGGCTGGCTCTTACTGTCTTGTGCTTAGTAACGACCTTAATGTGATCATCTCAGATATTTCAGGGAGTACAAGCATCGTTGCAACGAGTCTGGATGGGCCGAATACCGATACACTGTTTCTGGGTGGTGTCATAGCAGCGCATTGCGTTGAAGTGTATGACGGATACATCTATGCCGTGACGACAGCCGGAACTTTGTATAAGGTGTCTTGGGACGGCTCTGGATTGGCCGTTGTCGATTCCGTAGCCACTGGCTTCGAGAATAACGGCCTCTACGCCGATCTGTGGGGCAATATAGTCGTGATTCGGGCTGCACAGTCGGCTGGTGTGCTCAACTACTATGACACGGACTTGAATTCATTGGGCGCGGTTGAAATATATGATTCGATTGCTGGGCTTTATTACTGGAACCTGGGCGCAGCGGAGTTCTGGCACAAGGGCAATGCGATGTTCAACGGGGCCTTGGCCGTCGGGAGTGAACCTGATGTTCACCGCGTCACGGCTGTCGGAGCTTATGCGGCCGCCCGTGTAGTTGAAGGCGCCGACGACGGCCTGTACTTAGGCGCATTTTCCGGCGCGCACAATACGACAGACCCCAACCGATTCTTTCTGGACAATCTCGACCGCACAACGTTAGCCAACGAGCAGACCAAAGGCATGATGTACGGCTACTTCGCCGCCGACCCGAACGACCAGTGGCTCACGATCAACGTCGGGGAATTGAATCTGCCGATAGGCCGGTTCGACGTGAACGATGTCAACGTGGCCGGGACGCTGACCTTGCAGGGGCAGACGGCTTCGCGGCTCTTGGCAACGGACGGCTCGAAGAACGTCGTCTCGACGGACTTGGTGAGCTGGGTAGCGGCTACGGCGGATGAGACGACGGTAGCCGATGACGGCGACGGAACGATAACGATAGGGATTGCCGACCCGTTGATTGTGAGCAAGGGCGGAACGGGCGCAGCCACGCTTACGGATCATGGAATCCTCTTAGGCTCAGGGACGGATGCCGTAACGCCCCTGGGCGCAGCGACGAACGGGCAGATTCCCATAGGCTCGACGGGGGCCGACCCGGTTCTGGCGACTCTGACGGGCACGGCGAATCAGGTCAACGTGACAAACGAGGCGGGAACGATAGCGCTCTCGACGCCGCAGGATATCGACCCCAACGCCGATGTCAGTTTCAATAGTGTCGATGTCAATTCTATAGACGTATCAGGGAATGTGACAACTGCGATTTCTGATACTCAGGTTGTCTATTCCAATTCCGGGGTGCTTGCCGGCCATGCCGATCTGGCGTGGGACGATACGAACAGGATTCTTGATGCCAACGCCGTCGATGTGAACGATGTGGCCGTTCTAAAGCCCAACTCCGCCGTTTTTCAACCTGCCGCAGATTCCACGACGTTCTTTCAGGTCAAAGACAAAGATGCGAATGTCATAGCAACTGTTGACACAGTAGCGAATACCCTGATTGCAAATGGAGCCGTCATCGACGGCACTATCGCCACCGGGTTGGACATGAGCGGGGGAACGTTTGCGACGGCGGTGCAGAACTGGCCCGCGACACCAGTGATAAATGTGGCTGGTACACGAGCTATAAAATTTGACGATGTATTATTCAATTTGTTTATGGGAAATGAAGCTTTTATCCTTAGTGATGGTTTGGGTAATGTCGGCATTGGTTATCAGGCGGGATATAACAATGATTCTACGGGAGCCTTCGGTGAAGGTGATGATGTTATATATATCGGATACAAATCAGGTTATGGAGTCACACCAGGAGTAACTAATACAGGATACATCAACGTTGGTTTGGGAAGCTATACTTTATACAGCAACACAACTGGTTATGGTAATATGGCTATTGGAGGAACTGCTCTTCGAGAGAATACTACGGGCAGTAGTTGTGTAGCCGTCGGAGCTGCGGCACTTCACGATAACTCGACAGGATATAGAAATGTTGGAATTGGAACAGAGAGCCTGTTCTATAATACTACGGGGTATTCTGATTTGGGGATTGGCTATGCTGCATTATATTCTAATACAGATGGCTTTTCCAATGTAGCCATTGGGACTCTTGCTCTTTATGCTAATGTGAGCGGGGATGAAAACACGGCAATCGGATACTATGCTTCTTCTAAAAGTGTGGGGGATTATGGCATTTGTATCGGCTCAGCATCAGGGTCTAACGTAACATCTGGTGCAGCCAATACAATCATCGGAACGTATGGACATTTTTACAATCAAACAGGGACCGAGAATACGGTTATCGGATTCCTGGCTGATGGATTCGGAGCGGGCGGAGTTGCGAGCCACAGTTATTCTACTGTTATAGGTTCAAGAGCTGGATATGGAGTAACAACTGGAGGCTTGAATGTTTACTTAGGTTACTCGGCGGGGAAGAATCAAACAACAAACTCTAATCTTCTTATCATCGACAATCAAGACAGAACGAGCGCTGCTCTTGAGATAACCAACAGTCTCATCTACGGAGTCTTCGCCGCCGCCCCTGCGAATCAATCCCTGAGAATCAACGGTGAGATACTCGGCTCCGATGGGGCGAAGATAGGCGACGGGGGTACAACAAACTACTTACAGTTAGGAACGAATGGTGATTTGTCTTTTGTAGGTACAGCGGGATTCTATCCACGCTTCCTGACTCAGGCCGATGAACCAGCCGCAGGGACCGGGGCGACGCAATGCGATACAAGCGAATTGGTCGTCTGGAAAGACAGTGACGACAGCAAGGTCTATGTATCTTTCAACGATGGAGGTACGGTCAAATCTGTAGAGCTATCTTTATGAGAAAAGCCGCATACATTTTCGTTGGGTTGATCCTGTTTGGTTCCCTGAGTCTGAATCTCTACCATTATGGCTATCGGCTCATCTACCAGAAGGGATTCAATGCAGGGGTCACTATGATCTCGAACGCCGTGACGAAGGAGTACAAAGACACGGGCAGGATCACGGCGATGATGGACGGAAAGAGTATCGTCTTTGTTCCTGAGAAGCTCGTTGAAATACCCAAATTGGACGAAGTTGAAAAAATGTTTCAATAAGGAGTAAGGACATGAAAAAGGGAATAATGGTTTTGATTATCGCCACGGCCTGTTCGATTGCCTTTGCAGCAGTGACGGTGACTATTACTGTGCCGGATGCTTACACGGCTCAGGTTCTTTCTGCAATGAACACATTGGCGGGTACGCACATGACCCTGGAAGCACGCGGTTCAAGTCCCGACCCTGCGAACGATTTCGATGGGCGATGCGACTTTCGGATCGAGCCTAAAGCCCCAAGTGAAACGAACGTGCAATTTGCCAAGCGATTTACGCAGGAGCTTTTGATCGTTTCAGTGAAAGTCGTCAAGTCTCAGCAGGAGAATAAGCGGTATCGGGACGAAGTATCAAAAGTGGCTCCGCCTAATCCGGTTGTACCCAATGACGTAGTGCAGTAAGACGAGTGTTCTTTGAAAAGTTAATGGCGTTTATTCTTCCCGATGCCGGGTGCGTGGCAGATGACTTTGTCCTCTGAGAGTTTAGAGGCATGACCGTATCGCTGCCGGACGTGGATGATGACTGAACCTGGATTGCAGTTTGCACTTGGATGGGCAATAGACTGGCCTAACTCAACATAGAGATCAGCGTCGAGCCACACGGCCAATTCGAGGGCCAATTCGTTCGCTCTACGGTATCGCTCGTCGTTGTCGAACTCGGTCAAGTGCGGAGCGATGGAGAGGTATTCAGCGACTTTAGAGACGAGTTGTTCAGCGTTCATTGGGATCACTCATACGGATTGGGTATGGACCAGATGGTATGTTTGTGCATATTCGGTCACCGATGAATATACCATTGGCGACCGCTCTTTGAACGACAACGGAGACCGCTTGTGGTGGGAAACTAATCGGTTTTGGCCGTTCTTTGAATAGGTCGGAAGTGAAAAAGAAATAGATAGCTGTCCCAATGAGAAAACCGAGACAGATTTTAATATATAGGTTTGTCTTCATGGTTTACTCCTTTCGATAAACGCCATTATAGACCCGTGAATGAAAAAGTAAAGTATGAAAAAAATATTTCTAATTTCTGTATTCTGTGCTCTCTGCGGTTCAATAGAAGCCGCCTCGGAGATCAACGCCTTCGCACCGGGCGTCGTCGGCAATCGGCAGGTAATCATCATCACTATGGAATAATCGCAGGCAGCGAATTTTAGATAGAAAGGCAAGGTGACTTACGGGACTGTTCACGGAAGATGTCAAAACGAAGATTAGACCCGAGGTTTTGTACGGCGCTCAAACCCTGCAGAACCTTGCCGGACAGACGCCAACGATCCCTCAGCAGGGCGTCGCCGAACTGACGCCGATGCAGCAGTTGATCCAGAGCCAGTTGGGGCCCATGCTGGATACGATCAATCAGAGCGGTCGGGAGGCGACGGACTACTACAGTGACGTGCTCGGCGGCGATTACGACCCTCGCACGAGCCCCTACTACGAAGGTCTGCGCCAGGAGTCCGAGCGTTTGCAGGGCCAGGGCGTAACAAGTCTTCGCCAGCGCGCGGAACTCGGCGGGATGCTCCAGAGCAGTAACGCCGCCGGGGTCGAAGGGCAATTCGTGAATCAGTCCAACGCGGCATTCCTGAAAGAACTCGGCGGACTCTATGAGACCGAACGCAACCGTCAGGGGCAGGCGGCGGAAGGGATACAACGGGCAGGCGCCCAGCAGGTCCAGAACGTCGCCGCGGTCGGGGGTATCGCCGACCAGCAAAGGGTCATCGAGCAGGCCCAGCAGGATGCCCTCTACCAGCAGCTCATCACACAGATTTTGTTCCCGTATGAACATCAAGCAGAATGGGCCGCGGCGCTGATGGGTATGCCCGGCGGCGTCCAGGTGACGGGCGGCGGATTTACGGACCTCTCGCAAGGCTTGATCTTGGGCGGCGTCGTCGCGGGAAGCGTGCTGAATCCTTCCGGCGGGGCGGCGGCAATGACAGGCGGTGGCGGTGGCGGCGGTTACGCCTCCGGTACTTCCGCGACCGCCACACCAGGGGCAGGCAGATTCTAAGAGGCTCGACTATGACAAGTGTACTTGACCTACGAGAAAATCCGGCACAGCAGATGCAGGTTGTACAGGGCGTCGGCGGCGGCATCAGCGATATGCTCAACGCCTATCGTAACCGCAAGATGGAGCAGCGGGTCATCGGCGTCTTGAATGACCCCAATATGAAGGCCGAGCAGAAGCGGCTGCAACTCCTGAAAGATGCGGATTTCCTGCGCTCGCCGACGGGCCAGAAGATGATGTCCGATGAACTGTCGGGTCAGGCGGCCCTGCAGATGCAGGAACGGCAGGCGCGGCTGGCGAATCTCCAGGCGGGGACGCGGGCTACGCAGGCGAGAGCCGGTTACTACGAACAGGGCGGGGCAAGAAAAACACCGGCCGCAAGCGATCTTACCGCCGACGAGAAAAACTACCTTGACCTGAGTGCAAAACTCGAAGCGGCGAATGATCCCAACGTGAAAAAGGTTATTGAAACAGCCTTGATACACAACCCCATCTATCAACAGAGGAAAGTTGAGTCGATAGCCGAAGAAGGCCGAAGTGTCTTGCCCACGCTGTTTCCCGATCTCGTCAAATCACAGACTCGAACCACTCGCCGGGCCGGTGTGTTCGGCGATAAAGTCTATGGTCAGGATGCTTATGCCAAGGCGCTTCAGGCGGCCATTGAAAAGGGCAATGAAGAATACGGACTTGACCCCGGTGAAACCCAGTCGATGTTCGATACCTGGTGGGACTCTCAATACCAAGCGGAGCAGGGGCAGAGATTCCAGGAGTTTGCGCCGAGACCTACAGAGGGGGCGCAGGGAATCGAAAATACAGCGGCACAACGGGAACTCGCACCCCTGACGGACGAGCAGGCCCGGCGCAACGCCAGACCCATAGCGAGCAAGGAAGAATACGACGCCCTGCCGCCGGGGTCGTATTTCATCGCCCCCAATGGAGAGCTGAGGCAGAAAAATGGCTAACTGGTGGGAAGAAGGTTCGACGGCTGTAGCGGTCCCGAAAACGCAGGAGAATTTCTGGGAGAAGGATTCCACGCTTATCGCCGCTGCCGCCCGGCCGGTTGAAACGGCTATGCCTGAAATTATGGGGCCTCGCTACGAGCGCCGACCTTCAGGGACGCAGATCATCGAGGACACGGCGTTCCCGGCGATTGACCCTGAGATTCTCAAGGTGGCGCAGGGACTCAAGGCCGGGACGGTGACGCCGCCGGCGGAACCTACGCAGACGGTACGCACAGCAATTCCATCCGGTCAGCCAGCCAAGGCGCCGTGGCTGATGAAAGCTATTGCCGGCGGCGAAGATGAAGCCCAGGCCCTGATGAAATCGAATCTCTTCCGCAAGCGACCGGATATCGCCGCCAAGTATCAGGGCGACTCCGCCATGAAGTATTTCATGGACAATCCCGATCAGTCCTTCATTCCGTCAATCTTCAATCTCAAATTGGGGACCGACCGCATCGAGGAGGTCAATCAACTCTCGGCCATGACGCGAGAGCAGCGCAAAGAACACTTCACGAAAAAGGGCAAGGTGGATACATCGCAGTTCTTCGGCAAGGAAAAAGACTTGCGGGAGTATATGCTGTTTTCCGGCGTTCTGAAAGACCTTAAAAGCCGAGAGTTCAAAGAATCCCTTGAACGCTTACAGAAGAATGTTTATCCGCAGGGGGCTATCTATGGCGGCGGACCCAGCCCGGACAAAATCAAAGATCAGCTCGTCGTCAGGGACAAACTTCTGAAACTGGAAGAAATGCAGGACCGCGGCGTTGGTCTGCCGGCCGAGATTCTTGATTCAATAGCCAATATGGGTAAGTACGCCGGCGAAATCTACCTGATGGGCGGCTTGATAGGCGGACCGGCTCCTGCGACACAGTTAGGCAAAGTGGGTCTGGCGGCGAAGATGGGCGTTACGAACGTCGGCGAATTACTCAATCTCGTCACGGAGCGCATGACGCCTAAAGGTTATCTCGGCGATAAAGGCGAATTCGTTCAGACCGAGAAGGGCCAGTCAATAGTAATGGCCTTGCCGAAGTCGCTCCTGGAACAAACGGCAACATACTGGACAGAGCAACAGGGCGAGGCTATCGGCAAAGGAATCAATTCTGTTTGGGCCAAGAAGATCATGCCCAAACTACCGAAGGGCATAGCATCGCTTATCACGAAATCCGGCAAACTGACGGCGCCGTTCTATGATGCCGTTCGCAAGGGCAAGCTCGACGGTATGCTTCCTGAAATGGTCGAGGAATATATTGATCGAGTCATCAAGCCCGTTCTCAAACTGGACGATCAGTACCGCGACAAGGACGATACGTATCTGACAAACGTAGCCAAGTCGCTAGTTCCTGACCCGCGAGAGCTTCTCATTCAGACGGCTACTTTTTCCCTGTTGCCCGTGGCGGGGCATGTGACTGGCCTTGTGGCTGGTAAACGAGAGGGAAAGCCCCCCGTCATGCCTGCTGTATCCGCCTTGAAACCGCCGCAGGTTGCCCCCGAGGGGGTTACGCCACCGCCGCCCGCTATTGAAACCGGAAAAGCCCCCACAGCCGAAACGGGGGCCGTAGAGCCAGCAGCGGGAAAGCCATTAACCAGGATGTCTCCAAAGGAACGCAATACTTTCAAACTCGGTATGCGTGCTGCCTTCAAAATGAAAGATGGCCGGATTATCGAAACTGGTTACGTTCATACAATGCCCGAAGGCATGAAGACTGAGGATATTGCAGAGGTTGGATTCACCCGCCCTGATACCAAAGAATTTCTTACAAGAGAACAAGCAGGCGAATTGACAGGCATAGATGAAGGTGTCGAACTTGAACAGTTTTCAGAAGAAATCTCTGAAGCGCCACCAGAAGAATTACCAGATAGGGAGTTGGCGGAAGAATTGCTATCGGCCAGAGAAGACCGACGGCCCAAAGAGGTTGTACCGATTCAGCAGGCCCCTCCCGCTCCCGCCGAAGGCAAGGGTCAACCTGTGCCCCAGGTAGCGGGAAAGAAGGTGATACAGGCGTATGTAAAGGATGAACAGGGGAATATCTACACTGCAAATACACACGGCGAAGCCTATATGAAAATGGAGGATGCCGGGGGCACGGAAAAGGCTATCCGAGATTCTGGCTTTGTTGTGGACGGCAAACTGATACCAGATAGCGAAATCAACCGTGGTGAATTAGAGAAACAAGGTTATATTTCGCAACCTCCCGCCCCCGCGCCAGCGGCGGGGCAACCTGTGCCCCAGGTAGCGGGAGAACACGTTGTGTATCACGGCGGTCCGGCCAGTATTGAGACGTTATCAGTAAGTGCTTCTGACTTGACTGACGTTCGGGGCGTTTATTTTAGTGACAACGCGGATACGGCGCAAAGCTACGCGGAGATGCACGGCAAAGGTGAAGGCATTGTCCGCCAATACAAAATAACCTTGAAGAATCCCGCCAATAGTCAGATTGTCAATCAGGTCAAAGGTGAACTCGAAGAAGAGGGTCATCGTGAACCGCAATTATGGGATTTGGTGACGGAAGAATTGAAGGACCGGGGCTATGATGGCGTGATTCAGGAAACCGGAGAGGGAACGGAATATATCGTTTTTGATGATGCCGCAATTCAACAGGCCCCCCCCGCCCCCGCCGAAGGCCAGGGGCAGAAGCAGGCGTGGGAAATCAGCGGCGTAGAGGTTACAAGCGCAGAGGCGGAGAAGACTTTCCCGATAGAAGGCAGCGTCGAAATTGTTAATGGCAAACCTGTTTATAAATACAGCACAACCATAAAGTACGGGGATGCAGATAGGACATTTGAGGTCACAAGCAGAGGGTCGCTAAACGGAGTACAGTCCGCTTTGCGATTACATAAGAAGGTCGTCCAGCAAGCTCTCGCCGAAGGCAAGCCCGTCCCTCGCAATGTCCTCGAAGAGTACAAGTCCGAACCCTGGGCGCAAGAGGCCCTGCAGAAGGCCGAAGCCGCCCCCGCCGAAGGCCAGGCACAGAAGCAGGCGTGGGAAATGACGCTTGAGGAATATAGGCAATCTCTGCCCATCCCACCAAGGTCAAACAAGGTTGGCGGCACAAAAGAATTAGACAAGAGTTATGCGATTCATAAAGCATCTATCAAAAATGCAATCGAACGTGGAGAAGTGATCCCAGATAGAGTTTTGTCTCCCCGTTATAATAATACAGAATTTAAGGTGAGACAAGCGGAAGTGCAAGCGGCAAAGAAATTATATGGGGACAGGGATGATGTTGTAAAAAATCAGTATGGAATGCCATTGGAAGTATATAGAGGAGGACCCAAATCGGTTGCCGAACTTATACCCAATAAAATAGGTGTCATCTTTTTAACGTCAAATGAAAAAGTGGCGAGTTACTTCGCCAGCGTACATCATAAAACATCGTCGGTAGTTTCAACTTACGTCGCCATGAAAAATCCATTGATAGTGGATGCTGGCAAAATAGAAGCCGGTTCCAATCCTGAGAGAATCGAAGGTTGGATTGAGCAAGCAAAGAAAAATGCAAACGATGGTGTGATAATCAGAAACATAAAAGAATCTGGTTTTCTCGTTGACGACTACATTGTTTTTAACCGTGAACAAATTTTACGTAAACCGCAGGCCCCTCCCGCCCCCGCCGAAGGCAAGAAGGCCGAAGCCGCCCCGCCGACGGGGGAAGAAAAGGCTGAAGTCACTGAGCAGGAGGCCCCTGAACCTGTGCGCATCATGGCCCAGCGCCAGGCGAACAAGACGAACAAGCGGGTCGGCATCTACCTCGGCAAAGACAAGAAGTGGCACACGTTCACGACGCTCAATCCGCCGAAGGGCGTCAAAGAATACGAAGCGGTGACACCGGAAACTCCCGAGATGGAACAGCAGAAGCAAGAGGCATTGAAGGTTGCAAGAAAGAACGTCAGGGAACATCTGACGGATACTGAGAAAAAGGCTCCCGCAGCGCCCGAGGCCGAGACGAAAAGGGGCCCCATCACCGCCGCCGAGAAGGACGCCCTCCGCGCCAAGGGCTACAGCGTCCAGGACATCCTCAAGATGACGCCGGCAGAGGCGAGGGGGAAGTTGGAAGGGCCTGAGAAGCCCAAAGGCGGCGGGGCAGGTGGTTCCTCTGTTGCCGCCGCATCTGCCGAAGCGACGGGATCAGGTTACGGCACGATTGCCGCCAGCGAAAAGAGTGCGTTCAGCGAGAAGACTGACCACAAACGTCTCAATGCGGAGATGCCGGCCAGACCATCGTTGCAGATCATCGACAACACGCTCAAGATCGCTGCACCCGCTATCCGTGGCGAACAAGCCAGGGCGACGGCTCGTGTTGTGCGAAAGAATCTCGGTCAACTGGCGCAGGAAACATCAGTGCTTCACGAGACACTGAAAAAGGCTCATCGTGCCTTTACGTTTATGAAGCGCGATGACGTTTACAGTTTCATCGACCGCATGGAGAACGGCCAAGCTCAATCGACGCCGAAGTTGGAAGAGATTTCCAGGAAGTTGCGAGAGCTTTTGGATGACCGCAGGGATCGTGTGCAGGGACTCGGCAAGGGATTGCTCGAACACTTTTATGAGAACTACTTCCCCCATATCTGGAAGAATCCCAAAGGTGCCGAGGCCGTCATTCGTCAATTCTTCACCAAGCGGCGCCTTCAAGGCCCCAAATCGTTCCTCAAGAAGCGAACGATTATGACGGTGAAGGAAGGTCGAGAATTGGGTCTTGAATTGGTCAGTGAGAATCCCGTCGATCTGGTGCTGCTCAAGCTCCACGAGATGGATCGTTTCCTGATGGCGCATCGCATCATTCAGGACATGAAGAGCCGAAGCCTTATCAAGTTCGTCTATTCGAGACTGAAGGCCCCCGATGGCTATATCAAAATTGACGACCGGGCATTCACCGTCTATATGCCGCCGGAGATCACCAAGAAGGAAGCCTACGATGCGCTACTGGTCGATCAACTTATGGATGTCGCCCGGAGTATGGGAATCGACACGCAACGGTTTGTCTCTATCGGCGGTAAACGATGGGGTTTTGCTCAATGGCCGCATGGTGCGCCCGGAAGTGGACCGTTCAAGGTCAGAACGAAATACGCCGGGCCGGAGTCTGTACTGGCCCATGAAATAGGACATATCCTCGGAGCCAAGTACAATCTCTACGATACATTGCGGCGCGTCAAAGAGGGTGGATTCAGAACCGTCAGTCGCGGCGAAAAGGCAGGCGAGCAGAAGTTCGTTCCCGCCCAAGAAGCCGTTGAGCATCGCAAGACGATTGACAAGGAGTGGAGAGCGTTAGCTGACGCCCGCTACAAAGGGCAGGACGTCGGGCCGGGGTTCAAGGGATACGTTCGTAAGGCCGAGGAAAAAGAGGCTGTCATGCTCGAAGCCCTGATTCATGCCCCCGATGAATTCAAGGCGATTGCCCCGACGCTGCATAACTTGTTCACGAAGTTTCTCAACAGTCACTCCGAACTGCGCCCCATCCTGGATATGAAACCATCTTTGGTTCTCGGCCAGTCCGATGCCCAGATCAAGATACCAGGCTTTACGGTCCTCGGTCATTACTATGCGCCCGAACCTGCTGCACGGTTGCTCAACAACTACCTGTCACCGGGTCTGCGAAATAATGAAAATCTGCTCCTGAGCGGCGGTTACAATATGCTCCGCAAAGGCGGGAACATCCTGAATCAAGCGCAGCTTTCGCTGAGCCTCTGGCACGCACTAGATACGACCATTGACACGATGAACTCGACGATGGCGATGGGCATTCGGCGGCTGATGACGCCGGAACAAAGATTGGCGGGTCTCGGCAATATCCTCTCGGCGCCTTTGGCTCCAATTCTGCGTACCTGGGATGGCATAAGGTTGCGCAGGGCCTACCGAAACCAAATAGACACGATTGAAGACCCCAGATTGCGAAGTTTGGTAGAAGCCGTCGTTCTGGCCAATGGGAGAGATAAGCTCGATCCCTTCTACTATAACCATGCCACGAAGAATCTGACCAACACTCTCAGTCAGATTATCAGGGGTAGCGGACTCGAAAAACTTTCGGGGATACTTCGGTTGCCGGCGGACGCAGTCACTTCGACGTTGGAAGTCTTGGCTAAGCCGCTGATGGAATGGTATGTCCCCAGCGGCAAAATGGGCGTATTTTCAGTCATGGCCGAACATGAGATGAAACGCGCCATGACGGGCCAGATTAGCGATGAACAGTTGCATGAGCGCCTCGTCCGAAGTTGGGATAGTGTTGATAACCGAATGGGCGAACTTGTCTATGACAACCTCTTTTGGAACAAAACCCTCAAGGACATCCTGATGCTCTCAATGCGTTCTGTCGGTTGGAACTTAGGTTCATTCCGTGAATACGGCGGCGCGCCTATCGACATTCTGATGACCAAGCAGCGACTCAATCGCGGCGATTTGTGGCTGAGTCTCAAGATGTCCTATACCATAAGTTCGGTGTTGCTCTACGGGATGATCGGCGCGACCATCATGTATCTACTGACGGGCAAGGGACCCGATGACGACCGAGACTATTTCTTCCCGAAGACAGGCCGCAAGAATCCCGATGGTTCGGATGAACGGCTATCTCTTCCTACCTACGCAAAGGACTGGTACGGCTTTGGGCTCCAACCTATTCAACAGACAAGAAACAAGGCGCATCCCTTCTGGAGCGTTCTGAATGATCTTGTTCAGAATAAAGACTTTTTCAACGTCCAGATTCGAGACCCGAAAGACCCACTCTCGAAACAGATTCTCGCCGTAGCAAAACATTTGGGTGCTGAATTTCTGCCGCTCTCAGCGAAGAACTATCAGAAGATGCAGAAGGCCGAACCGGGCCAACAGGGCAAAAACTTGTGGGTATCGCTAACGGGAATCACATCGGCCCCGTCGTACATTACACGCTCGCCAGCCCAGAAGTTGATGTACCGATACATCGTCGAGAAAATCCCTGACAAAACAGTCTCAACGGAGCAATATGAATTGCGGATGTATCGCAACAATCTCAAAACACTTTTGCGCAAGGGCGCGCCTGTTGACCCAATTGAAGCCAAAAAGCGATTGGGTCTTACGGAATGGAATCGACTCAAGACCGAAGCGAAGAAGGACCCGTTTGCGGAATCGTTTTCTCGCCTGGGTTTGGAAGAAGCCCTAAACGTCTTTGCAATAGCAAGCCCGGAAGAGAAGGCAAAAGTCGGCACGATCTTACGGACAAAATACACTAACGCAGAGAGCAAAACAAAGACGCCTGAGATCAAAGAGCTTTACAACCAACTTCAAGGCCAGCAACAGTCATCGTCTCAAGGTGGCCTGACTTCGGCAGAGATTCTCAGGCTTATTCAGGAGCAACAACAGAAATAGACACCACTGGAGTTTACGGCAATGGCACCACGGAACGGCAACATTGTGAAATGGGTAGCGATTTTCATTGGTCTGGCTATGGCAGCGGCGGGCTGGGTCTATTCGCTCGGCGTCCAGGGCGAAAAGCTCAAAAGCAACTGCGCCGATGACGCCAAGGTGCATCAGCAGGTCCCCGTCCTGGATACCCGCGTTACAAGGGTCGAGGAGAACGTCAAATCCATCAATCAGAACATTGCCGAACAGAAGACGATGCAGCAGCAGATTCTCAACAAGCAGGACCAAATCCTCTGGGAACTCCAGCGATGAGCGACTGGAACCAGCATTGCGCTGTGATCCGCCGGGAGCTGACGGCCCTGGAAAAGGACGGCCATCTGGTCGAGGGGCCGGTGGCTGTCGCCCACGGCGATATGGAGTTGGACCTCTACGAACTTGAAAAGGGCTTTGCCGATATCGAATTCATGCACAGACGAACACAGACAGACCTCCTTTCGTAGGCGGCCTCATGTAGCCCCGAGCGCCCTCCTCCCGCTCCGCATGGGGCCGCTGTTTTAGTAGCACAAAATCACAAAACGTGCTACGCCCGCGAAGTGCTAAAAGAAAAAACATGAACGAACAGAAAAAGTTCTAACCGCAAGTCTTGTCGTATTCTATACTTAGCGTTATATGGTAAAAAAATGTACAAAAAATGCAAAGTAGGGCATTGACAAATGCCGACAGGATTCGTAGGCTAAATATATGAAGACGATTAGAAACAAACGATTTGTAGTTCAAGTGACGGAGACGGAACATCGCACGATTCAACGCTGTGCACGTTCCGGGGGTTTTAGGACAATGGCGGACTGGTTTATGACGGTGCTTGCAGATATCAGCGCGGGGCGACTCAAATATCGCAAACGCCTCTTGCGGAAATAGGCCCACCGACGCGGGCTGGCGAAATCGGGAAAAGGTTATACGGAGGTGTCACATGACCGGACCAGAAATGCTACACGAGATCGAGAGGCGGGAATATTACCGGCTACAGCACATCAAGAGTCTTCAACTGAACAAACTGTTCTGGAAGGTACTGGTGCCGGTTATGGTTATTGTGGGCTGCCTGCTATTGATTGCCGGGCACATCAGCGAACTATGGCAGGCGTTTAGGTGAAATAGGCACACTCAGACGTGGGGCGGCTCCGGGACCACTCCAAGCACTCCTCCGCCGGGGCCGCCCAGATTTTCGAGGCAAGATGATGCACATACCAACCGCACAACCCGTTAAAACGCGAAGCCGGACAGAGCAAATCGCCGAGCGGCTGGAGCAGATACCGGAAAGCCAGCAGGGAATCTACCGCAGGGCCATCGAGCGAAAGAGTATGGCGGCAGCCGTGAAAGCCTTCTGTTACGAGTGCATGGGATATTTGCGGGAGGAAGTGAAGGTCTGTACCGACCGTGCCTGCCCGCTATGGATGTATCGACCGGGCCGCAGTACACAAAAAACAGTAGAGGTTCAGAATGTCTAAACTAATATCCCTCACAAAAGGCCAATTTGCAATCGTTGATGATGAAGATTATGACATCCTGAATCAGTGGAAGTGGCACGCATGTTGGAATAGGACAACTCAATCCTACACTGCAAGGCGTAGAAGACATAAGGAAGAAGAAGGGGGTTCTGTTCATGTGTTGATGCACCGTCAGATTTTGGATACTCCCGAAGATTCCCAGGTTGACCACGGGAATCATAATACCTTGGACAACCGAAGATCCAACATTCATAACGCGACTGGTTCTGAAAATTGCCATAACCGGAGAAATATAAGGGGTTGTGTTTGGCATAAGCGAAAGAAGAAATGGATGGCAGCAACAAAGATACATGGAAAATCCATTTTCTTGGGGTATTACGATACCGTGGTTGAAGCACAAAATGCCTATTGGGTGTTCAAATCAGCGAATGTAAGGCCCTTATTTGTGTATCGTCCGGGCAGTGGCGCATCCAAGATGGCCAAAATAGGGCCGCCGTTGAGCGCAGAATCGACGAGCGGCCCCGTGAGCGGTAAATCCCCCAGCCAAAGCTTATTTTAAGCCTAACTGTGGAATTGAGGCATATTGATAGTTCTTTGACAAGTGAACGGGAAACATAACACTGCTTGCACACTTAACCGGCTGTTGCAAGCAGCCTTTTTCAGGGGCCTACGGGCCTCTGCAATCATGCCAGACGAGACGTGACTCAAACGGGACGTATGCCTTGCAGGAGAAAAAGCTAAGTCCCGCTTGTTTGATGAACCCTGCCCGTCTCTCTGGCTCCAAACTAATCTTCGGCGGCGGCGTGGTGACGCGATAGCGTTTGTTGAGTTTGCGGAAGGTACTTGAAACAAAGTTAGAGTAGCAGGAAGAAAAGTTAACTACACTGCGAGGGTACGCTTTGTGGACAGGGGCAAACACACCCGATAAGCCCGTGCATGGGACACTACTTATTCTGCCCGCCGAAGATTCCAAACTTGCTGGCGGCGGCGCCGATGGGTGCGAGGATTCACGACTCTGGGGGAAAGCGGAATAATGTGAACCGTCCCCCAAGCCGCCAGCATTGTCAACTTCTCAGGGCCGCCCTTGCTCCCTCCTCGGGCCGGATGTCTTCTCCTTAAGGTAATGCTAATGCCTCGCTACGGCATTCGCTCTCCATCAGACTCCGGCCCGTTTTGGCTCTCGTAGTTTAGTGGCAGAATATCGGGGTTTCGTCCCGATGGCCTGAGTTCGATTCTCAGCGAGAGTACGTGGCGTGGGCGGCAGCGTTTTACGGATGGCAGACGTGCCAAAGCGTAAGTTTATAAAGTTCTGCCCGCCCACATCTTTGAGAACAGCGGCGAAAGCCGTTCACAAAGCTCAAGAGTGCGCCTCGCTTTCCGTGAGCGGTAGAACGGCGTCCCCTGCCCCAGGGGGTGATCTGGGGCTGCTACGCACGGGAAAGGGTCGTGTGCCATACTCGACGGCAAAATTCGAGCGAGCCGGTGGAAGGCCGGAATACTTTGAAAACTGAATATCCCCGCTTGAAGGGGGCGTTTATGGGGCAATGGCGGAGATGTGGCAACGTCGCAGCAGGCGCCGCTCTTCCGTGCGCGACAGTGGCTACCACCGCGTAGTAAGGGGAATCCTGCCCGCCATTGCCCGGCATTTTCACGACGAAAGGACGAGCTTATGAAAACACTTTTCAGAAAGGAAATTTATGGGTAACTCAAATTGGAATTCAAGTAGTTATGGAAACTACTCCCGAAGTGTGGCCGGGAAAAGCCAGCAACAAATTTTCACACAGACCCAATGTCACCCGGATTTGGACCCCAGTAAGTTCAATATCCGAGAGTCCTTCGATTCGCCTGCGAATCCGGCATCCACTCCCGTCATTGTGGCTGTCGATGAGACGGGGTCAATGGGTATTCTCGCTGAGAACATTATCAAGCGAGGTCTCGGTGTGATTGTCGAGGGTATTATCAACCGCAAGCCCATTGCCGACCCACATATTTTGCTGGCGGCGGTTGGGGACGCCTATTGTGACAGTGCTCCGATTCAGGTCACACAGTTCGAGTCAGACGTGGTCATTACCAAACAGATTGAGAATTTCTATCTTGAGGGCAATGGCGGCGGCAACGGCGGCGAATCCTATCCCCTCGTATGGTGGTTCGCCTTGAACAAGACTCATTGCGACGCCATCAACATCAGGAACCGCAAAGGCTATCTGTTTACCATCGGCGACGAAGCTTACCATCCGGTTCTGGCACGAGATCATATCAAGCGGTTCCTCAACGGCGACGTAGAAGCCGATGTGCCAGTAGCAGAGTTGTTGGTCGATCTTCAAGAGAAGTGGGAAGTCTTTCACCTGATTACGCCGACAGGGGCCACGGAAGGCCAGAACGCCAAGACCAAGTGGCGTGAAATTCTCGGCGAGCGAGTTGTCGTCATCGATGATTGGGAACGGCTTGGCGAAGTCATTGTCTCGGCCATGCAAATCAATGAAGGCCAGGACGCCAATCAGGTCCTCAATTCATGGGACGGCAAGACAAATATCGTCGTGCGGAACGCACTGGGGAGCATGGCGCCTGCAAAGCAGGCTTTGGAGATTCAGGAGATATGAGAGCGGTTGCGGTCATAGGCGCAAACTTTGGCGATGAAGGCAAAGGCCGGATAACCGACCAAATCGCGGCGACAGCCGAAAGCCCCGTTGTTGTGGTTCGCTACAATGGCGGGGCTCAGGCTGGGCATACGGTCGTTACGCCGGAAGGTCTTGAGCATATCTTCGCACATTTCGGCAGCGGAACGCTTGCGGGTGCGGCGACATACTTGAGCGATTTCTTCATCGGCAATCCTTTTTTGTGGGCGATTGAGCAAAAGACGCTTATCGAAAAAGGCATTGCTCCGCGATTAGTTATCCACCCGTGTATGCCATTGAGCACGCCCTATGACATGCTCATCAATCGGGAAGCGGAAACATGGCGGGGCCAAGGCCGTCATGGTTCTTGCGGCTACGGAGTAGCAGAAACAGTTGAGAGATTGTGCAAGACACCTTACAGAACACTCGTCAAGGATGCCAAGTCAAAAGAGTATCGGGAACTCATTCTGACTATTCGGGACAAATACGCGACGAAACGCTTGAGTGATTTAGGCATAAAACAACCGTCCGACTGGTTCAAAGAATCGTTGGTTTCCGATGGATTGCTGTCTCAATATTTTGACGAACTTGCCTTGCTCTTAAAGACTACCACACAAAAAAGAACTGCCTCACTGGCCGATTACAAGACAGTTATCTTTGAAGGTTCTCAGGGTTTGTGTCTTGATGAGCGACACAAATTCTTTCCACATGTTACCCGCAGCAAAACCGGCTTATCGAACGTGACACATATCTGTACAAAGCTTGGCATTGGAACGATTGAAGTTATCTATATTACACGGGCTTATCTCACTCGTCACGGTGCGGGGCCATTGCCAACAGAAGACCCCAACTTGACTTATGAGGACAAAACAAACGCGGAGAATGAATGGCAAGGAAAACTCCGATTTGGTCATCTGGATATAGATTTGTTGGCGGAAAGCATCAAAAGTGACCTTGCCTCAACGACACTGAAAAAACAACCCAGCATAGCGATTACTTGTTTCGACCAGGTGCCGGACACGATGAAAGTGAAATGCCGCAATCAGATCAAAGAGATAGACAAAAATGCTTTGCCTGCCCTTGTTTCAAAAATCACAGGGATTAGCAAGATTATCATCAGCAAGAGTCGGCAACGGAAAGGAACCTGACCATGAAGACATTGACTCAAACTGTAAACCTGATGGGCCTGATGGTCTCGGCCTTTGCCATCGGCTACATCGTCGGGCTGAATCCGGCCCTGCCGCCGGCATCGTCAGAAGTGGCAGAAGTGACACAACAGGCACAGGGTGAATCGTTTATTGCCACGGTTAGCGCCTATTGTGCCGGGGAGTGCTGCTGCGCTGGCTCCGCCGACGGGATTACCGCCAACGGGCACCGCATCAAGCCCGGCGAGAAATTCGTTGCCGCCGACAAGCGGTTCGCGTTCGGCACGATGCTTGAGATTCCCGACTACGGGACCGTGCCGGTGATCGACCGCGGCGGGAAAATCAAGGGTGATAAAATCGACGTGTTTTTCGATGATGACCCACAAAATGGCTTGACAGGCCATCAAAGAGCACTCGAATGGGGCGTGAAGCATCTTGTGGTAGAAATCGAAAGGAGAAATCCGTGCCGATAGCATGTCTCAAAACAGTACGGTCTTATGGCTGCAAGTATAAATGCGGACATCTGCATTACAAGCATCCCGACCCGATGGCAAAGCATGAAAAGTCATGCTGGCTAAACCCTGAAAATAAATGCTGTCAGACCTGCGAACATGAAGGCATTGAATACGATGACTGGCAATATCGTGTTTGTCACCATAAAGAAGGTGAAAAATTATTGGATGCCGAAGTGGAAAAAAGCAAAAACCCAAGAGCATGGATAAAACACTGCCCATTTTGGACCCAAAAGGGCGTGAAAAATCTAAACGTAGGGATTTGCAGGTAAAGGAGAAACGAACAATGAATATGAACATATTGGAAAAAATTGGGCTTGGAATAATTTTGACAATCGGCGTAATTGGCTTTCTTGCATCGCTCACGGTACTGTTGGCGTTTCCTATCAAATGGATTTGGAACGCAATCATGCCTTACTTGTTCGGCTGGAAATAAGAATGACTACGCCAGGCCAGTGATCGGGGACCGAGCCGCAGCAAAATAAGTGAGTACGGGTGCGGCGGGGGCAAGGAGGCCACCTGGCGATTAGGAGAAATGAATGAGACTTCTGAAAACACTAATCGAAATGCTCAAGGCCCTATGGATGCCGAGCGCATTCAGTGGCTTCGGTGCCGAGAAAAAGACGTTACCTCTGCAAACTGAGCCGGACTTCGTCACGGATGGGACTGAGAGAAGGGGGCAGGGAAGCCCTTTCCGGCCTAACAAAAGGAGTTAATGATGAAACCATTAAGTAAATCTCAACCCATTAAAGAGCGATTGCAAAGACTGGAAGTCCATACTCGCAAACTGGAACAACAAGTCCACAAACTTCTTACGGAAACGAGAATGTTGGCCATTAACTTAACCCGGAGAATCGACAACATCCACGACGAGGAGGCCCAGCCATGACGGCGAATCTTAACCGATTCAATTGCGGCGTCACGCCGTCGGCGTTTGACGGATTCGGAGGTGAAAAATGAGACGCAACACAGACCCAACCTGCGAACATTGCGGCAATGACTTTGGGCTGAGCTTTGACGTGCATTGCGCCGCCGGCCAGGGCCTGCCGCATTGCCAGGACCATCGCGGCCAGTGCGCCATCTGTCTCGACCTGTTCTGCACGGAGAGCCTGACCGAGATCGAGACAGGCGAAATGGTCTGCGAGGAGTGCAAAGAGATTGCCATAACGCCGTTGCACGTCGCAGCCAAGAAAGCGGCAAGGACGGGAACGCAGAGAGACTTGAAGGCATATCTCAAAGCTAAAAGGGACGTAGCATGAGCAGTTGTGAAAAATGTTGGTCCGATGCTTATCGCTTGGAACTTGCCGGCGAAGGCGACCAACCGAGAATTTATGCACGGCTTATAAGAGAACGCAAAGACAATCCCTGTACGCCGAAAGAACAGGCCGGACCGGATGCCCGAATCTGCCCGGATTGTAAACGCAAAACCGTGCACCAAAACACGGGTGAATGTATGGTTTGTCACAAGAGATATTCAGAATAGAAAGAAGGTGAAACATGGAGAAGCAGATTGTTGACCAGATCAAGAAATTCATTGGCGAGAGCAGGGCCGACGAGACCATGAAGGACCTGCGAAAGACCAGCTATGTGCGTGGCTATCAGGCCGCCATCAGCGACATCGACAGACTCATCCAGTTCGCCGAATCGCTCAAGAAGGGGGCTTGACGATGGTTCTGACGCCCGAACCCGGTATTTACCCAGGTGTTCCGTCTTCGGAATACCAGCAATGGTGCGCCGTGAACGACTCATTCTTGAGCATCCTCATCAATCGCTCCCCGGCCCACGCCAAGGCGTACAAGGAGCAACCGCAGGAGCCCACAGAGGCCCTGATTGTCGGTAACGCCCTGCACACGCGGGTATTGGAGCCTTCGCTGTTTCCCTCTCGCTATGCCGTGCGGCCCGTCTGTGACCGGAGAACTAAAGAGGGCAAGGCGATGTATGAAGGCTTTGCCGAAACGCTGGACGACCGGCAGGAATTGACGGATGAGCAAGTCGCCAAGATCAATCGTATGGCCCTGTCGCTCGAACAGCACAGCTTCCATCGGTACATCGAGCAGGGCCAGTTTGAGGTCTGTATCGTTTGGCGGGACCGCAAGACAGACTTGCTGTGCAAGGCCCGGCTGGACTACTGGCAGGAGGCCCTCAGCGTGATCGTGGACCTCAAAACCTGCCGGGACGCCTCATTTGACGCCTTCGGGCTTGCCGTGTATCGCTATCAGTACTACCAGAAGGCGGCCTGGTATTGCGACGGCCTAAAGACGTTGACGAAGGGCTCTCCATCCTTTGTCTTTATGGCCCTGGAGAAAGAGCCTCCGTATGCCTGCGCCGCCTATCAACTCGCCGACGATGCGATTGTCGGCGGGCGCAAGGCGTACCGCAGGGCATTGAGCATCTATCAGGAATGTGTAGCAACGAATTACTGGCCCGGATACTCCGACCGCATTGAAATACTCACGTTGCCCGAATGGGCGATGAACCGGTTAGGGGTCGGCCAATACAATCTAATCCGGGAGGACGAACAAAATGAGCAAAACGATGAACCCCAAGACAAACAATTCAGCAGTGGAACCATCGACACCGATTGGGACGAGCTTGAGCGTGACGCGCGCCAGTCCGACTGAGCCGGTGACGCCAAACCAGCTTTTGGTTTTGGCGGTCGAGGCCAAGGCGGACCCCGCTCAGCTCGAAAAGCTCATGGAATTGCAGTTTCGGTGGGAGGCCAATCAGGCCAAGAAGGCTTACGTCGAAGCCATGTCGAAGTTCCGTTCTCAGTGTCCTGAGATCGACAAGGGCAAGCAGGTCGATTTTACGACGAGCAAGGGGCGAACCAATTACAAATACCCCGGTCTGTCGGAGTCCATCAACGCGATTAAGATGCTGCTTAGCGAGTGCGGCCTGTCCCATTCGTGGAAGACCCGCCAAACGGAGGCGGCTATCCACGTGACCTGCATCGTGACGCATATCCTGGGACACAGCGAGGAAACCACGTTGAGCGCACCATCGGACACGACCGGCAACAAAAACATGATCCAGGCCATCGGCTCGACCGTGTCCTATCTGGAACGCTATACCCTATTTGCCCTGCTGGGCCTGGCACCGAAGGATATGGACAACGACGGAGGCAACGGCAACGGCGACAACACGGCGAAAACACAGAAGCAGCTCATTGAAACCCTGATTGACGACGCTTGGAAACTCTACGCCGTTAGACACCAAGCGGTACTATCGCCGGGTTTTAGCGTCGATCCCGCGAAGTTCAAAAATGAGCTGCGCGCGCAATACAAGACCCTTCCCGAGAACGAACGTAATCTCTTTCGCTGGACAAAAGAACACGTTGAAAAGCTCGCCGGACAAATCAACGTCAATACGGTGATAACCAAGGAGGGGCGCAATGGCACACGAACAGAGGGACAATAGCGGCGTTCTGTTCCAGAACCGTAAGCGCACCAGCGACAAGGCCCCGTCGATGCGCGGTCATGGCCAGCCAGTCTGCCCGCATTGCGGAGCCGTCGCAGAGTTGTGGATTTCGGCCTGGACAAAGGACGGCGAAGGCGGCAAGTTCCTGTCGCTGAGTTTCCAACCGAAAGAAAAAAAGACCGTGCAACAGAAAATTGACCAAGCGAACGATCCGTTTTGACGCCCTTGGACCGGCGGCGGTAAAGTTTGCGGTGCGCTCGCGTGACAGAAGCCGCTATAGGTAATAGCGAGACCGTCGCCGGTCTTTTTGAAACGAAAGGAGAAAAATCAGATGAGTGAGTTAGACAGGTACAAAGAAGCACAACGCGGGCATGAACAGATGTGCGAGATCATCAATGAATGCAAGCCACTAATTGCGAGTGTTTCGACGCACCGCGCGGGACATCACGTCGAGTTTCAATTTCGCTTCGAGGGCGGTACGCCATACCATTCGCGCCTTGGCGAAATGCTCGGCAAGGCGTGCGGAGTCAAGCTCCAGGAATTGGTCGAGACGGCACGGCTGATAAGCGCAGCCGATCTCGCCGCTCTGGCCCAGGCCGCCCAGGATGAGGCCGTCGAGACGCTGAAAACCATCACAGTAGAGAAGGACTAACCGCTTGCCCGCCTTTTGACAAGTTAGGAGCAACCATGAATGAGAAGATAGAACAGGCGATTGAACAACTGCGAATACGCAAGGAAATCAAGAGCCAACTATGTCAAGAGGATTGTGTTGAAGAGGCTCTTGCCCTTCTGGAATCCTGCAAGGCCGAGCCTGCCGCCGAGCCGACACTTACATGGGACAAGCCTCTAAGCTCAGATCAAGCAGTTAAGTACTTCCTCACAAATGGTTTTGTCGCTGTGGAATTGTATCGGGCACAGATCAAACGCCTCGACGCCCAGCAGAAGGAAAACGAGAGGCTGACCTCCGAAATCAAGGAACTCAAAGAGCGTAACGCAAATCTTTGGTCGGTCAATAACATATTCCAGAAAGCAAGAAATGATGCTGAAAGTGCCCTGGAAACCGAAAAAGAACACAGTGGAACTATCGGTAGAGCAAATGAAGCGTTAACGAAAGAGATTGACCGCCTGACCGCCGAGAACAAGGCCCAGGCCGAGCGGATTGCAGAATTGGTAACTGAAAACGAAATGCGGATAAACGACCAAGTGAAATCACTGAAGGAGGCGAAACGGGATTGTGAGCAATGGTCTGATATATCCGACAAGAAAGATAAGCGGATTGAGAAGCTGGAAAACTTCATTCTCGATGAACCAGAGGCGACAAATGTTAAAGGGATAGCAGCCATGAATGAGAAGATAGAACAGGCGATTGAACAACTGCGAATACGCAAGGAAATCAAGAGCCAACTATGTCAAGAGGATTGTGTTGAAGAGGCTCTTGCCCTTCTGGAATCCTGCAAGGCCGAGCCTGCCGCCGAGCCGGGGGAATTTACAAAGCATATTCGGGATATTCTAAACTCTCACGCCCTCTATGAAGCCTGTTGCCGTAAGCAGATTGACCGCCTGACCGCCGAGAACACTAAGCTGAAAGAGCGGATTGAGAAGCTGGAGATCGCTTTGGAAGAGATCAAGCAGATTGCTCGAACGGCATCCCGCCACGAGATATTCGGGATTGCAAACGAGGCCCTCGGCAAGGAGAAAACATGAGCAAATACCATCAAAGCACAGATTACAAGCAGGTCATTTACGACGAAGAGGGCTTGATAATATGCAGTTGCCGAGACAATAAGCGGGCGGCTGAGGTCTGCCAAATTCTGAATGCCCACGACGCATTGAAAGAGCAGGTCGAGAAGCTCAAGCGGGAGCTTCTGGAACGGGGTGGACATGGTTCGGGTTGCGCGAAAGAATCTGCGCATTCCCACGAAGAGCAGCAAACTCCTTGTACCTGCGGCTGGCAGGCCCGGCGGGAGAAGCTGGAAGAGGAACTCAAGAAAGGGGAATAACTATGGGCTACAAGACAAGAAAAGACCAAGTAGATGATTTCATTCGACGGGCCAAGTTGCCTCTCAAAACGAAAGCCGAGAAAGCCCGATTTCAAGAGGCCATGCGAGACGCTTGCATGGTCGGCGCGTGCGAAGAGCGCCATCGAAATCTCAAAATCATTTGCGAGTATATCCCCGTCCCAATGCGGACCAAAACGATAGATGAGATTACCAAGAAGTCCGTGCTTAAAGTGCTCGGCTTCGAGGATGGCGGCGATTGATGGCAAAGGAACAAGACAAATTATTCCCGTACTGGCACGAACTAATGCGATACATTTATGGCGAGCGTGACCGGACAAAAAAGCTTCAGCGAAAACTTCTCGTTGCGGCCAAACGGTTCCTGCCGGAATATACTTTCACATGGTGGGGTGGTATTCCCTTCTTCAAAGCTCCCTATGGTGATTATGTATGGCATTTTTGCGTTTGTATGAAGCAGGAGCAAATCTGGAATTATCCTGAATTCAAGCAAGGTTATCGGTTCGGGTTACATCCTAAAGAGCCATACCGTGACGCGAATCCTTACGAGGAGCCGTCCAGGGCCGCAAGTTGGGATTATGGATATATCTGGGGTCTTTACAAAGGGAAAAGCTGCAAAGCCCAAAAAAGATTCCGAGAAGATAAAGGGCTGAAATGATGGCACGAGGACGCGCCTTTGTCTGCTGGTTGGACCATGACAGCAAGCCTAACGAGATTGCACTGCATCAGGGTGACACAGTATGGTTCCGTCTCAAAAAGCACTGGTGGAAGGCTGTATTCCGCTGTCTCAAAGGCAAGTACGTAGCCGAGACACATGGACGCAGGTTTTGTGTGTACTTTTGCTGGGATTTGAAACCGTTTATTGAAGGGCCGAAATGATGGCGACGAAAAACACAGCAACCAAACCGTGCCGACACAAAAAAGGCCTGGTCTTTATGCACGCCGATGACGTGACTTTCACGCCGGACCAGGAACCTTACGAATCCGGTAAAATCGAAAGTAGCGGCCTCGAATCCGTGTGGGCCGGTTTTGTAACGGCCTTTTACTGCAAAAAGTGTAAGCGGCTTGTGGGCATCGACGTGGACCCCTCTGATATTTCTGAAAGTGTAATCTGATGGCAACAAAAATCCCTTACGTCTTAGAGATTGAACGTCTCAGGGCCGAAATACGGGCCGTCAGAGGGATGAGTGTGTGGCAATATGAGCCAAGAAGATGAATTACGAGAGGCTTTGAAGTCCATGTGCCGCCAGTTCGCGTTTTGGCGCGACGGTTGCGGATTGTGGACGGGCGGTCTATCTGCGTTAGAGGACGCATTTAGCGTATTGGGATGGTCTGACCCGTATCCCTGCCCTGGAGTACAGTGTGATGAGCCGGGTTGTGGTAAGCAAGGGACGTGTGGATTTCCCGCACCAAAGACAGAGGTGCATCCGAAAGGTTATCGCCGAACGTGCAGCGAACATTATAAGTCTGAGGGCAAGCCAAACGGCTGACCATTTTGTCCGCGCGCGCAAAATGGTCCGTGTAAGGAGCAAGGAGTATGGAGGCACTATGGCTGGATATACACCGCTGTTTAGCAGCACAGGTAAAAGGAATTTTTTGAAAATAAGCCTTGACGGGCCGCCAGCGGAAGGGCAGATTGTGAGTTATGGTGATTGAGCAAGTACATTCAACTTGACCGTGATACCGGCTGCCGGGAGAACACGCCGCGTGCTCGCTCCTCACCAGACCCGGCAGCCCTTTTTTGCTTTTGAAGCACGGAGGCTTGCTATGGCAGGGTTTACGAAGCTCTTTTCAAGCATCATAACCTCAAGCATTTGGTCTGAAGATGACAAAACAAGAATCATGTGGATCACAATGCTCGCAATATCAGACGCCAATGGGCATGTTTCCGGGGCCGTTCCGGGGATGGCGGCGATAGCTCGAATGAGCCTTAAAGAGGCCGAAAAAGCCATTATTAACCTTTGCAAGGCCGATCCATATTCCCGCAGCAAAGATAAGCAAGGTACTCGGCTTATTGTGGCTGACGGCGGCTGGGACATTGTGAATTATCGCAAATACCGAGCCACACGAGACCCTGAAATCAGACGTGAACAGAACCGAAAAGCTCAGGAAAAGTACCGAAGTAAGCAAAAAGTAAGCCAAAATAAGCCACAATCAGCCCAGGCAGAGGCAGAAGCAGAAGCAGAAGCAATAGAAGAAGAAGTAAAAGAAGAAGAAACGACAACAACACCCCCCGATGGGCAACGGACAACGGACAATGGGGATGGGGATGGGGATGGGGAACCAGGATGTCAACACACCGTCAACGTACCGTCAACGGGGGGTCAGACTAAACTACAAGAAGTGTCAACGTCAACATCATCTTCGCCCAAAGAAACCAAATCCCACAAAGGCAGTCCAGCCGACAGAATCCTTTCCGCTTGGCAGAAGCTCCCCCTGCCGCCCGAGAAGAAACAATTCGCCGCCGCCGACATCCTCGCCATCGAGCGGGCCATCTCGATTTTGGCCGGCGATTCTCAGGAACCCGTCCACTATGGTATGATTTTGGAGGCCATCAAGAACTACCACCAAGCCCTTTCCCTCTCTGACAGCCAGACCTACAAGCACAAGCTTCACCCCTGGCTGATGGAGCATGTTCGCAAGTATGTCTCGTACAATTTCGATATAGATCACCACCGGGGCAGTAAATACCAGAAGACAGGCAAGACCGATACGATGGCCGAAATGGAGCGATTGAAAGCGAAAGGCGAGTTATGACCGATCTGCAAGCCCACGAAATCATCGATGACTGCATCAAAGCCCATTGGCCGGCCTGGGACTTCAAAGGGCGGGAGTTGGCTGTTTGGGTCGAAGAGCTCCGCAAGTTCGACTTCCACGCCGCCCGGGACGGCATAGATGCGTGCTACCGCGACTGGGACGGCAAGCAGTACCCACGCATGAAGAGCATCTTGCGCTACATCCGCACGAGGGCCAAGAGCCGAGTCCAGGCGTCAGGCATCCGCGAACATTACAAAATTTGTCGGGCGGATGGCCGTTTGCGATGGCGACCGTTCTGGGGGTTGTCCAACGTGCCCCAGCAAGACATCGAGGAAGACGCAATGGCGAAATTGGAGCGGGCCAATATCATCGAACCCGGTCATTATATCGTTTGGCCGACGCGAGAAGCCAATGTGCCGTTCTGAGATTTGTAGCACGATGAAGCCAAACGAAACTACGCACTCGCACGCGCGCGAGGGGCCCACGCAGGGCACAGGCGGACAAAACGAAATGAGACTTTTGGGACACAGTAAAAAAGGCGGTGACAACATGAGCGATATTATCCGCGTCTTTGTGAGGCGGACCAGTATGACGCCGACGGACGATCTGGTGGTCGTGGGTGAGCCGCCCCTATTCGTCTTGCCGGACTTGCCCATTCATGTATCCGTTGTCTTCAGTTGGGATATCGACCGTGCAGATGAGTTAGCTACGGTGTGGGCGGCGGTCTATGGAGTTGATCGGGTATCGCTCGGGGGGCCTGCCCTGAGCGACTTGAGACAGACGGGCGATCCGGATGGCCCTTTCGTCCCAGGCCGCTATATCAAGGCCGGTGTGACGTTTACTTCGCGCGGCTGTGCTAAGAACTGCCCGTGGTGTTCAGTACAAAAGCGAGAAGGCGCATTACGAGAGATCAACATCGCCCCAGGCTGGATCGTCCAAGACAACAACCTCTTGGCGTGCTCACGCGGGCACGTTGAGCGAGTCTTCGATATGCTTCGTCAGCAGAAGAAAGGGATCATCTTTTCGGGCGGATTGGACATCGACTATCTGCAACCCTGGCACATGGAGCTGCTCAAGAGTATCAAGGTCGATGCGTTGTGGGTGGCCTGCGACTGCGAGCAAGATTTAGAGCGGCTCGATAAGGCGAAGGATCTGCTGGGCGATTTCCCCATCGAGAAGAAACGTTGCTACGTGATGATCGGTTTCGGCGGAGAGACATTCGATGAAGCTGAGCGGAGATGTGAAGCAGTCTATGCCAAAGGATTCCTGCCCTTCGCGCAACTTTATCGAGGTATCCACGCCGAGCCGTGGGGTCCATGCTGGCGGGCGTTGCATCGCAAGTGGTCTCGCCCGGCAGCGTACCGAGCCAGAAAGGAGTTGATGAAGTGAGAATCATAGGAATTGACCCAGGGCAATCGGGCGGAGCGGCGATGATAGGCGATGATGGTGAGGTGTTGGGCGTCGAGGTGTTCAAAAATGCCACCGAGCACGATCTGGCCGAACTATTGCGGGAGTGGCGGGATTACGGCGAGGACAAGCCGTTCGCCTACATTGAGAGCGTTCACGCCATGCCGAAGCAGGGGGTATCGAGCACCTTCAAATTCGGCCAGCATTACGGCTCGCTGCTGATGGGCCTGGCGTGCCTTGAGATTCCCTACGAGCGAGTGGCCCCGGGGGTGTGGCAGCGGGCGATGGGTTGCCTGACGGGCGGCGAAAAGAACATCTCGAAGGCCAAGGCGCAGCAGTTGTTCCCGGCACTGAAGATCACACATGCAATCGCCGACGCACTGCTGATAGCAGAATATGGTCGGCGCATGAGAAAATGAAACTCTAAATGAACGAAAGGACGTGACACATGGCAACAAAGACCAAAGAACAACCAGCAATCAAGACGACGCACGAAACCCGGACGCTCAAATGCAAACTGACGGACGAGGAAATTAGGGAGGCCTCGGACTGTTTGGCGCGGACGCTCGATGAGCTCGAAATGCTCGAAGATGAGCAGCAGAAGATCAAGAGCGACTTCAAAGCGCAGATCGAGGCCAAAGAAGCGGCGACCCGCGTGCAGAAAAACCTCGTGCGTGACAAGTACGCCCATAGGCAGGTGCGGTGCACAATGACGATGAACTACAGCACGCTCAAGGTCATCGTGGCGCGAGATGACACCGGCGAGATCATCACTGAGAGAGCCATGAACGAGGATGAGAAGCAATTGAAGATCGACTTCGACTCGGAGGAATAGCATCTATGCCCAAGATAAAAACAAATGTCACCAAGTGGCTGCCGGCCAAGGGCCAATGGTTCCATGTGCGCCTCAAGCGCAACAATCACCTGCATACAGCGGGGCCGTTCAAGTGCAGCGAGGCAGTCTCTTACGGCGACTACGTGCAACAGATCGAGGCCGTGGATAGTGAGGGCGACCGCTGGCACTTTCCGCTGTCGGAGTTTCGATTCGAGTTGGCAGAAACGCAGAAAAAGACATGACTCGACTCGACAAGATAAGCCTTTTTTGAAAGGAGCACAAGATGTATGAAATCAACGCAACGTACAAAGGTTTAGTACCGATGATGATGGACCGATTTGCCGACCCTTCCCAAACGGAGAGACCATCGAAGAAAAAGGCAAAAGGGCGCAATGAAGCGGAGATTCTCGCCAAACTGCACATGGACAAAAAAGGGGTTTTTGTTCCTTCCGACAATATCCGCATGATGCTAATTGGCAACAAGCATCGTCGCGGGGCAGCACAGATTTTAGGTTCAGACATGGAAGCGGCCAAAGGGACGAAATATCTATCGATTTGCAAGGGGTTGATTTGGGTTTTGGGGACCGACGACCCGATGAAAGTTTATATCGAGCCTCGTCGGAAAACGTATGACGACGTGGATGAGCGGTCGTTCCTCAACGCTACAGGCTCACGTTCTATGGCGTATCGGCCTATCATCAAGTTGCCCTGGTCGGTGTCTTTCATTATCCAGGTCACGGACGACAATATCGACCAGAGCTTCGTCCGGCAGTTGTTCGACGTGGCGGGCCTGCGGTGCGGAGTCTGCGCCTACGGCCCGACGTTTGGCCGGTGCATTATCTCGGAGTGGAAACAACGCTAATCGAAACGAGCAGATATGAGCTGAACAGAGCCGACCAGAGCAGAGCAGAACGCCATCGGAGCCGATGGGAACGGAATCGATTTGAGCAGAGCAGAACCGAGCAGAGCACCAACAGAGGAAACATGAGACGAAGGGAACAGAGTGGACCCGAGACGATATGAGACGATTCGAACAGAATCGAACGGAACGCCACTGGAGCGGACGAGATACGAGGTGAGGCGATTCGAACAGAGCCGAACAGAACACAAGGGGACGGGACCAGAAAAGACCAGAACCGAACAGAACGCTATTTGATTTGAAGGGAAGTGACCCGAAAAGACAAGATGTGATGGGAATTGACTTGACCAGAGAAGAACACAAGGAGAAAAGAAAAGATCAGAGTCGAGTTGAGCGGGAAAGAATAGAGAAAAATAGAACGCAAGAGGAATCAAGAAGAGCCGATTGGAAAGGAGGGGAGCTGAGGTGACATGAGCAGAATAGAACGCGAATCACCAGAAGAACTGAGCAGAAGTGAGCAGAACTGAGTAGGAAAGAAGCGATCAGAACCGAACGCCAAGGGATCGGAATAGAGCGGAAACAAAAAGACCAAAACAGAAAGGAACACAAGATGAACATGGAAATCACAGAAGCCAGAGCAGCACAATTTGACAAACTCGAAAATCAGGCATGCGTATTGTTGCAGGAGTACCTTGAGGGCAAGCGGACGGGCGGGGACGATATTGTAACCGCCCGCTGCGTGCTCAATGTCATCCGGGGCAACCGCCAGACGACTACAGCACGGGATGCCCTGAGATATGCGATGGTCAGCGACTTGGGCGACCCGAAGGTGCGTGAAAGATATGTGAAGGCGACCGAGCCTGAAATCAAAAAACTGCTCAAAGCATAGGGCCGGGCCTATCCAAGAGACAGACCGACCGCTTAGTGCCGACAGAAGGCAACGGCGGCCGTTAGCCGATGAATAGGACATGGGCGAATGGCCCTGAACAACAAGTTCAGACAGAAAGGAGAACCGAGCATGGACTGGATTATTGAAAACTATGATGAGATCGTTAAGGCCATCGGGCTGATTATCGCGGCGGCCAGCATCATCGTGAGACTAACGCCTACTCAGCGCGACGATGCTTTTTGGCTGCCTGTCATAAAATTCATCGGGAAGTATATTGCTTTGAATAAATATGGTCCTTCCAAAGATGAGCGACCTAAATAAAATTTGGTTGACCATACACTAAAAGATGATATACTTACTTCAAAAAAAGGAGCAAGTATGACATCAGAATCGCGAAAAAGAGCATGGACAAAATACAACCGTTCAGAGAAAAAAAGGCGTGCGAGTAAAAAGTACTATGAAGCACACAAAGAAGCATGTCTTAGATATTCAATTGAGTGGCAAAAGAGAAATCGAGAACATGTCAGAGCATTGGAGCGAAAAAGAAATCATACTGCAAAAGGAAGGCAAATTCGCAGAGCCATAGAAAAACGTTATTGTGAGAAAAATCGCATCAAAAGATTAGCTAAGGATGCTGTTCATAATGCGATTAGGGCAGGAAAACTCAAAAAGTTACCTTGCGTTATCTGTGGATGCAAGACTGTTGAAGCACACCATCCTGACTATACAAAACCATTAAAGGTTATGTGGGTGTGTAAAAAGGATCATAAGATTATCCACAAATACGGGACCAACGAAGTCGAGAGGCCGAAATGATCTGCGACAAGTGCGGAAAGCCGATGCGCGTGTATTTGGTCCGGCATAACTTCCCGTGGGAAAAGCGCAAGACAGAAAAATGGTGCTGCCGGTGTGCGGGATTGGGTGCACTTTTCGCGCGGCGAGAAGAAAAAAAGAAGGTGGTCGAATGAACCTGGGCGTCTGGGCGACAATCACAACGTTGCTTCTGAAGTTCCTATGCTTGTTCCGGGGCCGGGGCTACCGGGCCGATGTGACTATCAAGAGCGAGGCGGCTATCGAGGCCGACCGCAAGAGGCTCGACGCCTTATTCACCAAACTCAAGGAGAAACGCGATGCGATCAAGACCAAAACCAAGCAGGATTGCAAGGCTCGCAAGAACAAGCTGTATCGCTATGCTGATGAGTCTATTCTGCCTGAGCTTCTACGGTTGCAACGCGAGTATCGAGACCTCCGACGGGACTTCGTCGCCGCAGGGGGACATCTCCCTCCAGGCTGGTGAAGCGTCGCCGATAGACGGGATGGTAGTTCCGTTCGAGCATTATCAACACATGCGAATCTGTGAGGCATTGTGCGATGACTGAGTTGAGAGGGCCGAGACATGACTGATGATTAACTGGCTCCGAGAATGCTGGGAGCGGGTGCCGAACGGCTGGAAGATGATTCAAGCTTTCCTCATCTTTGTCTTAGCGATAATCTATGTGGATTTTCGGTGGGGGCAAAGGAAAAACAGGAAACCCTAATTTTGAAAGGAACCAAGATGAACACAAAATGGGTACAACTGATGGCCTGCGTGCTGGTGCTGTGTGGCTCAGCGTTCGCGGGCGAACCGAACGAGCCGGTCATTCCGGCGGAACAGGGCCTGACGATCTGGGGCCTGACCGAAGGCGATTCGTCGAGCACGCTCGAAGCGCGTATCGGCTTGGAACTGGAGAACAGCTTCGAGCCGGGTATCGGGGTCAAGTATTTTACGGGCGATCCTGAGTGGGGGCCTGAGCCTGACGCTGTCTCGGCGTACCTGGCCTACCACGTCCGCGAGATTGGTCTGATTACCGACGACACCCCGGACAACGCATGGGAAGAGATTCTGCACAGCCTCAAGACGCGGCCCTATGCCTTGCTGGAAGTGGCCGTTCCTGTGGACGGGGAGCAGCGAAGGCCCAAATTGAACTACGCTATCGGCACCCTGTTCGGGAACGACCCGTCGTTCAAGACGGCTTTCGTGGTCGAGTGGATTGTGGGCGATCTGGCAGGTGAGTATGACCACGCCATCCGAATCGGCGGACGGTTCAGGTTTTGAGAAACAGATGAGTGAAGAAGAACGTATCCGGCGCAAAATCCGTCGCCGCCTCAACAAATTGTGGCTGGACGGCTATCTGAGTTGCGGTCTGAACCGTCAGCTTAGCAACATTGAAGAGGCTATGTGGCAGATATGGCCGAAACGGAAACGGGCGAGGTAAGCCTGAGTCCTCCTCCGGAGTCCCCTCACCCTGGAATGGAGTCTGGGGCGGGGGCTGTTTTGAAACCTTTAGAGAAAGGAAATCAAAATGACTATGACAGGAAACATCGGTGCAAAAGCTGAACAGCCGTATTACAGTGAAGCCCTGGAGAAACTCTCTGTTTTGGCGGACGAGATTGGCAAACAACTGGGCGAACTGGAGAATAGAATCAGTGTAGTTTCGTCCCCCGATGGGGCTGTCCCTCAGTCAGAAGCCCAAAAAGAAACACGCGGTCCTATCTCCTCGTTGGACGAAAGGCTGTCTTGTCTGGTTGGGCAATTCACTGTTCGTCGAAACGACTTAGGCATGATTCTACGCCGGATTCAACTGTAACTTTGAAGGGACTCCCCCGGTCCCGGGCATGGACGCTTGTGTAGAACGGGGCCGGGGATTTTGAACTATGGCCTCATCGTACCTATGGACGGGAACGAGGTTTGTGGCAACGTGGCACTACCGCGTCGATACGTATCGTCAGGACATCGACATTGCCAAAGACCCGCAAGTGCTCGCCGAGCGAGTGGCCTATGAGGCACGCCGGCACAATGGGTTGCCGGTGGAACGCGAGAGGGTTTGGTTTGAGGATAACTGAGCATGAGGACATCGAAAGCATATTTCAATCGCTTCAAGAAAGAGTTTGTGCGATGGCAGCAGTTGCTCGGGCTGACGCAGTATCGGATTGATTTCTTCCACGAGAAACTCGAACATAGCTATGCGCAAATTACTGTTCGACAACTTGAAAAAGCGGCTCGTGTAAGTCTCAGTACTGAAATCAGCGAGGATTCAGCGGCCGTGGATGAAGGGCCGGAATCGAGCGCTCGCCATGAGGTTCTACACCTGTTGCTCGACCGCTTATGGTAGCTGGGAGTTTCACGGTATATCGAGGGGAACGATCTTCAGGAAGAAGTTGAAGCCATTGTGGTTCGCTTGGAAAAGGTATTGAAATGATTGTGATTGTTGACGACATACGAGAGCGAGTGACTATACTCGGTTTTACCTCGACGCAATTCCTGCAACTGTCGGCGATCATTCGGCTGGCGAGGATTCGCGGCAGTGCCCAGGTGCGTCGAGTGGCGGCGGGGTTGAACCTCTTCGTGCCGCGCATCTACGACAGCGAGACCGGCATGGCGGCGGTTATGCAGTTGACGTGGGAAGACGTGTTCGGCCTCAACTATGTGATGATGTGGCTGCTGGACCTGCTGTCGCAACCGCACGAACGCCTTATCGCCGACGAGATTGTCGAGACTATCGACGCGGCGATTGAGAGCGTGATTCATTTGGACCAGCTCCGGGACAGATACTTGCCGGGATGAACACCTATGAATCAGGAAGACTTTGAAAAGGAGTTCGTAGGCAAAATCCATTGCGCAGATTGTTTGGAGCTTATGAGGGACTGGCCCGACGGCTGCGTGGATTTAGTGCTGACCGACCCGCCGTATGGGATAGACTTTGGAAAAGCCGGAGGCTTTTGCGCGTCTCACGGTTGGGGGCCGTGGAGAGAGAATGTCGAGTGGGACATTGAGCGGCCACCAAAAGCCGCGTTTGACTTGATGTTACGTCTTGGCAAGCACCAGATCATCTGGGGCGGCAATTATTTCACCGATTATCTTCCACGAACAATGCGATGGCTTGTTTGGGATAAGGGACAAAGAGAGTTTTCGTTGGCGGACTGTGAGTTTGCTTGGAATGATGAATGGAAAGCGTCCAGAATTTTCAATTATCCACGCGGTTGCGCTCTCAAGGATGGCAAGCAACATCCAACGCAAAAACCTTTGGCTTTAATGGAATGGTGTTTGGATTTTTACCCGGATGCTGCAGTAATTCTTGACTGCTATTCTGGCGTAGGCACAACCTGCGTCGCCGCCAAGAAGTTAGGCCGTCGGTTCATCGGGATAGACATTTCGCCGGAGTATTGCAAGATTGCCCGCGAGCGCCTTGAGGCTTGTGATACAGGTGTGCCGGTCAAAGAGGCAAGAAAAGGACAAGGAGCGTTATTCGTCTAATGCCAATTCTTACGAAGTCCGAACTCGAACGCATCAAGCGCCAGGCCCGCTGCGAGGGCAGGCGCGAGGGCCGGCGCCGCTCCCAGAAGCTCATCAACCAGCTCAGTGGGGCGATGGCCGAGGTCAACAGTCTGCTCGGCGAGATCGACTTCGAGTGGCCGCGCACCGGTGTCACCATCAGCTTTGCGATGGCGGACAGGATTATCGCGGCGCTCAAGCCCTCGGCGACGCAAAAGGCCCGCACGCGGCTGGCCGGTGAGCTGCGGCGCATGGTCATGGATTCGACCTGCGAGCTGGGCATGGACCTGGCCCGCGTCGAGAATGAGATGAGAGAATTGATAGGGTAAGGTCGTGGCCATTCAAGTCTTTCACCCCTGTGCGGAGGGCGATTGAGAATGGGTGAATTCGATCTTGCCGTTCAATTCGACGAGCAGGCATTGCAGGTAATCCGCCGTGAGCGCCCGCTTGCCGGCGAAATAGTCGTAGAGCGTTTGAGGGTGACATTCGATTCGACGAGCCATCGCCGGGGTGCTGATCTTGCGGCGGGCCATCTCTTTTTTGATCTGTTTGCGTAAATCAACTTTCACGGATTAAGTTCCTTTCAAAATCCCGCCCCCGGCACGCGCCAAGGGGCGGGGTTAAAAATGCTCAGTATGGTTTACGGCTCGGCCAGGGCGATAGCGGCCTTTACAATTTCTGCACACTCGTCTAACGCTTTTTTCCGAGCCTCCAATTTCGGGGCTTCGTCACGCACCCATTTTTTGGTCGGTGGACCTTGATACGCACAGGCTTCGAGAGGCCCGGCACACATAAACGCCATCGACGATATTTTTTTGCACGCTTCCAGCAGGGCGTCGTGAGATTTGATCGCTCGGATGATATACGCATAATCAATTTCACGGTCAGGCAAATCGCTTGCCTCGATACTTAACAGCATAAGGCCAAAATGGGGAGGCCATTTGACGGGTGTTTCCATGTTCATTCTCCTTTGGGCTCGGCCAGGGCGATAGCTTGCTGCACCATGACGTTGAGTTCGTCCGAGCCACCCTTCACGTTTTGTAATTCGATATCTTGATAAACAGCCTTCAATGCTTTGAGTTGCATAGATTCTTCGTTAATATTCCCCGCTATCGCGGTCGCTAAAGCCTCATGGGCCTCTTGGTCTTTATTCGTCCAGCGTCCCCGCGTTAAGGCTCGCCGTTGAGAATTAGCGTAGGCCAGTTTGCACGCGGTAAGCAAATTTATCTGTTTCGTTTCCATGTCATTCTCCTTTTAAGCGGTTACGGATTGTAACCGATTCAAAAAGCTCAATCATCGTCAAATTCATCCATCGCGTCCGTCACGGCCATATCCCTGAGTACCTGGTCAGTGGCCTCTTCTGAGTCGTCATGTGCGACCGGGCGGGTGTCGGCGTATCGTTCCGCCAAGCATTTGGGGCACTTCCAGCCCAAGCCTGTCCGCCATTGCATATCGACCTTGTGAGTTTCGCACGTCGGAACGATTCGTTCAGTTTCCATTTTTAACCCTTTCGATTTGCCCTCGCGGGCGACCCTATTGAGTTGTTCAAACTACTAATCTATATATACGGTTATATTAGATTGTTGTCAACAGCTTTTTTGGAGATTTCGTAAAAATATCTGCAAAGCTCGGATTCCAACTCAGAAACGCGGATTTCAGCGAAAGATTTCTTGTAAGATTTTTTACGCTGTGTTAGCGTTTAAGTGATTTTGTCCTGATTGCCGATATTGGGGGCATGGCTAAAAAGAAATGTGAAACTGAAACTGAGGACCTGACGGG
>Ga0214473_10000354_pt1 | contig 64008 bp, 60 predicted proteins | sample RVTome_7_FD_203509 | JGI IMG/M metagenome (GOLD analysis project Ga0214473, IMG submission 203509) | Soil microbial communities from uranium-contaminated site in the Upper Colorado River Basin, Wyoming, United States - RVT98D197 | ecosystem: Environmental > Terrestrial > Soil > Contaminated >...
TTATCGAAAGAGCCTTTAAGAACGGCATCTTTGGCGAAAACACCGGCTATTTCAACCCATCTTTTTGCGTATTCTTTGTAATCTATATACAGGATTCGGCCCGTCGAGGCCTTATCATTTGGTAGAGGCCTAATCCGGCAGTCGTAAACGGCAAGCTCTTCGAAATCGGTAAGTATTGAAAGCGGTAATTTAGCTGACCATGCATATCGTTTGAGCTGGTACGCTGGGTTAATATCCTGCCTAAGATTCACCGACGGCTTTTTGGCTTCCAAAAAGAACTTGCGCACGCCGCCAATGCGGAAACAATAATCCGGCGCCTTAGTGAAGCCGCCGATTTTTATGGCGTCTTCGTGAATGACATCTTTATAGTTTTCCGCATAGCCTTGCTCGTTGTGGACATCCCAGCCAAGAGCTTTAAAAAAGGGATCTATGAACTCAAGGCGTATTTGGGTTTCGTTATAAACGCCTGATTTATAAGCTTCGATATTGTCTTCGAATCGTCTTACCAGTTCGATGACTTCAGAAGGGCAAGGCATAGGTTAATTTTAGCAGAGGGAATGGAGATTGCCACGGCCATACTATGTAGGCCTTGCAATGACCGTGTGACCAGAGATTGCCACGTCGCCTTACAGGCCGGAATAGCTCCTCGCAATGACAATTGATAGAAAGTTCGATTCCCCTCGGTCGCTCTGAATACTTAGGGGTTGGAAACAGTGTAGGTAATTCTTCCCATCCTTAGCCTGAGATCAGAACTATTTGTACCAAAAAGAACTCGAACAAAGTAAGTATTATTTTGATTATCAATGGTCTGGGGCAGATATGAAGTAAATTCATCCGAAAAAGCTATCGTCGGGCTATCTGTGGGTGAATAATTATAAGCTAAAAATTCACTAGTACTGCTCCCTATGGGCATTTTTGTTAAATAGGCATTGATATTAGCCCCAACGGAATTGTCGTAATAATAGAATCTGAAAGCGGTAATCACCGCATTATCCGGCAGATAAACAGGAGCGTATACATATACGGAACCAGCCGTATTACTATATATTTCACCACCAACTGAAGCTGTAGTGGTAAGAATCTGGGCACTCCCCTCGGGCCTAAAAGCCGCCCCGGGAATATTTAAATATTTTGTTTTGCTTGATGAGTAAGAAAAATTCGAGGCGGTTAAAGTGCCGCTCATCGTATCATCGCCCGAAGCATTTATGTAAGAACTATCGCCGGTAGTGGGTGTTAAATAAGTGTTTGCAGCATTTGATTGAGTTAGATAAGTACTAGCAGCATTTGTGCTTGTTAAATAATTAGCCAATAAGTTATCAATATTTGTTTTCGTGTAATAAGTATCCAATTTTGAATCAGTATCTGTTTTTGTGTAGTAGCTTCCTAGTTTAGAATCTACGCTCGTCTTCTTATAATAACGTTTATTGGCTTGTTTTTTCGTATAGTAGGTTTTATTGAGCCATTTTACGGTAACAGCCTTCTTGCTTACCTTTGCCTCAATCGGCAATACTAAAACAGTGCCAATAGCTATTAATATAATTGCCGATATTAATTTACTTGCCACACGCAATGTTCTCATGCATATAATATCGACATCTAGAATCAATACTTTAGATTAAGCTTGCGACCGTAGTTCAATGGTAGAATATAAGCTTCCCAAGCTTAGGATGGGGGTTCGATTCCCCTCGGTCGCTCTAAATTGTGTTACTCGGCGATGTGGCAGATGCTGTCGCCTTGGCTGATGACTTCGTCTGAGCGCAGGTAAATTATTGTTCCTTTAACAGGCGAAACGATTTCCTGAGGCTCACTCTCAAAAAACGGCCAGACGGTGCAGATTGGCTGCCCTTTTTCTACTTTATCGAGCAGTTTTACTTTTGATTTAAAGAAACCGGATTTTTCGGACGGCAGAATAATCTTGCCGGTGTAAACGTTTTGCTCTTCGATCGTGGCCGGGCTTTCGTCGATAACTCCCAGCGTCTTCAAAAAGTTTATTATTCCTTTCGCCAAAGATTCGGCGTAATCGTAATTTAATTTAAGAGCCCGTCCGGCTTCAATAGAGAAGGCTTTAACGACGAGTTTTTCACAGTTGGGAACAAGGGAGCCGGAATCTTTTTTGCGGATAAGGATATTTTTAAGATTTAAACTTTTGGCTAGTTCGATGTTCTCGTAATCGATGACCTCAACTATGGGAATATATTCACCCGGACCGCCGCTATGAAGGTCAAGGACATAATCGGCGGTTAAGCAAAATTTTTCGAATATTATTTTAGCCAAATGTTCGGTAGGCTTACGCTTTTTCACAAAACCGAAAGTGCGGTTCATGTCGATGTAGTCCAGATTGGACACCCGTGCTCTTTGAGTAAACGCCGGAGGGTTGGCAATCGGCAGCATCACGACTTTACCTTTCATTTTGGCCGGGTCCAGCAGTTGATATAGTAAATGACAGGCAAATGAACCGTTCCATTCGTTGCCATGCTGAGCAGCGACGATTGTTACCTGGCTGCCTTTCCCTTTGCCTATTACCGCTACGGGCAAACTGATATTCGAGCCGTCGATGAGGTCAAATAGATCAAGCCTGAATAAACTTTTTTGTTTTTTATTTATGCTTAAATCAAGCTCATCAAGGCTAATTCTTTTCATTTTCTATGGCCAGTTTTAATAAATTGGCATAATTGTTATTTATGTAAGCCACCAGGCTGCAAGCTGAGGCAAACATGCAGGCAAAATCATTCTTTGTTAACTTAAACAAGGCCAAGGATTCCGGGTGCAAGCCAAATCCCCTGTCGGTGTCCACGCCTTCATAGCCGCTTAAATTAACAACAAAACTTTTCTTGGTAAAACAGCCGGAAAAAGGCTCTAAGGCAATTCTCATCAAGGCGCCAAGAGGAACAATCCGGTCTTTGCGCCGGCCGACATAAACTCTTATGTCGAAGTGATGCAAAGCATTGTTCCAATCAACCGGCGTGGCGGCCACCCTCTGGCAAACGGTATAGGGAAAAGGATTTCGTTTTGGGCCGAATTTCGAGTGGTAATGATTGATGCTTGACTCGATTTTGGACTCAATATGCTTTTTGCTGGTAACGATATCGATTCCGCTACCGCCACTGCCGCCATGCGGCTTTATTAAAACCTCCGGGATTTCACTGAGGATTTCATTCAGCACTTTACTCAGCTTGCCCCTGGCATTAGCCCTCTTAAAGGCTATAGGTTCTACATTAAAATTCGCCAGCATCGAGGCGGCTTGCTGAACAGCCAGATAAGTCAAGGCTTTATCATCCGTAATAAAAAAAGAATCGTTCACAACTAGGGTTTTTAAGTCATTTTGAAGCAAGTGAGCAACTATTTCTTTTTTACGCCTGGCTACGCCGTCACCGATTAGGACATCGGTTTGTTTGCCGTCAAAGTAGACGTAGTTGTTTTTATATACAGACAGCCGGGGGATAATTTTTTCATAAGGCCCAAGGATCACCAAATTTCCCTGCTTCAACCTTTTGGGAGTTAAATCATCAACGTGAACGACCTCGGCTCCTTTTGCCGTTTTCCCCATCTCGGCCGCTAAATGCTGAGAGAGAAAAATCTTCTCATACAGCAAAAGGTCTTTATTGGGATGACCGACAACTACAACCGGCTTCTGGGTACCAACAAAAGAAAGGCTTTCAGCATAACTCTTTATAGATTCATGCCAATGGGCAAACGGCAGGGCCGAGAAACCTCTGGAATTACCGCCGTTAGTCTCCAAGATATAGTATGTTTTTTCGCCATTTTCGCTTTTAACCATAAAATCAACCGAACCGGCGAAGAAAAGAGGCTCCTGGACTACATTGAAAGCGTTTTTCCTTAATTTGGCTTTGGATAAGTTGATCGTTTGCTGGGCCAAGATCTCATCCTGGCGCCGGCGAATCGGCTCTAAAGATATTTGAGGGTTTCCGAAGAATTTCCCGTAATTAATAATGCTTTCGGCTTGGCTGTTTAACATAGTTTTATTCGGTGCTATAGAAGTATTTATCGTTTATTTTTTTCAATACTTTAGAGTATAGACTTGTTTAAGTTTAGCGGCTATTGAGCCTAATTTTAATCTGGTTATATCATCAATAATGTGCGAGCCCCGGTAAAAGTAAGGAATTTCCGAGGGCGATGAGAACACAAATTCATTGGCCTGGTTGCGGTTGGCGAATAAACGTTTGCTGCCGTTTTGCACGATGCGCCAGCCTTCGGCTGAAAAAGGTATTTCGTAACCTCCTCCATGAGGCAGCATATTGATGTTTTTAAGGACCGGCAAATCTGTTGCAATGTTATCTTGAGGTTTGATCAGGTATACGTGTATGTCCCACCGGAAAGTGAGTGGTAGTAGCTCATCTTGGCTGTCAAAACGATACAATCCGAGCCGGGCTTCGTTGGCGCCGAAAAGACCCTGATGCGTAGGATTGGAGATCACTCTAAATTCCTTGAATAAATGTTTGGCCAAAACAAGCCGCTTGTGATAACTAAAACGCTCTATTTGCTCATAAGCGTTGAGGTACTCTTCGGCCACTTCCCCTTGCAGGACCAGCAACGGACCGAATGGCGTGTTTTCTTTTACGCCGCCTTTGGCCTCCCATGCCTTGTAATCATACAGCCAGTTTTTAAACTCCGAAGGTGAAGTATGGATTACGGCAACGTTGTCCCCTACCGCTAGCTGGGATGATGCGCTTTCTTCGACTTTGCAAAGCTCGATGAAATGATTACTGACGCCGACGTTTAACTTTAGCCTCTCACTTTCGACCTCTACGCCTTCTTTATCGATTTTATGTAATCTCTCACATAGTTGATCGAGCTTCGGAATTTCGTTTAGCTTAGCAACCAGCATGCCGCAGGCGTTGGGCTTTATTTCCGGAAAAGCAAAAGTACTGCCGGCTTCTTCTTTTGAAGGCCATCGTAAAAGACAGCCATAGCTGAAACCGGCTTGCCACCGTTCTTTGTTTCTGGTGATACCGCTGTCGGGACTGGTTACGGCAAAAACGTTTTCGGTGCTTACGTTACGTTTTTTAAAAGTCCAGATGAGCTTGGCCATACCGTATTTTAAATTCAGTTTAGCTAGAACATCGCTCGCGTCCTGAGAGCCAAAATCGTGGATATGATTGGCGGCTTCTTCGAGTAAAATAGCGGGTTTCATAGGCATATATTTTTAGTCATTTTATTTTATACTAACGTCTTCAAAAGTAAAGAAAAGCTTGCTTAAATCGACGTTTAGATTTTACCCATAAACCGGCAATGTTAATTGCCGCAAAAAGAGAGGTATTTATTTTTTAGAAATGTTGAACCAGGTGCTGCGAAGGCCGAGTGCTTTTCGGAGTTTTTCGCCGGAAATATAAGTGATGCCGCCGGAGCCGATAACCCTTACAGTCAAGGCTCTCGGGGAAATGCCCTTTCTCTCGATTACTAAATCGCCCAGAACGCCTTTCACTCCCAACTTCTTTTCCAGAAAGGCGCCGGAGAATGAGACCGGATAAGGCCAAACGACTTCATTGCCCTCATAAGGCGAGCTTACGCCTCTAAGCCAAGGTAAGGGCTTCCCACCCCAAATATTTTCGTTGTTTTCGGTAAAACCACCGGATGAGGAGTGATAAAATGCTTTTATTATTTGATTCTGGTAAGTCAGCACTTGGGCAGCAGTGGCTTTTACGGCTTGAACCGATTGCACTGTTTCGGCACTTAAGCCTCCATATACTTGGCTGCTAGCCGTAGTATAGACATCATAAAATTTGGTGGGATTAATGGAGGCCAAAGCGAAAGAACGGGCGGCGACCGCCTGGGATTTTAAGGCCTCGGCAGGCCAGCCGAACGGCATCTCCCTGGTTATAACGCCAAAAAGATAATGCTCGGAATTCAGATGGTTTACAGCGTAAATACGGTTGCCGATATTAAGAAGCCGCATTAAACCTCTATATGCATTGTTGGAACGGCCGTTATCGTCGGTGCTTATTAACTGCACTCCTTTTTGGCTGAGAATTTGGAGAGGTTGAGTGAACAAGCCTACCTCTTTGGCGCTGTTAAGGTTTTTTATCAGAAGCCGGCCACCTTTTAGGGTGACTTGATAGTTTTGACCACCGTGGAAAGCGTATTTTTTCTTCAGAGGTTCGCTGTATACGGTGAAATCAGCGGGAGCACTAATGTTTATTTGAGTTCTCTTGGAGGCAACCAGCACTCTTATGCTTTGTGATTTGACTTTGGCAAGCTGCGTTTGCCGGTAGTAAGTAGCTAAAATCTGGCGGTAATTGAAATTGTTTAGGGCGAATCCCTTGGCGCCGAATTGGCTCAAGCCGAGCCCGTGGCCATAGCCTTGTCCGTAAAATGTAAAAACAGCCGGTTCTATGAAGGACGAAGCCGGCGAAGCGGCCAGAAGAATAGTAATAATTAATAAAGCAAGCGTCTTTTTACTAAACACCTGCTTTTTATCGGAAAAATCAGCGTTTTTCTTTAATACTTACGGTGACGGAGGCGGCTTGAATGCCGACGGGAGGGTTTAATTTTCTGGCTTTAACCTTTACCTCTTTGATGGCTTCAAATTTATTTAAAATGGAGTTTGCGATATCTTGAACGAGGTTTTCGAGAAGGTCGTATATTTTTGCTTCGAAAACTTGTTTGGCAACCGAGCACACCTCTGAGTAATCAACGGCCGCTTCTAGGCGGTCGGTTTTGTCGGTTTTTTCGTATTTGAACTTAATATCCAGCTCGAAGTTTTGGCCGTTTGTTTTCTCTTCTTCAAGTACACCATGATGGCCGAACAGTTTTATTTTTTTTAGGTAGATTTTATACATAATGTCTCGGAACCCTAGCAGCTATACCGCAGACTATCTCATAATTAATTGTTCCCAGCTTTGCGGCTAAATCATCGGCACTTATTTCCGATTTCCCCTCTTTGCCTATCAGCGTTACTTTATCGCCGGTTTCGGCTTTTACCCCTCCCAGATTAACCATCATCTGGTCCATGCAGATCCGGCCAATTTGCTTAACTTTTTCACCTTTAACGATAACCTCCGTATTATTAGACAAGCGGCGGCTGTAACCATCGGCATAACCGGCCGGCACCGTTGCAATAGCCTCATCCTTGACGGTTTTATATGTTGCGCCGTAGCTAATCGATAGTCCCGCTTTTACTTCCTTGACCAGCGATAATTTACTGTACCAGCCTAAAGCCGGTCTTAGGTCAATTTTTCCTTTAGTAGCGTCTGACGGATGTAAGCCATACAAAGCAATGCCGGCCCTAACCATATCTAAGTGACTGCCCTGATTAAGAATAGCGGCCGCACTGTTGGCCGCGTGGTTTATTTTAAATACACGGCCTTGCTTAGCCAGGCTTTCCAAAAGAGCGTTAAATTCGTCTAGCTGCTGCTTGGCATAAGGACTTTCTGCTTCATCGGCAGTCGCGAAATGGGTAAAAAGCCCTTCAATTTGTAAATTCTTGTTTTGAGAAGCTTTATCGATGAAATCAATCGTCTGTTTTACATTAAGGCCCAAACGGCCCATTCCGGTGTCTATTTTTATATTAATTGACAGCGGCTTTTTAAGGCCTTGCAGCTCTACAAGATGCTCTTCAGTGAAAACAGTGGGGATTAACTCAAGTTCAGCAATTACTTCAGCCTGGCCCGGATAAAAACCGGTCAATAAATGTATCGGAGCTTCAATGCCGGCCTCGCGAAGCTCTTTTGCTTCTTCAACAGTTGCTATTCCCAGCCTGTCGGCACCGGCCGCCAAAGCCGCTTTAGCAACAGGAATCGCTCCGTGTCCATAACCGTCAGCTTTTACAACTGCCATAAACAGGCAATCTTCGGGCAAAATCTTCTTTATTGCTCTTACATTATGCTGGATATTATCTAAATTAATCTCTGTCCAAACTCTGGGATAATCAGTCATTATTAATTAACTCTATGAACGCGTCGGGTAAATATTCGATCAAATCCATTGCCAGTAAAGAATACTCGCTAAGCTCTTTGGCGGCAATATCGCCGGCTAAACCGTGGATAAAGGCTCCCAGGGCGCCCGCTTCCCTTGTCTTCAATCCTTGGGCGACAAAAGCGGCAATAATGCCGGTCAAAACATCACCGGTGCCGGCCGTTGCCATTCCCGGATTTGAAGTTAAATTAACTAAAAGATCATCTTTTGAAGCCACTATAGAGTAGCACCCTTTAAGTAAAACGGTAATGTTGCTACCTGCCAGTTTCTTGGCTGCTTTAAACCGGTCTTTTTCTATTTCTTCAACGGTTAATCCGCTTAATTTTGAAAGCTCTCCGGCATGCGGAGTTAATATTACCTTTGTTTTTACCTCTTTTATAATTTTTTTAACGGCTGTTAGGGCGTCAGCGTCAACAACAACCGGCTTTTTGATTCTTTTGAGCACTCCGTTGGTAAAATCCAAGGCCGGTTGTTTTTTAGTTATTCCAGGCCCAAGCGCTAGGCAATCATAATCCTTGGAAATTTCTACAAGCTCGCGTGCCGCCTCTTTTGAAAATACTCCGTTAATTGACGGCAATCCCCTAACGATAATTTCGGGAGTGATGTTTTGCTGGACAATTGCTCTTATCTCTTGCGGTACGGTGAGCATCACATAACCGGCACCGGCCCTTAAAGCGGCTTCTGCCGTCATTACGGGCGCTCCAGTGTAATCGGCTGAACCACCTACAACCAGAACGCTACCGACCGCTTTCTTGTGAGTTAAGGGCTTTCTTTCAGGAAGTAAAGCTCTGGCCGCCTCCCCGTCTAAAGACGAGGCACTTTTATAACGGTTTAATATACGTTTAGATATGCCGATATCGGCTACTACAATCTCGGTGCAAAAATCAGGCCCGTTTCCGGTCAGTAAACCTTTTTTTATAGTGCTGAAACAAACAGCCACATCTGCCCGCACCGCTTCATCTTTATTAACAATTCCGGTCGATGCTTCCAGCCCCGAAGGCACATCGGCGCTGATTACCAAAGCCAGTTGCTTATTTATGAGCTTAATTACTTTAAGCTCATACGGCCGCAGAGGCGGCTTAAAGCTGAAACCGAATATGGCATCGATAATTATCTGGGCCTTGTTAAGAACAGTGGGAGATTTTTCGGCATTTACAATCAAAGCTTTGGGGAGCCGCTCATATGCCTTTGAAGCTTCTTTTGAGAGTTCAGCCGGCTTATTCAAAGCGAGTACTTTAATAGCAACATTCTTATTATTAAGGTAGCGGGCGGCAACGAATCCGTCGCCGGCATTATTGCCTTTGCCGCAAACTATGACCACCAATCCATCCGGCTCAAACCTTAGCACTTCATCGGCCAAGCTACGGCCGGCCCTGTCCATTAACTGCTCGACCGTTAATTTTTGCTCAGCAAGTGCTTTTTTCTCCAGCTCTATGGTTTGCTTGGTATCGGTAATGAAAATCATTTGTTCTAATTATAGAACACTTTTTAATTTCGAACGGCAACGGCGGCGGCAACGGCGTTGTTATGGGAGAAAGAGAGGCTCACAAGGATTTGGATAATACCTTCGGCCTTAACCAAGTCGAGGGCACTGTTATAAAGCTCGATCTGGGGAGAGCCGCTTTCGGTCCTTGTTACTTCAACATCTTTCCAGCCAATACCGGAGCGGCCCGTACGCAGAGCTTTTAAAACAGCTTCCTTAGAGGCAAACCGGACGGCAAAATGACGGTATGGGATCTTTCGGCTGAAACAGTAATCTTGTTCTTTGCGAGTGAAAACCCGGTTGATTAAGCCGGGATGTCTTTCCATAGCGCTTTTAAAACGCTCAATTTCAACAATATCTACACCTAGACCGGCTACGCTGGATTTTGTCATCTTATTCTACGGTTACGCTCTTGGCCAGATTCCGGGGCTGATCAACATCCAGGCCCTTGGCCTTGGCTACATAATAGGCAAAAAGCTGCAGAGGAACGATCGTGGTAACGGGAGACAAGGCTTCAATAACCGCCGGCACCTCGATAAATGTAGATGAATGCTCTTTTAAAGAGTCATCTCCTTCGGAGATTACGGAGATAATATCGGCTCCCCTGGCTTTGACTTCTTCTATATTAGAGCGGACCTTGTCATAAGTAGCACTCCGGTTGGCGATTGCCACGACCGGGCAATCCGCGTCAATCAGGGCTATCGGTCCGTGCTTCATTTCGCCGGCGGCACAGCCCTCGGCATGGATATAGGATATTTCTTTTAACTTGAGAGCCCCCTCGAGAGCTATAGGCAAGCCGAAGCCGCGTCCTAAAAATAAAAAGTCCGGTTTTTCTTTGTAGGACTCGGAAAGCTCCTGAACTTTTTTTGAATTGGCCAAGGTCTTTTCGATGTATTGAGGCATTTTCGACAGCTCATCGATTATCATTTTAGCGTCCGCCTCCGCCAAAGTTCCTTTTACTTTGGCAAGTTTCAGCGCTAGCAAGTAAAGAGCGACCAGCTGGGTGACAAAAGTTTTTGTCGCCGCTACGCCGATCTCCGGCCCGGCCTGGGTGATTAAACTGCCGTTGGTTTCCCTGGTAATAGAGCTACCCAAAACATTGGTTATGGCAATTACCTTATGGCCCCGTTTTTCAGCCTCTCTTACGCCGGCTAAAGTATCGGCCGTCTCCCCGGACTGAGTGATGGCAACCAGTAAAGTTTTATCGGGTATTACGGGGAACCGGTACCTGAACTCGGAGCTTATCTCGATTTCAACGGGGAGTTTGGCCCACTCTTCGATAGCCAATTTGCCGACCCAGGCGGCGTGATAAGACGTTCCGCAAGCCAAGATAAACACACGCTCGAATCCTTTAAGTTCCCCATCACTTAAGCCTAATGTCTCTATGTTTATCTCGTAGTCTTTCAAATAAGCCCTTAGCGTTTCCTTAACAGCTTTTGGCTGCTCGAATATCTCTTTGAGCATAAAATCTTCATAGCCACCCTTTTCAGCCGCTTCCAAATTCCAGGAAACCGCCACCGTTTTCTTATTAACAAACGCTCCTTCCTTGAAAATCTCAACCGAGCCGGCTTTAAGCACGGCGATTTCACCATCCTCCAGATATTGAACATTTTTGGTTTTATTAAGGATGGCCGGGACGTCGGAAGCGATAAAGTTACCTTGCTCACCGCGACCGATTATTAAAGGGCTGTCTTTGCGGGCGGCTATAATAACATCAGGTTCATCGTTGTTAATCACGCCGATGGCAAATGAGCCCTTGACCATGGCCAAGGCGTCTTCTACGGCTTCCCGAAAAGAAGATTTCTCTTTTAATTGATCTTCTATCAGGTGAGCCAAAACCTCGGTATCAGTCTGGGAGGCGAACTTATGGCCTTTCGATAGCAGTTCTTGCTTAAGTTCTTGGTAATTTTCTAAAATGCCGTTATGCACAAGGGCAATATTCGTGGCGCAGCAGACATGCGGATGAGCGTTGTCTTCCGAAGGTACGCCGTGAGTGGCCCAGCGGGTATGGCCGATACCCAAGGTCGAGAGCCGGGAATCGAGAGTCAAGAGCTTTTCTTCCAGGTTTTTTAACTTACCCTTGGATTTAATAATCTGCAACCCGCTGCCGTTCGCCAAAGCAACGCCGGCTGAATCATAGCCTCTGTACTCCAGCTTTTTTAAGCCGTTTATCAAAATCGGCAGGCAGTCTTCATTTCCGACATAACCTACTATTCCGCACATTAAGCGAATTCCTCTCTCACGATATCGGCAACTCTACCGGCAATTTCTTTTGAGTGCTCCACGCTGTCGCTTTCCGTCATTACCCTTATGAGTTGCTCGGTGCCCGAAGGCCTGACTAAAATCCGGCCCCGGCTGCCAAGCTCAAGCTCGGCATCTTTTATCGCCGAACTAAGCCGGATATTTTTATTCCAGCCGTTTTTACGCTTAACCTCTATATTTATAAGAGTTTGCGGCAATCTTGCCATAACTTTGGCAAGTTCTGAAAGTTTTTGGCCGCTCTTTTCAATAATTTGCAGTAACTTGAGCGCGGTTAAAATGCCGTCGCCGGCCGGCCCGTGCTCGAGAAATATGATATGCCCGGATTGCTCTCCGCCTAGATTGGCTCCGGTTTCCAGCATCTTATCAAGTACGTATTTATCGCCGACTTTGGTAAGCAAAACTTTTATGCCTAAATCGTCCATAGCCAGGTGAAAACCCAGGTTGGTCATGACTGTAGTAATAACTTGGCTTCCCTTTAAATCATTGTTCTCATGGAGATATTTAGCGCATATGGCCATTATGAAATCACCGTCAACCAAGCCACCGGTTTCATCAACCGCTATGGCCCGGTCAGCATCGCCGTCAAAGGCAAAACCGGCGTCAGCCGGTTCTTGTTTAATAAGTTTTTGGAGGTTTTGAGGGTGGGTGCTACCGCATTCTAAGTTGATATTTTGGCCATCGGGCGTGCAAGAATGAGTTTGAACACTTACCCCGAGTTCGGAAAATAGACCCGGCGCTACGTAGGATGCCGCGCCGTTGGCACAATCCAGCCAGACCCTAAGTCCTTCAAGAGGGACATTTATTGCCCTTTTCAAGTGCTCATCGTAAATTTCCAGGCCGGCTTCTTTCAAAACCCGTCCTTTAGCGAGCCGGGCAGCTACCTTGCCCGAATTAAGGTTTGCCTCGATTTTATGCTCTAGTTCTTCTTCTAATTTGATTCCGTGATTATTAAAAAACTTAATACCGTTATACTCGCTTGGGTTGTGAGAGGCGGAAATAACCACTCCCAAAGTCGATTTTAGCTTGGTAGTCAGGTAGGAAATAGCCGGTGTCGGCAAAACGCCAACCTTTATGACGTCTACCCCCTGGCTTAAAAAACCTTCAGTTAAGGCCTCTTCCAACCACTGACCGGAACCACGGGTATCTCTGCCGATAACGACCTGGTCATTTTCCCGGCAGATTAAGGAGCCCGCCGTACAAGCCAGATTTCTAGCCAAATCGGCCGTTAAGTCCTCATTTGCAATTCCGCGTATTCCATCTGTTCCAAAAAGTCGCATTTTTTACTCCAAATACTGGCTAATGATAGCATAAAAGGCGAGGAGTTAGGAGTTAGAAGCAAGCTCACGACTGTTTTAGACAATAAAACGTTTCTTTACATAAGGTGAGGTCATCAGAGCCAAAAGAGCGTAATAATCGGGCCTGAACCAGATTGACTTGCCAAAGTTAACCTGTTTTTTAGCCGTAACGGTAAGACAATTGCTAAAAACCCTCTCTATTTTAATACTCTCACGGCTAATAAACTTGAGTGTTCCGGCTCCTATGTCTTGGATTCCCGTAGCTAAAACAGCCTGCTTATTTCCGTTTTTGAGCCGTTCTTCAACAACTTCCACTTTTAGCCTAAAGGAATCCAGGCTGTTGTTGGCAATTGCTTTATAGCTAACCGTATCATGGCCCAAAAGAATAGCTTCCCCTATCCTAAGCTGGTTTATTTCTTGCGGTATCTCTTTTTTTAAGGCCCACGGCAGAACGCTTGAGTTGCCGCCACTAATGATAGCCTTTTCAATACCTCGGGGTCCTGTCGCTGCGGTTTCCCGCCCGTGCACCCGACTATTGGAACGGTGCGCGCGGCGCGGGAGCCCTCCTCCGCGCCACCCCTCGGCTTTGCTGACGACACTTGTAAAGTAACTTAATTGGCCGAGAGGATTAGTTCCGTTATTACATGCGGTGTTGGTTGCGTAGCCGGCAATATAGGTACCCCTTAACTTTTTAATTGCTTTAATCGCTTTTTCAATTTCAGACGGCTTAAATCCTTCGCGGCCGAAACCTGTTTCGATATTCGTTAATAACCCCATATAGCCGGTTTCCAGGGAAACTGGCCACTCCTTAAGTCTTTTAATATCCTCAACGTTTGAAACTATTGCGTAATCGATTTGCGAAAGTAAGCTTTTATCCTCCCCTATTAAAGGCGCCCTAAGCAGCATTTTTTTTACCGGCAAGCTTTTAAGGGCTTTAAAGTTTTGCAGATGGACATCGGCTAAAGTATGGACTCCTCCTTCGACAAAAGCTTGAGCAACCGCCGCGTTGCCTTGGCAGGCTTTTATTACCCCGACAAGCTCTATATTACCTAGAGCCTTAACCAAATTAGCCGTATTTTGTCGTATTTTCGCTAAGTTTATCTCTAAAACCGCCATAAAACCGCTCGACCCTTATTGTTGATTTATTATATATTTTATTAAAGTTTTTTTGCTTTATGACCGATAAGTTATGTAATATAGGATAAAGAAATGAGTAATAGCGATATAGTCAATGCTTTAATATTTTCGCATAAGTTTAAAATAGAGGGGCAAATCCACTTGCCTTTCAGGGACTCCTATAGAGGACGTTTGTCCGACCATCTTAATTCAGGGCGTATGCCGGCTTTCATACCGGTTACCGATGCCAAGGTTTTCGATTTAAAAGACAAGCTTCTATTTAACACCAGGTGCGTAATAGTCAATCGTAATCAAATAGAAACCATCATAGAAGTAGAAGACGAAATCAAGCCTTAATTCTCATCAAACTGCCCGAAACCCCTGATCCTTTTTTGCCTTTTTATCTTTAATTTAGTAGCTTCCATCCGGGCCAGTTTATCCAGGTGCTTTTTTATCATGTTACGAAGGTTATAAAAGATAGCATCAGCGTCGCGATGGGCACCGCCTAGAGGCTCCTTGAGTACTTCATCGGCTATTTCCAACTTGACTAAATCCTCCGAGGTCAATTTTAAAGCATCAGCTGCTTGTGGCGCTTTAGCCTCGTCATGCCAAAGAATGGAAGCACAGGCTTCCGGAGAGGCAACGGAGAAATAAGAATTTTCCAGCATTATCAAGGCATCGCATACGGACAAAGCCAAGGCCCCGCCGCTGCCACCTTCACCGATATTTACCGCTATAACCGGCACATTTAAACAAGTAAGCGTCTGGATATTTTTGGCAATGGCTAAAGCCTGCCCCCGCTTTTCAGCCTCAATTCCCGGATAGGCACCCGGCGTATCGATAAATGAAATAACAGGCAAATTAAATTTTTCGGCCATTTTAAAAAACCGCAATGCTTTCCTGTAGCCTTCGGGATGAGGCATGCCAAAGTTCCGGTGAATATTGGTCTTGGCATTCTTGCCTTTTTGGTGGCCGACAACTACTAATGAATACTTGTCCAGATGGGCCAAGCCGCCGACAATCGAGGCATCGTCGGCATAAATCCGGTCACCGTGCAGCTCAATAAAATCGTTGAACATGTAATTAAGGTAATCAAGCGTCCTTGGCCTTAGAGGGTGCCTGGCTATTTGCACTCTTTGCCAAGGGGTAAGGTCTGAATAAATAAGACCTTTGAGTTTTTGCAGTTGTTTTTCCAGATAAGCGATTTCAGCGGCGACATCTGTTTCCTGGGCTCCCTGTAAACCCTTGAGCTCCCTGAGTTTCTTTTCCAGCTCAACTACCGGCCGCTCGAAATCCATAATATAACCGGCCATAATTACCTCTTTAAGAAGTTAATCAGCTTAGTGATTACTTCTTTTTGGTCTATCCTCGACACTATTAAGTCAACCATGCCGTTTTCTTTAAAAAATTCGGCTGTTTGAAAACCGTCCGGTAATCTTTCTTTCAATGTTTTTTCGATAACCCTGGGCCCGGCAAAACCAATCAGGGCTTTCGGCTCGGCAATAATCACATCAGCCAGGGTTGCAAAGCTCGCCGTTACTCCGCCCATCGTCGGGTTGGTTAATACGGCAATATAGGGAATTTTAGCTTTATCCAGTTCTGCTACCGCCGCCGCTGTCTTAGCCATCTGCATTAATGAAAGCATGCCTTCTTGCATCCGGGCTCCACCCGAAGCACAAACAAGTATCAACGGTACCTTTTTCTTAAGCGCAGTTTCGGCCAGCCGGCTGACTTTTTCGCCAACCACCGAGCCCATACTGCCGCCGATGAAGCGGAAATCCATTACGCCGATAACTACGGGAACCGAGTCGATTTTGGCAGAGCCGCCGATTACCGCCTCTTTCAAACGGCTGTTTTTTTGGGCTTTTTGGAGGCTCTCGGGATAAGTTTTTTCCGCCTTGAATTTCAACGAATCCTTGGATGTCAGACTGCCGTCTTGCTCCCTGAAGGTGTTTTCATCGGTAAGCAGTTCAATGCGCTCCACAGAAGTTAGGGGATGATGAAAATCACATTTGGGACAAACCATAGAATTTCTGGCCAGTTCCCTTTCGAAAATAATCGAGCGGCATCCCAGGCACTTGGCCCATATGCCATCAGGAACCTTTTTCTTGTTATTAGTATCCTTAACCTGGTTTTTATTAAAGACATCACCCAGCGGCATGATTATACCTTAAGCCCTTTAACAAGTGCATCGACGTTTTGTAGTCCTTGGCGCTCATCCTTGGCCTTGCTGTAAATTTTAATGATAGCAGAAGCGACTATTATACCGTCGCTGAGCGGTTTAAGTTGCTTTACGTGCTGGGCCGTCGATACACCGAAACCGACCACTAGGGGCTTTGAAGTTATCCGGCGCACTCTTTTAAGGTAGGCCGCTATATCCTTAGGCAGTTCTTTTCTGGCACCGGTCACTCCCGTTAAAGATACGCAATAAATAAAGGAGCTTGAGGACTCGCTTATCTTTTTAATGCGCTCATCAGTGCTGGTTGGGGCTATAAGGAAAATCGTATCGAGATGGTCTCTGGAAGCTTGTAACCACCCAGTTGCTTCCTCCAATGGCAGATCGGGGATAATAATCCCACTGATGCCGGCCTTGGCTGCTTTGGAGGCGAAATTTCTTAAGCCGTTAGCATAAACCAGGTTGTAATAAGTCATAATAACGACCGGCGGCACCTTGCCCTTAAGCTCTGTTAAAAGCTCGAAAGCCTGGTTTACTTTAAAACCGGCATTCAAAGCAGCAGAAGAAGCTTGCTGGATAGTAGGCCCGTCAGCCATCGGGTCGGAAAAGGGAATCCCTACTTCAAGCAGTCCGGCACCGCTTTTGGCAAGCTGTAAAAAGACTTTCTTTGACTTGGCGATTGACGGATAGCCCGCCATGAAGTACGGAACAAAAACCGTTTTGTTATTAGCTTTAGCTTCCAAAAATACTTTGTTTATCATTTTTATTACTCGGGGTCCTGTCGCCTCCGCGCCACCCCTTGTATCATTAAACACTCCCTAATATAGTATGAAGGTCTTTATCGCCCCTACCGCTTAGATTTACCACGGTTACGTCGCTTTTCTTAAGCTTCAGCTTTTTAAGATAAGCCAGGGCGTGAGCGCTCTCCAGTGCCGGTAAAATACCTTCTTTTCTGGTTAACAAGTGAAAGGCTTCGACGGCTTCTTTGTCGGTTACCGTATCGTATTTGACTATTTTATTATCCTTAAAGTAGCTGTGCTCCGGACCGACGCCGGGATAATCCAATCCGGCGGCTATCGAATGAGCTTCTTTAACCTGCCCCTCAGCAGTCTGCAAGAGATAGCTAAGAGAGCCGTGCAAAACTCCCGGCTTTCCGGCATTTAAAGGCGCACTGTGCAATCCCGTGCTAATTCCGTTGCCGGCCGCTTCAATGCCGTATAGCCTGACTTTTTCATTTATGAACGGATAAAATATTCCTATTGCATTAGAGCCGCCGCCGACACAGGCAACAATATTGTCAGCGGTTGCCGCTAATTGCTTTAACTGCTTTTTTGTTTCCCGGCCTATTACCTGCTGAAAATCGCGGACCATCATCGGGTAAGGGTGAGGGCCAGCTACCGAGCCTATCATGTAATATGTATTCTTCACGTTTGTCACCCAGTCTCTAATGGCTTCGTTCATCGCATCTTTGAGTGTTTTGCTGCCGCTTGAAACCGGAATAACTTCTGCTCCCAGTAACCGCATCCGCTCAACGTTGGGAGCTTGGCGCTCCATATCCTCTTCGCCCATGTAAACATGGCATTCGAAACCAAAGAAAGCGGCTGCCGTAGCCGTAGCTACCCCGTGCTGCCCGGCGCCTGTTTCGGCAATAATACGCTTCTTCTTCATTCTTTGAGCCAGCAATCCTTGACCCATGCAATTGTTTATTTTGTGAGCGCCGGTATGCGCCAAGTCCTCTCTTTTTAGAAAAACAGAGCTTTCATAATGTTTGGATAAATTTTCGGCATAGTACAAAGGAGTGGGCCGCCCCACAAACGTTTGAAAAAGCTTATTAAGCTCTTTCCAAAACTTTTTATCTTTTTGGCAAGAGGCATAGGCTTTTATCAGCTCATCAAGAGCCCTCATTAAAGTTTCGGGAACGAATTGCCCGCCAAATATACCGTAATGTCCATTAATATCAGGTAATTTCATAGCAACACATAATTTTATAACAAAAAGCGCCTACCTGGATAGTGTGTTAAAAAGGTTAAGCCGGCCACGCTGCGTGACGATATATATATTAGGTGGAAAAAGTGGCCGCTTTAAAAAGATTTCTTAGCAATAAAGGCTCCGGCTTTGTTGAGCTTATGATAGCCCTCACAATACTCAACATTATTTTGCTGTCGCTTATTCCAAGCTTTGTTTACAGTATTAAATCCACGTTAAGGAGCAACTTCCGGACAACAGCTTACAACCTTGGAATTAGGCAATTGGAGAGAGTGAAAAGTTTGGATTATGGCGATGTCGGCACCGTAAACGGCAATCCCAGCGGCTCCCTAACCTACTCAACGTCAGTTGTAAGAGATAACATATCTTATCCGGTAAAAACCCGGGTTACCTGGATAGATGACAATAATGACGGCGTATTTCCTCTTGATTCCGACCCCAGAGATTACAAGAGAGTCCAAGTTACGATTAGTTTGCCGGCAATCGTCGATTTACCGAATCAAGTATTCACTACCGATATCACCAGGCAATCACAAGAGCAAATAGCAAGCGGTGGCAATATCGAAGTTAGCGTCGTCGATCCTGAAAATAATCCGCTTGACGAAGTGCTGGCTAAAATAACGGCCGGTCCCGGTGGCGCCCAGGAACTCAATACCGATGAAACCGGCAAAGCCACTTTTATGATGCTTCAAGAGAGCGCTTCTGAAGGAGATTATTCTCTTAGCGTTGAAAAAGAAGGTTACGTTATCGAGCCGACCATGAGAAACCAAACAACAACCGTTAGCCATGGCGAAGTCCGGATACTTCAGTTTACGCTTAGCGTTCCCGGCCGCCTTAACGTTACCCTTGCGGACGAAGATACCGGTGAAGTCATTAACTCCCCATCAAAAATTACATTGAACTATCCGAGCGCCTCCCCTTTAGAGTATCCGGCCGATACCGGCGCTTTTAATATAGAAGGCCTCTATCCAGGCGTTTATGAAATAAAGGCCGAAAACAGCGACTACGAACTATTGACGGAAAGAGACGTAGCGGTTGAAGTAGACAAAACCGCCAATCTTACTTTGCGCTTGAAAAGGAAAAAACAAGGCAATATTCACTTAACGGTTACCGACCAGGAAACAGGAACAGCCGTTCCTTATGCCAATGTGCTTATAACGGGCCTTGATACACCGGTTACTTTTTCGGACATAACAAATGTTCAGGGAATCCTGGAGAAACAAATAGGACAGCAAAGGTTTCGCCTTCAGGTAAGCAAAAGCGGTTATGAAACAAATACCTCTACTTTCGCAATCAACAAGCCGGGCAATACCTTTATTGATGTTGCTTTAACAAGGAGCGCTGCCAGTGGCGGCAGCATAAGAGTAATTCTGCAATACAGAAACGGCAAGCCAAGAGAAGGAATACCTGTTTGGGTTCAGGGCCCCGGAAACTATAGCCGGCAAATCCTTACCGACAGCAACGGCGAGGCCGTATTTTCGGGTTTAATATATGGCTGGTATAATGTATTTTGCTATACCTGGGGCTGGCGCCTAATCGGACAGCCGCTGATCAGAGTCGGCCAGGAAAAGACTTACAGGGTTCGTTACTAGCTATGAAAAATAAATCCCGCACTTCCCGCAAAGGTTTTTCAGTAGTCGAGCTTATGGTTGTTATGGGCCTCTTTGTGATTATTGGTGTGATTGTTAGCAATCTCTTTTTAAACACTCAAAAAAGTTTCACTCACACTAGTGCCAGAATAAATGCCAGGAAGGAAGCCTCCCGCGTTTTAAGAACCCTGGAAAAGGAATTGCGCCAGATAAGCCAAGCCTCTGAAGATTTTGAAGCAATAGAACTTGCCGACCAAAACCAACTGGTTTTTTATGCCGATATAGACAACGATGAGAAGCCGGAAAAGATATCTTACAGCCTCGACGGGCAAAGAATTATCAAGGCAGTCACCCGGACCTCCAATGAAGCGGCTCCTTGGGAGTTCGAAGGAGCAGTGACTAACGAAAATCTGACAACCTACTCCGTGAACAGCCTTCAAGTGCCGGTATTTACTTACTATTCGGCCATGGATGAGACTCTGAGCCAACTGCCGCTCGATAGCACCGATAGACAAAGCGTCAAAATAATAAGAATCGATATCCGGGTGAAAATTTCCGACAGTGCCCAAAAAAGCGATAACTTCGAGACCGAAGTTTACTTAAGGAATAAAAATGATCCGCTATAACGAAAGGGGGTTGGGCTTACCGGCAATCTTAACAGTAATCGCCGTCCTAACAGTATTAGCGGCTTCTTTGTTGCTTCTAAGTAAAAACGCTTTTTTCTCAACTAAGCGTGAAGAACAAAAACAAAAAGCCCTCTATATAGCCGAAACAGGTATTAATAATTATCTTTTTAACCTTAATAAAGACCCTGAATATTACAAAAATTCAACTCATCCTGCTGAGACCGCTTGGCAAAATTACGGACAGGGCCAATACAAATTAGAGGTATCTGAACTGGAGAATGCAGTAGGCGTTGAGATAATTGCCAGTGGCCGGATAGACGTGAAAAATAACGGCCAATCTAATTACCAGGAAAGAAGGATTAAAGCCACCATCCAAAAGAGAAGCTTTTTAAAGTACCTGTATTTTACCGACCATGAAACAGTAGAAGGAACAGGTAGTAAAATTTGGTTTATAACCGGCGATATTATCCGGGGGCCTTTGCATAGCAATGATTTTATAAATATTAACGGAAGCCCTGTTTTTAAAGCAAAAGTTACTACCGCCCGCTCCTTCTATCCCGGCACCGGCAGTGCCGTCTTCGAGCAAGGATATGAGGAAGACGTGCAATCTTTAGAGCTACCATCAACAAACAGCCAGTTAAAGAATTGGAGTGAAAACGGCGGCTACTATTATAATGGCAGCACTATGATCAACTTGAACGGCAACGGCACTATCGATGTTCAAAATACCAATGGCCTGTCAACCGGCCCAACAGGAGCCGGTTTGGCTTTGCCGGGGAACGGCGTAATATTTGTCAACGGTCAAACTTCAACCAAATATAGCTCCTTAAGCGGAAATATTTTTATCCAGGGAACGCTGAGAGGTAAATTAACTATAGCAAGCAAGGGCGATATCTATATAACCGGAAACGTTCGCTATAACGATAGGGCCGAAGACATGCTTGGCTTGATAGCTGAAAATTACTTATATATCAACCATTACGACAACAGTGGCCGGGATGTTGCCCCGAAAGACATAACTATCGAAGCCGCTATATTTTCCTTAAACCGCTCTTTTACTTTTGAATCTTATACAAACACACCGAAGAAAGGAACATTGAGCGTTTTTGGATCTATAGGCCAACGTTACCGCGGACCGGTAGGTACTTTTAATAACGGCGGACAGCCGGTCAGTGGCTATATTAAGGATTATGACTACGACCAGCGGATGCAATTTAATGAACCGCCCCACTTTATAGAGCCCTTAAACAGCGGCTTCTATGTCTCCAACTGGGAAGAGATTTAGCGATTAGTGGCTGATTGTGACCGCATCAATAAACGCTTTAAGCTTTTTATGATCCTTTACACCGGCAACCGATTCGACACCGCTGCAAACATCGACTGCGTAGGGCTTGAATATTGCGATAGCTTCAGAGACATTTTCCGTCGTTAAGCCGCCTGACAAGATTATGCGCGTCTCCTGCTCTAAATCGCCTAGCTTTTTTGCCGCTAGATGCCAATCGAAAACTTGGCCACTTCCGCCAAAACCAAGAGAATACGAGTCCAGGATAAAGGCCCATACCGGGTATTGTCCGAGTTTATCTAAATCACTTTCATCCTTAACCCGTATAGCTTTTATTATCTTTATAGAAATTTGCCGGCAATATTCAGGTGACTCATCGCCATGCAATTGCACAGCATCTAAGCCTAATTTCCGACTGATTTCATTTACGTTTTGCGCTTCTTCGTTTACAAAAACGCCTATCTTGCAAACGTCGGAAGGTAATTTCCGGATTATTACTAAAGCATCCTCTTTGGAAATATAGCGGGGACTTTGAGAGTAGAAGTTGAAACCTAAAGCGCTGGAGCCAAGACGGACCGCCAACAGCGCATCTTCGGTATTCGTTATTCCGCAAATCTTGATTTTAGTCATAAGATTGCCACGTCGCCTCGCAATTTTGTTAAGCTCCTCGCAATGACGTCAACATTTCTTTTATGTTAGAAGCCCGGACTAATGATTCACCGACTAAAATAGCGTCTACTCCTAAATCTTTAAGATATTTTGCGTCATCGGCTGATTTTATGCCGCTTTCGCTAACCACTATCCTTTCTTTGTCTATCAAGGGAAGCAGTTTTTCCGTAACCGCTAAATCGGTTTTGAAAGTTTCTAAATCGCGGTTGTTAATACCTATGATTTTCGCTTTTGTGCTAAGGGTTTTATCTAGATCTGCTGAAGTATGAACCTCAACTAAGGGTTCGACTTTTAAACTTAAAGCCAAATCAATAAGTTCCTTGAGCAGCGAAACCTCCAGAATAGTCGCAATTAAAAGAAGCGCGTCGGCCCCGATTAAACGGGATTCATAAACTTGGTATTTGTCGAGAATGAAATCTTTGCGTAAAACAGGGAGCCTGCTCGCAGCCTTAACTTCTGCTATATAGCCGGGATGGCCTTTAAAATAATCTTCTTCAGTCAGAACCGAAATAGCAGCTGCCCCCGCTTTTTCATATAGAGTTGCTGTTTTAGAAACATCCAAGTTTGGGTTAATATCGCCGGCTGAAGGAGAGGCTTTTTTTATCTCGGCAATAACGCTAAGTGATTGGCCGAGGAGCGCTTGCCGGAAATTCCTTGGAGCACTAGCCAGGCTCAACCTATTCTTTATTGTATCCAGCGGTAGTTGTTCTTTTTGAACAGCCAGTCGCGTTTTTTTAGCTTTAAGTATTTCTTTAAGCATTGGTGAAGTCTTTTAATTCAGATAGTTTAACCGCCGCCGCACCGCTTTCAATTACTTTTCTGGCATATTCAATACCTTCATCAATGCTTTTAACTTTCTGGGCTACTTTTAAGGCACAAGCCGTGTTAAGCAGGATTATGTCTGATTTTGCACCGGTAAAACCGGCCAGATTTTCTTTCACAATGCGGGCATTCTCTTCAACAGAATTGCTACGTAGTTCCTCAACGGAAACCTTCTCTAGTCCAAATTGTTCCGGCTCAATCGTGTAATCCTCAATAGTGCCGTCAATATTCAGCTCGCTGATGTTGGTGGGGCCGGTAGTCGTAACTTCATCCAAGCCGTTTCCGTGAACGACCATCGCGGCCTTGAGGCCAAGATTTTTAAGAACATGAGCCAGGCTGTTACAAAGTTTTGCGTCATAGACTCCTACCAGCTGGTATTCGGCACCGGCCGGATTTGTCAAAGGGCCCAGAACGTTAAAAACCGTCCTAATAGCAATTTCCCTTCTCGGGCCGATGGCGTACTTCATAGCTTGGTGAAAAGCTGGCGCAAACATAAAACCGATGCCTATCTTCTCGATTGCTTCTTCAACCTTTTCGGAGGGCAATTCAATCTTTATGCCCAAAGCCTCCAAAACATCGGCGCTTCCGCACTTACTTGATACGCTCCTGTTTCCGTGCTTAGCAACCGGTATGCCGCTCGCCGCTAGTATAAAAGCAACGGTTGTCGATATATTGAAGGTGCAAGCAGCGTCGCCTCCGGTACCACACGTATCAAAAAGACCATCTACTTTCGGTTTTATTTGAGTCGCCTTAGAGCGCATAATCTTGGCACAAGCACTTATCTCATCGACTGTTTCTCCTTTAAGCCTCAAAGCTGTTAGGAAGGCGCCGATTTGGGCATCAGTCGCTTCCCCTCCCATTATCTCAGTCATTACCTGCTCAGCCTTTTCAGTGCTTAAATCTTTGCCTTCTATCAACTCGGATAAAGCTTCTTTAATCATGCGGCAATCTCCTTTTGACTAATAAAATTCCTTAAAATATTTTTTCCTTCCACTGTTAATATGGATTCCGGATGAAACTGGATGCCTTCCACCCGCATCTCTTTATGGCGCACGCCCATTATAATCTCGTCTTCCGTCCAGGCACTTATTTCCAGGCAATCGGGTAAAGTTTCCTTATTAGCTACCAGAGAATGGTAACGGGTAGCCGTAAAAGGATTCCCGACGCCTTCAAAAATGCTTTTTCCATCATGGTATATTTCCGAAGTTTTACCATGTACGGGAGCCGGCGCCCTTTCAATCAGGCCACCAAAAGCCTGCACGATGGATTGGTGTCCCAGGCAAACACCGAGGAGAGGAATTGTTCCGCTAAGTTCCTTAATAAGCTCGAGAGATATCCCGGCCGAGTCGGGCGTGCCCGGTCCCGGCGATATAACGATTGAGGTTGGGGCCATTTCTTTTATCTGCCCAATGCTGATTTTATCGTTTCTATAAACCGTAAGTTCCTGCCCCAGCTCGCCTAAATACTGGACAAGGTTATAGGTAAAAGAATCGTAATTATCAATCATTAAAATCATGGCAAAACTCCCTTGTTCGAGTGCTTTTATTATAATCAGACTTTACATCTTATGTAAAAGTGCCGACAATTACCTTATGGAGCAGCAGCAAGTACGTAAATCAGTCTTGTTCTTTGTCTTGGCCTGTAGCCTGATAATCGTTTTTCTATTAATCACTTTATTTCAAAGCAGGCAACCGCAAAAAACAGCAGTTACAAAAAAAACCGTAGAGAATGAAGCGCAAACCGGTAATTTGAGCCAGCCGAAACAACAAAGTCATTTCAATATTCAGGCCCGAAGTGAGGCTTCTACGATTCAAACAAAGAGCGAAGAATATTACCAAGCCATTCCACAACTTAGCGGTTTGCCTTCGGGCGAAGTACTCGGGCTAGACCAGATAACGGTCAAAATATTTGAAAATAAAGAGGGTTATGTTAAAGAAACCGGCAAACCAAGTTGGTCGGAGGGTTTCGCCGACTATAAAAACAAAGAAGTATTTTTGATTGAAAGCGAAGAGCTCACAACCTCTGTTCTGCCCCATGAAATCAGCCACCTGTTTTTCGACAGCTATATGGGTTATGAAAGAAATGATTTTAACTGGCTTGATGAAGGGCTAGCCACATTGGTTCAGGTTAAATATGACCCGGATCAAGCATCGTCCTTTAATCAATCCATGGCCGATATACGCTCCGGCAATTTTATCGCCCTTAAAGATCTGAGAAGCTTTGTTTTAGACAAGCAAACCCCTGCGGCTAAAATTAACTTGTACTATGCTGAAACAGTAAGCCTTACCAGTTATTTAACAAACGATTGGCAACGATGGAAGTTACTTCTGGAAAACTTGAAATCAAAAAAAGGATTCAATGATAGCCTTAAAGCCGCTTACAACAAAAACCCGGCCTCTCTTCAGCAAAACTGGCTTTCGTATCTAAAAGAAAATAAGCAAAGCTGGGAAAAATGAAACTCTTAGCCTAATTTTTCTTTGGCTTGGTTGGCTAAAGCACTGAAAGCTTGGGCGTCGCTAACAGCCATTTCTGCTAAAATCTTGCGGTCGATATCTATTTCAGCCGCCTTAAGGCCTCTTATTAACTGGTTATATGATAAACCGTTAAGCCTGGCGGCAGCATTGATTCTAATAATCCATAGACGGCGAAACATTCTTTTCTTGGTTCGCCTGTCACGGTAAGCATAATCAAGCGATTTAGTTACTTGTTCCTTGGCTGCTTTATAAGTACGGCTGCGGGCACCATAATAGCCCTTAGCCATCTCCATAATCTTTTTATGTTTTTTATTCCGTCCGGTTGATTTTACCCTAGGCATCTTTACTCCCGCTTGGTCATTAGGTTACTAAGCGCTTTATTCCTTTTTTGTCGGCTGAACTTAAGACGGCCGGCGCTTTCAAGTTGCTTTTACGCTTCGCGCTTTTTTTCTCCAGCAAATGAGAAGAACCCATCTTTTTATGCAAGATTTTGCCTGTTTTTGTTATTTTAAAGCGCTTAGCTGCACCTTTATGCGTCTTCTTTTTTGGCATCCTCTGCCTCCTGCTCCTTTACTTCCTTCTTCGCCTTCTCTTCTTTAGGCTCTTTTTTAGCGGAATCTGATTGCTCTTCCACTTTGTTCTGCTCTTCCTTTTCTTCTTTTTCTTTCTCTGCGGGCTCTTGTTTGCCCTCCGAAGCCTTATTATCGTCCGTAGCTTCTCTCGGCTCCTTTTCCGTTGGTTTTACCGTTGAATTTAAAACCATAATCATATTTCGTCCGTCTTGTTTTGGAGGCTGCTCGACAACTGCGTACTCGGCTACGTCTTCGCTAAGCCTGTCGAGGATCTGCCTTCCGAGTTCTGGGTGGGCCATTTCCCTGCCCCTGAACATTATCGTTACCTTGACCTTGGAGCCGGCTTTCAAAAATCTCTCTACGTGCCTTTTCTTCGTTTCGTAATCGCCGCCGCTTATTTTCGGACGAAACTTTATTTCTTTAACTTCTACAATATGCTGTCGTTTTCTGGCAAGCTTGGCTTTTTGCTCTTTCTCGTATTTGAACTTCCCGTAATCCATTATGCGGGCTACAGGCGGCTTGGCACTAGGAGCAATTTCCACCAAGTCGAGACCTTCTTCTTTTGCCGCATCGATTGCTTCTTTTGTGGGCATGACTCCCAGTTGCTCGCCTGTTGAGGAAATAACCCTCACTTCGGGTACTCTAATATTAAAATTTATGCGCGCTATTTCTTTTTTCCCGAATCTCGGACGTGGTCTGAAAATCAATAACCTCCAATAATTTACTTATTACAAAACAAAAAGGCAGCCAAATAGCTACCTGCAAATACTAAATATTCCTTTTAACCCGTTAACCCTATGGGTCGGGTGAGAAGCAGGTAACTTCTACTTAAGTCTGAGATTATAGCCTGCCTGCAAGTGTTTGTCTATACCCGCTTGAAATCCAGCGCAACCGACTTGGCTTCAACCAACCGGCCCAGTTCCTTGATGAAGTCTTGCAGCTTAATATCTCTTAAGTCCTTTCCGTCCCTTGTCCTAACTGAAATGAGCCCTTCTTTGGCTTCCTTATCGCCGACAATAAGCATAAAAGGTATCTTTTGGTTCTGCGCGTCCCGTACTTTCTTGGAAGTCGTTTCGGTACGGGTATCGACTTCCACCCGGATTCCCTCTTTTTTCAGTAAATCGGCAACTTTGCCGGCATAGCCGTCATGCCTAGTGGCTATCGGTAAAAGAATAGTCTGAACGGGGGCAAGCCATACCGGAAAAGCGCCGGCATAGTGCTCTATCAACACGCCGATAAACCTTTCAAGCGAACCCAAAATCGCCCTATGGATCATAATGGGCTGCTCGGGCTGGTTATTACGGTTTGTAAAGTGCATATCGAACCTCTGAGGCAAATTAAAATCAACCTGTATTGTTGAACATTGCCAAGTACGACCAATGGCGTCTTTTATTTTTATATCGATTTTTGGCCCGTAGAAAACGCCTTCACCGGGGTCAATTTCATATTCCAGCCCCATATCTTTTAAAGCTTTTTCTAAAGCGCCGGTTGCCGCTGTCCAATGCGCCTCGGTACCCACAAACTTTTCAGGCTTTGTAGAGAGAAATATTTCATACTCGCTAAAACCAAAAGTCCTTAATATTTCAATCGCCAGCTTTAAAATCTCTAAAATCTGCTGCTCGATTTGCTCTTTTGTGCAGAAAATATGGGCATCATCCTGGGTAAAGCCCCTTACCCTCATCAAGCCGTGCAGCACACCACTTCGTTCATAACGATAAACGGTTCCCATTTCGGCCCATTTAAGCGGTAAATCGCGGTAGCTTCGGGTTCGTGACTTGTAAATAAGAATATGCCCCGGGCAATTCATCGGTTTTACAACGTAGTCAACCTCGTCGACTTGCATCGGCGAATACATATTTTCGCGGTAAAAATCCCAGTGGCCGCTTGTAACCCATAAATCTTTCTTGGCAATATGAGGAATGGCTAGCAACTCATAGCCGTTTTGCAAATGAACGCCTTTCCAGTAATCCTCGATCAAGTTTCTTAGCCTTGCCCCGTTCGGGTGCCATAAAGGCAGTCCCGGCCCCAACTCCTCATCAAAGTGAAATAAATCAAGCTGCTTGCCGAGTAAGCGGTGGTCCCGCCTTTTGGCCTCTTTAAGGCGGTCCAAATATTCGGCAAGCTCTTTATTTGAGGGAAAACTGATACCGTAAATTCTCTGCAGCATCGGACGCTTTTCATCACCCTTCCAGTAAGCCCCGGCAATCGAAAGCAGCTTAAAGGCTTTTATTTTCCCGGTCGAGGGTATATGGGGCCCTTTGCATAAATCGATGAAATCGTCTTGTGTGTAAATTGAAACTTCCTTATCTTCAATGTCATTGATTAGTTCAATCTTATAATCCTCGCCCTTTTGCTTGAAAAGCTTAACGGCTTCAGCCTTACTTAAAACCCGCCGCTCAAATGGCAACTCGGCTTTAATGATTTCGGCCATTTTTTGTTCGATTTTCTCGAGGTCATTTTCGGTAAAAGATTCGGCTCTCTTGAAGTCATAATAAAAACCGTTTTCGATGGATGGGCCGATTCCCAACTTAACTTCCGGAAACAAGCTTTTAGTTGCCTGGGCCAAAATATGAGAAGTGCTATGCCAATAGATATGTTTTCCAATATCGTCAGTGCTGAAAGTGATAATGCCTATAGATGATTTATCAGGCACTTTCTCGTGAAGGTCAACTAATTTGCCGTCAAGGCGTCCGGCAATTGCGTCTTTGGCTAAACGCGGGCCTATCTCTTGGGCCAGTTGAAATAAATCAATGCCTTCTTTGGCTTTAATCTGGGAATTATCGGGTAGTTTGACTGTAATGCTTTTACTCATTGAGCGCGTTTTCTATATGTGATTCAATCTCTTCTTTAGTTTCAACACCGTGTATGACATCAATTTGTTTGCCGCCTTTAAATATAATCAAAGTAGGTATGCTTAGTATCCCGTATTTGGACGCCGTTAAAGGGCTGTCGTCAACATTTAACTTGCCTATCTTGATAACGCCTATTTTCTTCATAGCTATTGCTTCGATAGTTGGCTCAAGCGCTTTGCAAGGACCACACCATGGCGCCCAAAAATCTACAATAACAACTTGATTGGAATCGATAACTTCTGAGCGAAAATTTTCATCACTAAAAAGATGAAGGCTCATTATACCTCTCCTAAGTTAGTTACGTATTAACTCCAACTATCTTAAATTCTCAATGATAACGACTTAGTTCGTATATTTTTTTATTGAGCTCATACAGCTCAATCTGGTGCTTACTAATCCTATCGGAAAGCTTGCTTAAAACTTTAGACGAGTCGCCGTCTGTTTCCGGCTGGGCGATTTGAGCAACGAAGTCTTTTATTTGCAAATCGAAATCGGCGCTTGTTTCAGAAATCAGCCTCATTGTTTGCTGTAGCTGGGTAAGCCTTTGACTTTCTGACTTCACCGGGATCTTTTTCTTGATGTTGAGTTTTTCCAAATACAAATCCATTTTCTTTCCGGTGATACTTTTAAAAGCCAGAAAGAAAACAATAAGCCAAACGATAAATAGTATTACAAATCCGTAAATATCCATCTTATTTTCAATCAAATGTTATCACTTTTTACCATCTTTGCCAAAGCAGCCGGACGGTTGTTTGAGTCCCATTCGGTTTCAATCTAAACTTCTACTCAGTCAAAAGAAGTAGTATAATAGACTGCAAGCTAAGAGCTTATTATAGGTAAGAGTGGCGCTGCTACTACACTTAAGTTAAAACTATTGCTATGATTATTGGTAACTTCTAAACTAGTTTCAAGCTTAAAAGAAATAAGTAATTGTTGGTAATGAAAAAGCAATAATAAAAAAATTAAGGCAGTGATTTATGGTTGATACCCACCACAAGGTAAAGCATTGTTTGATTCATACAACCGTAGCTATTACCTTATTTATGGGTTTTATCTATTTTTTAAGCTCTCCTGCAGCTAACAACCCCACGTTTTGCGGAAAATTATGTCACAACATGAACCCCGCCTATAAAAGCTGGCTTAAATCATCGCATGCCAAAATTAATTGCCGTGATTGCCATATCAGCTCTTCTTATCTTGATATATTGAAGGAAAAGTTGTTCGTTTACAGCTTCCGGGGCGTGATGACGATAACCAATACTTATAAAAACCCTTTGAATGGCGACAGTTTGTTCGGCCAGGAAGAAATGCCGGCTGAACGTTGCGAAAGGTGCCACCGAAACCGTAACCGGAAGTTTAATTTCAGCAAAGGCATCAATATGGACCATAAGGTTCACCAGGAGGCGATGATTCCCTGCACCGTATGCCATAACCGGGTTGCCCATCCCGCCGCCGAGAACTACGAGCCCATAAAAAACGATTCCAATCTTAAAAAATTCAAGTACGAAGACCACTTGGACATGAAAAAAGGCTGCTGGCGCTGCCATAGCGACAGCGACTTGTTCAACGACCCTGAAACGTTAGCTATAATAAAAAGTGATAAGAAGCCTCCGAGCAAATGCGTGGCTTGCCATAATCATGATTTCCCGTTTCCCGAAGGCCACGCTGATAAAATGTTCAGACTTAAAGAAAAACACGGAGCTTTGGCCAGGAAAAATCTTGCTAAGTGTCTTACTTGTCATGCAGCCGGCAAGAAATTCGACAACGACGGAGATGTTTGGTGCTCAAAATGTCACGGAAAAACCAAGCTAAGCGATTTGGTTAAACAATGAAACTGATACCTGATTTCACAAAACCTCAGACCAGAAAAAAGTTCTACATAATTGCCGGCGCAGTAGTTTTTCTATCGTTGTTTACAATGTTCATCTCGGGAATACCGGTATCTACCAATCCCAGTCTCTGTGGAAACCTGTGCCATGCGCCCCGGTTCGACTACCAAACTTGGCAGAGCTCTTCTCATGTCGAGGTGCCGTGTTTTAAATGTCACGGCGACCGCTCATATATAGGTATCTACAAGGAAAGAATTGTCGAGTCAACCAGACGCCTGGCGCTCACCCTGACCAACACCTACGAAAAGCCGTTAAATGCCGACAGCTCATACAGTAAGACAATTCCAAGCTCAAGATGCTTAGCCTGTCACTCTCCGGAAACCAGGAAATTTACCGGCCGGCGAGGCCTAAGGGTCAGCGGTGAGATGCACACGAAACATTTAAAAGCGGGGTTAGTGTGTACAACTTGCCATAACCGGGTTGCTCACAGGGGCGGCACTACAAAGAAATATCAAAAACTAACTGAAGGAGGTTTTAAGTATAAAAACTTCATGGACATGGGTGAAGGATGCTTGCGCTGCCACAGTGACGATGAAAGGTTTAAAGATACTGAAGCCTTGGATATACTGGGCTCTAAAGTGCCCCCGAAAGGCTGCCGGGTATGCCACGAAGAAGGATGGGATATGCGACCCAAAAACGGCGAGGCTAATCACCTGGAGGTTAGAGGCGTTCCTTGGAAAAACGGGGTGATTCGTCATGGCAAGCTAGCCGCCAAAGATTTCAACTCTTGCTTTGAATGTCACCCGGCCGATGGCGTTACTGCCAAATTAACGAAAAGCAAGCTGCCGAACTGCGCCACAACGTGTCATAAAGGCGTAGGAATGCCCCACAATATACCGAAATGGTCCGGCTATTTCACTTCAAAAACTCCTAAATGGATGAAGAACCACCGGTTCCAGGCCAGAAAATACGGCTCGGAAGCTTGCCAGGTTTGTCACAAATCAAGCGGAAGCGGCACCGAATTTTGCCAGAAATGTCATCATGAAAAGTTTTATAAAGAAATGCCGGACCTTTCAGATGACTGGAAAGCCAAAGAAGGCGGCATGAAGTACGTTAAGGAAAAAGGCGCTTATGCTTGCTGGCAATGCCACGAAGCCAGTTTTTGCTCTTACTGCCACGTTACCGGCAAAAAACCTCCTCTCAAATCTTCTCTCAAGAAGAAATAAGGTGAATGAACATCCGATAAACCCCTATGTAACTAAAAACTTGCCTGTTTTTGCTCCTGATTTGAGCGTTAAAGAAGCTGTTGAAAAATTATCCGTTAAGCAAAAGCGCTGGGGCTCTCTCGATTACATCTTTATGACGGTCGGCAAAAAACTAAAAGGATTCATTTCAATAGAAGAACTTATTGCCGCAGATAGGAGCGCTAGCCTGGAGCAAGTTATGCAAACTGAAATTGCCAGCGTTGTTTTAGGAAGCGATAAAGAGAGGGCGGTGATTTTGGCCATACGCCAAAATATTTATTCCGTGCCGGTGATTGATGACGAAGGCAGCTTTGTCGGCGTTGTAGAGCCTCATAACCTGCTTAAGATATTACACGAAGAAAATACCGAAGATTTTTTAACTTCAGCCGGCGTTTTGCTGCCCAAAGAGCGAATCATAGACACTCTGAAGTACCGGACCCTGCAACTAGTCCGCTTAAGACTTCCCTGGTTAATACTGGGGCTTGCCGGAGGAATGCTCGCGACAACGATAGTGAGTTTCTTCGAAGGCACATTGGAAAAGCAGCTAACACTCGCCTTCTTTATCCCCATCATTGTTTATATGAGCGATGCTGTTGGCACCCAAACGGAAACTCTTTTTATCAGAAGCTTGTCAATGAGGGCGGTTAACATGCCAAAATACCTGGCCAAAGAGATTTTTGTCGGCTTGAATATAGGGGCGATTATCGGTATCCTTTTGTTCGGATTTTCCTACGCTTGGCTAAGGTCATTAGAGATAGCTCTTATAGTAAGTCTGGCTATGTTCGCCAACATTTCAATTGCTATGGTTATCGCCACGGTGATTCCCTACTCTTTGTTTAAACTTAAAAAAGATCCGGCTTTGGGGAGCGGGCCTTTTGCCACCGTCATCCAAGATATCGTTAGCCTCTTGATTTACTTCACGGTCGCCGTCGTCATCTTGAGCCTCGCGAAATAGATGCCGCAAGAAAAGTTTTATCGTACGAGAGTACCTACATCTTTTTTGTAATGTTAAAATAACAAGGTATGTTTTGGCGCGGTGGCCGAGGAGTTAGGCAACGGTCTGCAAAACCGTGTACAGCGGTGCAAGTCCGCTCCGCGCCTCTCGGGCGGTTAGCTCAGCTGGTTAGAGTACTAGCTCGACACGCTAGGGGTCACTGGTTCGAATCCAGTACCGCCCACTTACTTTATCTTTTTATCTTTGACCCAGGCGTCGAGTATTGCGTAAGCTTCTTCTTTGGTTTTTATTTTATCGTCCAGCTTGGCGTCCAACAGCATATTCAAAGCTTCACCGACAACTTTTCCGGGACCGATTTTCAGATATTCCATTATTTCTTTACCATCGATGGGAGCCCGGATTTTAGCTATCTCTTCCTCTTCGTTTAAGGTTTTTATTCTTTTTTCTAAATCCAGGATTAATTCCAAATTCCGGCGAGCCTTGTCGGGAATCCTGGTCGTACAATCGGCCACCGCCAGCTGATTAAGCCTAGGCAAGAGCTCGCCGGCATCGCGCGCATAACGCCTGACGGCACTGTCTGTCCAGCCCATAGCGTAATTATAGGGCCGCAAATGCAACCTTATCAGCTTAACGACTTTTTCTATCGTTTCTTTTGGGTAGCGCAATTCCCGAAGGCGTTTTCTGGCCATTCTGGCTCCTAGTACATCGTGGCCATAGAAGTGAACTTTCCCTTTATCGATAATCCGCGTCGCGGGTTTGCCTATGTCATGCAAAAGAGCGGCCAGCCTTAATACAATGTCCGGCTTAACGGACTCAAGGACCTTAAAAGTGTGCTCAAGAACATCCTTGTGATGAAATTGGGGGTCACGCGCCATTTTCAAATCAGGCAGTTCAGGCACTACAAACTGGCTAAGCTCCATCTGAATTAACGAATGTAGAGCCAAGGCCGGATAAGCGCCTAATAAAAGCTTTGATAGCTCATCTGCTACCCTCTCTTTGGAAATAATTTTAAGCTTTTCGGCCAATATCTTTATGCTCTTGGAAGTTTCTTTATCAAGGCTGAAACCCAAAGTAGAGATAAAGCGAACCGCCCTAAGCATCCTTAAGGGATCATCGCTAAAGCTTTTTTCAGGCTCCTGGGGAGTCTTCAAAATTTTAGCTCCTAAATCACCCAAACCATTGTGAGGGTCAACGAGTTCCCCTTTTGGCAATCGCAGAGCCATAGCATTGACGGTAAAATCTCTTCTTTTTAAATCTTCTTCGATCGTCTTGGAAAAAGTGACTTTAGGATGGCGGCTGTCGCGCTCATAGATTTCCGAACGGAAAGTAGTAATCTCGGCTTTTGAGCCCCATTTTGAAAGGCCGATAGTGCCGTAAGTTTTGCCTATTGTCCAAACCTCATCCGCCCAATCTTTAACGATTCCCTCAATGTCTTCCGGAGAGGCGGCCGTTGTGAAATCCAAATCTTCCTGAACTTGCCCCAGGAAAATATCACGGACGCTGCCGCCAACCAAATAAAGCTCAAAGCCTTTTTCCTGAAAAAGCTCCCCTAGCTCAGCAACAATAGGCTTATTAAGTATCTTTTCAAACCTTTTCGGAATAGACATAAGCTTATTATAGCTGTTTTGTAATCCGAGGGATGACGCCGGAAGGAGGGGGATTTTTAACTTTCGACAGGGCGAAGTTTGCCGGGAGAAGTAAGTTTTTTCTTTACCGGCGAGGGTTCTTTAAGAGGAGTTTTTTCCTCAACAGCTTCTGATTTAGGGGTCTTTAATCTTATTCTTTTGCCGTCTAAAAGCCTGGCTAAATCATCTTTTTCAATAGTTTCGCGCTGTATCAAGCTTGTGGCAATTAACTTTAAAACGCTTTCTTTTTCTTTCAGAATCGTATGGGCTTTTTCCCAAGCCTCATCAACAATCCGGCGAATTTCCTTATCAATTTGATAAGCAATCTCCGGACTGTAATCAGCGGTGTGCCCAAAATCTTTACCGAGGAACACTTGCTCTTGCTTTTGACCAAGAGTTAATGGCCCAAGCTTTTCGCTCATGCCATACTCACATACCATTTTTCTGGCTAATTTTGTAGCCCGCTCCAAGTCATTTTGAGCCCCTGTCGTAGCATCCTTAAAAACCATCTCTTCCGCTACGCGGCCGGCAACAAGCATAGCCAGCTCGTCAAGCAATTCGGTTTTAGCCACCAGATAACGGTCTTCCGTAGGCAACGTAAGAGTGTAGCCCAAGGCCCGCCCTCTGGGAATTATTGAAATTTTGTGAACGGGGTCGGTTTTAGGCAAACTATGGGCCACTAAAGCGTGACCACTTTCATGATAGGCAATAACCTGTTTCTCTTTATCGCTAATTAATCGGGTTTTTCTTTCCGGCCCGGCCATAACCCTGTCAATCGCCTCTTCCAGCTCTTTCATCTCAATTCTCTTCTTGTTATAGCGGGCTGCAAGTAAAGCGCCTTCGTTAACTAAGTTTGCCAAATCGGCTCCAGTGAAGCCGGGCGTACGCCTGGCTAAAACTTCCAAATCTACTTGCTTAGCTAGCGGTTTGTTTTTAGTATGAATCTTAAGGATTCCCAAGCGCCCATTAAGATCCGGCCTGTCCACCACTATTTGGCGGTCAAAGCGGCCGGGTCTAAGCAAAGCCGGGTCTAAAATATCAGGCCTGTTCGTAGCGGCAATTAAAATAACATTATCTTTTATGTCAAAGCCGTCCATCTCTACTAATAACTGGTTGAGAGTCTGCTCGCGCTCATCGTGGCCGCCGCCCAACCCGGCTCCGCGGTGACGACCTACAGCGTCTATTTCATCCATGAATATTATCGACGGAGCGTGCATTTTAGCCTGTTCGAATAAATCGCGAACCCTGGAAGCACCGACTCCGACAAACATCTCGACAAAATCACTGCCACTTATAGAGAAAAACGGCACAGCGGCCTCGCCGGCCACGGCTCTCGCAAGCAGCGTTTTACCTGAACCGGGCGGACCGTAAAGCAATAGACCTTTGGGAATTTTAGCGCCCATAGCCTGGAATTTTCCGGGATTAGCCAGAAAATCCCTGATTTCACTTAACTCTTCGACCGCTTCATCAACCCCGGCAACCTCCTTAAAGGTTACCTTCGGCTGCTCTTTTCCCGGTCTTTTAACCCGGGCCTTACCGAACGACATCACTTTGGAACCGCCGCCTTGAACTTGCTGCATTATGAAGAACAATAAGAATATTATGAAACCGGCAAATAAAAGAAAGGGCACATATTCAGTCCAACTTATGCTTTGACTATTATCGACGCTAAAGGGGACCTTTTCTTTGAGCATGAAGGTTTCAATCGGAAAGTCCCGGGCATAAGAAACTCGAAAGTTCTGCTTGTTGGTCAGCGTCCCCTCGACCATCTGTTTATTATCGTAAACGATTGCGCTCTTAATCTGCTTGTTTTTGGCAAGATCAATGAATTCATTAAAATTGGTTATCTCCTTGACCTTAGGTTGGACAACCATCGACGCGGCAATATAGACAATAAATGCCAGAAGAATTAAATAGACTACTCCGCTTTTGAGAATTTTTTTATTCAAATCGTTTCTCCAAGGATTAAAACTTTATGTTAGCATATCTATTGAAACATTTACACTTAAATTCCTACCCAAACGGATAGGTTTTACATCGTGAGATTAGCGGAAAAAGTATTCGAATTTATTCGAAAAAATAACCTTATAACGCCCGGCGAAACCATTTTAGCGGCTGTTTCCGGCGGGCCTGACTCGACCGCCCTTGCCTTTTTACTTAATTCCCTTCAAAAAGAGCTAAAAACCACCCTCGTCATTTTTCACCTGGACCATATGGTGAGAAAAAACTCCTATAAAGACACCAAATTTGTTGAAAAGCTAGCCCAAGCATTGGAAGCCGAATTTCTGGCCTATCGTTACGATGTACCCGCTTATGCTATACAAAATAAATTATCGCTGCAAGAAGCGGCCCGCAAAGTTCGCTACAACTTACTGGCGGAAGCCGCTGAAAAAACCGGAGCAGCCAAAATCGCTACCGGCCACCAGGCAAATGACCAGGTTGAAACCTTTTTCCTGAGACTTTTAAGAGGAGCCGCCTTAACCGGACTAAAATCTATCCCCGTCAAGCGGGGCGAAATTATCCGTCCACTGCTAAGCACCAGCCGCAAAGAAATACTGGATTTCCTAAAAGAACAAAACCAGCACTTTTTAACAGACCCTTCGAATATTAAGCCTATTTACCTTAGAAACCGGGTCAGAAAAGAACTTGTGCCCGTCCTCGAAAGTCTGAACCCGGCCTATCAAAGCGTTTTGCTTAATAATATTAATCTCATCAACGAGGAGGAGCAGTTGCTTGAACTGCTAAGTACTGAACTCGCTGAAAACCTTATCAAAGAAGACGGTGATTTCACCGTAATAGAGGCCGATAGCTTTGAAGGATTGGCCGCTTCCCTTAAAAGGCGCATAATCAGGCAAGCTATCCTTGAAGTCAAAGGCGATTTAAGAACTATTGAAAGCAAGCATATCGGCCTAATCGCTGATAATTATTATAAGTTCGGTTTTACCCTCGAGCTTCCGGGAGACTTGCTATTTTACCGGGATTATAAACTTTTGCGGTTTGGCCGCAAAGAGAATTTTAAGCCTGTAAAACTTAAAAGTCGCCTTCTAAAAATAGGCAGTTCGATTAAGCTAAAGCCGGACGGATCCGTTCTTGAAGCCAGTATCAGCAAAAAATGCGAGAGTTCCCAGTTTAAAGCCTGCCTCGATTATGCTAAAATAAAACTACCCTTGAGAGTAAGAAGCCGCCAGGCCGGTGATAGGTTTGAACCGCTTGGAAGTAAGGGCAGCAAAAAATTACAGGATTATTTTGTCGACAAGAAAGTACCTAAATTCAGCCGGGACACGATTGCCGTAATAGAAGACAAAGAAAAGATTATTTGGGTATCCGGCTTTTCGATCGACGAGAGAGTAAAAATCGATAAGAGCACAAAGGAAATTCTTAAGCTGGAGCTGCGGTAAAAAGATTGGCGATAAAAATCATAAGTCCCTCTATAAAACCAAAGATTCATAGCGAACCCCGTCTAGGGGAAATTCTTATAAGCAGGCAACAAATAAAATCCCGCGTTAAAGAATTGGCGGCTGAAATCAACCGCGATTATTATCAGAAAAACCTCCTGGTTGTCGGCATTCTTAAAGGCGCCAGTATTTTCATGGCTGACCTCATCAGGCATATTAAAGTCGATGTCCAGTTTGATTATATGGCCGTATCCAGTTACGGCGCCGCAACCAAAACGAGTGGCACGGTAAGAATGCTCAAAGACTTGGACGAGAACATCAGTGGCCACCATGTACTATTAGTGGAAGATATTATCGACAGCGGGCTTACTCTTTCCTATCTGGTAAAAAATCTTAAATCAAGAGGACCGGCTTCTCTGGAAATCTGTTCTCTTTTAAGGAAAAAGGGCAAGCAAAGATTAACGATTAAAGCCAGGTATACGGGTTTTTCAATCGGCAATGAGTTTGTGGTTGGATATGGTTTGGATTTTCATCAAAAATACCGCCATTTAAGGGACATCCGAATCTTGCAAAACCCCCCCACGGGCAACGGTTACTGATTTACCACCGCTTCGGGACCCAGAAGTTCTTTCAATTCGGATATAAGACGGTTGTTGCTCCTGACTTTAAAATCGGCGCCTACCTTCAATTTTGTCACCGAGTCATTATTGGCTAACTCCATCGTTACCGGAACATCGCCCGGATTAGCTCTTAAAATTTCCCGAAGCCGTTTGATAGTCATCTCGCCAAGTTGATCAGAGTGGAGTCTTATCCGTAATAAATCCTGACGCTTAGCTTGCGCCCTACTTTCAGCAGAGCCGTTAGAACCCGTTTGAATATCCTCTATTTCCAACGCTATCATCTTAACCTCGTTTTCCTTCTTATCAAGGCGGCCTTTTACGGATATGACGGCATCCTCGGCCAACAATTCTCTGTACTGCTGAAAGAGTGAAGGAAAAACAATTATCTCAATATTGGCCCCCATATCCTCTAGTCCGGCAAAGGCCATTAAATCACCTTTCCGGGTAGTGATTGTACGAAGATGTGAAACGATTCCGGCCACTGTTTTAACGGAGCCGTCCTTTTCTTCTTTAATATCGAGAAGATTCATATCGCTATTTGCAGCCAGGCGGCCTTCGAGCCCTTTCAGCGGATGGTCGGTTACATAAAGACCGAGCATTTCTTTCTCGTAAGTCATCAATTGGTCCTTCTCCATTTCTTGCTTGGGGACTTGTTCTTTGAAAACATTATCCGTTTTAGCGCCGTTATCGACGTCGAACAAGCTGAACTGCCCCCTCAATAAATCCTTTTGGCGTTTATCTCCCCTATCCATTATCTGCTCGAAAACCGACAACAATCCGCCGCGGCTGTAACCGAGCGAGTCAAAAGCTCCAGCCTTTATCAGACTTTCCAAGCAACGCTTGTTAACGGCCTGGAGGTTAACTTTCTCGCAAAAATCGCTCAGCGAGCTGAACTTCCCTTTTTCGTTGCGGGCATTTACTATAGCGTCAATAGCGGCGCCACCGACGTTGCGCACAGCTGATAATCCGAAGCGAATAGTGTTTTCAACAGCGGTAAACGCACTGCCGCTTAAATTGACGTCCGGCGGCAACACCTCTATTTTCAGACGGCGGCATTCGTTAACAAAGGCCACGATCTTATCCTTGTTATCTTTTACGGAAGTCAACAAAGCGGTCATAAACTCAACCGGATAATGGGCCTTCAAATAAGCGGTTTGAAAGGAAACTGCCGCATAAGCCGTGCTGTGAGATTTATTAAAGCCGTAACCGGCGAAGTGGCTCACCAAGTCAAAGATATAACCGGCCGTTTTGCCGTCGATGGCGTTCATATTACAGCCATAGACAAACTTTTCGCGTTGCTTTTTCAAGACCTCCGGTTCTTTTTTGCTCATCGCTTTGCGCAAAATATCGGCTTCGGCCATCGAAAAATTAGCTAAGGTAGAGGCAATCTGCATTACCTGCTCCTGATAAACGATAATTCCGTAAGTTTCTTTGAGAATGTTTTCCAGGCTCGGATGCATATATTTTATAGACTGGGCGCCGTGCTTGCGCTCGACAAAATCCTTAACCATGCCGCTGCCCAGAGGCCCCGGCCGGTACAACGCCAAAATTGCGACGACATCGCTGAAATTGGTGGGCTTCAAATCCTTGAGAAGAGCCCTCATTCCCGAGCTTTCCAGCTGAAAGATGCCGATAGTTTCGCCTTTGCGCAGCAGTTTGAATGTTTTTTCGCCGGAAAAAGGAAGGTTTTCGATGTCTATGTCGACGGAGCGGTTTCTTTTTATGATTTCGCAAGCGTTATTGATAACCGTAAGGGTACGCAAACCCAAGAAATCCATCTTTAAAAGACCGATTTGCTGGATGTCTTCCATGGTGTATTGTGTTACCAGTTCCGAGTCGCCCTTTTTTTGAATAGGAGTATGGTCAGTCAGCTCGTTAGCGGCAATAACCACCCCGGCGGCATGAATGGAATCCTGACGGGCGAGCCCCTCAAGCTGCGAAGCGGTATCCAAAATCTTGCCATAATCCTCATCCGTTTCGTAAGCCTGCTTAAGCTCAGCCGAAGTTTTGAGAGCATCCTCTATGGTTATCCCGACGGTTTCGGGAATCATCTTGGCCAGTTTATCGACGATGCCGTATGGAATATTAAAAACCCGGCCGGCATCGCGGGTAGCGGCCCTAGCAGCCATGGTGCCGAAAGTAATTATCTGGGCTACTTTGTCACGGCCGTATTTTTTGCCGACATAATCGATAACCTCGTTACGCCGCTCGTAACAAAAGTCGATATCGATATCGGGCATGCTTATTCTTTCCGGATTTAAAAAGCGCTCAAAAAGGAGACCATGCTCGATAGGGTCAATAGTGGTGATGTCCAAACAATAGGAAACGATACTGCCGGCCGCACTGCCGCGGCCCGGACCGACCTTAATGCCTTGGCTTTTAGCGTAATTTACAAAATCCCAAACTATCAGGAAGTAAGCGGCAAAACCGGTTTTCTTAATAACCTCGAGCTCAAACTTCAAGCGCTCTTTTACTTCATCGGTAACCGGATTATATTTCTTGGGCAGGCTCTCATGACACAACTTTTCGAGATAGCTCTCCAGCGTAAAATCCTTCGGTGCCTTGTAGTGAGGCAAAAAAGTCTTGCCAAGCTCCATTTCTATGTTGCACTTTTCGGCGATTTCCAAAGTATTCGCCAAAGCTTCAGGGTATTCACCAAGAGCTTTTTCCATTTCCTTTGGTGATTTCAAGTAAAATTCGGGCGTAGAAAACTTCAGCCTGTCCTCGGCTTCCAATATCGAGCCTGTTTGAATGCAAAGAAGCACGTCCTGGGCCATCGAATCGTCTTTAGAAACATAATGAGCATCATTAGTTGCCACCAGCGGCACGGAAAGCTCTTTGGCAAACTCTTCAAGCTGCTTGTTAAGTGGTCCTTGTTCTTTTAAACCTTGGTCTTGAATCTCTATGTAAAAATTATCTTTAAATATTGAGAGCAAATTTTGCGCAGTCGTCTTAGCTTCTTTTTCCTGGCCGGCCACCATGAGTTTGGCCAAAATACCGGAGAGGCAGCCGCTTAAGGCGATAACACCCTGGCTGTATTTCTTAACAAGCTCCAAGTCAACCCGCGGTTTATAATAAAAACCGTCCAGAAAACCGAGGGAGCTTAACTTCATCAGATTCTTATAACCGGTGATATCGGTAGCAAGTAGGGTCAGGTGAGAGGGATTATCATTCTTGCCCTTGCTTTTGTCGAAACGGTTCTCGACAACATATACCTCGCAACCGATAATCGGTTTAACGGAGTTCTTGATGGCCTCTTGGTAAAACTTGATGGCGCCGTACATCACGCCATGATCGGTAAGAGCAATGGCTCCCATATTCATTTTCTTGGCCGCCGCTACCATGTCGCGTATCCTGGAGGCCCCGTCAAGCAAGGAATATTCGGAGTGATTGTGCAGGTGAATAAAGTTAGCCATCGTTTTCATTGTAAAACAAGCGCCAGCCCATTAATAGACGATTTATAGAGATTTTTTGTGCTAAAATCGGAAACAAATGAAGAATTTATGGGCCCCTTGGCGAATGAAATATATTAAAGACGAGTACTCGAAGCCCCAAGGCTGCGTTTTTTGCCAAAAGCTTGAAGAGCAAAAAGACGAGGATAACCTTATCCTACTGCGCGGCAAAACCGCTTTTATAATAATGAATCTTTATCCTTACAATAACGGTCACCTGATGGTTGTTCCCTGCCGGCACATCAGCGATTTTACCGCCTTAAGAGAGGATGAAACCGCCGAAATCATTGCCTTGCTCAAGAAAAGCAACATCGCCTTAAAAAAAGCCATGAACCCGGCGGGCTTTAATATCGGCCTCAATCTCGGCCGCGTGGCCGGCGCGGGCATTGCCGAGCATATCCACTGGCATATCGTTCCCCGCTGGGAAGCCGATACCAACTTCATGCCGGTTGTGAATAACACAACGGTCATCCCCCAGGCTCTCGACGAGGCTTATAATCTTATAAAAAGGAACCTGGATGAGCAGCAGTAAACTCAAAAGCAAGATGGCTGATGAGCTTTTCGAGGCAGTTCTAAGCTTAAAAAATACCGGTGAGTGTTATAAATTATTCGAAGACCTTTGCACCGTCGGAGAAATACATTCCTTGGCCCAGCGTTTTGCCGTTGCTAAAATGCTCGATGAAGGTCTTAAATACGATGAAATCATCGCTAAAACCGGGGCCAGCACTGCTACAATCAGCCGGGTAAAGCGCTTTTTGGATTACGGCGCCGACGGATACCGGCTGGTTTTGGATAGAATAAAGAAAAAATAGGAGGAATTATGTCGAAGGGTCAAGAAATACCAATAAATATGCCTCAAGAGATGCAACAAGGCGTTTACGCCAACAATATGATGGTAACCCATAACAAGGAAGAGTTCGTCATGGATTTTATTTTTATGGATCCCCAGATGGGTTCGGTAGTCTCCAGAGTCGTTTCCAGCCCCGGTCACATGAAAAGAATCGTTTCCGCTCTGGAAGAAAACATGAAAAAGTACGAAATGCGCTTTGGGACCATAGAGCAATCACCTGCTCCCAAAGGCAAAATAATCGGCTTTAAGCCGACCGAATCTAGCTGATTGCTGCTTCATTCGCTAAAGTGCCGATTTTATCTATCTGCACTTCTACTTTATCTCCGGCTTTCATAGGGCCGACGCCGGGAGGAGTACCGGTAAGGATTACATCGCCAGGCAGCAAAGTCATCACTTTCGAAATAAAACTTACCAGCTCAAAGACATTAAATACCATCTGAGCAGTATTGGAGTTTTGTTTTACCTCGCCGTTAAGGATTAGCTTAATATTAAGATTTGTAGGGTCTATTCCCTTTATGATTTCCGGGCCCAAAGGACAAAACGTATCAAAGCTTTTGGCCCGGCTCCACTGGCCGTCTTTGGTCTGTAGATCCCTGGCCGTAACGTCATTAGCGCAGGTATAACCGGTAATATAATCAGCGGCTTGCTCAATCCCGATATTCTTAGCCCTTTTGCCGATAACAACCGCTAATTCCGCCTCGTAATCAACTTGGGCCGACATGGCCGGTAAAATGATATTTTCGCCATTACTGATAACGCTTGTAGGCGGCTTAAGGAAAAGAATGGGCTCATCAGGCAAATCCATGCCAAGCTCCTCGGCATGGTCTTTATAATTAAGGCCGACCGCAATTATTTTTGTTGGGATGGAGATTGCCACGTCGCTACGCTCCTCGCAATGACGAGTTGATTATTTATTCTTTAGACCGTATTCAAGGCTGTCGACAAGGGCTTGCCAGCTGGCTTCGATGATATTTTCGCTCACGCCGATAGTTCCCCAGCTTTCCTTGCCGTCAGTGCTCTCGATGAGGACTCGTACAACGGCTCCGGTTCCCTTTTTCTCATCCAAGACCCTTACTTTATAGTCAGAGAGGTCTATTTTCTTTAAAGCCGGATAAGCTTTGCCTATGGCCTTGCGTAGCGCCTTATCCAAAGCGTTAACAGGGCCGTTACCTTCGGCCGTCGCCAGGATTCTTTGGCCTTTGCAGTGCAGCTTGATGGTAGCTTCGGTCGAAACCTCGCTGCCTTCCCTTTTCTCCATCAAGACACGGAAACTCTCCAGCTTAAAAAGCGGTTTATGCTTATCAAGAGCTTTTCTTAAAAGCACTTCAAAGGAACCATCGGCGGCTTCGAAATGATAGCCTACGTGTTCGAGCTCTTTAATTTTCTGAAGTATATTAGCTACTTTCCCGGGCTCTTTGGATAAATCAAGTCCCAAGTGCTTAGCTTTTATGACGACGTTGCTGCGGCCGGCCAGCTCGCTGATAAGAACCCTGGGAGCGTTGCCCACCGCCGCCGGGTCGATATGCTGGTATAAATCCTCTTTCCGGCTAACACCACTAGCATGAATTCCGGCCTTATGAGCAAAAGCGCTTTGCCCCACATACGGCTGGTGAGCATCCGGAGTTACATTGGCTATTTCGCTGATATAATGAGCCGTTTCCGTAAGAAGGCTGATATTCTTGGGATTAATGGTTTTCAGGCCCATTTTCAAACTCAAAGTCGGTATTATGGAAACCAGATTGGCGTTGCCGCAGCGCTCGCCATAGCCGTTAATTGTGCCTTGAACCTGCACCGCTCCGTGCTTGACGGCCACTATTGAGTTGGCAACGGCGCAATCGCAATCATTGTGCGTATGAATGGCAATGGGAACATCAAGACGGTTATTGACCTCGGCCGTTATGGTGCGTATTTCATAAGGCAGGCTGCCGCCGTTAGTGTCGCAAAGAACCAAGAAGTCGGCCCCGGCATTTTGGGCCGCTTCCAGAGTTTTTATAGCGTAATCGCTATTGGCTTTATAACCATCAAAAAAGTGCTCGGCATCAAAAAGAACTTCCAGCCCGTGGCCCTTAAGGTAGCTTATCGAACTTTCAATCATGTCGAGGTTTTCCTGCATGCTTGTTTTCAGAGCGTCACGCACATGAACGGAGGAGCTTTTCCCCAGGATACATACGGTCTTTGCCCCGCTTTTAAGGAGTGTTTTCAGCCCCGAATCCCTGGAAGGAGCGGTGTCCTTATATCTGGTGCTGCCGAAGGCTACCAGCTTGGCGTTCTTAAGCTTTAATTTAGTGGCTTTCTTGAAAAATTCGTCTTCCTTGGGATTGGCGGCCGGCATTCCGCCTTCGATATAATGGATGCCCAGCTCATCGAGCTTTTTGACAATCTTCAGCTTGTCTTCGACAGTAAAAGACAGGCCCTCTCTTTGGGCCCCGTCACGAAGCGTCGTATCGTAGATAAATACCTGGTTTTTACTCATAAGATAAAGATAAGAGAAAAGAGGGATACTAGCAACCTCTGATTAAATATTGAATAAACAAAAGCCCCAATAAATGGGGCTTTTGTATTAATTCCTTGATGCTTAAGGCTTAAGGTTATTATTTCTTCTTAACCACGACTACTATTTTTACAACCTTTGAACCAACAGCCTTGTCATCATCATCACCGGCAAATGTCAATTTGATCTCAGCGGAAGCACCGAACTTGATTATCTTGGAATAATTTCCGTTGATATCAGTAGTGGTTCCAGCTACCTTTTTCCAAAGCTTCTTGTTCTTTTTGCCTATTTTCTTGATGACTTTCTTCTTGAATATCATTTTAGCAAAAGGAATTCCCTTGCCGGAAGAATCTTTCAGCTGGCCGTTAAATTTAATTCCCTTGCCTTTAGCTACTTTCTTCTTGCTAACTTTAAATACCAGTTTCGAGTTCGGTGAGCCGGACTGGAAGCTACCGGTCTCGATAAAAACGTTCGAGTCATATATATAATCACTAGCATCAGCAATAGCCAGTTTCATATGGTTGACTTGACCCGGGGTTACTGGCGCTTTAAGGCTGAGAACCTTTGTAAGGCCGTCCATCTGGGTATTAAGAGCGCCTGATGTGTTGTCAACGTAAAAAAGAGGATTCGATCCAAGATTAACAGTGTTAATTGCCACCGGGCTACCGTTAACTTTGGCGAAATTAACAGTATTTACAAGAAAGGCAAAAACGTCGTTATAATTGCTGCCGACATATTCGTTGTACTCATCTGATGAAAATACGTATCTCATGTAAAGTTTCGATTGATTAGGTACGAAGTCGAAATTCAGCACAGCAGCGTCATAAGTAGTTTTGCCGGAAAAAGTATTCAGATCCGTATCGCCACTTGCACTATTGCTGGCACCCTTACTACCTGAATTATTGGGACCTATTGCGTTGGCGATATTACCTGAGCTAAGCATTACACCGCTCTCGATTCCGACCACATCGCCGCCACCGGTAAAAGTTCCACCAGCTACGTTGGCTCCGGTGTAGGTGACGTTGGAAATACTAACACCAGGGCCTACAAGACTTTGGGCCAAGGCTGTCGGGGTTAGCCCGGCCGTGTTGAGGTCGTTCGTTACCAGAGGGTTAGCGCTAGCTTGGGCGACAGCAACAAGACTTATCACCGCCGCAAGGACTAACGCCCTTACAATAAACTTCTTTCCTTGCTTCATACGATTGCTCCTTTCACTCGTGCCCCTATTAAAGGCTATTTTATATTTCCACTATTCTTGCATGAGGACGAGTAGCTGTCAACCTCATTTATACTAAGTTTGGGCTGGTAGATTAACCATTTGAAATCGATTATTGTTATAATCTTAATATGAGAAAATTATTAATATTCCTTTTAATTTCAACCGGCATTGCGGCCATACTTTTCTCCGCCTCTTGCCAAACAAAGACAACCGAAGCGCCCAAAAAACAGCCGCTCAAACAAAAGCCTTCGAATAAGACTGAGAAAAAGCAAGCCAAGAAAAATAACAAAAGCGGCGGCAAGCAAGTTTTTATGATGGGCCGTTCCGTTATGAATGGCTGGTTAAGAACTTGGAGCCCCGAGGACCCGTATAAACCTATCAAAAAGAATAACTTTACTTTTATTTACAAAGAGTTATCTACTCCCCCGGATATCGTTTCCAGTGTCAGGGATTATCTTAAAGATGCGGATGACAATACTAATATTTTCTTCAAGCTTTGCTTCGAGGATTTTACCGGCGGCTCCAGCGAAGAAGCGAAGACTAACCGGGAGCGCAATCAGCAATACATCGAAGAAGTATATGACGAAGTCGTTGGCAAAAAACATTTGAAACTCATAATCGGAAATGCCCTGCCGCAGGTTGAAAATGCAACCGACGAGTTCATAGTAGACAACCATAAGAGTTACAACAAATGGCTCACGGACTTTGCCAAAGAGCATAAGGACGAGGTATATATATTTGACCAGTACGAAATCCTGGCCGGCTCAGACGGAAGCTTAAAACAGGAATTCGAGGCAAGTTCCGACGATTCACATCCCAATGAAGACGGTTACGAGGCCATGGACGCAACATTCTTTAACCTTTTACAAGAAATAAATTAGATGTCCTCCGAAATTCCGCGTTCATTCTTTACCGTGAATCATTTTTAATTTCTGTTCTTTGGATAGTTTTTTAATGCGATATTCTTCTTTTAAGGCGGCGGCCCGGTTTTCAAACGGTTTTGAAAAGAGCAGCTCAACAGGCCTTCGGCCGCGTGTATATTTAGCGCCAAGATCGGGGCTGTTGTGCTCTTTTATTCTGCGCTCTAATTCGTTTGTTATGCCGGTGTATAGAGTTCCGTCCGCACACTTAAGGATGTAAAGATAATACACAAATATGATTCTATATTATCAAAGTAAAATATTCCTCAAGCCATTTATTTAAATATTGAATTGGATTGTTTTATCATTAATCCAAGCAAATGGGACGAAGACAGAAATAATCCGTTGAATCTACAAATATGCACTTAGGGGCGGTTTTCGCGCGGCGGGAGGCCGGCCCCAACAAGGCCGTGGCAATCTTTTCCGGGGGCACCTCTTTGCCATAACGCCAGCTAGATTGATGTTCGTCTGGGGCCTGTCTCCTTTAATACGACATCAAATTATTGATGTTTTATTCTTGTCTTTTTGATGCTTTCTGTAGTTATTTTGAACGAGTTTATCTGAATGATTGGCATAGCAATATTTGCAAAGATTTAAGCAAGTATTGTAAGAGCCAATGTCTTTACTAACTATACAACCGCATTCTTTTCTTTGGCCCTTATCTTTTAATTCGTTATAGCTATCTTCCTTTTCAAACAAATTACCTTGCAACCCCGTGTATCCTAAAAAATCCATTAATCTTTCATCCTTGCTGAACAACTTAATCATTAACCGGTCATCAACACAGCGATTATGTTCAATATCAAATTCAGACAAGTCTACATTTTCCGAACAACTTGCTAGCGATAATTTCCACTGCCTATTCATTTGATTCAGCTTCAATCCAACCTCTTTCATCAATTGCTGAGTAAATTCTGTGAACGCTCCCGCTTGCTCAAGATTTCTTTTAACCCTTGAGTAGTTAGCTATATCTATAAAACTAAAAACAAGCTTATTTGTATATTTATGAATTTTTTCGCCAACAACAAAAATTCGTTCAAAAAGTTCATTTATTGTAAGCGTATTGCCTATTATGAGGGGATCAAAGCGCCAAATAACCCTTTCTTTGCCTAAAAGTTCAGAAAGTTGTTTAAATGTATTAAGTCTTTTTCTAAGTTCGGGAACATTTGGCTCAAGCTCGTTGGAATAATTATTGAGGGTGTAGGAAAAGTAATAATTAATATTTCGCCTATCTAGTTCTTTTAGGTGCTTGATAATCGGCTGCGCATTTTTCGTCCAGAAAACTATGCATCTGGTTTGGTCAAAAGCAACTAGCTGCTCTTTTCTATTGAAGGGATTCACCCAGCTTAAATAACCCTTTTTTAATCTTTCAAAAAACCAATCGGAATAGAAAGCTGGAATATCCGTAGAGCGGCTTGCAGAAATTATTATGGGAGCAACCGCCTCCACGAAGCTTTCATCGTTTTTAATTTTTATTTTTCGCCATCCCTTAAAGGCCATATTTCATTATTAAACAAGAACGGATCGTAGCAAGCTGGGGCGCTATTAAAGATATGTGAGACTTATCATTTTTCGCTCGCTTCTCCAATCTTCCACACACCTTTCTCGAGAAAAGCATTTATAGTTTGCCGTTTTGCTTTATTGATCAAATTAGAATGCGATAATTTATTCTTTTTTGCGTATTCAACAAGCGTCATAATATGTGCGCCTTCCAAATAAGCAAGTCTTTTGTGATAACTATTTGTAAGCGCTTTACCAACTATTTCTTCCATGATTTTTGTTGTATTTTTCTCATCAAACTCCTTGAACGCTTCATAATACATTTTTCTATCAATGAATTTGATGTTCACAGGTACAAATCCTTCTCGTATCAATAAATAGTTGTTTATTACCCTTCCGATACGACCATTGCCATCAACAAATGGATGGATGTGCTCAAACGCAAGATGAAGCAGCGCAATGCGTTTAATAATGTTTTCATGGCTGCTTGAGTAATGCTTGGCCAACATTTTTTCAAATCTTCCCACAACTTCTTTAGGATCAGATGCTATATGATTTGCGACTCTCACCCACTCATTGCCTTTCCGAAATCTTCCGGCAACGTCATCTCGAATATTTGCCAAAAGCATTTTGTGAAGGAGTAAAACAACTTCCAAACTAAGCTCTTGCTCCTTGGCTTTTGTGTCGATATATGAAACTACCCGTGCGAGGTTTTTTGCTTCAAAAATTTCTCTTTCAGAGATATACCTATCCAAATCTATTTGCAATAATATTTTTTCTGTCTCTTCAAGAGTAAGAGTGCTGTTCTCAATGGCGTTGGAATTATACACTTGTTCGGCAACCTCGGCCTCGCTTAACAGCTTTATTAGTGATTGTTTACCAATAGAAGCAGTATAGAAGCGCTCTCGCAAGCGATGTATTTCATTATAAATATGTAAGGTTTTCATAGTTATAGCATAACTGTTTTCACGTTTATGTCAATAAAAACGTGAAGATTCACGAAATATCAGCGATTTTCACGATTATACAGTTCACAAGTTTGATTGCACATTGAAGTTTCTACATCCGGTTCCAGGTACGGAAGATAAAGTTATCTACCAGCAACAAATTCGAATACTTGTCCCTTAAATTATGGTGAAAAAATACCCTAGAAATTGGCGAAGAACGCATATCCTTGTAGAAGGTGGAATTTATCACATCATCGCTCGAGGTAATAACAAAAAGCCTTTATTCAGTGAAGAGGTTGATTACCTATTCTTTAAGACAGAGTTGAATAATTATAAAAGAAAGTATTCATCTGAAGTATTAGCCTACTGCTTGATGACTAACCACTATCATCTGTTACTAAAATCAGGCCCTCAACTTCCAAGGCTAATGCATGCTTTCAGCATAAAGTATGCCAAATATATAAACGCTAAATACAAATCTACCGGCCATCTCTTTGAGGATAGATACAAGAGCTTCTTGGTGGCGGATGACCCCTATCTAATCACCCTTATTAGGTATATCCATAATAACCCGGTTAGAGCTGGATTAGTTGAGGATCCCTCGGTGTATAGACATAGCTCTTTAGTTGATTACTCAAAAGGAAGCTTAAAAAGCCTTACTGATACAAATAATATAAGGACTTTATTTGATATAAATACTAAGAATACGAGTATTGCTCATGTACTAAGCTAGTTCATAAAGGGACAGGTATTCACGATTATTGCAGGTCTGAGTACTTGATGTTGGTACCTGAAACCGTCCCTTTGAAATTGCAATTTGCGACTTCAAGCTTGAGGTCGCAAATTGCGACCTCAAGCAGCTCAGGGGGCAGGCAGTACCACCCATATGTATTTACAGAACAGGGTGTTGCTATGTTATCAAGCGTTTTAAGAAGCAAGAGGGCAGTCGAGGTAAATATTCAAATTATGAGAGCGTTCGTAAAACTACGCGAATTGATTGCTTCAAACATTGGACTAGCGAAAAGACTAGATGAACTCGAAAAACGTAGGGGCGCGGTTCTCGCGCCCGACGATAGAAATTCCGGGGGACACCCTTTGGCTTTTTGGGCCGATTGTAGGGGCGAATGATTATTCGCCCCTACAACGTTTCGGTGACAACCTATTGAGGGCCTGTCCCCTTCCTGCATTTCCCAAAAAAACCTAATCGTGAACCTAATCGTGAACCTAATCGTGAAGTTAAAATTAAGCTAATTCGTAGCTAATATCTCTTCCTTTACCGGTCTTTTTTATCACTCTTAGTTTCATTAATTTTTCAAGCTCATCCAGTGCTCCTCTATTGGATAAGCCGAACATCTCTCTGACTTTTCGGTTAGTAACCGCTCCACCCTCAATGATATGCTCAACTATCTTCATCTGTCTTTCAGTGAGTTGTACTTGGCCTCTTTCTTTGAGTACTTTTACGTCCTTACTTAAGCCAATAACCCTCTGTTTGACCGCTTTAATGCTGACTGTAACCCCTTCTGTGAAATACTCTAGCCATTTGGTTAAATCTTGGGTATTTTTATCGACAGCATTTAAAGCCGCGTAGTAACTTGGCCGGTCATTATCATAGTAATCATCTAAAGCAAAGAATCTCTTTAGGTCAAATCCTCTGTTGTAAAGAACCAGAGTTGCCATAACTCTTGCGGCCCGGCCATTACCATCAACGAAAGGATGAATTCTGACGATTTCATAGTGGGTTATCCCTGCCTGGATAACCGGATCAAGACTATTAGTATCTTCCGAATTAAACCATTGGAGAAATTCATCAGTAAGTTTTGGTACTTGTTTTTCCGAGGGAGGCATAAAAACCACTTCGCCGGTAATCCTGTTGCCGACGTATACTCCTATTTCTCTATAAGCCCCTTCATATTTTGGAGCATCAAGAGTCTTTTTAGTTACGATTTTATGTATTCTTAGGAAATCTTTTCCGGTTAGAGGAATATTTTCAGCAAAAGTAGGTATTTTTTCAAGCGCTTCGAGGTAATTTAATACTTCTTGTTTATCCTTCCGGCCAACCATTACTTCTCGGCCGGCTGCTAAGTCACTTACTTGCTCTAGCGAAAGGGGATTGCCTTCGATTGCCGTTGAGGAATGGGCACTTCTTAAAAGCGCATCCCGCCTTAAAGAGACCTCCCATTTAGGAATTAAAGGGGCGTTGAGTATTATAGTTCTTGCTTCAGCTATCCGGGTTAAATTATTTACTATATTATCCGTATAATTATACCTGGGCTTAAACACTTATTAACTCTCCTTAATATCCTTAGCATACTATTTTAAAGGTAAGATACCCAACACTTTGATAAAAATCGAACGTATGTTTGGTTGTCAATAACGAGACTTTATTTGTAGAGTCTTCGATGATTTTTGTTTCTTTGGAGAGCTTTTGGTACGTTACACTACGGTGCAAATTTGTAGTGTAGCGGATGGCTAGGGTAGTCTCGATCCTAAGGTGAGGGGATTTCTCCAATCAGTCTTTGTGGGCGGCAAGGTGAGCGTGGCAATCTCTGAAAATGTAAACGACCAATTAAATGTAGGGGCACGGCATGCCGTGCCCAATAAAATGCGTAGGGGCGGACCTGTGTGTCCGCCCAAATATATAATAATCGAAAAAATGTAGGGGCGCGGTTCTCGCGCCCTAAAAATGTGTAGGGGCGGGTTTTAAACCCGCCCGCAAATCAATAAAGGGCAAATTCGATATTTCCTGGGGACAGATATCCTCTCTTTTTGCAGTTTAGCGCATATATTGTTGGTACCTGGTACCGTGCCACATTTAAAATAATCTTTGGGTAGGTTGGATATTAATGTGCTCCTCAATCTTTTTTACTAGTTCGTGGGCCTGGGCGATGCTTTCGCTAACCTCGCTTGCTGAGGCCAGAAAACTAGCCTCGTATTGCAACGGATGTCTTTTACGTCGCATTCTCTTAAATCTGCCAACCAAATCGGAGTATTTATCCCCGAGCACCCTCTCGACACACTCGGTTATGGTCACGTGAGTATACTTTTGAGTGGGCCGATAGCCGTAATATCTAATTAAAGCATTACCGGCATGTATTAAAGCGTCATAAGCTGCTTTATAAGCAACAAGATTATATTTAGGAAAGTTATACTTGGCGGCTTCTATTTCATTTTCGGCAAAGTCTATGTATTCAGCCAATTTATCTTTGCCGGTTGTTTCTTTTTTGAGTTGCCCCTGCTTTAATAAATCGTCAAAGTTCAAAGTTTTCCTTTGATAATAATTTTAGGCCTTTTTAGGATTTTAATAATAAATGAATCTTTCGTTCTATTTTCGTCGAATTCTTTTTTGGAATAAAGTGTGTAATTAATTTCTCTGCTTATTGCTTTCTCCAAGGCATCGATTTTGGCCATCAACTTGTTCTCGTCAGGAGCGCCAACAATAATGAGATCGACATCGCTAGTTGCCGTCTCTGCTTTTTGAGCGTAAGAGCCGTAAATAAAAGCGACGTCAATTCCGGCGGTTTCGCTTAATATCCTACCTAAACCACCCTTAACCCCTACTGTTTTAAAGATTATTGATTTAGTTTCTTCGTACAACGGATATTTTTTGTTAAGAGAAAAATACTTTTGATTTCCTCTTTTTTCAGAAAGAAAAACGCCCTCTTTTACTAGCCGGTTCAGCGCCTTAGAAAGGTTGCCGGCATCCGTCTCTAAAATACTCGCTATTTCTCGCAGGTAAAGTCTTGAATCAGGATTAGTGTAAAAATAGGTGAGTAGCTTCGTATTTAATGTTGGCTTTAATTTCACGCGTCCCAAATTTATTATTGTCATTATTTACAACAATTGTAGTATTTATTTACAATTAAGTAAAGACATTCATTATTGATCTTTGTCTGGGGATTCTCGCGGGAAATTTACACTACTTGATATCTTCGTAGTGTAACGGATGGCGAGGGTCAGCAAGGTGCACGGCAATCTCTGAAAATGTAATCGACCAATTAAATGTAGGGGCACGGCACGCCGTGCCCTATAAAATGCGTAGGGGCGGACCTGTGTGTCCGCCCAAATAAATAATTGAAAAAATGTAGGGGCGGGTTTTAAACCCGCCCGCCGATGAGAAAATTAATCAATAAAGGGCAAATTCGTTATTTCCTAGGGACACCCTTTGGCCATTTAGGCTGGTTAACAATAGTGGCTCGAGGGCCTGTCCCCTCCCCCTCCCTAGAAAAACCAGCACCGGTAATAAACACCTCGTCTTTAGGTTAGATTTCATGAATCATTTAATTTTATTTCTTTTATTTTTTTAGACATTTCCTTAACTAATCCGTCTACGAAGTCGATAAATCTTTGATCATGTTGGCTCACTGATAGGTTATCAAACCTCTTAAGCGTTTTTGATAACCTAAATACATAGCCTACGAAGTCAGATAATTGTAATAATTCCGAAAGCTCAGACTTCCCGGAAAAGCCATGGTCTATTATTCTGCATTTTTGATTCTTCTTGCTTTTATTAATCGCATTTCTCTGCGCTAAGATAAACTCGTTAATTGCTTTTTCAAATTCGTCTTTTTCATCAAAAACAACCATTAATTGTTTATTTGTATTCCCTCCATGTTTGCCAACAAATTTACATGATGCATCAAGAAGTCCTCCAAGGGTCTTAAGGTAATCGGTTTTTAAAAACTTAGATTCCTTATAAACAAACCAACCCTTTGCTAAACGATAGTTTTTAGCGATAAGTTTAGAGAGATCCTCACAAATGTTTCTTCTCTGGTCGTCAGTGAACTTATTTTTCCATTTACCGGAACCTGAGAATATTTGAAATCCATGAATTTCCCAATCTTCCGGGATGTCATATTTTTTTCTTAAATCCCAAAATTCTTGAATGAGATTTGTCGCATATCGAGGAGTTATTAAAATTCCTGAAAGACCAAAAACATCAACTGCGAAAATATCTTTTCTATCAGTATTAGAATTTTCAGATTCGTCTAAATAAAGTAAATACATAGTTTCCCTTTTATGTGGATTCTTCGATGATTTTTGTCTCTTCGGGGGTTAGGTCATAGAGCTTGTAGACCATTTTGTCGATTTGGCGTTCGTATTCTTTAACCTTGTCTTGTTTTTCGATATTTTCTGGATAATCTTCTAATTTAGTAATTGCTAAAATCTTATCAATAATAAGAACAATACTTTTTTTATTACCATCATCTATTTTGGGTACTGGTAAATTATTTATCATTTCCTTAGTAAAAGTTGTGCCTTGATTGTAGCTTGAAGCAGGGTACCTTTCTTTTATGTAAAAAAGCGGAAGCTTGCTGTTTATCACAGCTAGCAAAAATTTTAAATTATTTGTATCGCTATCTGTAATTATTAAAGTAGTCTTTCCCGGAACAATAAAACCTTTATCATCCAAACAACCATCCAGCAAATTTAATCCCTTAATAATGATTTTTGGCAGTATTGATTTATTTCCGTATGAATTATTGAATGCTTTTAAGAATTCCTTTTTGTCTACAACCGGGGAAAGATATTTATTTTTTAAATAGGTCATTTCTCGCTGACCCCATTTTGATTGATATTTTCCGATAGTGCCTGTATTTATTATTTTTAGATACCTTTCTGAATCAAAATGATTTTCCTTTAAGTCCAAAACAAAAGAATCTATTTTATAAGCATCCGATGTTGAACAAGCATTTTCACATTTACCAAAATCTGACAATTTACATTTTGATTTGCTGATTTTAGTCAATAAATCAAGATTTTTGGAAAAAAGATGATCAAGAGCAAATGGTGATGATAGAAAGTTTTTGTTAACCTGCCTTATTGGAACAACTTTTCGTTCAACAAAATCTTCAATTTGTAGCCGTTCATGTCTGCGCTTTGCAAATAACGAAATAATTGAATCAACCTTTGCGGTTTCAAACACCTTTCTTCCAGCTCTTAAAATGGTAAAAATGTTATCGATAGTTCCTTTCCTGAGTTCGTCTCCAAACGGCTTTGATATCCATTTATCCGGAGTAATAAAGGCAAGAGTTCCATTTTGGTTTAATTCATTAAACCCCAATTCAAAAAACGCTATGTATATATCCCAATTACCCCTTGTCCAGTTAAATGATTTTTGGATAATTTCTCGAATATTTTCATAATTCTTAACCATACTCTCGGAGTCAATATATGGCGGATTGGCTATAACAACATCAAACCCTTGCTTGTCCTCAAAAACATCAACAAATTCCAGTTTCCAGATAAAAAACGGCTTTTCTTTTTTGGGATTATGCAGGTCGTTTAAAACTTTCTCAATATTAGCTTCGGCAAGAAATTTATCGCTCCATTTAGATAAGTATTTTTCACGGCTTTTTTTGTTAAGTAAATTAGCTTTTTCTTCTTCGACTTTTCTTTGATTAGCCAAATCCTCTCTTCGTTTTTCCAAAGCCGAACGGACAAGCCAATCTTTAACGCTGTTTATTTCCTTTCGCTCGGCTTGTTTTTTGTTATCATCATGAATGTCGAAATATTTTTTAACCCTTTTTCTTAGGTTCGCAATCTTTTCTTCTTTTTCGGTGTCAAAATTAAATTGACCAGCGCTTTCTTCCCCGTTGTAAAATTTAACTCCCTCAAACTCTTCCAACAACGAGTTTCCGCACATTAAGCGATAATCCAAGTTAGGCAATGGCTCAATGTCTTCTAGCTCGTAATCAACTATTAAGGATAGCCAAAGGCGCAATTTTGCGATTTCAATAGCGCCCGGGTCAATATCTACGCCATAGATACAATTTTGGATTGTTTCTTTTTTAAGTTCGTACTCTGTTTTTTGCTGTATGAGTTCGCGGTCTGGTGTTGTCTGAAGATACAACCGCAAATTTACAATCATATTTAGCATGCCGACTAAAAATGCTCCCGAACCGCAAGCCGGATCGCAAACTTTAATATTCTTTAACAAATCGTCCATTTCTTTCCATTGCCCGGGAGCAAAACTTTCAAATCCTTGTTTTGAAAAATTTTCGACGGACTCTGAATAAAAAATATAATCTCTTATGTTTTCTTGAGTGATGTTCGAATGATTTGAAACTAGATAATTTATCAATGATTCTTGACACATGTAATAGACGATTTCCCGAGGGAGTGTAATAAGTTCCTTTACCTTTACGCAAGTTTTCTTTAAGCAGGTTTTCAAAAACCTTTCCAAGCATTTCCGGATCAACGGCAATTTCTTTGTCGTCGGGGCTTTCTTCTTCGACCATGAAGTTGTATCTGTCAAAAACTTCAAAAATATCTTTAAAGATTTGATTATCAAGAATAATGTTTGTTTCTTCCCAGTTGTATTCAGCCTCGAAAAGTCCGCCGTTTAGAAAAGGAATACGGCAATTAAAATCTTTTGAGAAGCTGGGGTCGGTTGTATCCCGACGGGGATTGTTTAGGGCGTTATAAAATAACTTTTCCAGATAATCATTAAAGAAATTCTTATTTTTGCTTACAGCGTCCTTGAAGAGATTACTAATAAAGTTTTTATCGCCCTCATCCCATTTGCCACCTGCCGGAACTCCCAGCCACCCTTTCTTCTGCACAAAATAAAGGAATACGATTTGACCAAGCAGTTTTTTAGCAAAATTTTCCGTATCTATATCGTTTTTACTCGCCTCATTAAGAAAGGTATGATTTTGTGATAGCTCGCCGAGCAGATTATCAAAAAGCTTTCGATATGATAAATAAAATTCTTTGGTTACTTTTTCAACTGAGAAGGCGTCTTTTATTTTCCCTATAGAAGAGAAACTGCCATCGCCGATTCTTTGCAAAAAAGTTTTGTTGGTAAATTCCTTACTGACAAAGTAAGTAAACCTCTTAAAATTGCTAAAAGAGCGTTTTGTGCCTACAGCTTCCCCGTACACAAGACTAAAACGAAAGTTGCCTTCATTATCAGAATAAATAAAGATACCGGCATCAAAATTACCAGAATCTTTTAAAATCCTTTTCGCCTTGTCATATTGCGCTTTTTTGCCTGACCTTTGAGTAAGGTTTGCCATGGACATAGCATTTACAACTACAAGATTTTGCATTTGGGCAAAATTGATAGCCCCTAGTTGTTGAAAAGAATTAAATTTTTCATCATTGTAAGAGGACAGCTTCTCGTCTGTTTGAGCGAAGTCGGTACTCTTGGCACGAAAAAACCGAACTAAGTTTTCGGGACTAATATCTCCTATTACTTTTTCTAGTAGTTGCCTGCTCATGAAGTTCTATTTTCTATGGCTATTATTACTTCGCTTGAGATTTCTCCAAGCTTTTCTTTAATCTTTTCAAGATAATTCTCGCCAAGTTTTTTCATTATATGGCTAAGCTCTTCCTTGGTTTCTTTCAAATCCTTCCCAGACGCCGTTTTTAAGTTGGCTATGCGCCGTAAGGTATAATCGGCAAGTGTCTTATACTCAAGCGCGTCTTCTAGAAGTATGCGAATAAACGGGTTGTAATGGGCAAGCTCCGGAACTTTGGTAAGCATATATTTCAAGTTGTTAATAGCTTTCTTTTCAACACTTTGTTCGCTTTTTGGAATGCCCGGAACTTCCTTAAAGTCCTTTGCTTCTGTGTAGTTGTCCCAAAATCTATCGCTTAACTCAAGGCGTTTTTCATCAGGCTTGCATTCAATAAGTTCAAATACCTCCTCGAAATCCGGCTCATCAATTTTGGGATCATCGAGGTTGCTGATAGATCTTACAAAAAAACCAAGAGCTTTTTTGATAAATACTAAAAGATTATCTTCCTTATATTTCTTAGTAACCTTTATTCTAGAAGGCAGGTTATTTACCTTTTCGACAATATCAGGGTAGCTATCGGCTATTTCATGGTATCTTCGGCGAATTTTAGTTTGAAAACTTTCAGTTTCATACTCTTCAGGATTTGTATTAACTTTCGTAAATAATTTGGCCGCTGATGGTTCTTCGTCAGCGTCAAATATCTTTGCATCTTCGCCAAGCGTATTATGGATAACAAACATTTTATCGCTGGCTATTTGACGGCTTCTAATAATATCTGCGCCTTTTTGCGTCGGGAAAAAGTTATAAATATAGAGCTCTTCGAAAACTTTTTTACTAATGCGGTTGATTCTTCCTACACGCTGAATTACTCGGGTTGGATTCCAAGGTATATCGTAATTAACGATAGCGCCGGCACGATTAAGGTTAAACCCTTCCGAAATTTTATCAGTGGCTAGCAAGGCTGAAACATCGTTAATTTGAGTTTTGTAAATAGCGTCAAAATTTTCATTAATCTTCTCAATTTTTGCACTGCTTAAGTCGTCTTTAATAGTAAGCAATTTATCGCCGAAGTACTCATGAAGCTTTGGCTCAAGATATTTAACGGTGTCCAGATATTCAGAAAAGATAATAATCTTTCTCTCGGGTTCTTTTTTCCCGGAAGGGCTTGAAAGTGTTTTGTTTATCTCGGATATTAAACATTTGAGCTTAGGGTCTTCTTCAATTAATTTCAAAGATTGCAACTGAGTAAGTATATAATCAAATAGCTTTATGTCAGATTTAATATCTCTAAAGAACTCTTCTTTATGTTTGAACTTACTCGTTTCATAAATTTTATCGGTTCGAGGATTTGGTTTTTTATTCTCATCCATTCGTTTAGAAAAATCTTCCAATGCTTTGGCAATAGCTTCTTCGTCATCCTCGAAAACCTTCTCGATAAGCTTGCGGTCAAGAATATATTTACCTCCGGATTTTTCTATAAATTTTAAAACAATCTCATTTATATTTTTGAAATTTCTTACGCTGGCTTTAAATGCTCCAAAAGAACTTTCAAAGCGCTTAACTAAAAGCCTTCGCATAAAGTCGTACAAGTTTTTCTGAGTCAGTCGTTCCCGATTTTTTTCCTGCCCCTCGTCGTCAATTTCAGTATCTTTTGCGCCAATCTCATAATTAAACGGCTGATATATTGCGCCTGAAAACTGGCCGTTATCACTAAAAAAGCTATTTATCACTTGATCGTAGAATTTATTTTGCTCAGAAGTTAGCTCAAAAAAAAGTTCTTGAGGATCCTTTATTTCCGAAAGCTCGTACATTTCTTTTGAATATTCCGGATCAGTTTTTAAATCTATGCGGTTTCTTCTAATAAGCACCGGCTCGATAATAGAACGGATTCTAATTGAAAGTTGCCTTGCTCTTTCAATTAAAAGCTTCTGCTCGAATTTTTCTTCATCGAATAGTTTTTTGTAAAAATCTCTGGCTTTTTTTCTTTTCTTTTCATCTGGCGAATTAATATGCTTTTTAATAAACGAAAGCTTTTTAAAAGCGGAATTATAACCAGCAAACCGCTGGTCAAGTTTGTTATCCAAAGTTATCTTTGATTTTCCGGGAACAATGAATAGCTTTAGTAAAGAAAAAATATCGCCCGGGGAATTATTAAAAGGCGTTGCTGTTAGCAAAATTACAATTTTATTTCGGCAAATATCGCTTAGAAGCTCATAGTCTTCAGTATCTTGGTTTCTAAAGTTATGGGCCTCGTCAATAATTACAATTTCAAATTCTTCATTATTGCGGACGAGCTCAAGTGCTTTATCTAGTTTGCCCCATGACCTAATTTCCCAATCATATAGCTTAAAGTCCTCTTTGTATTTTTGCCAGCCTGACTGCTTATTCTCATCACCTATAAGGTTGGGCCTGCAAATAATAAGGCCTCGTTTGCCGATACTTTTTGCCACCATGCTAGCGATTATGCTTTTCCCAAGACCGACAACATCCGAAATAACCACACCGCCGTAATGTTCAATAATAGCTAAGGCTTGTCTTACCGCATCTTGCTGGTATTTATAAGGCTTATAATCGTTTTTCAGTAATAGTTGGATTAAGCTTGGCTGTAATTCTTTTTGATTTTGTGATTCAAGGTAATTTTTTAGTACCAAAACAAAAGCTTCAAATGGCGCTACTTCTGCAATAAGGGTTTTATTTTCAATTAGGTCAATGAGTGTTTTTTTGAATTGTTCATGTTCGGTAATTTGCACGGCCTCTTCCCAGAGTTCGTCAAAAAATATTTCAGCTTCGCTTGTGCCGTAGTCGCTGATTTCAACATTAAATTCTTCTTGTGTTAGAAGTCCGGCTTTAGTCAAATTACTGCTTCCTGTAACAAAAACGGATTCCTTTATTTGCCCCTCTTTTAGCTTGAAAAGATAAAGTTTTGCGTGATTAGGCTTATATGTTTTACGAATTATTAGCTTATCTTTTTTTATAAGATCAATGAAAAAATTGACTTGCTCGTAGAATCTTTGGTTGTCGAAATCATTTGAGTTGATTGACCTTTCAACCGAATCAAAAAAACGCTGGACACGCTCGCCGTCTGAAAGATGTTTGGTGTTGTCACCATATTCGGTAAGACCGTGGATAGTTTGATCGACATTGAGCCCAACAAGTACTTTGATCTTAATTTCTTCTCTGCTTTTTAGGCCCTCGTAAAGTTCGCTAATACCGGAAAAATAGAAAAAGCCGATTAAGAATTTTAATTCCTCACTGGCTTCTATTAATTCTAGTAAGCGATTTTTTAATTTCTTCGTTTTGCTGTTTGTTATAAAAGTCTGTTTAGCGCTCATAATTTTATAAATCAGACAACCTTTCCATTATAATCTAAGAGCTAGCTGTTATTAAATGATTAAGACAGATGTTGTTGACTATTTTTAATGTCTAATGTCGATGTGCCCAGAGATCCTCACGTCAGGCCAATAAGTTGGCCTTCCTCAGGATGACAGAGTGCCGGAGGTTGCCACGGCCTTGTTGGGCGGGCCCCTGTGCCCGCCCCTACCCGAAACCGATTGGATTTTCAACAGGACTGCTAATTGCTGACTAATATTATGAGGCTTCTTTCTTCAAGCGCTCTTGTATCCACATTCTTGCAAGTGTTTGATAGCCAATCCCTTTTGATTTGGCCACTTTTTTGAGCTCATCGAGCGTATCTTCATCAATACGCATTGAAATTGCTTTTTTAGGTCGCTTATCAATAAACTGTTCTTTAGCTGGTCTTAACTGATCCCAGTAGTCGGTAACATTATGTTTGTCCCAAAAATCTGCAATCTCCTCATCGCTCATTTTGGAAAAATCAGGTAATTTCTTTTTCATTGGTTTCCTCTAAATCTCTGTTTTTCGGTTTTTTTATCTGCAAATTCTCCTCCAATAGTATATCTTTTGTATATACGTGTCAATCGTGCGCCTACCCGAATCCGATTGGATTTTTAAGGTCACAATTTGTGACCTTAAATTGGGGGCATATTGCAATACGCCCCTACGTTATTTTTGTTTTTCAAATGGGCGGACACATAGGTCCGCCCCTACGTAATTTTCTTTTTCTCATTAACACGGGCGCGGCACGCCGTGCCCCTACATTATTTTTATTCGCATTATTAAATTCGGGCGGGCACAGGGACCCGCCCCTACCCAAAACCGATTGGATTTTTGAGGTCGCAATTTGCGACCACCTCGCCTATTTGCCCAGAGAGACGTGGCATGTTCTAAAATTCAACGGGTTGTTTCGGTCGGTTGCCCAATTTATCGGATTGTTAATAATATATTGCCTTATTTGTTGTAAATCGGCCTCATTGCGTATTACGTGCTCATAATAATTGCGCTGCCACAATTTCTTGGGCGGACACATAGGTCCGCCCCTACATTGTTTCTTTTTTTTATATTTAAAATAATCGTTTGTCGTCATTGTTTTAAACCATTGAATTACCCGATGTAGGGGCACACCTGCGTGTGTGCCCATGTCCGGTTCCGTGATATTAATGACCGCATGGAAATGATTTGGCATAATTATTGATTCGTCAATTTGAATTGATAAAAATTTATGTGTTAATTCCTTTAACCATTTATCGATTATTTTTCCTATTTCATTTAAACGCATTTCGGGGCAGGTAAAGGGATTTGGACGAACACACAAGTCTGTCCCCACATCTGTAATTTGCCCGAATATACATTCCCGGTTTTTCGTGCAAATGGTCACAAAATAGGCACCTGGTTCCGAATAATTGTATTCTTTCAACCTGGCCGATTGGCGATTGTTTAACATTACAAATAAAAACCCCTCTATTTCTTATATTCTCCATGGAGGGGCAAAGTCCTTTTTATTTGTTGGGAAAATTTGGAATGGCGATGTGACCGGGGAGTCGAATCAGACTTGTTCGAGCCAGTCTTTGTATTTAGCTTCCTGGCCTTTGATGGCCTTGAAGAACGTATTTTGAAGGTCTTTGGTGATTTCGCCCGGAGGGCCTATCGGCCTCTCGTCAACTTCTTTTATAGGAACGATCTCAGCAGCCGTTCCCGTGAAGAAAACTTCTTCGGCCAGATATAGGTCCGAGCGGACCAAATCTCTTTCTATAACCTTATAGCCTTTATCTCTGGCTATCGTAATTATGGCGTCCCTGGTTATGCCGTCTAGCGCTCCGGCACACGTCGGAGGCGTATGAATTACGCCGTTTCTTACGATAAAAATGTTTTCGCCGCTGCCGTCGGCAATATTACCGTGGCTGTTCAACAAAACGGCTTCATCGTAACCGGCACTTACAACTTCTATTTTGGCGAGAATCGAGTTCAGATACTGGCCGCAAGCCTTAGCGGCCGGTGGAATGCTATTAGGATCGTTGCGCCGAAAAGAGCTTATTTTAACGCGAACGCCGTTTTTGATGCCATCTTCGCCAAGGTAGGCGCCCCAAGGCCAGGCGGCAATCGAAACCTGAACGGGAATGCCCTCCGGATATAAACCCATGCCTCCGTAGCCCCTGAAGGCTATGGGCCTTATATAGCAGCTGTTGAGCTTGTTAGCCCGGACAACGTCCTTAGTACCCTCAACC
>Ga0214473_10000355_pt1 | contig 63985 bp, 52 predicted proteins | sample RVTome_7_FD_203509 | JGI IMG/M metagenome (GOLD analysis project Ga0214473, IMG submission 203509) | Soil microbial communities from uranium-contaminated site in the Upper Colorado River Basin, Wyoming, United States - RVT98D197 | ecosystem: Environmental > Terrestrial > Soil > Contaminated >...
TAACTCATACTCTGGCTTATCTCCACAGCCTGACGCCCCGAGAGACACTCCGCAAAGCGGGGCTATTGTCTCCTGACTTCTGGCTCAGGGACATACTGTAAAAATACTTATGGCTACCTACTTATGAGCACAAGGAAGTTGAAAGCGTTCAAGAATGCGGCCAGAAGCCAGGCGTCGCCGGGTCCGCCGCGATGCGGTCTGTGCGGGAAGACAGGCAACCTGACCAGGACGGAATGTTGCGATCAGTGGATCTGCGACGATGAGGAGAACTACGTTCTGTTCTCGTACGCCCGCAATAGCTGTTACAGGAACCACGACCGATACACCCTGTGCGGCTTCCATTACAACGAGGGTCATTCGGGGGATTGGAAGACCTGCGAGAAGTGCCGCAAGAGCTTCGAGCATGAGCTCGAGATGTACGTCTATTATGGAACCAACGAGTACAACTTCGAGAAGCTCAGGAACCCGCCGAAGTACAAGCCCACGCGGTGTTCTCGTTGCGGCGTGGTGATCGTCCTCAGCGAAGGCGGATACTCAACCAGAGGGGGCAAACACTTCTGCGGGGCCTGTATGCACATCGACTTTCCAGACTTGACCGGGCTGCGGGACTCCGGCGAATGCCTCTAACAAGTCATTCCCGCGAAGGCGGGAATCCAGCCATGTGTCGAACGATCCTGGACCCCCGCCTGCGCGGGGGTGACATGGTGACGCTCATCCTGTTGGCGGCTCTCAGGGGGCGAACACGCCGGATAGATCGGGGATGAAGATGAAGTCGGAGCTGGACAGGGACTGGTTGTGGACCTGCACGGCCAGCACGTTCTCCCCGGGGACCAGGGGCGAAAGATCTTTCGCCCCTACGCTCAGGTCGATCTGCGCGGGCGGGCAGGGGCCCGTCGGCGTACCGGTGCCGCAGCATGCCTCCCGAGTGGCCGTGGCGGGCTGATCGTATTTGGCGGAAGTCGGAGCGGCCAGAGCGCTGACCCGCACGCCGTTGATGTACGCGATATAGCCATCATCCACGTCCACCGCGAGAAGCAGGCCGGTTAGTTGAGACGGGTCGTCCACGAAGAAGCGACGGCGGGCGTACACGCTGATGTACTTGTTCCGCATGTCGTTCAGGTTTGTGGCGATCCGTTTTTCATAGCCGCTGCTCGTTTCATATCCGATGGGGGTGGCTCCGGCCAGCCACGTACTGTCATCGAACGCAAGCGTATTCCAGTTCGCTGGAGGTTCCTGCGTGCCCTTGAAATACCGCCATGAGTCGCCTTCACGGACCAATGGCAGGACCGTCCCGCACATCCCATTGTGGCTCAGCCGTTGAAATCCCGTCAACTCGCAATGGACCGGGTCGCTCAGCGTCACGTGGACCTGGCAGAGGTCCTGGCCGGGCGGGAGGTCGAAATGAATCTGCTGCACAGTCTCGCCGGGAATGAAATAGAGGGTGCCGCCGGCAAGCTGGTTATCTGCTGCGTCGATGGAATAGTCCACCGAGACCATTTTTGTCGTGAAGCTGCTCAGCCGAACGGGAATCCCCTTGGAGAGGGAGGAAAGGTCGATGGTTTTATCGAACGTGGCAAAGCCGATCCCCACCGTGTCCGCCGGGCAGGGCAGGAATGGCGCAAGCTCGGCGAGCTGATTCGGATCGGCCTGCGGGTCCCAGAGATGATTGTTGGGAAGATCCGCGTCGAGGGCGGTGAGGTAGTTGTTCTGAATATCCATCTGGGAGAGATGAACATTCCAGTTGTCCCACGCCCGGCCCCAGATGTCGCGTTGGTTGAACAGCAAGAGCGAATCGCGGACTTTCAAGAAGCCATTATAGGTCCAGTCATAGTTGTCGCCGAAGCGGGCGCCGACGAGATTGGCCGTGCTGAGGCAGTGCACCGTGTTCACGTCCGGCGAGCCGAACCCGCACTCGATTCCCTGTCCGCAGTTCAGGGTGACGGTGTCGGTGGCCTTGCGAGGCCCCTGCTCCGAGAAGGCCAGCGCATCATGATAGATCGACTCAAACCAGCAGCCACTGACCACCACTGAGCCATTTGACCCGGAGCCGGCATCGATCCCGTCATCCAGGGCCCAGCCAATGAGGCAGTCCGTGACTGAGTGTGCCCCACCTGTCAAGTAGAGGCCGTCGTTATCGTTGTCCTCGAATGGGGCGGTGGCCGAGGGGAACTCGACCAGCGCGCAATCCTCCAGGGTCACGGCCCCGCCATTGTACTGGCCGGCGGTGATGCATTTCTGGATGAGACAGCGCGTCATGGTCAGATAGCCCTTCTCCCCGTGCCCTCCCTGGCCGCGGTTCTCCACGAGATAGCAGTCGGTCAACGTTACGCGGGCCTCGTTGGACACATACAGGAGAGATTGCTCGTCGCGATGGCTGTGGCCGTGCCCGGGGTTGTTGCCGAGCCAGTCCGGATCTGCGCCGCTGCCGGTCAGGATCGTGCCGGCGAATTCGCCTCGCGATGTGCTCTTCTCGAAGATGAATCCACCCCAAGGCTTTGTTCGATCCCGGCTGGTGAAGACGACAGGCTGCTGCGTGGTCCCATTGACGATAATGTGACCCTCCACGGCGATCTCCACATCGGGATCGACTACGATCGCGCTCCCGCTGCCGATGGTCAACGTGGCGCCCGGCGTGATCCTCAGTGCGCCATCGGCATCGCCCGTGACGCGAATGCGGGCGTTCTTGCCCCAGTCGGTCGAAGTGGTGATGTCCGTCGAGACTGTCTGCCAGTTCGTGACGCTCTCAACGACAATGTCCTTTGGCGTCTGCAGCGAATGAACCTTGGCGACATAGGAAATGGCGCCCGGTTCCGCCACTGCGGGCAGAAAGACCGACCCAACCCCGCGCAGCAACTGCAGCGGGTATCTCTCAAAGCCTTCGGCCGTGACGACGCCGTTGACACCGACCCGCTTGCCGGACTCGTCCTCCACACGGGCGATGACGGGAATCTCGAGGCCTGTCGGGTATTCGGCTGGCGTGACAACGACAAGCCGGGCCCCCGTATATTCCGCCGCCGCGGAGTCTATCGTCGGATAAGGAACCCAGCGAGGAAGTCCCCACTCCGAGTTGCCCCGGTCCGTGGCCCGGACGATGAATTGGAGCAGTTGGCTCTCCTGTGCCCCCGACGAGCGTTGCCGCCTTTGCACATTCAATTCATAGTACTCCGGCTCGCTGACCTCCACGGGGACGCCCACGGCCACCGGCTCCCCGTTCAGTTCCGCCGTATAGTCGAAACCCGCCTCCGAGCGAACCGTAAACGAGACACGATCCGCGTACACCTTCTTGTCCACGACGCCGTCAATAGTAATCGCCGCCGGTGCGGAAGCAGACGATATGCACAGGCACACAAGTGCCGGCAGGAACAGCATGGCCATCGAGAAGAAGCAATTGGATCGCTTTTCAAAGAAAACAACGGGCTCTCGTGAATACCTCATGAATTACCCTCACACCATAGCCGAAGGAATCACATTCCGGGTGAGCGCAAGATCCATCCTGATCTCCTCATTTTATTCTATCATGTCAGGGCGCGAAAGCCAAACAAAAGAGAGCGGACCCCAAAACGGGCCCGTGTGCGACTACATTTCGTGGCACGGGTCTGGTTTTGCCCAAAGGGTCGTGCGGGGACGCACAATCTACGAAACGCTCATGGCCTGGCCTAACACCGTCTCGGGCCCCACGAGATACAGTCACACACAAGCGGGCCCGGCCGCTTGTCGAACACGGCGTAACCCTCGGGAGTGGCGATCTCGAAGGTCCCCTCCGGAGGCTCCTCGTAGCTCAGATCGGTATTTCCGAAGGCGATAGGCAATTTCGTCTCAGGGTCAATGTAACATTCCGCACTCAGGAACGGCCACCACACTTTGTGAGCCCGCCACCTTTTGTAGCTGGCGTTCTCCTGAAGGATCGCGCCCGGGCGGCACGGTCGCAGTCTGGAGGGGGAAGCCAGGCTGATTCTCAGTCAGGCTGCGGGCATCACCTTCGACGACGCGCGAAAGCTCGCTCAGCAGTGGCATAAGAGGCTGGCCGGTCGAGAGTTGCCCGATAGCACCGACATGATCCGCGAGGACCGGCCGCGATGAAGACCCTCGTGGTGGACGCCAGTGTTGCGGCCAAGTGGTTCCTGCCGGAACCGGACGCGGCGGCGGCCTTGCGATTGCTGGATGGCCGTCGTCACCTGGCCGCTCCCGACCTGATCCTGTCGGAAATGGGCAATCTTGTCTGGAAGCTTCATGCCCGAGGCGTGCTCGACACGGATGAAGCCAGGGACATGGTCGAGCATTTCCTGTCCATGCCTTTGGAGATTCACGACAGCACGTACTTGCTTGGCCCCGCCCTGGAGATCGCTATCGCCACCAAGCGCACGGTGTACGATAGCCTGTATCTGGCTCTTGCCGTTGAGCTTGGCGGGACTGTCGTGACAGCCGATGAGCAGTGGGTCAACGCCCTGACGGGCAGTCCTTTCACACGCTTCATGCGGCCTCTGGGCAAACGTTGATCGTCGGCCGACGGGCTGGATACGTGCTCGGTCACTTCTCTGTTATTTCAAAGAGCGGAATTGTCTTGTGCACATGAAAATAGAAACCGGGCCTCAATGAGGCCCGGCATGGGTACATATTCACTTGGGGTGGGCTCAGTCGTCGACCTGCCACCAGCGGCCTTCGAAGTTGTGCCATTGGGGGCCCAGGACGACCGTGCGGTTGCCATTCTTACTGACGCACTTGGCGCTCGCGTGGTCGCCGGCCTTGTTCATCGTGATCGAGGTGATGTAGATCTCGCCGCCCTGGCTGTTGAGGCTCGACGCGACGATCTTGCCCAGTTCCTCGGGGCTGGCGACATTGCCGAGTCCCTTTTGGAAGTTCTGGGCGTCCTCGGCTGTCCCGCCGAAGAGGTTCGGATCGTATGCAACCTGGCCCTTGGCGAGCTTGTACAGGTAGGGCAGGTTGTAGTTGGCGACCCAGGCGGTCCCGTTCTTGGCCTTCAGGGCGTCGATCATCGACTGCATCCGGGCCCGCAACTCCTTCGGGAGCTTCTCATCCTTGTTGAAGTCGTACGGAGCGGCGTTGATCGCGACGATGATATCCTGGTTCGCGGTGAGCGTCGTTGTCCCCTTGGGGCTGCGGACTTCGACGGAGCCTTCCGTCACCTTCACGGCGAGCAGTTGCACTCGCTCCTTCGTGTTCGCGGCCACTTCATCCATCATGTTCATCGTGAACTGCGTGCCGAGGGCTTTGACCTGGCCGTAGGGGGACGTGACGATGAACTCGCCTTTGCCCTTGGCGACGGTGACATCGATCTCGCCGGAAAGGTGCTCGAAGCCTCTCTTGCCGGTATCGGCGAATCGGATGCTGGCACCTTGAGCGAGCTGGACGGCCGAGCCGTCGGCGAACGTATGCGTTGTCGGGCCCGTCACGGTTTCCTGGGCGACCGTGGGGGGCATCCCTTCGGGATTGTCTGAGGTCAGTTGTGTGATACCGACGATTGCTGCAATTGCGATCACGGCTGCCGCCGCGAGTTTTATCAGTGTAGCGTTCATGATCATTCTCCTTATCACAGGCGGCCGCTGCGATTGCGGCGTCCGCGAGGTGAGCATCTCCACGGCCTCGGGGTGATCCGCCTTCCATTTCTCGAAGTCGGGCTGCGTGTCGTCCGAGTGGATGGCCTTGTTCAGTGCCTCGTCCAGCCATTTGTCGTCATTTACGCGTCCCATGATTCACTCCCGAAACCATCACGTTTCAGTAACTGTGCAATTCTACGTTTTGCCCGTGTGAGCCGGCCGTTGACCGCCGCCGGGGTCATATCCAGCACCTGCGAGATCATGGCCTGCGAGAAACCGTTGAAGTATCTCATCACGACCAATTCCCTCTCGGCTTCCGGCAGCTTCCATACGGCCTTTCGCACGGCGTCCCATTGTTCTTCCTGCTCCTGCTGCGCGTCTTCGGAGACGCAAGATATTGCGTCTCTACCAGGCAGGGGGGCCGTTCGGGTCTTGACTCGAAGCATCTGCTTTGTCACGTTGCGGCAGATGCCGCCGAGCCAGGCCCCGAACTTGTCCCGGTCCCGCAGCGACCGCAGGTCCCGGCAGGCGATGGCGAAGACTTCCTGAGCCGCGTCTTCCGCCGAGTGCTTGTCGCCCAACTGGGCGTACGCCAGGGCCACAATGGGGTTGTGATACCGTTGGTAAAGAGCGCCGAAGCTGTCCAGCCGGCCTTGCTGGGCCGCCTCGGCCAAAACCGCGTCACTCTGTTCCACAGACTCGATTCTCATTTGTCAAACCTGCTGCTTCTCACCGGTGTGCTGATATCAGCGTCAGCTTTCGTATATATGTGTACCCCCGCGCCCCACATGAGCGCGAAAAATCAAAATCCTTCGCGCCGATTATACCCGCACAAACAAGCCGGCGCACAGCCGGTAGGGGCAGACCGCCGCGCCTGCCCTGGATCCGATATAGGGCGGGCCAAGCAATCCGCACCCTGGAAATTGGCTTTGTTTCGCGCTCCATCGTGTGCCGGAGCGGCCACGTAGGCGATGTCCGCTCTTTCCCAAATTCCCACCCCTCCGAAGTTTGGCTTTGTATCGCACAACAGGGTGTCCAGCGAATTGGCTTTGTTTGGCACGGCGGGCCCTCTACTCCCGGCTGGCAGACCCCCTCGGAATTGGCTTTGTTTTGCACGACAGGCCCTCCGGCGAATTGGCTTTGCTTCGCACGCTCCACCGTGTGGCAGAACCGCCCACACACTGCATTCATCCCTCCCAAATACCCTATCTCCCTCAAGTTTGGCTTTGTTTCGCATAGCGTACCGTAGCGAGGCCGTCTCGGCCTTCTTTTCCGGAGTAATTGGCTTTGTTTCGCATGACCAGATCCTCGGATCCTGGCTGGCCGACCGCGGGAATTGGCTCTGTTTGGCACGACCCTCGGTCGGGGAATTGGGTTTGTTTTGCATAGTTGGTCCGGCTCCCATCTGACGGGGCCCCATGGCCGGTTCCTCCCCCATGCCTGTCATTGCGAGGACTGCAGCGACGCGGCAATCTCGGCCCTGGAAATTGGCTTTGTTTTGCACGATTAGCTCATCCGCTCGCCGCGAGAGGGCGTCCGTGGGTTTCTCGGCCTTCCGCCATCCGGCAAGGAACTGTGCTCCACCAACCATGACCAGACCCTCCACATGAGTTACTCGCCACCAGCTATTCAGTTGGGTCAACATCATACAAATTCCATAATTCGCTGTCAAGAGAAATCCGGGCAGCGCAAGGATTTCTCCGGGCTTCTGACGGACACAGGTAACTGCTTGTGACACGGGCATTTACAACTGACAACCGGCCACTGGTTTTCAGATGCAGATGGCGGGCCCGCTTTTTCCCTATATCCGAACGCCGGCGGACGGCTACGATGCGCAACATGGAAGTGCGAAGGACCACATCCGTGTACGCCGACGCCCGGTGTTTGGCGATTGAAGCGGGCGAAAGGAGAGATCATCATGGCAAAGAGCAACGTGGATCGTGTACAAGTCGCGTGCCCATCGCGACCGCGTCAACGCCAGGGTGATGAAGGACCCGCGTCTGGCCGAGATGATGGACCCGAAGGCAATGCCTTTCGACGTCAAGCGCATGACCTACGGCGGCTTCAAAGTCATCATCGACGCCTGATCACCGAAGCCTGGCCGCACCACGCGCGCCCTCGTTGCTCATGTCGTCTGTAGGGTGGGTTCTCAACCCACGCGTGATTGTTCACGGGCATTCTCTTTGCCTTTCCAGGTCCTCCTTCGTATAATGCAGTCATGGATTGCGTTTCCAAAATAGACGGAGGCTGTAAACGCACAAGGAGAACCGTATGAGTTTCGACGAACTCGTGGCCGAGGTTAAGAAGCTGAGTCTGAAGGATCGTGCCGCGCTCGCAAAGTGGATCGTCGAGAGTCTCGATGAGTTGTCGGAAGCGGAGATCGAAGCCCTATGGGTCCAGGAGGCGGAGCGCCGTTTGGATGAACTGGAGCAGGGACTGGCGACCGAGACCTCAGCCGAAGAAGTGCTTCGCCGAGCCAGGGCCGCCATCTCGTGAAACCCTTTACGTTTCATCGTGACGCTGAAGCCGAGATCAATGAGGCGGCGCAGTACTACGAAGATCGCTCGGCGGGTCTCGGTTCGGAGTTACTCGGTGAGGTCGAACGAGCACTCAACCTGATTTCAAGGAACCCGGAGGCTTGCCAGAGAGTAGGGAAGCGAACGAGGCGGAGGTCCTTGTGGCGATTCCCATATAATCTGATCTACGCGGTGTACCCGGATCGAATTCGAATCCTGGCGTTCGCCCATCAGAAGCGACGTCCGTTCTATTGGCGAAAGCGGCAAAGCGACACGGCAGAACCGACAGGCCCAGCCACGCCATGAGCCGACGAGGAGGAGCGATGAACCTTCGCGAGTACATCTATCAGACCGGCGAGTGTCTTACGCATGATACAGATGTAGTAACTCTGAGGTCAGACATCTATGCGATTTCGTTGGACCTGATCCACAAAGGCTCCGGCCCTTTACCCGCAACGGAGGGCATCCATTACATTTTCAGTGACAGTAGCAATATGGCCAGTCTGTCGTTCGCGGGAGAGGGGGATGAGCTAATCTTGATGGCGGGGATTGTGCCCTATCAAGGGCCATACTGGCCAACGATGTCGAACCTTGAGTGGGCGGTCAAGAACTTTGATATAACTGCGGAGGAGATGCCACGGATGGGTTGGCCCATCGAAAACAGACTGCCAGACGGATTGGTGACGCCGTGCATCGTCACGCTGCTGATGCCAGGGATGATAAAGTTAGATGACGAGACGATCACTGTGTTGAGAGGCGTCCGGCGTGATCTTGCCTGTGTGTGGCTGGCGAGTAAGTTCGGAATGTAAATCGGAGCTGGTACAGACGGACTCATTTTCCGCGGATCATCCACCTCGCTTGAGCTGTTTGGCCATTCCCTCTTTGACTTTCTTGCGGGGGACCAGATCTTGGGCGTCCATCTGTTGCAGTCCTCGCTCGATTTCTGCCAAGAGCAGTAGACGCTCGATAGTATCATTGATGGAGAGTGCCCAACCGTTTGTAGTGTGCCTGCAAGGGCATGAAGAAAACACCTGACGGCGTCACTATGAACAGTGCAGCCTGCACCATCCCCGAGATGTCGATGAGGTACATTTGTCGGCCTTGGCCTTCGTGGGGGGGTCGATGATGACGCTGCGGCCGTCGGGACTGCTGCGCGGGTGGGTGTCGCAGCGTCATTCGCCGACCATCGCCAAGGCCTTCGGCCTGGACGCTGCCGCCCGTCCAGTGAGCGATGTTACCCCGTTTTGAACCAAGCCGCCGGACATGAATCTTGAGTGATTTTTCGCACTCGCGCGAACATGTCACGTAAAAAGAAGAGCAAAGCATATTGTATAGGTGGGAAATGCCCACAAAGGGAACTGTGTACAGGAAAGGATGGGGCATGAAGGCGTTACGAAATACACCGTGGGTACATGTTCTTGTGATTGCGTTGGTCTTGGGCGTGGTCGCGACGACCGGCGGCGTGAGGTCGGCCGGCACGGAGGCGCCGGCGGCGACCCTGGCGGCGGGGCCGGACGGAACTCCGGCGGTAGAGTCGTTCTTCGATATCTTTATAGAGATCGAAGGCGTGGAAGGCGAATCCACGGCTCCGGCCCATCGGGGCGAGATCGAAGTCCTCTCCTGGAGTTGGGGAGTCTCGCAGACGTCTGCCGGCGGTGGCGGTGGCCGGGTTGCGTTGACGGGCCACGTGACGCTGATCAAGCGGATCGACAAGGCCACACCCTTGCTGTTGAAGCGATGCGCCGACGGCACGCACATCCCTAGCGTCACGGTCCATCTGACGCGTGCGGACGGCCAGACCTACCTGAAGTACGAGTTGAAGAACGTGATGGTCAGTTCCATCGTACACGGCGGGGACGTGGATGGCGACGGATGCCCGGATGAGACGCTCGAGCTGACGCTGGATGGGACCAAGCTCACCTATACGCAGTTCGACGCCGCAGGCAAGCCGGTCGGCCAAACCACGGCGGAGTGGTGATAGCGGTTCGGCGAATCGTTCCTCACCGATGCTGTCCCGATCATGTCGGGACGGCACGCAGGACGTTGCGGTGAGCGCGCCCGCAACGTCCTTCTTCTCATAGAGTCCGGACGGTCGCGGCGGGCAAGACGCCGCCCGGGCGATTCTTCCCTCATTGTCCCGGGATCATTCCCGTGGCCCCAAGCATGAGCAACGTCAGGCCGGCAAGGAGTATGCCCTCAAGGATCAGATGCCGAAGTTGCTTGCTCCGCTGGTGCGGGAGGTAGGAGGCTAAGCTGAACTGCTCGGTTGCGGCAAGCCGAGGAAGCGAGCCGTCTCGGTTCCTCGCTGGTAATCGGTCGACCTGAGCCACAATCTGTCCCGTCTTCCATTGCCCGAGGATGGCGCCGACCAGCAACAGCAGGACTAAAGCTATCTCTTCAACTTGCGTTATCTGTCCCATAGTGGTGTCTCCACGATGTCCCGTCTCAAAGAACCTCGGGCGAACGGCGGAGGTCTGAGCCGGTATGGCCGCCGACCCGGCGCGATGACGCCGGTCCTTTGAGACGGAACGGCTGGGGATTGAACCCATGTGCTTGCGCACGACCAAAGGGAGCTTGCTACGCGCGGAACCAGAGCGACGATGCCGCCTCGGCCGCTTCGGACCCTTGAACAAAGTATACGAAACCCCGGAGCAGAAGCAAGCATAGCAGACGCTGTAATCAGGGCAAACGCTGAAAGCGCCGGCCGGGTGGCAGCGTCAAGGCCGAAGGCCTTGGCGATGGTCCTGTGCACGGAAAAGTCGCCATCGCCAGGCTGCGCTTGCCGATGCCACCCATTGTTCTTTAGTGCTGCCACGCATCACGATCGGCAGTCGCCATGATCGGGGGCCCGGGCATCCGGCTGGGAAGATAAATGTGCCCTGTGCGTTACATTCTGTGCAGTTTCGTCTTGCAAAAGCAGTTCGAGCGGCTATAATGAACCGCCCATGGGTAGATCGTCGTATAATCTGCGCGGATTACCCTATGTGCTCAGCATGCTGAGAGGATTTCAGTGTTTGAGTCTTTGACGGAAAAATTCAACTCAGTCTTCCGGTCGCTGTCCGGCCGGGGGCGGATCACCGAGGCGAACGTCTCCGACGCCATGCACGACGTGCGCAAGGCGCTGCTGGAGGCCGACGTCAACTACAACGTCGTCAAGCAGTTTTGCAAAGACGTGCGCGATGCCGCTCTCGGGGCCGAGGTGATCAAGAGCCTGCATCCGGGCCAGATGATGATCAAGATCGTCAACGACGAGCTGGTCAAGCTGATGGGTCCGGTGGACACGCGGGTATACTTCGTTTCGCCCGGTCCGACGATCATCCTGTTGGCCGGCCTGCAGGGCGGCGGCAAGACGACCACCGCCGCCAAGCTCGGCAAGTACCTCGTGTCCAAGGGCCGCCATCCGGTGCTGGTCGCCGACGACCTGCAGCGTCCCGCCGCTATCGAGCAGTTGAAAATCCTCGGCGAGCAGACGGGCATTCCGGTGTACGGCGATGAGACGACCAAGGACGCCGTCAAGGTGGCGAAGGACGGGGTCAAGTACGCCAAAGACAACGGCCAGGACGTGGTCGTGATCGATACGGCCGGCCGGCTGCACATCGACGAGGAGATGATGGCCCAGGTGGCGGACGTCGCCAAGGCGGTCACGCCGCACCAGATCTACCTGGTCTGCGACGCCATGACCGGCCAGGACGCCGTCAACTCCGCCAAAGAGTTCAATGAGCGGCTCGAACTCGACGGCATCATCCTCACCAAGCTCGACGGCGACGCCCGAGGCGGCGCCGCCCTGAGCGTCAAGGCCGTCACCGGCAAGCCCATCAAGTTCATCGGCGTCGGCGAGAAGCTCGACAAGATCGAGGAATTCCACCCCGACCGCATGGCCTCGCGAATCCTCGGCATGGGCGACGTCGTGACCCTCGTCGAGAGGGCCCAGGAGCAGTTCAACCAGGAAGAGGCCCTCAAGCTGCAACAGAAGATGGCCAAGGGCAGCTTCGGCTTCGACGACTTCCTCAAGCAAATGCAGGCGGTCAAGAAGATGGGCGGCCTCAAGGACGTGCTCAAGCTCGTGCCCGGCATCGGCGGCCAGATCCCCGACGTCGATCTCGACGGCCAGGAGCTCAAGCAGATGGAGGCCGTCGTGTACTCGATGACCCTGAAGGAGCGGCGGGATCCGGACCTGATCGATTCTTCCCGCCGGCGGCGCATCGCCACAGGGGCCGGGGTGCAGCCCAACGATGTCTCCAGCCTGGTCAAGACGTTCAAGCGCAGCCGGGACATGATGAAGGCCATCAGCGGCGGCCGCTTCGGCGGGCTCAAGTCCCTCTTCTCCGGCGGTTTCAATATGGACGCGATGAACGCCGCCATGACCCGGGGCCGCAAGATCAAGCAGCGATCCAAGCGCAAACGCGTTATCAAACGCCATGGCAAGATCAAGAAAAGGCAATGATGGAAGATACATCTGACGACGCGGGAGGGCCCGAAAAGCGGGCCAGAGAGCTGGCAGGTTTGGAGCGTCACATCACCATGCGCCCAGGGAAGGCCGGGCTTTGCGTGTCATTTCCTGTGCCGCAGAACTGTTTCCATCCACCCGAAGTCACCACAGCCAGGACGGCTATGACCAGGAACGAGCGAGACTTGACGACAAAAGAAAAAATATCTATTGAAGAGTACCTGGAAGAAGTGGCCCTGTTCTGCAACAGTGAGTATGGTAGTAACGTTCGCGGCCGGTTCCGGGATTTGCGGGGGACGAGCGAGCTGGCCATGCTGGCGGCCCCGACATCGCGGGAGTTGGAGGAGTTGCGGCGGGCCGTCGCCATTATGACGCCGGGCGAGAAGAACGCCGCCGACCGGCTCTCGGACGAACAAATCGAGAAGATTGCCGCAGATGCGCGAATCGATCCGGCCAACTTTGCCATCTTCATGAACGGATATGCACTACTGTGTAAACGTGTTTCGTGATCCGTAGAGAACCGATCACGAGTATTCATCATACGCTTTGAAGAAAGGAACGAAATGGCAGTAAAACTCAGGCTCGCGCGGATGGGGCGGCGACACCGTCCATTCTTCCGCATCAACGCGGTGGACTCCCGCACCCCCCGCGACGGGAAGATCATCGAGAGGCTCGGTCACTTTGATCCGCTCGAGAAGGATGTCACCAAGCAGATCGTCCTGAAGCGGGACCGGATCGAGTACTGGCTCGGGCAGGGGGCCGTCCCCTCCGACACGGTGTCCGAGATCCTGCTTCGCAACGGCATCAAGCACAAGTATGCCGAGGAGAAAGCGGCGCGCCGGGCGCAGGCCCGGAAACTCGCTCACGCCAGGGGCAAGCTGTTCACGGCCACCGAGCGAATCGCCGCGGAGAAACAAAAGGCCAAGGAAGCCCAAGCCACGGCGACCGGGGCCAAGCCGGAGGGCACCGGCGCTTAACTGAATACGTGTGATGCGGATCGATATCCTCACACTGTTTCCGGAGATGTTCGCATCTCCCTTGAACTACTCGATTCTCAAGCGAGCGCAGGAGCAGGGGCTGGTCGCGATCGCGCTCACGAATATTCGTGATTTTGCGACCGACAAATACCGGAAAGTGGACGACAAGCCGTACGGCGGGGGACCGGGCATGGTCATGATGCCGGGCCCCGTCTTCGACTGTTTCGAGTACGTCGAGCGGCTCGGTCCCTGCCGGGGCCGCGTCCTTCTGCTGACGCCGCAGGGCGACCGCTTCACGCAGGCCAAGGCCCGCGAGCTGTCGCGGGAGCCGCGGCTGATCCTGATCGCCGGGAGATACGAGGGGTTCGACGAACGGATCCGGATCGGCCTGGGGGCTGAGCCACTGTCCATCGGCGACTATGTCCTCAACGGCGGCGAGTTGCCCGCCATGGTCATCGTCGACGCCGTGGTTCGCCTGTTGCCCGGGGCGCTGGGCGACGAGGATTCCGCAAAGGAGGATTCTTTCAGCGAAGCTCTATTGGAGTACCCACAGTACACGCGTCCGGAGGTGTTCCGCGGCATGAAGGTCCCTGAAGTCCTTCTGTCCGGGGATCACGGCAAGATCGCTCAATGGCGCCGGCGACAAGCTCTCGAACGCACGCAACGATGGCGACCCGATTTACTTGAAGCAAGCGATCACGAAAGGGAGAATTAGAGCATGGAAAGGCATAGCCCTACCAACAACAAGCCACCGCAGAAGAACCACAAGCCTCCCAGCGGAGTCCGATCCCTGGGCCCGGTTCCCAACCTGGAGGAGCACGTGCATGCCGAATGGTGGCGGCAAATCTTCAACTCGACCTACCTCAAAACCGACGGCGACGTCGTGGACGACCAGCAGGTGACCTCGAAAGAGGTGGACACCTTCTGCGAAGTCGTGGGACTCCAGCCCGATCAGCGGATCCTCGATCTGTGCTGCGGGCAGGGCCCGGATTCGCTCGAGCTCGTCCGCCGCGGGTTCCAGAACGTCGAAGGTCTGGACCGGTCCCACTACCTGATTCAGCGGGCCCGGGCGCAGGCCAAGAAAGAGGGACTGAGCGTCAAATTCAAGGAAGGCGACGCCCGCAAGCTCCCGTACGCGGCCGACAGCTTCGACGTCGTCATGATCCTCGGCAACAGCTTCGGTTACTTCGAGACCATCGAAGACGACATGCGGGTGCTCAAGGAGATCTTTCGCGTCCTCAAGCCCTGGGGCAAGATGCTGATCGACGTGGCCGACGGCGAGTACCTGCGCCGCAAGTTCCAGCCGAGGTCGTGGGAGTGGATCGACAAGAACTACTTCGTCTGCCGGGAGCGCTCGCTCTCGTTGGACAAGCAGAGGCTGATCTCGCGGGAAGTCGTCACGCACGTGGAGAAGGGGGTCATCGCCGACCAGTTCTACGCGGAGCGGCTCTACAGCCCCAAGAGCATCCAGGAGCTTCTGACCAAGGCCGGTTTCTCCGATGTCACGGTTCACGGCCAGATCGCCGGCGACTCCCAGCGCAACCAGGACCTGGGCATGATGGAAAGGCGCATCATGGTCACGGCTGCCGTCCGAAAGGAATGGACGCCGCGGAAACGCAAGAAGGACATGAAGGTCGTCTCCGTGATCATGGGCGACCCGAACAAGCCCGATCCGCTCAAGCCCTTGTGCGTGTTCGATGACGACGATTTCTACACCATCGATCAGCTCAAGGATGCCTTGCGGGAGCTGGATGGGTACCGATACACCTATGTGAACAACCATGACACGCTGATCGACGAACTGCAGAAGATCGTCGGCAAGACGGACTACGTCCTGAACCTCTGCGACGAGGGCTATGACAACAACCCCCGCAAGGAGCTGCATATCCCCTCGCTGCTGGAGATGCTCGGCATTCCCTATACGGGCAGCGGGCCCCAGTGCCTGGCCTTCTGCTACGACAAATCCCTCGTTCGCGGTATCGCCAAGGAAATGGGCATCCCCGTGCCGGAGGGCTTCTTCATCAAGGCGGAGGACAGCACGTTCGAGTTGTACTTTCCGTTCCCGGCGATTGTGAAGCCGAACTTCGGCGACTCCAGCTTCGGCATCACGCAGCGCAGCGTCGCCAACACCATCGAAGAGCTGGTCAACGCCATCTCGGAAATCCGCGAGAAGTTCGGGTATGAGAAGCCCATCCTCGTGGAGGAGTTCCTGACCGGCAAGGACTTCACGGTCGGGATCATCGGCAACCCGCCGGAATCGTACACGGTCCTGCCGATCATCGAGGAGGATTACTCGGCGCTTCCGCCCGATCTGCCGAAGATATGCGGCTACGAGGCCAAATGGCTGCCGGACTCGCCGTACTGGCAACTCAAGTCGGTCCCGGCCCTGTTGCCGGAGTCCACGGAGAAATTCGTGGTCGAGTGCTGCCTGAAGCTCTTCGAACGGCTGGAGTGCCAGGACTATGCCCGGTTCGACTGGCGGCTCGACGGCGCCGGCCAGCCGAGGCTGCTCGAAGTCAACCCGAACCCCGGCTGGTGCTGGGACGGGCACATGGCCAAGATGGCCAAGATCGCCGGCATCTCCTACACGGAGATGTTCGGGGCGGTCCTGCGTGCGGCCGAAGACCGGTTTGCCGTCCAGGCCGCGGCGCACAAGATCGTCGAAGTGCCCCGGCCGACCCTGGCCGAGTTGCAGCGCGTGACACAGCCCGTGTCGCCCCAGTAACGACGCTCCATGCCGGCAGCGAGTCTGTGCCGCCGGCGTTCAATGAGGGATTCTCGCAGGGCCGTATCGCCGACAGATAAAATGGCGATACGGCCCTGATGTATTGGCAACGTCCCACATTCTTGAGATTGGGCCTGAGCAAGCTACGCAGACGGGTGGCAGCGTCAAGGCCGAAGGCCTTGGCGATGGCGAATGGGCAAACCATCGCCAAGCTGCGCTCGACGATGCCACCCAAAGCTCAAGAACTTGGGACGAAGCCGATGTGTTTGACGGCTTTCTGGTAGCCTGTTCGCCGTACAGGAGAGGTGTCGGTAGCCTGCTGATGGGCGAGTCATCCAGTCGGCGTGAATAGAGAACTGCGGAGGTCACATATGAATTGTCCAGCGTGCAGGTCAGAAAACGTGGATGGAGCACAGTCGTGTGTTTCCTGCGGCCGGCCCCTCAATGCCCTTCAAAGTCCGCCGGCAGCGGTTGATATCGGAATCAGCCGCATTGCAGTTGCGTCGTCGCTTTGTGCTCTCATCGGCGGGGCCTTCTACTTGCCCGGCCTGATGGCCTCACTCGACCCGAGGGTACTGCATCCTCAGTCCGAGGCGGCCATGATTACAGGCTTGGTGACCGTCCTGGCCATGGGCTGTGCATTCCTCGCCGGCATCGCGGGGCTATTTGATATCGCCACCAGCGGCGGCAGGCGGACCGGCTATGGGTTCGCTGTGATCGGAGCCGCTGCCCCGTTCTTTCTCGTTCTGGGGCTGTTCTATGTTCCCACATTGGGCGGAGTCCAGCATACTGCATATCGCATGACTTGCGGCACCAATCTATCCCGCATTGGCAAGGCGATGCTGATCTACGCCAATGACTATGGCGACGAGCTGCCCCTTGCCGGAGAGCGAGGCACGGCGTGGGGCTCGGGCCTCAACGACTGGACCGCAGCGAATCGCTCCGAGGCTTTCGGCCTGGACCCAAAGAACGCCGGCGGGCAAGCGACGATAGGCTCCAGTCTGTACCTGTTGGTCAGGTATCGAGGCTTGGCGCCGAAGACGTTTGTCTGCGACGGGGATCGGGGCACGCGCCCGTTTGATCCGAACGAGCACCATACTACTGATGATAAGGGCCTCGCGACACACTGGGACTTCGGTCGCGATCCGGCGGAGCATTGCAGCTACTCCTACCACATGCCTTACGGCCCTCACAGGCTGACCACGGCGAGTGAGCCCGGCATGGCCATCGCTGCTGACCGCAACCCCTGGTTCGACGGCCCGCGATGGAAAGCCAGCGACTTCTCGAAATTCCAGTGGAACGGGACCACCAGGCAGCAGCGAGCAGGCAACGCCGTGGCCCACTGGCTCGACGGTCAGAATGTCCTGTTCCTCGATAGCCATACCGGATTTGTAAAGCGTTCTCTTTGTGGTATCGGCGACGACAACATCTACACACTCTGGGACGGCGCGGACAAGGTCCAGGGCATACCTGCCCAGTTTGGCAGCACCCCGGCCAATGTCTTCGATTCCTTGCTGGTCAATGACCCGGTGGCTCCCTGAAAGGAGTGACGCCGTGGTTGTCTTGCAGTCGAGACTGTAACGATTCCTGTGGTACCACGTCTACCATGGGAGAATGAGTGCCAAGGCAATCAGGGTGATTGGCAACACCGGTTTGTACCGGCGATTGAACGGGCCTTCACGGTCCGGAGATGTGCTGAGTGAAGGGAGAGATGATGGACGAGTTCAGGCACGATGACGAGGAGATCCGGAAGACTGCCTCCCTCGGTGACGGATCGGACCTGGTTCGCACGAGCAGGCTGGCCGTCGCTGCCTGCATACTGGCTGTTATAAGCCTGCTGCTTCTGCCGGGACTGATCCCCATGTTCATGACGGCACATGGGCGCGCGCCTCATCTTGTGCATAGGTTGTATTATTATGTCACATTTTTAGCTTCAATTGCCGCCATCCTGCTTGGTCTTGTGAGTCTTGCCGTAATCGCGCCGAGCGGTGGGCGGCTCGTGGGCAGGGGGTTTGCATGGGCAGGCGTTACAGCCCCGGTTTGTCAGGGACTACTCTTTTTCCTTCTTATCGTTCCGGCCGGACCTCGATGTAGGGCGTTTCGGATGACCTGCGGCACCAATTTGTCAGGGATCGGCAAGGCGATGCTGATCTATGCCAACGACTATGAGGACGAGTTTCCTCGCGCCGGCGGACCCGGTACGCAATGGACGGGCCGAACGCCCGATTGGACAGCCCTGGATCGACGCAATGCCTTTGGCTTGGCCGCCGATGGAACCGGCGGAAAGGCGAGCATCAGCGCCAGCTTGTACCTGCTGGTCAAATACAGCGAGGTGACACCGGAGAGATTCGTATGCAGCGGCACCAGCAGGAAGACATGGGAAGAGGGAATCAGGCCATTCAGACTCGGCATGTACCGCGTGCCCGACAAAGACGCTGAACTGATCGACTTTTGGGACTTTGGTCCGGACCCGACGCGTCATGTCAGCTATGCCTATCAAATGGTCTATGGGCCCGACAAGCTCACTACCTCGGGCGAGCCCGGCATGGGCATCGCCGCCGACCGAAACCCATGGATGGACACACCCTCCGCCAAGGCCAAGGATTTCTTTCGCTTCAAGCCTGACATCGCTCCGTTCAACGGCACAGCGGAGCAGGCAAAACACGGCAATGGTATCCCCCATCAGAATGACGGTCAGAACGTGCTGTTTCTCGACAGTCACGTCGAGTTTGCCAAGCGCGCGTACTGCGGCGTCGATGATGACAATATCTACACGATTTCAAGCAGCGAATCAGGGGCGGGCGATCCGCTGGGCACGCCGCCGATACTTGGCAGTCAGCCGGCCAACAGGAGAGATTCCCTCCTCGTCAACGACCCCGTCGTGATGCCTGCCACGTCACGGGAGAAGAGGTGAGTGGCATCGGTTTGAAATTGTGGAGTTGGCTTGACGACAGGCGCGCATCATCATAGGATCGGATCATTGGAGACTAAACGGAACGGATAAGAAGGGCACTGCGGCTGGGTAGCCGCCATAGTGAAAGGGAGAATGCCAATGTACTGTCCAAAATGCGGAATGCAGAATGCGGAGAACGTCCGGATATGTGCCTCGTGCGGCTATGTCCTGCCTGCGCCTGTCTCTACCGGCACGCCGGTCCAGGTCAAGACGAGCGGACTGGCCATCGCGGCGTTCGTGCTGGGCCTTCTCAGCCTGTTCACGCTGGGACTCACGGTGCTGCCTGCGATCGTCCTCGGGATCATCGCGCTTGTGGCAATCGGCAGGAGCGGGGGGCGATTGACAGGCACGGCTTTTGCCGTCATTGGAACCGTGATTCCTGTGTTCTCCATCTTCTTCATCGGGCTGCTCATGGCCATCCTCATGCCCGCGCTGGCGAGGACCCGCCAACTGGCGTTCCGGATGACCTGCGGCACCAATCTGTCGGGTCTTGGAAAGGCTATGCTCATCTATTCCAACGACTATCAGGATGAGTTCCCCCGCGCAGGCGGGCGCAGCACCGAGTGGGCCGGGCAGACACCGAACTGGCTGGGCGCCGACCGCCGGCAGGCATTCGATCTCGCGCCGGACGGTTCCGGTGGGCGGGCCAGCGTCAACGCGAGCCTGTATCTGCTGGTCAAGTACACGGAGGTGACGCCGAAGTCGTTTGTCTGCAAAGGCGACGTCGCGACTACGGAGTTTACCCTGCGCGATATTCCTCCCGGGGTTGACTTGATCGACGCCTGGGATTTCGGTCCGCCGGAGGAGTCGTCCAAACATTGCAGCTATGCATACCATATACCCTATGGCCAGTTTGCCCTGACGACTTCGAACGCGCCGGGCCTGGCCGTGGCGGCCGACCGCAACCCGTGGATCGATTCGCACTTTGCCGCGGCTGCTGACTTCTCCCGCTTCAGGCCCGATATCGCGCCCTTCAACGGCGACGCCAATCAAGCGCGGTATGGCAACGCCATGACTCACCAGTTGGATGGCCAGAACGTGCTGTTTCTCGACAGCCACGTGGAGTTTGCCAAGCGTGCCTATTGCGCCCTGGAAGACGACAACATCTATACGATTTCGACCAGCCAGACCGCCGGCGATCCCCTGGGCACTCCGCCCAAGCTCGGCAGCCGGCCCGCCAACAGGAAGGACTCGCTGCTTGTCCACGATCCGCCGCCGATGCGGGAGTATTGAAGGACGGCGGCAGCCTCAGGGCGCGACTCATCGAGATGGCGTGGTCCCTTTGGAGGGAAACGAAAATGACGCAGCAACGTGGTTTTAGACGGCTGACTCGTGCGGATGTTCTGGTTGTAGGAGCGGTGTGCCTTCTCCTGATTCTTCTCGTGCCGGTGCTGTTTGCCAGGCCACGGGAGCAGGCCGTGCGCAGAATGGGCTGTGGGGATTTGGAGGTGTCATGACTTCCGAACGACAGAAGAAGGATGAGCAAGCGCACTTTGACTTGTTCAGGGCGCTTCTCGGTGAATGTCCGATGAGGCTGCTGAGCCACGACGACAACCCGGACTTTTTGGTCGAACGCAAAGGCCGAACAATCGGAATCGAGCATACCGAACTGTTCGAGAGACGGAAACGCTCCTCAAGAAGACCATATACTCCGGTCGAGCTTGAAGGCATACAGAAAGACATCATACGCAAGGCTCGGGAACTGTACGTGGAAGAGGGCAATCCACCGGTAGTGGTCAAGGTTTGGTTCGACCCAGGGATGAAACGCACCAAACTTGCCAGGGGTCGGCCTGAGGCGATACCCGATGAATTGAGTCAATTCGTCGCAGAATGGGTACGTGTGGCACATTCCCCAGATGAATGGCCCAGGCCTGGCGATAGGATACCAGAGATAAGCCACCTGAGCATCTACGCGGGATATTCGGCATGGAGCAAAGAGAATCCTTCCGAACTGGGCCCCCCGAGTGTCTCAGCATTCCAGGGGACAATCGCTGAAAAGGATGCCAAGTATGAAGTCTACCGACAGAAATGCGACGAATGCTGGCTCCTAATCGCTGCTGATCGGTTCAATCCCGCCCAGGGTTTCGATTTCAGTCAAGACGACAGCTCTTTGAAGCGCGTCTATAGGTCCAGGTTCGACCGAGTCTTCTTTCTCGAACTGGGGGGCCGATGGCTCAGGGAATTAGACCGTAGAGTCCCTGACGATGTAGGCGAGCCCGTTGAATAGTGCCTTGCGAAGTACTCATCATCCCGGCTGAAGACGGTAAGTCTGCTTCTGCCCGGTGGGGCCTATCTGGACTGTGAAGGTGCCTTTGTCGGGCTGGACGGTGGCCTTGATGAACTCGCCTTTATCGGGATTGTCCTTCGGGTTGGCGATGAGATCGGGTTTCGTGTTGTATTGGCCGTCGTGCTCGGCGTTGTAGTGGATCTGGTAGAGGGCCTGGAGGCTCGGCAGGGCGGTCAGGGCCTTGAAGGTTTGCGGCTGGATGCCCTTGCGCGGGCCGTTCATGGCGACGCAGACGGTGGGGGCCAGAGCCTTGACCAGCAACTCGTTGTTGCTCTGGTCCAGGCCGTGATGAGTCACCTGGTAGAGGTCCACCTTGCCGATGCGGTTGACCGGCTGGACGAGGTGGTACTCGACGTTTCGCGTGATGTCGCCGCCGGCGAAGAATTTGAACGGGCCGCAGGTCAGGAGCAGGGCAATACTCCGGGCGTTGTCGGAGTCATCGGCGTTCTCCATTTTGAATCCATCTACCGCGTCGTCGATATTGCCGTCGAAGCCCTCGACCTTCTTGTCCGACGCGACGCAGTGCAGCTTGATTGGAGGCACTCTGCCGGCCGGGTCGTTCCTGAGCGGGATGTCGTCGCCGGCCCGGATGGTTTTCACGTTGCCCTTCGTCGCCTGCTCGTAGAGCGAGTAGAGTTCCTTGGACCACCGGTCGTCCCCATCGCCGGCGGGCGCGCGCGTCCCTTTGTCCATGAAGCACTTGACAGGGATTCTCTGTGAGACCTCCGGGATCGCCCCGAAATGATCGGAGTGGAAGTGCGTCGTGACGAGGAAGTCGATCTGTTTGAGCTTCGCGTCCTCGCACGCTCGCAGTATCCTGTCAGCATCACGGTGCTCAGGGCGAAGCGACCCGGTGTCGATCAGGACGGACTCGCCCAAGGGCGTGACGATCAGCGTCGAGCCGCCGCCAACCATATCGAGGAAATAGATGTCGAGGGTCCGCGGCTCCTCGGCGTAAGCCGGGCAAAGCACGACGAATGGAACGAGTGACGCACACACCAGGAATATCGTCCGCCTCATGATCAGCTCCTTTCGCAGTTGGTTCCGATTGACCCTCCAAAGGGCCTGCGGCATGATACCACCGGCGCCCTACTTCGACAATCCTTTCAGTCAAAGGCTGGTTCGTAGCTTCATCAGCGGAGGAGAGTTGAGGGTGGCAGCGTCAAATCCGAAGACCTTGGCGGCGGCGGATGGGCAAACCATCGGCAAGCCGGCGCTTGCCGCTGCCACCCGCTTCACTCGCCACCGTTCTTGTCGTACACGCCATTAGTCCGGCGCCCGGGCACGCTCAGCCCGTCAGCAGCTCGAACTGTTCCTGGCTCAGGCACTGCCGCAGCTTTTGCAGCGCAATCAGCTCGATCTGGCGGATCCGCTCCTTGGTCAGGCCGAGTTCATCGCCGACCTGCTTGAGGGTCTTCTTGTTCTTGCGAATAGTGGAGCCTATAAGTCCGAAATGGTGCAGGATGACGTACTGCTCCCGCTCGTCGAGCTCTTCGCGGATCAGTTGCGTGAGGCTCTGGCGGGTCCGCTCGATGGCCAGCACGTCGGCGGTCGTCTCTCGCAGGCCGCGCTGGAAGCTGGCGACCGAGGCAGCCCGCTTGGCCGTCAGCTCGGTGCTGCGGCCGGAGACTTTGGCGTACTCCTTGGCGATATTCAGCGATGCCCACCGGCCGAAGCGAAAGCCCTTCGCATAGTCGAATTCCTCCACCGCCTGGATCAGCGCGAAGTTGCCCTTGCTGACCAGGTCGAGGAAGTTCGCCCCGTCGCTGGTGTGCTTGCCAGCGATGCTGACCACCAGGCGCAGGTTCGCCTCGACGAGGAGCTTGCGGATTTCCTCGGCCTGTTCGAGATATTGCTCGAGCTTTGCCAGCAGGGTGGCCGAGACGTTCGAGAGCTTGATCTGGTGCCGCTCGGTGGCGGTCAGGTGCTTGAGGTAGTTGTACCGGCGGAACAGATCCAGCTCCTGCTCGCGGGTCAGCACGGGCGTGGTCTTGAGCACCTGCATGTACTCGGGCAGGAGGCTCTCGCCGACGAGCTCGAACGGCTCGATCTTTTTCTCGAGCTCCGACTTCTCCAAGTCGAGCAGTTGGCCGAGGATTCGCTCCGTCGCCCCTTCCTGGAGGAACTCGTCGCTGAGGACGCACTCGATCTTGCGGGCCAGCAGAGTCGCCGCCCTTCGCTGGTTGATGATCCGGTAGACCGTGGCCCGGCTGCGGTCGAACCGCTCCATGAGTTGTCGCATGCTCAGTCCCTGTCTGTGCAGGCGGAACAATTCCGCCGCTTCCGTCGGATTGATGCGGCCGAGCGGCCGGCGAAAGACCGGCTTGTCCGGGTGCTTCTGCTCGTACTGCTGCAGCGTGTACCGCACCGTCTCCTGCGCGATGTCGAGCCTCTCGGCGACCTGCTTTGTGATCTGATACCGCGACAGGGACGTCCTCGACGCCAGGCCGCGGGCCTGCCTCACCGCCTGCTGTCGCCGGACATCCGTCAGTCTGCGGAACTTCGTGGCGTTGGCGACGAGCGCGGGATTGTCCTGGATGAACTTCCCGACGGCGGAGTCCAGGATGCCGAAGCGATGGGCACCGTCGGGAAAGATGAATTTCCGCGCGAGCAGGCCCCGCTTTCGCCAGCGATCGATGGTTTTGGTGGACACGCTGAACCGCCTGGCCAGCTCCTCGATGGTGTACACGGGCTCGCTCTCCCGGGCGACCGGCGTGGCGAGCCTGCCGCTGAGCTTGGCGATGAAGATTTGCAGATCGTCCAGCAGGTCGCGGCCGTTCAACAGCTCCTGTTCGAGGCCGCCCTTGGAGTGAAAGCCGGTGACGTGAAAGTACACGAAGTCCCAGGGGTACTGCTTGTCCTCCTGGACCAGCGAGTAGAGCCTCCCGGCCGCTTCGAGCTGCGCACGGCGCTTCGACTCCGGCGTGAACCGAAGCTGCATCAGCAACTGCGCCAGCTTGTCGCTCCTGATCTTTCTCATTTCACCAAGTGTCTATTCTACCGCATCCCGCGCAAAAAGAAAAGGACAGTGCTCCATGCGCTGTCCTTGGAATATTTCAACATGCAAGAAGAAGTTTCAAGTTTGAAGTGTCAAGTGTCAAGTTTTTGGACTTTACACCTCAAACTTCACACTTCAAACTTGCTTCGCCTACGCCACGAGCTTCTTGGCGGTATCGACGGCCGACGCGGCGTCAGGGGCGTAGCCCTGGGCGCCGATCTTGTCGGCGAAGGTCTGCGTGACCGGGGCGCCGCCGATCATCACCTTGGCTTTGACGCCCGCCTGTTGCAGGGCCTTGATCGTCCTTTCCATGCCCGGCATCGTGGTGGTCAGCAGGGCGCTCACGCCGATGAGGTTGACGCCGCGGGCCTTGGCCTCGGCCGCAAATTTCTCCGGGGCGACATCGACGCCCAGGTCGATCACTTCGAACCCGGCGCCTTTGAGCATCATGGCGACGAGGTTCTTGCCGATGTCGTGCAGGTCGCCCTGGACCGTGCCGATCAGCAGCCTGCCGATGGGCTTGACGCCGGCCTTGATCAGCTCCGGCTCGAGCAGCTCCATCGCCATCTTCATCGCCCGGGCCGCGATCAGGACCTCCGGAATGTAGATCTCGTTGTTCTTGAAGCGGCTGCCCACGACGTCCATGCCGGCGATCAGGCCCTCATCGAGAATCTTCTTCGGGGCCAACTTCTCTTTCAACGCCTGCTTCGTGACGTTCACCGCCGTCGCCTGATCCCCGCGAATCACCGCCTCAGCCAATGCTTTCAGATCTGCCATTTCAACTCACCTCAAATCCATACCCAAATCATATGTCTCCGAGTACCTGCAAGGCCCCCCATTAAATCGCACCCGACCCCGCCCGACAAGCAAAAAAACCGTTGGATTTCCGTGGGATGAGGCCGCTGTCTATCGGGAGGGCCTTTGTGCCCCCGGCGGGAAGGCATCCGGGTCGTGCACAAGGAGAGAATCTGCCTTGTTCGCCGGAAGACAGACAGCGCCAGGAGTGGGCGGATAGCCGTACACGTGGCCGCGACCAGTTGGGTCCGTTGAGATTGTATAGATGTTGTCTCTGTCGACTCCGCAGTAGGCTCGCTTCTCAAACCTAACACGACCGTCGAGGAAAAGCACATTCTGTCCATCACGCCCATGTGTGACGGAGTTACCTCTGCGAGCGCATTCCACACAAGATCCGTGCTTCCCAGGTTCGGAGTATGGGGAAATGTCCGGCAGGAATGTAGGCCAGACCGTGGGGGCCGCCGCAGGGCTCATGATCCAGGGACTTCTGTCCGCCGCGACGGCAAGGTTCGGGTCGCGGGAGGTGGTCAGGCCAAACAGCCCGTAGGGGATGTGGTACGTATAGCTGCAATGCTTCATAGCCTCGGAAGGCGGACCAAAATCCCAAAGATTGGCCAGTTCCAAGTGCCAGGGCAGGAGCGCATCTGAGAGCTTGAACCCCGTGGTCCCGCGATCCGCTTTGCAGACAAAGAGACTTGGTGGGACTCCAAGGTATTTGACGAGCAGGTAGAAGCTCGCGCTGATGCTCGCCGAACCACCGTTATTGTCTATTGCCATGCCAAAAGCGACCCGGCGGTCTGCGGCTATCCAGTTTTGAGTCGGCCCCCAGATCGTGGTCGGTCCCCCGGCGCGGGGGAGCACACTCTCATTGTCGCCCGCATAGATGAACATGGCCTTGCCGATCTGGGCGAGGTTGGCCGCACAGAGCGTGCGCATGGTTTGCTCCCGGGGTTTGGCGAACAGCACCGGCACAAGGAGGATCAGTAGTAGACCTATTGCGGCAATAACCACAGTATCCGCGCGACTCAGCCGACTCGAATTGTGTTGCTCCGCCATCTTCTTCCTCCCTCGCAATGGGTCTTGACCAGAAACGTCCGGCGGTCGATTCTTCCCCGCAGGACATGTTTCGCACAGATAATGATTATACTTGATCTCGCCAGCAATAACAAGATGCTCCTGGTCAAAAGCGGTGGCGTTGACGCAATGGCCGGGACGGTGTATAGTGGGTCGTGTACAGGTGGGGATATGGTAGATGCATGATCACGTGAAAGGGCACGAGGAGTGGGGGGCGCACGGGCGTCACGACCATGGCTCGGACCTGCGGGAGGCCTCGCGCAGGAGGCTCTGGTGGACGCTGGCCATCAATCTGGCCTTTCTCCTTATAGAAGTCGTCGGTGGGCTCGTCACGGGAAGCCTAGCCCTGCTAGCCGACGCGGGTCACATGCTGACGGACGTGCTGGCGCTCGGCCTGGCGCTTTTCGTGGCGCACCTGGCGACCCTTCCGGCGACGCCGGAGCGGACCTTCGGGTTCCTCCGCGCGGAGGTGATCGGCGCCTTCGTCAACGGCGGCACCCTGATCCTGATCGTCGGCATGGTGTTCCTTGAAGCGATCAAGCGATTCATCCATCCCCCGGAAGTCCAGGGCGCCGGCATGCTGCTCATTGCCTTTGCCGGCCTGCTGGCGAATCTGGGCAGCGCCCGGATCCTGTCGCGCAGCCGAGCGGAGAACATCAACATCGAAGGGGCGTTCATCCACATGCTCTCCGACGCCCTCGGCTCCCTTGGCGCAGTTGCTGCCGGTGCGGTGATCCTGCTGACCGGGTGGATGCCCGCCGACCCGCTGGTCAGTATCGTGATCGGCATGCTGATCTTGTGGAGCAGCATCGGCCTGTTGCGCCGGACACTCGCCATCCTGATCCACGCGACGCCCGCTCACTTGGACTTCCATGAGGTCCTGGCCGCCCTCGAATCTAACGAGCACGTCGCCGCGGTGCACGACCTGCACATCTGGCTGGTGACCACCGGCTTTCCCGTGCTGACCGCCCACATCTGGCTCAAGCCGGAATGCTCCGAGCCCGTTCACTGGCAGCGGGCCCTCCACGAGATGCAGCGGATGCTCCACGAGCGGTTCGACATCGACCACGCCACCCTGCAGCTCGAGCCCGGCGGCTACATAGAACAGGCCGCCTCAAAGTAATTCGCGGTAATGAATCTGCCTTAGTGAAATGGGAACAGGACAAAGGCGGCGATGTCCCAGATCGTATGGCTGACGGCGTTCAGGATCATGGAGCGGCGCCTGCTGTACAGCCAGCCCCAGAAAAGTCCGCACACGCCGGCCGCCAGAACCAGGATCGGATTACCGCTGGCGATGTGGATGGCCGTATAGACGGCCGCCGCGAGCAGCCAGCCGGAACGATTGCCCAGAAGATTCTCGAAACGCCTCTGCAGGAAGCCTCGCCAGAACAACTCCTCGCCCGGGCCGATGACGAAGATCATCAGCAGAACGATTCGTACGGCGGACGCGTGCCCCTTGAAAGCATAGACGCCGGAGATGTCACTGGCTGCGCCGGGCAGCAGGTAACGGCTGATCTTGTCCCCGAGCCGGAAGACCACGTAGAGCACGCCGGCCGACAGAACGCCGAACGCCGCCTTGCGAGCGGGGTGGTCTCTCAGATCGGCGACGAGTAAATGCCGCCATTCTGGATCCAGCCGCGCCACGAGGGCCAGGAGGATGAGCAGATTGGCGGTCATCCACCACCAGAAATCGACCGGGCCGATTTCTGCGGTGATGAATAACGGAACGAAGAGCGCGACCGCCAGCAGCAGTATGCCGATTGTCAGTCTCACGGAGCAAGGGTCCTGCGATTATCGCAGCAACGCGTGTAGGCCCAGTGCCGCCACGCACAGCAGCCCGAAAATGAGATTCAACTGGGCCGTGGCTCCGTCCATCGCCGCAAAGGCCTGACTCTTCTGCGGGTCGTGTCGCGCGGAGCCCGTCCTGGCCAGTCGGACGGCCAGGGGTACGACCAACAAGGTAATGAGGAAGGTCGCCGGCATCTTGGGCGAGAGGGGTGTCACGCGCGTCAGGAGCACGAGAAGGACAATGATCGTGAATGGGGCGAACAGGAGCACTCTCTGGTAGGCCAGCGATCCTGCGTCGCCGAGACAGCCGGCGACGGTGCAAATCCTCCCATCGGTGTCGCTGCCGATGTCGCGCCAGTTGTTCGAGTGAAGAATGGCGATAACGAGGAGCGACATGGGAACGGCCCAGACCGCCGGCACCCAGGACAGATGGCCCGTCTGGACCGTCCAGGCGCCTAAGGCGCCGAGGACGCCGAAATTCAGAAATACGGCGAGGTCGCCCAGCGCATGGTACTTCAGGGGCCACGGTCCCCAGGTGTAGAGAATTCCGCCAAGGACGCCTATGGCGCCGAGGCAGAGGATGGGAATGCCTACCCGGCTGACAATGTAAAAGCCGATCGCTGAGCCGATAGCAATGCACGCCGCGCTGCCGACCAGCGCCTGCCGCGGGGTGATCCACCCACGGACCACAGCACCGCTCGCTGGGTTGACCTGCCTGTCGAGGCCGTTGCGATAATCGTACACGTCGTTGAGCATGTTGGCCCCGACCTGCAGCAAGGCCATACCCAAGAACGAAAGCAGGAATAGGGGCAAGTCAAAGGCGGCCCCTCCGATGGTGATTGCCAAGACGGTCCCAAAGGCGACGGGCATAGTCGAGGCCGGCAGGGACCAGGCCCGGCCCGCCGTCAGACAGACTTTGATCCACGGCACAGATTCTCGCTCCGGCGCATAGATGCCTGAAGCCCCACGTAATTCACTCATAAACACCTCAAACAAGTTCAAAGTTCGATCTTACCCGGAACGCCCGTGCTATATAGCGGATCTGGATTCCGATGTCAAGGGACTGTCGGCGGCCAATCACGTCGCTGCAGATTTCGCTTGCGTATGGAGTCCAGGCGCTATATATGTGAGTAAGTCACATACGGGAGTTCATCGCATGAAGAGCTTGACAAACTGCGCGTGTACAGGGAAAACGCTGCCGAAGCTGCTGCGGCCGGTCATCTTGTCCGTACTGGCCAAAGGGCAGTCCCATGGGTATGCGATCACGGAGGAGTTGGGACGGCTGGCCGCCTTCGCCGAACAGCCGCCGGACCACACTGGAGTCTATCGCGCGCTTCAGGCCATGGAGACGGAAGGGCTGATCGCATCGGACTGGGAGCATCCACAGAGCGGCCCGGCAAAACGCAACTACACGTTGACTCCCAAGGGCAAATGCTGTCTCAAGAGGTGGAAATGCACGCTCCACGACTACAAGCAGACGATTGACATGCTTCTGCGGTCGATTTCGTAGGGAGATTCAATGAGGGAGCCTGTAACTGTGCTACGTCAATGCGCCGCCGAGCTGGTCGGCACGTTTGTGCTGGTCTTCTTCGGAATCGGCGCCGTCCACGCCGCCGTTCTGACGGGGGCTCAGCAGGGACTCTGGCAGGTGGCGGTGGTCTGGGGCATCGCTGTTTCCCTGGCCATCTACGCGACCGCAGCGGTCTCTGGCGCTCACATCAACCCGGCGATTACGGTCGCTTTGATGATCCTGAAGGGATTCCCGCCCCGGAAAGTGCCGCTGTATATCCTCTCCCAGCTCGTCGGCGCCATCCTTGCGGCGGCCGTACTTTTCACCCTGTACTCTCATATCATTCGTGATTTTGAATCGGCGCATGGTGTCATTCGGGGTGCATCCGGCAGCGAGCTTTCGGCGATGGTGTACGGCGAGTACTTCCCGAATCCGGCCATAGCCCGAAGTCTCCATTGGTCCGATGCCTCGGTCAGTCACGTGCAGGCCATGATGGCGGAAGGTGTCGGTACCGCGTTTCTGGCCTTCTTTGTTCTTGCGGTAACGGATGTCCGGAATTCATCGGGTCCGGGCCGCCGGCTGCTTCCTTTGTTCATCGGGCTGGCGGTCTCGACCATCATCTCGGTCATCGCCCCGCTCACACAGGCGGGCCTGAATCCCGCACGCGACCTGGGGCCCAGACTGTTCGCGTATCTTGCCGGCTGGGGAGCCATTGCGATCCCGGGACCGCGTGGCGGGTTCCTCTCGGTCTATGTTCTGTCACCCATCCTCGGAGCGGCCGTCGGCGGGGCTGTGTATCAATGCCTTATAGTCCCACGTGTGCCGCTGGCCGATCAACCAGTCACGAGTCGGGTATCCGCCCCCACAGTATGGAGAATCAGAGCCGTGAAAAAGGTGCAATTAGTGTTTGTCGGAGGGTTTCTCGGGGCGGGTAAGACGACGCTGCTGTGGCGAGCGGCCGAGCTGCTCATGAAGCGCGGCAAGCGGGTCGGACTGATCACGAACGATCAGGCCCCCGATCTGGTGGATACCAAATGGCTCACGGAGAAGGGCCTGAACGTCCGCGAGGTCGCCGGCAGTTGCTTTTGCTGCAATTTCTTCGGCCTGATCGAGGCGGCGGAGAGCCTCCGGGTGCTCGACGCCGACGTCCTGATCGGCGAGCCGGTCGGGAGCTGCACCGATCTTTCGGCAACGATCCTGCAGCCGCTCAAGGACAAGTTCGGAGACCGGTTCGTCCTCTCGCCACTGTCGGTACTGGCCGATCCGCTGCGGCTCCGGCATGTCCTCAGTGACACCGGAGACGCGCTCCACGCCAGTGCCGCGTACATCTTCCGCAAGCAGCTCGAAGAGGCCGATCTGCTCGTCATCAACAAAATGGACCTGGTGTCACGCGAAGAGCAGGACCGGCTCGAACAGATCGTGGCCGCACAGCTCCCGAAGGCCGCCGTACGGCGCCTGTCCGCACGCACCGGCGAGGGCCTGGAGGCGTGGCTCGATGAGGTGCTCTCGACACGCGTGGCGGGCTCGCACATTCTCGATGTGAACTACGATACCTATGCCGAGGGTGAAGCCGTGCTTGGCTGGCTGAACACGGAAATTCGATTGTCCGCCGTCTCGGAGAACATCGAGTGGAGGACCTTCTGTCTGGAGCTTCTAAAGGAACTGCGTGCGGCCTTTGACGACAAGCATGCGCGCATCGGCCACGTGAAGCTGCTGCTGACCGCCGGCGGCGGTCACTGCATGGGAAGTCTGACGAGCCGGGATTCCGAGCCGCTTCTGCAGGGCCGGATCGACGGCTCGCCGGCCCAAGCCAGCCTCACCCTGAACGCCCGCGTGGAGATGCCGCCGGAGGACCTGGAGCGGATCGTGCGCGACACGTTGTCAAATGTGGCAGGCCGGAATGTGCGAACGGATGTCCTGACCCTGCGCTGTCTGCGTCCCGGCCGCCCCAAACCCACGTATCGCTATGGCGCAGCGATCCCGTAGCCACGGCCGTGTCAGGTGCAATTGTGATTGCCTCGTTCGATTACGATTGGCGGCGCTGCCGCCGATCTGCCCCTCCCGGACAGATGGATCTCATTCTATGGATCGTCAGAGCGAGATGGCATTTTGTTGTGAAGAGGCCCTTCGAATCACCTACGGAGTCTGCGGTTTTTGTGCCTGGAATCGGTTGACAGTAATGTAACGCGGGCCTATCATGCGCACTTTGTTTTGTCGCCGGTGGCACGACGGTGGTCTGGAACATTGGACGGACAGGCGTCGTAAACACGTGGTGAAGGCGGGTGAGGCGGCGCACGCCAGGCAGTCTGTCATCACTCGCAACCCTCCAGCCCTGGGGGTGTCTGTGTTCTTAAGGGAAATTCACGTATGAGTGACTACATCGTTCTGGTCAAGCAGGTTCCTGACGTCTCGCAGATCACGGACAATGCATTCGATCCGGAGACGGGCACGCTCGTCCGCTCGCGTCTAGCCAACGTGATCAATGAGCTGGACGCGCAGGCACTGGCGTTCGCGAACCATATGAAGAAAATCAGCGGCGACGCGAAGGCCCGTCTGGTGGCGCTGACGATGGGTCCGCCGATGGCTGACGAGGTGCTGCGGTACAGCCTGGCGCGAGCGGCCGATCAGGTCGTGCTGCTGACCGATAGAGCGCTCGGCGGCGCCGACACCGTGGCGACGGCCAACCCGCTTGCCTGTGCGATTCGCAGGATCACCAAGGAGTTGCTCAATTGTGGCGATGATTACTTCGTGGTCTCGGGCATGCAGTCGGTCGATGGGGATACGGCCCAGGTGCCGGCGCAGATTGCCGAGGAGTTGGGCCTGCCCTGCATCGCCTATGTAACGGAGGCCCAGTACAAGGAAGATCGTTTCGAGTTCACGCGCATCATCAGCGGCGGCAGCCAGACGGTGGCGACCAAGAAGCTCCCGGCCGTAGTGACCGTCGCCAAGTACGAATATCCTCTGTTCGCCACGTTCGCCGGCGCACGCTGGGCGAAGAAAGCCCCCATGGTTCAATGGGGCGCGGACGACATCAAGGCGCCGCAGATCGGGGCCAAGGGCTCCAAGACCGCGGTGATTCGTGTCTTCCCGCCGGGCAAGAGCACCCGCAAGTGCAAGCAGATCAGCGACGCGAAAGAGCTGGCCCGGACCATCGTCGAGAACTTCAAGAAGGGCGATAGCCAGGCAGCCGGCTCCACAGGCAAAAAGACCGATGGCAAGTACGTGCTGCCGAAGCGGCGGACGAGTCTGCTCGAACGCAGGTTCGAGGCTACCGCCAAGGAGCAGGAGGACTACGATCTCCTGGCCAGGATTTTGAAGGAGCTCGGCATCAAGAGCGTCGAGCAGATCGACGATGCCGCGAGGGCGAAGATCCTTGCCAAGGTTGGCGAGAGTTTCCACGGGAAGGCCCTTGAGGACATGATCGCCGGCTACAAGCTGACCGAGCCGGCCTTCCAGGGCGAGGTCTGGGTCGTCGCCGAGCACAGCGACGGCGTGGTCCATCCCGCTACGTTCGAGCTGACGGGCAAGGCCCGCGAGCTGGCGGACTCGCTCGAAACGAAGGTCGGCGTGTGCATCGCCGGCGACGACGTGGCGCACATGGCCGAGGAGTTGATCGCCGCCGGCGCCGACAGCGTCTACGCCATCGAGCACCCGCTGCTGAAGGTGTTCGATCCGACCGCCTATCGCAAGGCGATTGCCGATGCGATCGACAAATACGTGCCTCAGATCGTGCTGTACGCCGCAACGCCGCAAGGCCGTATGCTGGCCCCGATGGTCTCCTACCGCACCGGCTGCGGCCTGACCGCCGATTGCACCGGGCTCGATATCCGTGACACCTCGCGAAAGGGCGAGATCGGCCTGCTGCTGCAGACCCGTCCGGCCCTCGGCGGCAACGTCATGGCGACCATTCGCACGAAGGGCTCCAAGAGCCAGATGGCGACGGCCCGGCCCGGCGTGATGAAGCGAATCCCGGCCGACCCGTCCCGAAAGGGAAGGGTCGTCAAACACAAGGTCGAGCTGACCGACGACGATGTCAGCCTCGAAATCCTGAAGACTGAGTTGGGCCACGGGCAGGTGAACCTGCACGCCGACGCCATTGTCTCCGGCGGCAAAGGCATGCAAAGCCGCGACAGCTATGAGAAGCTTATCGGCATGCTGACTAGCGCCTTGAGCAAGAAGCTCGACACGCAGGTCGAGCGAGGCGCGTCGCGTGCCGCCGTCGAGCAGGGCTTCATCGGCCGAATCCATCAGGTCGGCCAGACGGGGACCTCCGTCGGCCCGAAGCTCTACGTCGCGCTGGGCATCTCCGGCGCCATTCAGCACATGATCGGCGTCGCCAATACCGAGACGATTGTGGCGATCAACAGCGATCCCAACGCTCCGATCTTCAAGCAGTGTGATTACTACATGATCGGGAACGTCGAGGACATTATCCCGGAGCTGGCCGAGGAATTGATTAAGGATTATTGATTATGGATGATTGAAGAAGGAAGGACGACCTCAATCATCAATCATCAGTGGACTAAGGATTCCGGATCATGGATCATTCAATTACCAATCATCAATCATCCATCATCAATCAATACGGCAAGACATCGGTTCTGGTCGTGGGCGCCGGTCCCGCGGGCCTGTCGGCGGGCATTCAACTGAAGGTCCTCAAGCCGGACCTCGATGTGTGCGTGATCGACAAGGCCCTCGATCTGGGCAACCACAACCTCTCAGGCGCCGTGCTTGAGAAAGAGCCGCTGAGCACGTTGCTTGACGCTGCGAAGCCCGGTTGGCGCGAGACCGATGAGGCCAAGCTGGTCCTCGCCAACGTGATCGACAAGGACGACATCATGTTCCTGCCCTGCAGGAAGACGGCGTTCAATATCTTCCCCATGATCAAAATGGCCAGGAGCATGGGCTTGGCCTTCGGTCAAATGATCCATCACGGCGACTATTCCGTGTCCATCAGTCGGCTCACGAAGTGGCTGGGCGGAATTGCCAAGGGGCTGGGCGTGGAGATCCTGACCGGCTTTGCCGCCGACCACGTGGTCTTCCGTGGCGAGGGCGTCTCGCCCTTGTATGAAGGAGAGGAGAGCAAGGCCAAGATGGCCTCGCCACAGGACGGCCTTGCCGCGGGCGTCAAGCTCGTCGATCAGGGCGTCGACAAGGAAGGGCACAAGCAGCCGAACTACGTCGAAGGCGAGACGATCCGGGCGAAATTCGTCGTGCTGGCCGAGGGCTGCGACGGCCTCGTCACCGAGCGGTTCGTCGAGCAGGCCGGCCTGAAACGCGAGTCCCACCAGCTTTACTCGCTGGGGGTCAAGGAGCTGATCAGGGTCACGCCTGAGCAGTACGACAAGTTCACGAAGGGCCGGGTCGTCCACGCGATGGGCTACCCGATCTGGACGCCGGTCATCGGTCCCGGCATGTTCGGCGGCGGCATCGTCTATGCCGGCGAGCAGGACCATCTGGCCGTCGGCATGATCGTCGGCCTCGACTGGAAGTACCACGACTTCAACACGCAGGATGCGCTCGTGCGGCTCAAGGAGCACAAGTTCGTCAAGCCGTTCATCGAGGGCGGCACGGTCGTCGAGGCCGGCGCCAAGATGATCCCCGAGGGCGGCTGGTACGCCGTGCCGCGCGATCCAGAGACTGAGAGCATAGGCAAGGGCAACGTGATGATCCTCGGCGACGGCGCCGGCTTCGTCAACATGCTCAAGATCAAGGGCCTGCACAATGCCATCGACTCCGGCATCCAAGCGGCCAAGGCCATCGTCGCGACATTGAATAATCCGAACGCGGCCGCTCGGAAATATACGGAGAACGTCGAGCAATCGAACATCGCTAAGGAGATGAAGACCGCAAAGAACTTCCGCCAGACGGTGGCCAAGTTTGGGCCGCTGCAGGGCATGCCGCTGTCGGTCCTCGGCCGCTGGCTGCCGAAGTTCCACGTCGAGAAGGACTACGAGGCGATGACGACGGCCCCGTACCGGCTCAAGCCCGACCAGAGCTTCGACAAGGACACCTTCACGGCGGTCGCCGCCACGGCGCATCGCGAGGAGCAGCCGTCGCACCTGAAGATCCTCGACAGAACCATCTGCGACACGAAGTGCCGGCCGGTCTTCAAAGCCCCGTGCGTCACGTTCTGTCCCGCAGGCGTCTACGAGGCGATCCACGACGAGGTCAAGCCGGCCAACCCCTCGAACTGCCTGCACTGCAAGACCTGCCAGCGCAAGTGCCCCTTCGACAACATCCGCTGGACCGCCCCCGAAGGCGGCGGTGGCCCGCGATACAAACGAATGTAGAGAACCTGGCGGGGCCTCCGTTGACCCCGCCGGAATCCCATCTCACTCAGACCGGCCCGTATAGCCGTCCGCGTGCGCCTATTCCTTCGCCGCGTGCTGGCGGAGGAGGTCGGCGATTCCCTCGTCGTGCCCTTGTTCCTTTGCCAATGACAAGGCTGTCCACCCCTCGTTGTCCTTTGTGTTCACATCGGCACCTTTGGCGATCAGCAGTTCCGCCACCTCCTTCTTGCCGACGGCGCATGCAGCGTGCAGAGGTGTCGCGCCCGTCTTGCCTTTCGCGCTGACCTCTGCTCTACTCCCTCACGGCCTGTTTCCTCAAGGACACCTGCCACAGGTCGGTACCGCCCGAACCACCGGGCCGGGTGGAGACAAAGTATAGGGTCGAACCATCTCGGGAAATATCGGGGTCTGCCTCCCAGTCCGCATTGACCGCAGGGCCAAGCTTCACCGGCGTGCCCCAGGGCTCGCTTGTGTTCTTCCGCTTGGTTACCCAGATGGCGCTCTCGTCGACGCCGCCTCGTTCGGAGTCAAAGTAGAGCGATAGGCCATCATCCGATATGGACGGCGCTTGGTCCCAGGCAGGACTATTGACAATCGGGCCGAGGTTCACCGGCGTACCCCATGGATCGCGCTTAGCTTTCCGCGTTGTCACCCAGATATCGCCGTTACCGGAACCTCCGGGTCGCTCCAACTTGTCGGGTAGCTCAGCGAAGTAAAGCGTCAGGTCGTCGGCAGAAATGCACGGGGAGTGCTCATCCGCCGCGCTGTTGACTGTTGGGCCGAGATTCACCGGCTGGCCCCAAGGATCACTCTTGGTTTTTCGCGTCGTCACCCAAAGGTCCTGACCGCCACTGCCTCCGGGCCGCCCCGAACTGAAGTAGAGCGACAGCCCGTCGGCTGATAAGCTTGGCGCTTTGTCACCAGTCGGACTATTGACCGTTGGGCCGAGATTCACAGGGCTTCCCCAGGGGTCGGCTTTCGTTTTTCTCGTTGTCACCCAGAGGTCAGCCTCACCAAGGCCCCCGGGCCGATAGGAGTTGAAGTAGAGCTCCAGCTCATCGGCTGAAATGTCCGGGTCCCACTCGGCAGCCGAGCTGTTGACCGTGGGGCCAAGGTTGGCAGGATTGCTGAAAACGAGGTCTGCATCCGTACCTCTGGTTGATGCCTGGTTTTGCGCTCTGACGGTCAGGACTAGTGCAGTTGGGACGGCCAACAGAGCCGTCAAGATGACAACGGTCGCCGCAGGTAAACTCGGGCGTTTGTAGAGTCTTCTTCCTCGACTTAACATGGTCTTTATCCTTTCCTCAATATTCTTCACGGGCCCGGCTACAGCCAACGATGGAACAGGCCGGGTGGATTCATACTCGCCAATCCCTTTGCGAGCCACGAGCGACTATCTTATTCCTTCGCCCCGTGCGCACGTAGAAGCTCGACGGTTTCAGGGTGCCCTCCGTCTCTTGCGTGCTGCAATGGGGTGTGACCGTCGTTGTCCTTGGTATTGAGGTCTGCACCCTTGGCGAGAAACAACTCGATCATTTCGTTTAGGCCGTAGTATACGGCCCAATTGAACGGCGTTGAATTATCCTGCGGAATCTTCGCATTGGGATTCGCGCCTTTGTCAAGGAGCATTCGGGTCATCTCCAGAGAGCGGCATACCGGGTCTACCGTGTGATGCAAAAGCGTCCAGCCCCATTCATTTCTCGCGTTGGGATTGGCGCCGTTATCCAGCAACAGCTTGAGAACATCCGGCCGGTGATAAGAGACCGCCACGAACGCCGGAGCATCGCCCCAGGCTTCGGAATTGACATTGGCTCCCTTTTGGATGAGGGTCTCGGCCAAGTCCCTGTGGCCGTGTTCGCAAGTCCAATACAGAAGATCATCAACCGGCGAAACCTCAGCGCCTTTGTCAATCAGAAGCTCCATCACGTCTTTGTGCCCGAGCCGCGCGGCACGGAGCAGGGGCGTCTGGCCATCTTTTGTTTTGGCGTTCACGTCGGCCTTGTTGGCAATCAATAGTTGCGCCAAGTCGCGATAGCCTCTTTTCGATGCGATGTGTAAAGGTGTCTCTTCCGCCTTGTTCCTGGCATCGACGGTCGCACCTTGCTGGATCAGCAGTTTCGCCACTTCTTTAGAACCTCCGTCGGTCGCGTAGTGCAGCGCGGTGCCCAAGCCTTCTGCCACTGCGCCGGCGTTGACTGAAGCACCGTTGCTGATGAGGAATTCTGCGATCTTTCTCTGCCCCGCACCGGCCGCCGCGTGCAGAGGCGTCAACGCGGATTCATTCCGTGTCTCGGCACTGGCCCCTTTCTCTGTGAAGCTTTTGACTCTGGCAAGATCTCCCACATAGGCCGCCAAGTGAATCGAGGAAACCTCGACCCCCTTAGATATGAGCAGCCTGACAGTATCTTGGTGGTTGTGCAGCACGGCCAGATAGGCGGGCGTTTCACCACGGACATTCCTGGGGTTCACATTGGCGTCGTTGGAGATGAGCAGTTCAACGATATCGTTGGAGCCGGCCATGGCCGCATAGTGCAGGGGGGTACAACCCTGTCCATCTTTCGCGTCAGACGCAGGGTTCTCGCGTCCCAGCCGCTGCATCAGTACGGTTGCCGTTTCCGTACGTCCCAGCATGGCCGCGCAGTGAAGAGGGGTGAGACCGTCGTTGGTCTTCTCGTTTATGGCGGCCCCTCTGGCCAGAAGGAACTCGACAACGTCCCTTCGGCCATTTCCGCAGGCGACATACAAAGGGGTGCAACCATTCTTGTCCCTGGCGTTGATTTGTGCTCCCTTCGAGACGAGAAAACTGGCGGCCACAACCTTGTTTCTTCTTTCCCTTTCGGCGGTCGGTACGTCAAGATTGGCCGGCGCGGCAAGGTGAAGCGGTGTTTGGCCGTCGTCATTGCGCGCGTTGACATCGGCGCCTTTCGCGATCAGAAGGTCCAGCAGGTCTTCGTCGATGTCCCATTCGCGAGCGGCAAGATGCAAGGGTGTATTGCCGCTTTTGTCTCTGGCATTGACGTCCGCCCCCTGACCGATGAGCAATCTGGCGATCTTTTCGCTGGGGGGAGTGTCAAATTTCTCGCACGTGCAATGCAGTGCGGTCCGCCCCAGGCTGTCTCTGGCGTTGACATCGACGCCTTGGGAAAGGAGCGCTTTGATCTTCTCGATGTCCCAGGCCAGAGTGGCTTCGTGCAGCGGGGGACTGGCTTGGGCCTGCGGCCTCGGCGCCTGGGTCTGGGCTCGCGCGGTCAGCACGAGCGCGGTGGGGATCGTCAGAAAGGCTACCAGAAGGATGGTACTTGACGCGATCAGACTCGGACGTTTGTGGAATTTCTTTCCTGGTCTTAACATGGCTCTTACCCTTTCCTCGATGTTTTTGACTGGACCGGCTACGGCCAACGAGGGAACCGCGCGGGTGGATTCCTGGGCCTGGATCAGGGTGCTGACGAGGGCGGTGCCGTACTCCTTGGGCCTGGCGCCCAGATGGGCGATGGCCATTTCATCACAGCATTTTTCCCGCTCCCGGCGGATTTTCTGATTCGCCCACCAGACGAACGGGTGAAACCAGAAGAGCGCTTGGGCGATCACCTGGAGCGCGTTGACGGCGGCATCGCAGCGAAGCACATGGCTGAGCTCATGGGCGAGGATGTCCCGCCGATGCTCGGAGCTCTCGATGGTGAGAAAGGCGTGCGGAACGTAGATGCTTCCCCTCGGCAGGCCCCACACGAAGGGCTGGCCCACGCCCTCCATGATCCAGATTCCCGGCAAGCGCTGGACGCCGTAGGCCAGCAGGAGGTTCGCAGTATCCGCGCGCACATCATCGGGAAGGGGCCTTCGGGTCTTCCGCAGCCAGTAGTGGCCCCGCACGGCCCGCAGGAGATTCATCAGCAGATAAGCACCCGCGCCGGCGATCCAAGCGACCCCCAGCCATCCGGACGCCGATAGACGGCGCTCGCTGACTTGCAGGTCCGCCGGCGCAAGGGCGGGTCCCTCTGGCTGGGGAGTGACAGAACCGTGTGGGGCCGGGACTGGAGAGATAGAGGGCTCACCGCTCCATACTGCCGGTGACGATGCGGAAGAAATTTCTCCGGGCACTCTCGCCGGCAGAACCCGCAACGGCACCGCATGCAGCGGCGGCACGAGGCATTTCGCCAGAACGATCAGCCAAAGCAGGTAGCGAACATGCGCGCTGCGGTGTCGCAGGACGAAACTGACCGCCGCTATGGCCGCCGTCAGCACGGCGATCTGCCAGCTCTGGGCGGCCAGATAGCGCACAACCTCGTTCAGATAGGCGTCCATCGTCAGCACCTCCGTAATCAATGTTTGCTACGATTTGTCGATCAGCTTCTTCAGTTCCTCTATGTCTTTGGCGTCGATGCGGCCTTCCCGGGCCAGGAATTGCATCAGGGGCCTGGGGTCGCCGCCGAACAGCCGGTCCAGGAAATCGAGCACGGTCCGCTTCACGACGGCCTCCCGTTTCACCGCCGGACAGAACACATAGGCCTTGCCTTCGGCCTTGTGGGTCAGGTATCCCTTCTTCTCCAGTCGCCGCAGCAGAGTCTGGACCGTCTTGTAGGCCACTTTGCGGCTTTTCGGCAGGGCATTATGAGTCTGCTGCACCGTCGCCTCGCCCCGTTGCCACACCAGCCGGAGAATCTCGGTTTCCGCCGGACTCATCGCCTTCAAATGCCGTCTGACCATTGGCTACTCCTCTTACAGATGTAAGAACGATTATCCTACAAATGTAAGACATGTCAACGGGAAAAGGAGAATTCCCTGAAAATTGTTGAGATGCCCCTCGTGCAAGGCGAAGGGGGTTGAAAGAGGCCTGGGGCGCGGCGGGGGCAAAGAAAAACCCTCCCGGGGGCGGGAGGGTGGAAGGTCGATCGTGGACAGCCGAGGAGGATCGACGGCCGGCTACTCGTTTTCTTGAGGGGCTTTCTCCGGTTTCGTGTTCTTCTTGTGGACGGGCTCCTCGGGTTTGTCCGCCGGCGCCTCGCTGCCGGGACCGGCGTGGACTTCCGCCGCGGCTTTCTGGGCCTTTTCCCGTTGAATGGCGTCGTAAATTTCCCTGCGGTGGACGGGGATGCTCTTCGGGGCCGTAATCCCCAGCCGAACCTTGTCGCCTCGGACATCGACGATGGTGATCTCAACGTCGTCCCCGATCATGATGGATTCGTCTCGTTGTCTGCTCAGAACCAACATCGTTAACTCCTTTTGTCGGCTGGTTTCGCAATCTCTCCTACGCTGTGGAGGATTCCAGTGTTCACTTAGCCGATTCGTTCACGTTCCAACCACGGGGCGGCGCCTGCGCCCTGGCAACGGCCCCACATGTCACCGAGAAGATTTCATGTAGTCTATATTTCGGCTAATTGAGGGAGGCAAACCAAACAAATTCACTTTTCTTTGGACGCCCCAGGTCGGTTATCAGACGTTAGTGATATAAGTGCTTGCAGAAACGGGATTTAGCGATTTTTGCGGGTGCGAAAAAATCGAAAATGCTGCCACGTTATCCGGCACTTTCGTGTTTTCGCCAGTACTCGTAGCGGACCGCCATCCAGTAACCGGTGACCGCGCCGATCGCGCCGAGGGCCACGAATTGGAGCGGCAAAATGGCGAAAATGGCGTGTGGAAAGAACGTGGCCGGCTCGGTCTCCGCGAACTTGGCAACGGTCTGCGAATTGCCGTACACCGCGTCGGCAAAGGGCAGCACCAGGGGTCCGGCGACGGCGGGCCAGAGGTAGCTCAGGTTGAGGAATTTCTTGACCACGAAGGCGGCGGTCCCGAAGGCCCCGAGAATAGCGAAGAAGATTTGGCCGACCGCCGGCTGGGCGGCGACCATCTCGTAGGAGGTACAGAGATCCTGGGCGAAAACGCCGGTGAAGAACGCAATGAGCACCATGCTGACGAGCAGCGCGACGGCGGCGTTCAGGTAGAGGCCCGGGTTGAGACGGCTCTTGATCTGAGCCAGGGTTGGCGCGGGCCTCGAGCCGGGGCGCAGACGCTGAGCTGCGAGCACGCCCGCGAAACCCGCTGCCACAATCAGCAGCCAGTAGGCCGGCTCGAAGCGCAACGAGTGCAGGAGAGCCTCCCGCTCGTCCGGCTTGGTGAGGGCCTGCGTCAGGACCCGCATGGGCCCGGACCGGCCGGCCCAGACGGCCAGCCCGAAGGGTACGCCGAGAATCCCGATCTCCCGGCCGTGAGGCCAGGCGATGAAGTACCCCACGAACCCCACGCCGAATGCCAGCGAGAGCAAGATTATCGTCCCTGAAGAGCTTGTGTTCCACGCCCGGACAGGCAGCAAGGGATCGGCGGGGGCTGCCAGCGGCCACGCCAGTATCCCGATCACGACCATGCCCAGCGCCGCCACGGCGGCGATTCGCAGTTTGTTGATCCATGTCAATTCCATAGTTACATCTTTCAAAGCAGCCGCCAGAGTATCCATGATGCCGGCTACCGTCAAGCCTTTTCCCTCAGGTCCGTCGGAGCGTGTGCGATAGGGACGTGGCGATTGAGGCGGCTGGCAGCGGCAAGGCCGAAGGCCTTGGCGATGGTCCTACTTATGCTCCCCTACAGCCATCGCCAAGCTGCGCTTGATGCTGCCACCCACCAGCCCGCTAAGAGCGTTACTCGGTTTCGAGTTATGTCAAGGTTCGTGCCACGGATTTCTGTCGGGTGGCGGGAGGGGGCTTGCGGTTTCGGCGGATCGTGGTATCGTGGTGCGGCATTGGATGGCCGTGGGGCATCTCACTCGCTGCGCAGCAGCCATGATATGCGTGTGAAAGAGCCGGAAAGGGCATGACGATGGACGCAAAGCTGGTCCGAAAAGTGCTGTCATTTCGATGGCTGCTTTTCGCGATATTGGCGGCGGCGTATTCCCTGGTGTACTTCCACAGGTTCTCGCCGTCGGTCGTGGCGGACGATCTGATGCGGGACTTCCGGACGACGGCCGGCATCCTGGGCCAGCTCGGCTCGATCTATTTCTATTGTTACGCGGCGATGCAGTTCCCGGCGGGGCTGCTGTCGGACTCCATCGGACCCCGCAGGACGGTGATGTACTCGCTGTTGATCGGGGCGGCGGGCAGCGTTCTATTCGCCGTGTCGCCGAGCATCCAGATCGCGAAGTTGTCACGCGTGCTGGTCGGCCTGGGCGTCTCCATGGTGTTCATTCCAACCCTCAAGATGGTGTCGCAGTGGTTCCGGGCGCGGGAATTCGCTCTGATGTCGGGCGTGCTGCAAGCGGCGGGCGGTCTGGGAATCCTCGGTGCGACGTGGGTTCTCGGCTTGCTGGCGACCTGGTTCGGCTGGCGGCTGTCGTTCCACATCATCGGCGTGTGTACCGCTGTCACCGTAGCGGCGGTCTGGCTGGCGGTCCGCGATAAGCCGGCCGATGTGGGCTGGCCGTCCATTGCGCAGATCGACGGTTGCACAGAGGAGGCGAATCCTGCACAGGGCAAGATCGGGCTGTGGCAGGGGGTGTGGCGGGTCGTCTCGGAGGGGGCGTTCTGGCCGGTGGCCGTGTGGTTCTTCTTCGACTGCGGGATCTTCTTTGGGTTCGGCGGCCTGTGGGCCGGGCCGTACCTGATGCACACCTATGGCCTGAGCAAGGGACAGGCCGGCGCGATCCTCAGCATGACCGCGTGGGCGATGATCCTGGGCGGTCCCCTGCTCGGACTGCTCTCGCAGAAGGTCCTGCGAAGCCGAAAGAAGACGTTCATCCTGTGCACGTCGTTGCTCGCGGTGCTGCTGCTGTTCCTCAACGTCTTCCCCGCCGGGCTGCCTCTCGCGGCTCTGTACCTCTGGTTCTTCCTGTTCTCCGTGAGCTCTTCGGCGATCGTCGTCATGGGATTCACCATGACAAAGGAGCTATTCCCGGTCGAGATTGCCGGAACATCCGTGGGAATGGTGAATTTCTTCCCGTTCCTGGGCGGGGCGGTGTTCATGCCGGTGCTGGGCCGGGTGCTCGATGCATATCCCAGGAACGACGCCGGCGGCTACCCCGTGGCCGGTTATCACATGGTCCTTGTGATCCTCCTGCTGGCGTCCCTGATCTCGCTGGCGTGCACGTTCGTGATGAAGGAGACCTACCGGCCGTAAGCCTATGCATGCGTTAGGAATCATCTTCGCGTCGCTGGCGGTGCTGGTCGTGCTGCTGCGCCTGAAGGTCCGGATCGGCCTGGCGATGACGATCTCGGCGGTCGTGCTGGCGGTGCTGCTGCGTGTTACGCCGGGGGCGATGTGGAGCCGGCTGGCGGCGGAGTGGCGGGAGCTGCCTCTGACTGAGACGACGCCGTACCTGTTCGTGTCGCTGACGGCGCTGCTGCTGCTGGTGAACGTGGTGGGGGAGGCGATGGGCCAGATCGGGCTGTCGGCCCGGCTGGTGCCGGCGATGCACGGGTTGCTTCGCAGCCGCCGGGTGGCGCTGGCGACGATCCCGCTGCTGATGGGCATGCTGCCGACGCCGGGCGGGATCATGCTCTCGGCCCCGATGGTCCGCGAGGCGGGGGACAAGATCGGCGTGGAGCGTGACCGGGTCGCGGCGATCAACTTCTTCTTTCGCCACCAGTGGGAGCCGGTCTGGCCGCTGTTTCCCGCGGTGCCGCTGATCGTGCAAATGCTGGGCGTCCCGGCGGCCGGCGTGGTCGGCCATCACGCCGTGCTGACCATTGCCGGCATTTTGGGCGGCATCGTGTTCCTGCTCCTGTTCGGCATCCCGCCGCGGCGAGCGGAACATATGGAGTCCGGGACAGGCGTCGGCTCGCACGCAAAGGATTTCATCCATGCCCTGTGGCCGATCCTGTTCACGGCCGCGCTGTACGTCGGACTCAATGTGCCGCCCGCGGTCGGCATATTCCTCGCGATCATCGGGCTGCTCCTGCTGCATCGGGTGAGCCTGCGCCGATGGGGCGGGATCTTCCGGGCGGCCCGCGAGCCCGATTTGATTCTGCTGCTGTTCGGGGCCCTGTGGTTCAAGCTGAACCTGGAGGCCAGCGGCGCGATCGGCAGTGTCGTGGCGTTCTTCCAGCAGATTCACATGCCGCCGCTGCTGGTGCTGTTCGTGCTGCCCTTCCTGGTGAGCTTCAGCACGGGCGTGACAACGCCGACCGTGGCAATCACATACCCATTCCTCATGCCGTTCATCGGCAAGGGGGAGAATCTCTCGCTGAGCCTCGAGACCCTTGCGTTTGCCGGCGTAGTCTTCGGCCTGGCGATCAGTCCAATTCACCTGTGCCTGGCGCTGTCCGCAAGCTACTTCAACACGCCGTTGCTGCGGATCATCTGGAAAGTCCTGCCGCCCGCGCTGTGCGTGACGGGCGCAGGATTCGCCCTGGCACTCCTGACCCAGTGATAGGGTCCTACCGGATCGTGATCGAGCCGACGTTGGTGCGGAGATCAACCTGGCCTTCGGCGGCGCCGAGGGAGGCCTTGACGGATTTGCCGAGCGAGCCGCTGACGGTGATGGGCCTGTCCGTATGGATGTGACCGACGTTGGCGGCGGCGGCAAGGTTCGCGGAGACCTGGGACGGGCCCGTGAAGTCGATGTTGCCGACGTTGGTGGAGGCGTTGGCATCGAGGGCGGCAGGGGCGTCGGGCGAGTAGGCGGCCTTGATATCGCCGACGTTCGTGTGCAGGCTCATGCCGTCGCGCAGCCCGCTGCAGGTGATCGAGCCGACGTCGGTGTGCGTTTCGACGCGACGGGCAAAGCCGTCGATCCGAATATCGCCTACATTGGCGGTGCAATCGAGACGCAGGCCGGCGGGAGCGGTGATGGTGAAATCGACGGCGAGTTGGTTGCGGCCGAAGCCGGACGGCTTCTCCGCCTTGACGACGAGCGTGTCGCCGGACGGCTCGGCGGTGATGCGGACCGCTTCGAGAAGGGCTTGGGCCTCCTCGTCCGTCCTGGCCTTGACCGTGACATCGGCGGTGACGCGAACCTCGGCAGTCTCGGCCGCCTCCAGCCTGATCGCGCCCACGTTGGTGGTCACCTTGAGGGCAGACACGCCTTCAGCCGCGACGCTAAGCTGGTCCGTTCGTTTCGCTTTGCCCGGCAGATTGTCACCAACGACCCTGATGCAGCCGGCAGAGGCGACTGTGAACGCAAACGCCACGCAAAAACCGATCTTCGTGATCGAGGTTCTTCTCATGGATCAATCTCCTAAAGCACTCAGGCTCGTAGTCGCTCAACGAGTCTCATTATTGCGGACATTTCGCCTTTTTCAAGCCGAAAGCGGAATCGAACGTCAGTTACAGAACTTCTCCCGCGTGGCTGGGTCCGCTTTGCCGCCTGCGACGGGCGCCGGATGCACCTGCTTGAGCAAGGCTTTCATCCGCACGACCACATCGGCGTATTTCGCATCGCCGGCCAGATTGCGCAGTTCCTGGGGATCGTTGTCGTGATCGTAGAGCTCCTGCCCCTTGGTCCCCAAGGCCCATTCGGTGTACCGCCAGCGCTCGGTCCGGACGCTGTGACCCGGATCGGCGCCGCGCTGGACCTGGGTGAAGGCAGGGTGGTCCCATTGTGCTTTTGGATCGTCGATCAGCGGGCGCAGGCTGAAACCCTCCAAATGCTTCGGCGGCGTCAGACCCGCCAGCTCGGCCAGCGTTGGATACAGATCGACCAGCTCGACCGGGCGCGAGCTCGCCTGGCCCGCCGTCTTTTGGCCCGGCACGGAAATGATCAGCGGCACTCTCGCCGATTCCTCGAAGCAGCTCTGCTTGAACCACAGTCCGTGCTCGCCGAGGTGATAGCCGTGGTCGCTCCAGAACACGATGATGGTGTTCTCGCGCAGACCCAGGCGATCCACGGCGTCGAGTACCCTCCCAATCTGAGCATCGACGAACGAAATGGCGGCGTAATAGGCCCGCTTGCATTCGCGCGCCTGGTCCGTCGTGACGCCGAAATGGGGCCATGGTTTTGTCGAAGCCAGCGCCAGCGGCGGATAATCGTTCGAGGTTTCCGATGTGATTGCCGGCAGCGAGATCCGCTCCATCGGATAGAGGTCGAAGTACTTCTTTGGAGTCACCCACGGGCAGTGCGGCTTGTAGAAGCCGGCGGCGATGAAAAACGGTTTGTCCCTGTGCTGCTCGAGCAATCGGATCGTCTGATCGGCCACTTTGCCGTCGGTGTGCTCTTCATCTGTCCCGGTCTTGTCGGCGAGAAACGCCATGGCCGACCCCAGGCCCCGCTTGGGCGTGTAATTCATGATGTCGGGTTCGAGCGACGTCTTGTCACGTCCCGCCGGATTGAGGCGCTCCATCCACGACGCCCGGTCATCCAGGCCATTGGTGCCGATGTCCCCTGGATTGCCGTAATGATACATCTTCCCGACGCGTGCCACGTAGTAGCCGTTGCGCACGAACATCTGCGGAAGCGTCACCACGTCAGGCAGATCCTGGCGGAAATGATACTGCAGGTCGAACACCCGCGTGCTGTCCGGGCGTAAACCGGTCAGGAGCGAGGAGCGGCTCGGACTGCAGAGCGGAAACTGGCAATAGGCCCGCTCGAACCGCACGCCGCGAGCGGCCAGACGGTCAATGCTCGGGGATTTCACCAACGGGTGCCCGAAGCAACCGAGGTCGTTGTTCATGTCATCCACGGCGATGAACAGGACGTTGGGTCTGGAACGGGCAGCGGACGCCGTGCCGGCCAGCATCAGCATGACGGCAATGAGACGGATCAGCGTTTTCATGGGACTATGCTCCTCTGCGATTCAATGGATTGTCTTCACTCGTTCAGCACCACGACCTCATGGGCCTTGAGCCGGGGCAGCGTGAATTTGTGATACTGGTCTGTTGTCGTAACGCGCAGCTTCTTGTTCATGCCCACCGCGGTGGCCCGGCGAAACGGGAGGGCCAGCTCGACCGTGACGTGGCGCATCTCGATTGGCGCGAAGTAGGCCGTGTCGGAATGCCCGCTCAAATTCACGAAGTGCACCAGCGTCCGGCTGCGTTGGGGCTGCCTCATCACCGTGATTTCCACCAGCGGATGCGCGTTGGTCTTCAATTGCCGTCCGTGCGGGAGGAGATGATCGATCACGTCTGCCATCAGGCCGGCGTGACCTTGCGAGCTGTGCCGGTAGTACAGGCCGCCGGCGTCCCACGGAATGAACGCAATCCGGCCTTTGCCGTAGTCCGCGAACACGAGGCCGGGAACGCTCGTCTCCACCTTGTCCACCCAGACCTTTTCCGGCGGACCGAACATGGCGGGCGGAATCAACGTGAGCAGCGGTGCCTCCAGCGGCGCCAGTTCCACATAGGGCCCATCGAGGAACAGCAGCTTCGTGTTCGTCAGCGACGGCAGCAGCACATGATCGTGAATACGCCAGGAGCCATGGATGGGCTCGCGTTTGCCGATCACCTTTCCCACCGGCAATGCGGGAAGATTGGCGCCCGCAATGAGCAGCCGGCCGCCATCGCGCACGTAGCGATCCAGTTCCGCCGATGCGCCGCTGGGAGCGATGACCAAGTCGAATTTGCGGGAAGGATCGTTCAGCCATTTCAGGTTGTCCGACACGGCGAACGGGATGTGCTGCTCGCTCAACAGGCGGAAGAACCCACGGTAGGAAGCCGAATCGCCGCGGAGCAACAAGACGCGCGCAGCGCTTTGCTGTCCGACGTAGAGGTCTTCATGCTTCGCGTGCCATTGGAAGACGGGCTGGCCTGCCAGCAGGGCGTGGCGGTCTTCCTGGTCCATGGTCCCGTGCATGTTCAGCGCGAGCACGCCGCCGTGGGCCATGCTCTCATACAATCGCAATTGAATCTCCGCCTGCGGCACGGTGACAAACCGCCACGGGTAATCCACGAAGCTCATGCAGAGGTTGAACGCCATCTTGTCCGGCTCCGAATTGCGGGCGCGATTCACGTTGTCACTGGCCGAGTACGGCCAGAGCGGCAGCGCGCGCCCGACGGCCGTATTGGATTCAGACATGATGCCATCGGTGTGGTCCTGAATATAGGTGAGAAAGGCGGCCCGCGGTCGCAGCCGATGAATCAGCTCGGCGAGCGTCGCCGCCACTTCACGTGCCGATTCCGCCAGGAATTCGCCGTAATCGGCGTCGCGAGCACTCGTCGGTAGCGGACGATGGTAGCGAGCCTGAAAGCGCGCCTTGCATGCGTCGCACTGGCACGGCCCCATCGGATTACCGCTGTAGTCGGAGGACGGATTGCCGAACATGTTGAAGAACAGCCCATCCACGTCGTAACGCTCCAGCGCCTCGGTGAGAATCTTGATTGCGTGTCCGCGATAATACGCCCCGTTGATACACGCCGAATAAAGCCCATTGTAAATGGCGGGTTCGCCATTGGTCCGCTTGAAGAACCATTCGGGATGCGCGTCGAACACCGGCTTCTGTGTCTTGCTCAGGTCGAAGCGGCCGATCACTCGCAGACCACGCGCATGCGCCTCTTGGAGCACGTCTCCAAACAGGTCACGACCCGCCGGCAGGTGCGGACTGGCGTAGTGGAATTCCACTCGCGTTGGATACTGTGCCACGATGCCGCCCATGTTGAAGAGCAGCGTATTCGCGGGAAACTCAGCAGCTTGCTGGACGAGGCGTCTGGCATCCAGCGTGGAGTCGGTCTCGCGGAGATTCGTCTGCAGAAGGCGGACCGGCTCATCCATCCACCAGCGTGGCTCCGCAGGGGCAGCACGAGCCGTTGGTGTCGTACTGCCAGACACGACGAGAATAGCCGCGATCCACTGGATGGCCGGCCAGAACGTATCAGCCATAGATTCTTCTCCATGTCACAGGGCGCAGCAGCCTGCGAATTCAAGCTGTATTGTAGGGCTGAAGCAGTGGAAAGGCAAAGAGCAAACCGGCGTATTGGACACGGGGCGGGCGAGATGCTACAATGGCAGTCTGATCGGGCGTACCGTGCCTGCTCGAATGCACTGAAGAGCATCTGCCTTGGATTCTTACGAAAGGAGCAGAGGATGAATCATGTGAATCGCCGGGGATTCTTGAAGAGCACCGTTGTCGCGACAGCGGGGTCGTATCTGGCCATGTCTTCGTGGGACCATCTTGTGCCCAGCGCTCGTGGGGCCAATGACGAGATTCGGCTGGCCGTGGCTGGGATTAAGAGCCGGGGCGGGGCCCATGTCAGTGACTTTATGAAATTGCAGGGCGTGAAAGTGGTGGCCTTGTGCGACCCGGATAAGCAGATCCTCGAACAGGGGGTCGCCGGGTTCAAGAAGAAGTACAACGTCGATGACTCGGCGATTAAAGGGTATGCGGACGTCCGGCACATCCTGGATCGCAAGGATGTCGATGCCCTCGTGATCGCGGCGCCGAACCACTGGCATTCGCTGATGACGGTCTGGGCGTGCCAGGCGGGCAAGCACGTGTACGTGGAAAAGCCCGTCAGCCACGCGATCTGGGAGGGTCGCAAGATGGTCGAGGCGGCCCGCAAGTACAACCGGATCGTGCAGGCGGGTACGCAGCACCGGTCCTGTCCGGCGGTGCAGGAGGCTGCGAGGGACATTCAGGCCGGCAAGTACGGCAAGGTCCTCTGGGTCCACTGCTCCAAGCTCGATACGGGTAACCGAGGGTCGATCGGGAAGGTCACTGAGCCACAGCCCGTTCCCTCACATATCGACTACAGCCTGTGGGCCGGTCCTGCTCCGATGACACCGGTCATGCGCCGGCAGTTCCATTACGACTGGCACTGGCAGTGGAATTGGGGCGACGGAGAAATGGCGAACTGGGGCATTCATTACCTCGACGATGTGCGTCACCTGCTGGGCTGGACCGACGTGCCGACGAAAGTGGTCGCGGCGGGCAACCGATTCGCGTGGGATGATAACGGCGAGACGCCGAACATGCACATTGCACTCATGGAATATGACGGTTTGCCGCTCGTGGTCGACATCCGCAATCTGCCCGACCCGGCGCGCCGGGGCGGCAAAGAGGGAGCCGTGTATCTCACCTCCCGCGGTGGCAACTACGTTCAGTGCGAGAACGGCTCCGTTCGTATCTCCCGCGGTGGCGGCTGGTTCTACGATAACGACGGCAAGCGGGTCTACCAGTACAAGGGCAATGGCGGGAGTGAGCACGCCCCGAATTTCATCGCCGCCATGCGCAGCGGCCGGCGCGAGGACCTGGCGGCGGAGATCAAGGTCGGCCATTTCGGCACCGCGATCTGCCATCAGGCCAACATCGCCTGGCGGGTCGGCCAGAAGGCCTCGGTCGAGCAGGCGCGCGAGAGCATGAAATCGTGCGAGGACGCTGCGAATACCCTCAAGGACATACTCGATCAACTCGACGGCAACGGCGTCGATCTGGCCAAGCAGCCGTTCGTTCTCGGACCGGCGCTGACCTACGACCGGAAACAGGAATGCTTCGTCGGCGCCAATGCCGAGCAGGCCAACAAGTACCTCAGGTGCTCCTATCGCGAGCCGTTTGTCCTGCCGGAGCAAGTGTAATCCCGACAACTGACAGCTCCAACGCCGGATGTCACAACAGGCCGGGCGGCACTGGCAAGCCGTCGCCAAGCTGCGCCTGACGATGCCACCCGGGGCCACGGGCCCCGTCTCAGCCGACGGATTCTATCCTCGTTCATGTTTGAGCCGAATTCTACAAATTTGTAGGCTGCGACGTTGCGTTCTACAAGTGTGTAGATATGGGGCCTGTCCATACGATTGTGGAGCGGCTGTAAACTCTTGGTATGCCGGGACTTATGTTTGTTTTGCCCGCATCTCCGTTGGTACGGCATTTGCTCCATTGATTAGCCAGGAACGAAGTTTGCCGGCAAAGAGGTTGTACCGGGCGGGTGATATGAACCTGTTCACCTATGGATCGCTGATGTTCGCGGAGGTGTGGTCGCAGCTCGTGCGCGGCGACTACGTGAAGCGTCCTGCGCGCCTGCACGGGTTCACCCGCCGGCGGGTCCACGGCGACGTCTATCCTGTCATTTTCAAATCGAACAACGGCGAGTGGGACCCGCAGTGGTTCGCCCGCGAGGCCCTTCCCATCTTCATCCACAACTACAGAGGTTTCGCCCGGCGCTGAACTGGGGCTCTCCTCGGCCGTGTGACAGCCCCGGCAATCTCGGGTGTACGACAAGATTATGGCAGAGCAAGCATGAGGTTGCGGGTGGCAGCGTCAAGGCCGCAGGCCTTGGCGATGGCTGCATCGCATCCCAACGGGACCATCGCCAAGCTGCGCTTGACGCTGCCACCCGCCGCGGCATGTGTAGCCATCGGCAAGCTTGCGCTTGCCACTGCCACCCATCCTCAATGCCCGACAATCTTCGCGGAGACGCAATCCCTTCGCGTGAGGGCCAGGAGCTGGAGTTCAGCTACACGATCCTGTTCAGTCTGCACGGCTTCGACTTCATTCCATCGGCGGGAATGAGGTGGAAGAGCCAGGACCTCGTTGACTACTACTACGGCGTGCGGCCGCGCGAGGCTCAGGCGGGTCGGCCGGCCTATGAGGGCGAGAACTCGCTCGATCCTTTCGTGCGACTGGCCGTACGGCGAAAACTCACCGAGAGATGGAGCCTGCTGGCCGCCGCGCAGTATGAATGGCTCGACGACGAGATCAGGAGCAGCCCCATCGTGGACGCGGATTACGACGCATCCTTCATGATCGGCATGCTCTACTCGTGGTAGCGCCTGTAGCGCCTGTGACCGTGGCTTCCATTTTGCAGAACTTCACTTCCCGCTATTTCGGCGCGACCTTGAACGCGACGTCGTTGCCGATGTATGAGGCGTGGCCGCCGGTGGTGCGCAGCTCCGGGATCGTGACGGTGAGTTTGCCGTCTCGGCATTGGAGCGTCTGCGGGTCCAGATACCGGCCCCGCCACGTGCGATAGAGCCGCACCTCGTAGTCGCCGTCCTTCAGCCCGCCGATCGTGAAGGACTCGTTCGCGACGCTGGTCCGCGGGTTCGCGATCCAGCCGAATGCGAAGTTGCCGCTCCGCATCGCCCAGGCGTCGCAAGTGCCTGCCGCGATCTGGGCGGGCTCGGGCGTCAGGCGTGCGAAGTCGATATCGGCCGCGAACTGCGCGAAGTGCCGCATCTGGCTCGTGACGACGCCGTCATTGATCCAGTCGGAGTACGCCCACCAGAAGGGCGTGCAGCACAGGCCATTAGCCAGGCTCACCCATAGCGCATTGTGGTACATGGCCAGATAGCCAGGCATGCCCGGCTCGTAGTAGGTGTGATCGTAGCCGCATTCGCCGACAATTGCCGGCTTGTCGAAGCCTTTCCACAGGTTCTGTACCTGTGTCGCGTAGTTGCGGTAGCTGAACTGCAGGGGGCTTTCATCATCGCAACTGAGCTTACCGCTCTTGGGCATGGGGTGACCCTGGGCCTCGTAGATTTCCCTTGTGGCGATGTCGAAAATCTTGTAGCCGCCGGGCCACCATTGGCCGATGCCGCCGCTCTGCGTGCCCGTGGTCGGCCGGCCGTAGGGGTCGTGCTCGTTGAAAAAGGCGTCCATTCTGCGGGACCACTGCTCCGCCGCTTCCTGACCGCCTTTCTCCCAGCCTTCGGTGCCGTTGATCTCGTCGACGATGAACCAGAGGAACAGCGCGCGGCTGTAGCCCCAGCGGGCGATGATGTAGCGGTACAGCTTCTCCTGGTACTTCCACGCCGGCTCGCTGGCGAAGAAGCCGGTCGCGTCGGTCACGAGGCTGTAGGGATTGTGACGATAGCGGGCGTTGCCGCCGCCCCAGACGGCCTGCGACAGGTAGGAGTGGAACCAGATGTTCCAACTGATGTGGATGTCGCGCAGCTCGCACCACTGGAAGAGCTGGTCGAGCCGGCCGCAGCGATTCTCGTCGTAACGGCCGAGCCCCGTGCCCATCGTCTCCAGCGGCGTATGGAAGAAGCTGATGAAGTTGACGCCCAACTCCTTGAGCCGGTCCAGGTCTTGCTCGGCGATTTGTCCCTCGTTGTACAGCTCATAGCTGTCGTTGTACCACAGGCCGACGCCGTAGAACGACGTGCCGTCATCGTACTTCAGATAGCGTTGATTCGGCGCGATCCTGACGAAGCCGTGATGAGCCGAGTCGGTGACCGTGAACGTGCCCGCGCGGCCCTGGGCTGCCCCCTCGCGATCCGTGACCTTGACGATGTAACTCCATGTCCCTTTCTCAGTCGGCGCGAAACGCACCATCCACAGCCGTGACCAACCTGAAGGATTGTAGAAGCCCCAGATCGCTATTTTCCTGCCGGAAGGGGCCGTGAACTCCGCCCGCAGATCGACCTGTTCGGGGTCGTATGGATTCTCGTACGTGGCATCGAGATCGATGCGGAGCTCGAATTTCTCATAAATACCGACAGTCCTTGACGCGGGCTGCATGGAAAGGATTGCCGGTTCTTTGGCTGACACCGGCAGTATGATGACGGCAGCGAACAGGACGGGCAGGATGCTTTTGAACATGCGATTCTCCTTCAATCGATGCATGCAAGTTTACTCCACTGTAAAGGTGAACTGATTGTCACGGCCCTTCGTAAGCATGGCTCTGAAAGTGCCCGCTTGGCCGTTCGGCATTCTGACGGTGATGTCATATGTTCCGCAGAAGCCGCGAAACGCCGCGTGCCCCTTCTCATCCGTCTGCACCTCCAGGCTCGTCTTCCACTGGCGGTGAATCAGGTCTCGCAGGCGGTTGTACACGCACTTGGGCTCATACTCCTTGTCGATCAACCCGCCGGCGGGCAGCCAGATCCGGCGGTCGCTCAGGCCCCACCAGTTGATGGAGGCAACCGCCGGATGGCCGAAGCATAGCCGATAAAACTGCTCGGCGAATTCGGCCTGGGCCTCCTCGGTCCACGTGCCCTCGCGCCAGCCGCCGGTGATCGGCTTGCCGCCGGATTGCGGGATGTACTCGGTGATATGCAGCGGGTAGCCGAGCCCGCCGAGCCTGTCCAGGGTCGTCCACACCTTCTCGGGGGAGAACCACTCCTCCCGCGGCTCGTGGGCCTGAATGCCGAGCCCTGAGATGGGTGTTCCTCGCCGCTTCAGCTCGGCCGCAAGCTGATAGAATCGCTCGCGGTCCTCGGCCCGGGAGACGACGTTGAACTCGTTCAGGATCAGATGGGCCTTGGGATTGGCCTCGTGAGCGGCACGAAAGGCCTTGTCCACGTAATCGGCAATCGCCGGGATCGGTTCCTGCACGTAGTCCTTCGCCTTGGTATTCTCCCATGTGCGGCAGTGGATCGGCTCGTTGACCACGTCCCAGATGTCGATCTGGCCGGCGAATCCGCCAACCTCTCTCCGCACTCGGTTCATCACCAGCTCTTCGGACCGTTCCGGCGGGTACTGCTGCACCCACTCCGGGACGCCGGCGGAATTCGTCCACACGAGTGGGTGTCCCTTGGTTGTTATGCCCCGCTCCTGACACCAGTTGACTGCGCTGAGTATGTCTTCGCGCGTCGTGATTCCCGGCTGCCGCTCGTAGCCCGCCCAGTAGAACGGGAAGATCGCGAAATTAAACAGCTCGGTAAAACGCTGCTTCCAGAGTTCGCTCTTGTAGAGTTCACCACCCCGGACAAGATCAAACGCAATGCAGCCGAACAGGAACTCATGTGTGACTTGGCGGACCTGTACCGGCGCACCCGCTATCACTTGTCCCTTACCATCCTTAAACGAAATGACCGCCGCCGCCTTGCGGTGCTGCTCCATGCTGTCTGCGGCTTTCGCCAGGAATTCCGCTTCGATCTTCCGGATATCCGCGCCGAATGCCGGTTGTGATGCCAGGATGTAGACTATGGCGGCGGCCAATAGGCCGACTCTCCGACGACGATGCGAGCAATATGATGACATTGTTCCTCCTTTGATTTACCAGAGCAAGGATACATCAACTGATGAAGATAGCCTGCCTTGGCCCGTTGGGCAAGAGGTTCACTCGATCCTATTTGCGTTGGACACGGAGATGACACAGGCGGCGTGGCGGCAGCATGAATGACAGGCGGCTGCGCGGGCCGGTGACGTTGAATGTCTGCGCATGCATCGGTTCGCTCCCCGCCGCGAGGGTCAGCGTGTACGTGCCTGGCTCCAGGAGGTAGAATTCAGCGCCCATGGCCCGGTCGTCGGAGCCGAAATGGAGCAGCTCTGCCTGAAACTCCCTCTTGCCCTGTCCGGAGACCAAGACTGCAATTTCGCGAGGAGGCGTAAGCCATCGCACGGCGTTGAGCGGGAAGTATTCCGCGGTGCCAGGGTCACCTGTGACGCTGGAGTACAGCAGGGCGGGGCTGGGCGTGCGAATGGCCGGGATCGCCTCCTTCATGATTCCGCCCGGCCCGAAGAGAGTGGGAAACCGCAGGACACGGTCGGTGTATCGCACCTCGCTTGTATAGCCAGGGAAATTGACCCGCAGGGCCTCCGCGTCTTCCTTCAGCGCCGCAACAAGCGGCTCCCGGTTCGAGTCCAGGCGATACCGCATGTACGGCGATCTTTCCCGGGCCAGCAGGGCGTCAAAATCGCTGCTGCCCGTGAGAAACTTGTACTTAGCCGCGACATCGGTCAGGCTATCGAGTTGGGCGGCGCACCACGCCTCGGAGCCTGGAGCGGGGGCATCCTTGTGAGGCGACTCCAGATAGCTGAGCCGGATTCTCGCCATGGAGCGGATGGGCTGCATGTACTTCTCATCACCTGTCATGTGATAGGTCAGCAGAAGCGAGTGCATCATCATGCTCATCGCGCTGGGGAACAGGTAGAGCGTGTGCTCGCTGTGGTTCCTCGGGTCCCACCAGTTGGGATCGAGGCCGCCGATACGGCCATCGGGCCAGTGGATTGCGGTGGGAATGATCCCCGCCGGTTTGCCTCGTTCCGCCCGCGCCGCTGCATCTACCCACGTGTCCATCCAGGTAGAGAACAGCTTCTTCAATGCCGGGTCGCCTGTTCGCTGCCAGTACAGGAGTGTCGGCTGGACGACGCGCGGATGATAGACGGTGTCACAGGCGCGGGCGGGCGTCAGGTCCAGCTTCTCCGCCGTGAAGTACGTGCTCTTGAACTGCAGAAAGCCCCGCTCGTTGCGGCCGGTCCAGAGTGTCTCCATCAGTTCGGCCAGGCGCAGGGCCCGTTTGCTCCAGTCCGGATTGCCGGGATCGATATGCATCATGGGCGTGATGGCGTCGGCGGAGTCTTCCGCCGTGTGCTCCACGTCCGACATGCGGGTCGTGTAGCCCTGCTTCATGTGTGCCTGTGCGAGGATCGCCTGTGAGAACTTCGCCTGCGCCTTGTTGATCTTCGGGTCTTCGAATCCGATCAGGATCGGCGTCCACCACCGCCACATCTCGCAATCATCGCCCCAGCCGCCGCCGTACTGACCATCCTCCCGCATCCGGTCGTCGATCCACCACTCGATGATGTCGGCCAGCCGTTCCAGACCTTCCCGCTGATACACGGCCCACGGCGGAGCGCCCGCCACGCTCGGGTATTGCGTGTCCACGGGAATCGGCGTGCCCAGGTACATGCGGATGATCCGATTCTCTGGGAACGCCGCAGCGGCTTTCTCAAAAAATCCGCGAGCCGTGTCGAGAAAGGCCCTCTTGAGCTCCGGGGTCTTCCATACGGTCCCGGACTCAAGGGCATACCATGTCACCATGCGCCCGCGATAGATGTACGTCAGCGGATACAGCGCGGAGCTCTCCGCGATTCCAAAGTCATAGTCCCGCGTTCGTGACACCTGGCCGCCGAAATGCGCCAGCGACTTGTCGTCGATCCACCGCTCGATCTCCAGGATAAGCTTGTCGAGGTCCTCTCGCAGCGGTGCCTCCAGGTCCTGGCGTTGGCGCATCTGCTGCAGAAGGCGAAGTCGGGCGATGTCGCTGTCGGCGTCGCCGGCACGCTGAATCAGATCGCGAATATCACTGATCTGCCCACGCGAGACTGCAAGACTGAGGACCAGCATGATCGCGAGGAGAAGCAGCTTCGAGGATTCGATTCTCATAGTCCTCTTGTCCGTGCTCATTCACGCCGCAGATTACTTGTTGGACGCCCCACGAGCGAGAGACAGCATGGGGTCGGCGCGGCGGAGGAACTGGATGGCGAGGCCCCAGGGGTCACGCAGCATGGCGAGCTTGTCGCCGGCCGGAGTCGTTGTCACTTCGCCTACGGGCGTCGCCCCGGCGGCGATGAGCTTCTGCCGGGTGGCATCCACGTCATCGACCATGAAGGCCACGTGCAGCAGCAGGGGGTCCATGGCGGCGTAGTTCGGCACGGCGTCCGGCGGATTATGGTACAGCTCGAGCATCATGTTGCCGCCGCTGTCGGCGATGAAGCGCATGTTGATGGGCGGCGGGCCCTCGCGCACGACCTTCATGCCCAGATTATCCACGTACCACTGCGCCATCTTGACGGGGTCTGCGACGTTGAGTGCGACGTGCTCCAGGCGCACTGCGTTGCCGCCGCTTGTGCCCGCGCTCATCTTGCACGCGTGTGATTGCGTAGTTGTTTTGCAGCCCGTCATGAGAATTGCAAGGCCCACAGTTCCTGCGAACAACGTGGTTCGCACCATCCATTTACCAGCCATTGTGATCTCCCTATCCGACCGAACACGATATATTTCAACTTGCGGACTCAACCAACATACGGGTGCTTCCACGGTTCGCGATACGGCCGCTTCAGCAGATCGGTGGCCGCCGGGTTGTTGACGATCTGCTCGGCCTTCTCGTCCCACACGATCTTCGCGCCCACGTCATAAGCGATCATGGCGAGCTTGACGGTCGTCGTGGAGCGGTATCCGTCCTCGATGGTGCAGCCGGGTTGTCTGTGAGTGCGGACGGCGTTGAGGAACTCGGCCATATGGGCACCGGCCAGGTCGGCGCCGGCGTTGTGCTCGACCCGCTGCTTGTTCTTATCCTTCGGGATCACGACCCAGCGGTCGTCCGTCACGAAGATTGTGCCATTCTCGCCGTAGAAGAAGATACCATTTGTCACTTCCGGCGTGAACTCCTGGGCGCCCCAGATCCGGTGCCTCCAGAAGACGGGACAGGTGTCGAAGTCGAACTGGACCGTGAGGGTGTCCGGCGTGGTGATCTTGTCCTTGAAGTAGTAGATGCCGCCGGAGGCCTGCACCGCCCGCGGCGTGGTCTCGCTCAGAATCCATCGCGTGGCGTCGATCAGATGAATTCCCCAATCCACGAGGTGGCCGTGTCCCGTGGTTTTCTCCAGCCGCCAAGCGAAGTGGCCGACCTGGGGCGAGTAGGGCAGCTTGGGCGCCGGGCCGCACCACAGGTCCCAGTCGAGCGACGCCGGCGGGTCCTGGGGCGTCGTGTCGCGTATGCCCGCTGTATAGTGAATCTGCGCATCCACCTGGATGATCTTGCCGAGGTTGCCCTCACGGATGTAGTCGCGGACCTGCTGAATCGCCGGGCTCTGGCGGCGCTGGAAACCGATCTGCACGATGATCTCTTTGCCGGTGGTCGCGTCGATCATCGCTTGCCCTTCGCGGATGTCGTAGGCCAGCGGTTTTTCGCAATAGATGTTGAGACTCCTCCTCACGGCCGCGATGAACGGCAGGGCATGCCAGTGCGGAGGCGTCGCGATGATGACCGCGTCCAAGCCGGGCATTTGCAGGAGCTCTTCGTATGGCTTGAAGGTCTTGGGCCGCGAGCCTTGAAGTTTCTCAACCTCCGCGGCGCTGTCCGCCAGATGCTGCTCGTCCACATCGCACAGCGCCACGACTTCGACGTCGCCGGCCTTGAACGCCGCCCGGACGTCCACCATGCCGTACCAGCCGCACCCGATCAGACCGAGCTTGAGTTTTGGCTTGTCCTCGCTGCCGGCAAATGACGGACGCAGAACGCTGTCCATCACCAGGGTCCCGGCGACCGCCGTACCGATGAATTTCCGTCGGTTCATCCGCTCCATGCGTCGAGTCCTTTCTCAATAAAATAACGTGCTGCGAGCAGGTGCCCCTTCCCGGCTGCTTCAGACACGTTTGCAGTGCCGTTCACCAGATGGAGCCAGGCTGACGCCCATCATAGCATGGAGAGAGACGCTGTCAACGATGGCGTGTGTGCGGGTAAGAGATGAGTGAAATTGAGCGGACCAACGTGCGGGGACACACGCGCCGCGGAGACAGCGGCGCAAAAGCACCCCGCCGTTGCTTCAATGCGAATCTGAGTGCAAGGAAGCCCATCCCTAAGCACCGATCTTCGCAAATCCCTACGTTTTTACCGTGACGCCCAACAGAAAGAGGAGCATCACAAACACCGTCAGAATCAACTCGTTCATAGCTTTAGACCACCCCAATTAACGATTGTCGCATTATACCCGATGTCACGTCAATCGTCAATCGCTAAAGCGACAATCGGACGACATAAAATGTGCAGAAGTGGTCGATTCCTGCATACGGCGCAGGAAACGGGATTTTTCTGGGGCCCAGGGGGACAAAGAATTTTCGGGGGACTCGATGAATGCCTCGCGTGACTACTTCGATGCCACTATCTGAGTGGCGACGACTCGCGCAGAGCTTCGAACCGGCGCACGACCCGCTTGCCGGCCTTCTCGTTTCGGGCTTCGATGACTACTGTCAGGTTTGATGACGGGCGAACGTTCTCCATGAACAGGCCATCCTCGGCCACGGGCACATCTCTGCCGTTCACGGTAATCCGCGTGCCGGGCTCGGCCCATCCATGCACGTCGATGGATGCATCGCTCGCCGCTTGCGAATGCTCGATCGGATTGGTCTGAACGATCACCCGTGGCGATTGATCGAGGTCGAGAATCTCACGGATGATCTGTCTCTTTGCCGTATAGAGCACGTTAGGATCGTCGCTGTAGTCGGCGATCGTCCGGACCACATTCGCGGCTATTTCGAGGCTGCGCTGTGACGGCTCGATCAAGGACGAGACGCGGCCGGTCATGCCCTCTTTCATGTGCCGCACCTTGTCTTCGAGCAGCCACAGGTATTCGTAATCCTGGATGCCATTTCGCATCTGTTCCCATCGCAGCGAATCGAGCAGGCCGTCCTTGCGGGGATACACATGCCAGCCGTCGCCGCGATGCTGGCCCGGCGCCTCGAAGGGATCATCCGTCCAGCTATTGTATCCCCAGTGCAAATAACCTTTCATGTCGAAGCGATAGTTGAACCAGTGCAGGACCCGCGATTGGATGAGGGGGACGTCAACCGTCTTGTTCGGATAGACGCCTGCCTGGAAAATCCCGACCGTATAGAACCACATTTCATTGCCGAGCCTCTGTGCGTTGCGGTACATGTCTTGCCACGTCGCATAGTGGTCGATCTTCGGGACCCAGATTTCGAGCCGGTCCAGACAGTGGGGCGTCTCGATGGCGTCGATTCGCCGCAGACGGGGGCCATGGCGGTGCACGAAGTCTGATGCCTCTCTCCAGTCCATGACATTGTGGTTGGAAGGCTCGTCGGCGATATGGAAAACCGTCTTATCGAGCCAGCCCCGTTCCTGAAGATGTTGCTCCAGGGCGGGCAGGAATGACGGCAGGAACTCCTTGCCGGGCATGGCGACAGATGCCTTTGTCGCTTCGTCCTGGACGCGGAAATTGCGCAGCACGATCGTCCGGCTGGACCAGTCGCCCTCGCCAAACCGGGCGACAAAACCGGTTTCGAGCAGGTCCATCCGCTCTGTGCTCCAGAAAACGTCGGCCCACCGATCGAATCGGGAGAAGTCGAATGTCAGTGTGCCATCCTTGCTCTTTGTCGCCTTGATGAGGTCGAGCGACACGCGAAAGACGTTCTGCCTGTGGTCCGCCATGTTGCGCGCATAGACGCCGAGCATCTTGTAGAATGCATCGGAATCGGAGGATTCGATGCCGTGGAATTGCTTGAATCGATTCGTGGAGTACCACAGAGTGGTCATCAGGTGACGCTCCTGCGGGAGCGTCAGAGGGTGTACCGTGAGAGCCAGCGGCAATGTCCTGTCTCCTTCGCGTGCGTGAAAGGTCACAGTACCCTGGTAGTCGCCGGCACGGGCGTCGCGGGGAATGTGGATGGTCAGGTACACCGCCTGGCACCGGCCGGCCTCGACGGCCATCTGCTTCGCATCGGACAGGTAATCGGGAAAGCGAGCGGGAGCCGAACGGATGACTTCGGATTCTCGGTGATTCGGCGAGTTCTCGGCAATCGCAATCGAGCCCACGAAGTTCCAGATCGCAGCGTCCGGCGGCAGGGCGGCATCACCATTCGCATGCCTCAGTGGACTGACGGAAACTGTAAGGTCTTGAGTGGCTTGCCGCGCTTTTACGACGCACTGGGCACTGACGTACTCGTCCCGAATGCCGAACACTTCGACCCGGTCTTGAGGCGGGGGACATTGGTACCCATCCTCAAAGACCCGCACGAGGTCCGTGACGGCGAAACATTCAAACACAGCCTCCTGCCCCAGGCACCATGAGCCGCAGGAGACAGCAAGGACTGCAAGTGCAAGCTCGTACCACCTGATCGTGCGCATACCCATAATGACCTCCCTGCCATAGATTATCATCCATCATCTATTCTACGGATGGCCGATCAGCCGTTGAGGACCCAGCCATCGCGATACTTCTTGCTGATGAACTTGTCGGCTTCCGGACAGTTGGCGGCCTTGAGGCTCTTGGCGTCCCATTCGAGTTTCTGCCCGACGCGATAGGCGACCAGGGCCAGCAGGTTGTTCTCGATCAGCGCGCCCGAGTAGTCAAAGTTGCACAGGGTGGGCTTGCCGGTCTTGCAGGCGATGATCCATTCCTGGTGATGGCCCGGCGACGGCGGGATCAACTCTTGCGGTTTTGGGGCGGTGTAATGTGTCATGTCGCCCATGGGCATCAGGATGCGGTAATCGTAGTCGCACAGCAGGTAACCTTTGTCACCGTGGAAGAGGACGCCCTTGAAGAGTTTGTCTCGATTGAAGACCTCGGAGGGCACGCCGGGCTTCTTGCCGCCGTCGTACCAGTTGAGCTTCACGGCGGGCCGCCAGTCGTTGGCGGGGTGATCCCATTCGGCAGTCAACCATTGCGGGCACGTATCGGAATTGATGGGTGTTCCTTCGGCCTTGCAGGTGGTGGGCAGACGCAGGTCCAAGGCCCAGTACGCCATGTCCACCATGTGACTGCCCATGTCACCGATCTGGCCGCTGCCGAAATCCCAGAAGCGGTTCCAGGCCAGGCAGCCGCCCAGGTAGCCGGGATTGAAGGGATGGAATGGCGCCGGGCCGAGCCACAGGTCCCAATTGATGTGGGACGGGACAGGCTCCGTTGCCGGCAGGTAGCTTCCGCCTTCCGGCGTGCGGCTGCACCAGACGTGGACCTTATCCACGGCGCCGATCGCGCCCCGGCGGATCAATTCCACCATGCGCCGATAGTTGTCGCTCGCGTGAATCTGGGTGCCCATCTGCGTCGCGAGCTTGTCCTTGTTCTTGATGTACGTCTCGCGGACGACATGGGCCTCGTGCACGGAGTTGGCCAGAGGCTTCTCGCAGTACACGTGCTTGCCCCGGTTCATCGCCCAGACGTTGACGAAGGCGTGCGTGTGGTCGGTTGTCGCGCAGATGACGGCGTCGATGTCTTTTTGGTCGAGGCATTTGCGCCAATCGGCGTACGTCTTGGCCTGGGGGAACTTCTTGGCTGCCGCGGCGAGGTTCTTCTCGTTGACATCGCAGAGCGCCACGATGTTCTCGCTCTTGACCTCGTTCAGGTCGTCGCCGCCCCGGCCGCCGACGCCGATCGCGGCGATATTGAGCTTGCCATTGGGCGAGTTGCCCGCCCTGAGGATGCCCGACTTGAGAATGGTGACCCCCGCTCCGAGAACGGCACTATGCTTGAGAAACGTGCGACGATCGACTTTCTCTTTCATGGATTTTCTCCTCGATTGGAAACCAACAGGTCTGTGCTCGTTGACTGTGAATCATGGCAGCAGAGTACCCCGGGCGCACAGAGAATTCAATGTTTTTTCGGTTCCTCACAGGAATCTGTGCATGGTTTTGGGTTCTGGGAGGTTGCCCAGGCAGTGGTACAACGCCAAGATCAGAGTGGGAGCGGTCCGGAATCCGTAGCACCGGTGGCTAATCGCCTTGGCCTTGTTGTTGAGCCCTTCGACCACACCGTTGGTGATCGGCACGGTGAAATAGTTCAGCACGCCCTCCTGATGGTTACGCAGCAACCAGGCGA
>Ga0214473_10000356_pt1 | contig 63973 bp, 48 predicted proteins | sample RVTome_7_FD_203509 | JGI IMG/M metagenome (GOLD analysis project Ga0214473, IMG submission 203509) | Soil microbial communities from uranium-contaminated site in the Upper Colorado River Basin, Wyoming, United States - RVT98D197 | ecosystem: Environmental > Terrestrial > Soil > Contaminated >...
GAATTCTGAGAGTTGTTTCCCGCCATTCTTACATCCAACAAATAGATGGACATGTGTAGGCATAATCACATAGCCCATCAAAGCATCGGCTTTAGCAGGAAACAATTCGAACAATTGCTTTTGAATCTTGTCCCTTATTTGATGCGTATTGAACATGGGATTCCAGTCCTTTAATGTTGAAGTCACAAAGAACAGCGAGGGATTAATTGTTAGGCTTCGATTTCTTTTTCCCATTGTCAATCTTTTGCAAAAGTGGTGCCATCAAGTGTCTGTTTAGTCTGTGCTGTCAGGTGTCCCCACCTGACGGAATAAAATTGTTTGTGCTGTCAGGTGTCCTCACCTGACAGCACCTTGAATGGCTCTGGCAATGCGCCAGTCTTCCCTTCACTAGTTTCGCTTCTTACTTTAACATCGGCTTGAGCCTTTGGCACCACATCTACAATGTAGTCACAGAGTACTTTGTTGTTGACATAGAGAATGAACTTTAGCAATCCGGGTTCAGGTATGATAATTCCACCAATTTGAAAAATCAACCTTGCCCTTGGAAATTCTAAGAAGTTTAGCTCCGATGGAACAGCAAGTATCTCGTTTTCGTTATTAAGGACTTTCAATTGGACCTGGTACTTCCTTTTATCCTTGGGATCCTTTTCAAAACATCCAAAGACAGTTATGAAGGGATAGGCGAGAGGGAAAGTTGTGACATTGAACTGCTCGATGATGCTGAAGACAGTTATGTTATTTGACTCTCGATCCTGTGCTGTCCCATGAGCGCACAAGAAGATCTTCGACCTAACCATTTCTTTTCTCCTTTGTTACTAAGGGTTTACCCTGATCAATTATGGTCTGTGTGGAGGTGTCGGCTCGGCTTGGAGTAACCAGTGTTGCCTTCTGTATCCCTTTGGCGTAAAAGGTGGGAAATCTCGTGCTCTTGCAAATACTGACCAGCTCCTCAAACCACCCGATTTCGCATTGTCTGACTTTGTCTAAGAAGTCCTTTGCTAATTCATATTCATCCATGGCATCCTTTTGGCAAATTGCGATCATGACAGCATATAGGGTTATCAGATCATCAAGCTCCTTCGGGACATCATGTATCGCTTCTTCAAAGATTCCTATCAATTCTCTTACGCTCGATTTTAAAGCCAGCTGGAGTAAGGTCTCCTCTTTCGCAAAGTGCTTATAAAGGTATGCTGGAGTGTTCGACAGCATATACCATTGACGCAGATTGTCATAATCTAAAGCTCTTATTTTCATTTTGTTACTCTGTAGTATTTAATATTCTTCGAGTATTCGCAATAGGTTGCTAAATGGATCACTTCAGAGTATTTTCCCCATTTGCTAACCACCATCGGGATCTTTACACAGGAGTCAGGTTCTGATACGACGATAGCAGAGTGCTCTATATCTCCATCATCGCCAAAATAGAGTGCAATATCACCAGCTAATACATCTTGAAGAGCGATTTCGTGATATTCATCGTCAGGAATTATTTTTCTCATTATTTCGTTTCCATCATCGATTGCTGTGCGCCTTGCTCCAAATACCAGTCCATGACAATTATAGACTGCATTTGGTTCAGTGCGCTTTTTCTTGTCAGGATATTTTCTCTCCAGATCCGCAAATTCCGATTTCTCCAGAAGAGTGAGGAATCCAGACTGGCAATTATCGACATTATTTCCCTTTCTTGTTTGAAGAGAAATGCTTCTTTTGGGTGTGTCGTACGGCGTCATAATTATGCCCATAACCGCTCCTCAAATTGATTTATTGCTATCAGGTGGGGACGCCTGACAGCACCTCATTTTAATTCCATCAACACTTTCGCCACTTCCGGTCGAGTGAATTCCACCGGAGGCAATTGTCCGGCGCGAAGCATTTCCCGGACTTTGGTGCCGGATAGGAAGACATGCTGTTCTTTCCCATGCGGGCAGGTTTTCACACTTGCCATGTTCCCGCAAGCTTTGCAATAAAAAGCATGTTCGAAAAACAGCGGTGTGATTCCCAGTTTCTCTTTGTCGAAATTATCGAAAATGTAATGTGCATCATAAGTGCCGTAATAATTCCCCACGCCGGCATGGTCACGTCCCACGATGAAATGCGTGCAGCCATAATTCTTACGGACGATGGCATGGAAAATCGCTTCCTTGGGTCCGGCATAGCGCATATTCGCTGGGTTCACCGCCAACATCACCCTATCCTTCGGGTAATAATGCTCCATCAATATTTCGTAACACCGCATCCGCACTTCCGCCGAAATATCATCGCTTTTGGTCTCGCCCACAATGGGATGAATCAACAACCCATCCACGATTTCCATCGCGCATTTCTGCAAATATTCATGGGCGCGATGAATCGGATTCCGAGTCTGAAATCCCACCACCGTTTTCCACTTTCGCTCGTCGAAGGCTTGCCGGGTTTCTGCCGGGTCCAACCGGTATTTCAAGAACTGCTGCGGCTTCCGTCGTTCCAATAGCGTAATTTTCCCACCCAATAAAATATCACTCTGCCCATACACCACCGCCACCCCGGGATGATTCTCATCCTCCGTCAGAAATATTTCCCGTGCTAATTCCTTTTTATCATAAGGGTATTTCTCTTCTAAATGCAATATTCCCAATAGTCGCTGGCTTTCATCCTTTAGCACTACATCCGAACCCTCTTTCAGGTTCCCGGCTTTCTCCGGTGTGGTCGAAAGCACAATTGGCAGCGTCCAGGGCAACCCGTTTGTCAAATGTCCGGCACGTACTACGGAATCGTAGGTGCTTTTATCCATGAATCCTTCCAACGGTGAGAAGGCTCCAATCGCTATCATTTCTAAATCGGATTGTTCCCAAGCATTCAAAGTCAAAGATTTCAATAGGTTTGGCTGCTGGGTGGGGACACCCTGCAGCACTTTTTTGGAGATTGCTTCGCTTCGCTCGCAATGACGTTGCTCCCGGGTAGGGGCACCCTGCAGCGCATCAGTGTCGCTGTCGTCCCGAACTTTACCGTCGCGGTCATTCTGAACGAAGCGAAGAATCTCGTCCTTGATTTTGGGGGAAGCAATACGGTTAATCAGCTTCCCGCCGTGGGGTTCCAGACTCATTTTGTTCCTTTTCACTGCTGTGTAGTGTCAGGTGGGGACACCTGACACCACATCAAGTGACATTTTGAGATTAGTGCTCCACCTTGATGGTGATGGAATTGACGTATTTTCCGGACTCCATACGGCACACATAATCGCCGGAAGGGACCTCCGAGGCATCCCACACCAAGCTATAATATCCGCCTGGCTGCAAGCCGTTCTTTAGTACTTTGAGCAACCCGCGGCCTCGAAGATAGACTGCAATCATGACGTAGGTCTCGATAGGTAGACTATACCAGATGGTCGTGGCGGAATGAGCCGGATTCGGATAGTTCTGGGACAGGGAATATTCCACGGGCATCGGCAGCTCCAATGCTGCCACATCGGACCACGGGACTCGGACTTTCACATCGTTCGAGAATCCGGTCTCCCGGAGATCGGCGTCCAATGCCGTCACCCGGAAATGATGATTGCCGTATGCCAAATTCGTGAGTTCGACTTGATTATGGACTGTGGTTCCCAGCAGTGAAGTGGAATCAGCACTATACCCATGGTAGATATTATACGCCGGAAAGTCTTGTGAACCAAAGACGTTGTACGTCAGTATAGCCATCTTGGCGTCAGGATTCTGCTCCACTACCAGATATGGGACTTTTGCTTGCCCCTGCCAATCCGACCGGAATGCCCGGTAAGTCTTATATCGATTCTTGCCGAAATCCATCTGGAATTCCACGTCGCCGGCGGGAGTGACCTCTGTGATACGCACCTCGTTGTCCTCCCAGAAACTGCCACCCCAATTGATCAGAGAGTTACCGTTCGGCAGCCGCTGGATACTGCCCTGGTGGCTGTCTTTGACCCGCGACTCGTAGCGGCATTCCCAGACCAAAGTCGCCGTCTTTGCCCTTTCGTCGATCTGGTACTCAACTGCACGCGGGATAGGCGGGACGTGATTATTGCCGTTGTCGAACACGAGGTAATTGTCTCCGAGTCGCCGAAAATCATGCTGGAAAGTGAAGCCCTCCAACGGATCATTGACGAACCGGAATTGGTTGTTCCGGCACAGCTTTCCTCCCAGCCGCCAGATGATCTCACCGGTAATCCGGGAAATCTTGGTGCATTCGTCCAGATTGCGGCATGAAATCAGCAGATTCCCGTCCGTGTCGACATCTATGGAGTTGCAGTGAGCGTAATCCAGCCAACTGTCAGCGATGTGCACGCTGTCGGTGGCATCCGCAATTGGTAAGTAGTCCCAACTTCTCCACTCAAAAACGACCTGCCGATTCAGATCCAATTCCTGAATCACGAATCCTTCCACAACCGTGTTGACTTTGCCGCCGGGCATCGACTGACTCAAATCGAACCGCTCCCGATCATAGGACAACATCAGCACGTGCCCGTTATTCAGGTATCGGAATTCGTGCCCGTCGGCTTCGTAACCAACCATGGAAAACGAATCCACCACAGAATAGGCAGCGTCCATTATGTAGTAGAGCTTGGTGGCAGTCCAGTAATATGCCAGATTCCCATTCCACAGTATCTCGAGATTTCCGTATGGGTCGAAATCGCGTTGATAATATGCCACTTTGCCGTTATCATCCAGGATGACCATGTAGGACATTGAAGTGCCACGATCCGGATAGACAAAAGGTGCAAAGAACAAATATCCGGGCGACGGATTGTTCCTGGTGATGTTGATCGGCACGAAATCCGTGGGCAGAGATACTTTTCCGGACCTGGTCTTATCGGAGATCTTCTCCTTGGTGTACATGTCCTTGCTCACGTAGTAATTCGTGTACCAGACTTCTTCCGGCTTCATGATCGGTTTGGTCTTCGGCGATACGTAGAAGGTATACTGGATCGGCGGTACTAATGCACCGGTCGACGTCTTCCATCCTTTGCTGACGGTGACAGTTACTGTGTCACCCGGAGCGAAAGGACTCTGGGGACAGAAGACCACGGTGGTACGGTCGGAATCAAGATACAGCCGCCCGGGATGGTCGCCACTCTTCGATCCCGTCACTTTGATCCATCGGGCATCGACACTGCTCTTCTGGTCAAGAGCTTTCCCCGGTCGCAAGATAATCCGCGTTTGTCTTGAGACCAGCGACGCTCCAGGCAACGGCGACAGATATTGATATCCCAATCGGTCATGCGTGCTGGGAACAGATTGAGCGGAGACTACAGAGAGCAAGATCGTCAAATGAACCACACCCAACTCGAATTTGCACGTCCTGGAGAAAAGCCTTCTTTGCATCACCGCCGCCCGTGCTATGTTCTCACCGATTTCCATTTAGCCGAATTCTCTGTGGACCATGAAAGCTTCCGCGAACAGAAATCCCGCTTCCGAGCCCCTCACCTTTGCCAGGGCTTTCAACACTTCCCGAGATCTTGGATGCGGATCAGACCTGGTTTCGGATCGATAGCTTTCCATCGCCAGAAGCTTCTTTTCAAGGTCTGGTTCGGTCACTTCCACATAGAGATTCGGTTCCCATCCGGTCGGTCTCAAATAACCGGTGCTGCTGGGCACTTCGCCGCATAGTATCGAGATGTGCTTGTCGATGGCGGGTCTAGCAGCCACCACGGCTGCTTCATGACAAATTCGATGGTCGATATTCGTGCAAAACCGATGATGGGTCAGTATCAGATCTGGTTCCACCAGATTCAGGATATTCTCCAGCCAGAGTGTGACCTCAAGCAAGCTGTGCTTATCCATCTCATTATCGGAAAACGTCCCGAAATATACGTGCTTGGGAGCAACGCCCAACAGTCTCAGGGCTCGGCGGCAGTCTTTCCGGAGCTCCTCCAGGTCCTTTTCTGAAGAAACTGACCCTCGAATTTTCAATCGCCGGGGATTCCCCGTAGCAGGGATGGCTGCATGGACTTCGACTCCCAATCCGGTCAATTTGGAAATAGTCGCTCCTGCGGCTAAGGTCTCATCGTCCGGATGGGCGAAAAAGGTCAACACCTTTTGTAAGCGTGTGAGGTTGATCAAGCGCAACTCTCCTCAAGGATTCCGCTGGCAGACGCCCCCGTCTGCCAGCACCCCGTCACACGAGGGCGTGTGACGGCGGTAGTGTCTTGCAGTGGTCTCAAGCTTCTCGGATTTCGAAAATCAGGCCCTGGTCGTCGGGACAAATGGCGCGGGTCACCTTGGGATTCTTCTCCCAGTGGAATTTCCCGCCGCACTGGCACGTCAAAATCAGCGGGAACAACGCCGCGAACGCCGAGGTGCACATCCCTTCCGGCGTCAGATTCCCCACCACCCAACTGTCCCCGCTCTTGTGGAACTTCTGATTGCATTCCCCGCCCACGACCGTCACTCTTACATCCTTCATATCAACCTCCATGCGTTTTCTTCCCCCCTGCTATATGCAGGGGGGAAAAGAAGGGGGTTCCCTTCATCTCCTCCCTGGTTCCCGGGGAGGATAAGAGGGGCGTCGGTCAGGATTCCTGTGTTCCTGACATCCCCGACTGGGACACTCCCAGCCCTGGCTTCTCTGACAGCACGATCCTCCCCTCGTTGAATCCTAACCCTGCATATGGATCGTCCTGAATCAACAAATGCCCGTCCAAATCCACTGTGTCCGCCAATGGCGCAAGATGAGCCGCCGCCGCAATCCCCAGCGACGTCTCGATCATACATCCCAACATCACCTTGAGTCCTAAGGCTCGTGCCATGTGGATCATCCGAATAGCCTCGGTCGGTCCACCGCACTTCATCAATTTGATGTTGATTCCGTCGAAAGCGCCGGCACACTTCGCCACGTCGCCAAGCCCTCGAACGCTTTCGTCCGCAAAAATCGGCAATCCCACCCGTTCTCGAACCCAAGCCGTTCCCTCGATATCATCCGCGGGCAGAGGCTGTTCCACCAGCATCACATTCTGTTTCTCCAGCCACTTGATCTTATCTACTGCTTCCTGCCTTTCCCACGCTTCGTTGATGTCCACCTGGATCGGCTTGTTGGTCTCTGACCTGACGATCTCGATCGTTTCCTCATCATGCCCGCCGCCTAACTTGATTTTCAAGAGCGGATATTGTTCGGCTTCGCGAATCTTCTGCCTCATTACCTCAGGATCATCAATCCCAATAGTGAACGACGTTGCCGGCATCTTCTTGGGGTCCAATCCCAGCAGCGCATACACGGGCATACTCGCCTTCTTGCCGCTCCAGTCCCACATCGCCATGTCCAATGCCGCCTGAGCTGCACGCTGCCCTTCAAAATAGCCGCTCAATTCCCTATGCAGCTCTGTCCGTTCCAGAGGCGACCGATCGCGCAGATCCAACTGATCCAGCATTTTCCTCGCTGTTGTCGCATCTTCGCCATACCGAGCGGATGGTGCAGCTTCCCCCAATCCTGTGATGCCGTTGTGGCAGACTTCAACGTCAACAACCTGGACAATATCCTGTGCACTCCGGGATATTCTGAAGGTGTGTTGCAAGCGGATCTGTCTGAGTGTGGTCTTAAGTTGCATCGAGATTGAATGCGGTGCAAGATCGCCTGCTTTGCGAATTATCACCGGCGCCCTTTTCTAATCGAAAGCCCCAGGCGTTCGATGATCGCTTCGGTCAGGACCCCCGCACCAAACCTGAGTGGATCCGTAGTTGGCAGTCCCGTTTTCGTCTGCGTGTCTTCGATTGCTTTCCGAGCGGCGTCATCATCCAAACCATATGTAATCAATGAGACTCCCACCGTCATGGTCGGGCGGTAGATTCCGACCATGTCTTCGTGCAACCGTATCACCTGCGATACGTCCGGATATGGCATTCCGAAATCATTCTGTGATCGGTTTGCCTCCAGGGACAGGATCATCGCATCGGGCATTGCCCCATGCAAGATACCCGTTGCCACCGCGGAATACCCCTGATGCACCAAAGACCCCTGCCCCTCCACGAAAATGACCTCGTGGTCCTTAGCCGACGCCGTCACCAAGTCCTCGATTGCTCCCGAAACAAAGTCCGAAGGCAAGGCATCCACCGCAATCCCTTTGCCAGTGATCATCATGCCGGTCTGTCCGGTGGGGATGAAATCGGCGCGATAGCCCCGTTTCAAAAAATCCTTCCACAACGCAATCGCGGTGGACTTCTTCCCGATATTGGCATCGATTCCAATTCCCAGCACCACTTTCGACTTGCGCTCCTTCCAGCGCATGCCGGCAATGTGGAGCTGCTTCGGTGGTCGGCGATAATCAATAATCTTGACCCGGTGTCGTCTTGCCAATTCCACTAATTCCGGATCGTCTCCGACAAACGTGTGCAGCCCGTTCAAGATGTCCAGACCATTCTCGATTGCGCTTCTGATCACCCCTTTGAACGAATCCGGCAACGCACCTCCAGGGGGAGCAATCCCGATCAGCAATGCATTGGGTCGATATCGAAGGGATTCCTGAAGACCGGTAACCACCGGAATGCTGCCGCCGGCTTGGATCACGTCCTGGGTCGTTTTCCCGGCGTTGGTGGAATCGATGACCGCGACCACCTGTTCCGGAATAAACCATATAACGCCGTTTGCCGTCTTGGAGGTATGATGGCTGAATTGACCTTCTGCCAGTATCGTGATGCGTCGTCGTTCGCTCACTTGGTACCCGTAACATTTCGCCACTCTAATCTTACAATATAGCAATTCCGCTGCGAAAAGTCAACGTAAAATCGCCTCGAAAATGGTCGTGTCTCCATTTTCCACATTCCGCCTTGAGGATGACGATACCAATAGGCGGGAAAACTGCGCCGGAAAAAGTTGCCTTTGGAGGCACTGTGTCCTGATATGTTTTTTCACAACATATTAATATACAATTACTTAACAATTATGTTATTCGGGATCGAAATTTGCATCGTTCTATGGCAAATCGCATGATTTCGTTACCATCAACAGGGGATTCGCATGGGGATCATTGTTTCTCCGACGGGATCAAAACAGAGCACTATGGTCGTAGAAAAACGCTTGCATGAGAGCACGGCAGTGTTAGACCAGCATGATCCAGCGCCGGTCATGACTGTAGTTATCCCGACTCGTGACCGGATAGGTACTCTAAGACAGACTCTGTCGGCGTACTGCGAGCAATCGGTCGCTCCGGACAACTTCGACATGATTATTGTGGACGACGGGTCCCAGGATGGCACGGTCGAAGAACTCGCGAACCATCGCCATGAATACCCATTTCGGATCACGGTCTTGACTCAATCGCCTGCAGGTCCTGCCCGAGCCCGCAATCGAGCCATCGATCAGGCACGAGGCGATTTGGTACTAATCACAGGCGATGACATCGTTCCCCACGAACGAATGATCGAAGCCCACCTGAACGCCCATCACGCCAATCCTGACCCTCGTGTCGCGGTTCTTGGTTTCGTCGATTGGCATCCCGACTTGGAGGTCACGGACTTCATGACGTACATCACTCAGGTGGACGGTCAACAATTCGCCTATCATCACATTTCTAATCCCCACGACGTCCCGTTTTGCTACTTCTATACCTGTAACGTGTCGTTGAAAACCTCCTTCTTGAGGCAAAGCGGCTTGTTCTCGGAGTCCTTCCGCTATGCCGCGTGTGAGGACATCGAACTTGGTTTCCGCCTGAGACAGCATGGCATGCGGCTGATCTACGTACCCGATGCCGTCGGATATCATCTCCATCCGATGGACCTGGATTCCTTTAGCCAACGCCAATTTCGGGTGGGGCAGATGATGGCGTTGCTGCTCAACCTTCATCCCGGTATTCTGGATGTACCTCCGCCCCTGCCCCCCGAAAGAACCCTGGAGAAAATCTCCACTGTAAGAAGTATCCTTGAGCGGCTCGAGTCTTGCGTGGCGAAAAGGGATACTCTATCCGACCTGGAAAAGCAACAAGTGCAAAGCCTTCGATATGACATCTATCGTGAGCTGATTTTTGGGTATCAAGCTCTGGGCATCTGCGAGGAGCGCCGCCTGCAAGGCTTTTGACCAGAGTAGGTCAGGATCCCTGTGATCCTGACACATTGTCATGGTGTCAGGTGTCCTCACCCGACATCAACCTCCTGAGCCTATCCTTGCAAAGGTGCAGTCAGGCGTCCCCACTTGGCAGCCTCAATTTGACACTTCAGCGCCAACAATCGAGACAATCGAACAATCGGACAATCGAACAATCAACAATTTAACAATTTAGCGATTTGACATTCTTCGCCCCCCTTCATTCCTAATTCGTAATTCCTAATTCGTAATTTCTTTCCATCTTCCCTCTTGACATCTGCTCTTCCATGTTATATATTGTACCCTGTAAGATTCCCCGGGTCATTTCAATATCATCCATAGCGGGCAATCCAATCTGCCGGGAATTCAAGGGCTGCATCGCCTGATTCTCCTACAAAAGCAACGAGGAGGGTGAATTATGAATCGGCTGAGGCTTATCATCGCGGTGATGTTTCTGCTGCTGACGATCACAGGGGGGACCTATGCAAAATCAGACAAAGTCCCCATTCGAAACCAGCCTTCTTTTCCGTCCGACCAAATCCTAACCCAAGATCCGAATACTGTTCCCGTCAGGTTTCAAGCGCAGTGTAACCTGACGGGTGGAAACCGCGCCACTGACCAGCACATCGGCGAGGTTGACACCGTCGGCACCACGTGGTACGATTTGCAGCACATTGGAACCTGCGGACGCATGATCTGCGTTGATGCCCTCGGAAATATCCACGTCTGCTGGACAAATGGTCTCGAACCCGGTGCTGCGAGTCGCCATGTCTATTACAATCTTAGGCAGCTTGGATTAGGCTGGACGTGGGAATCAGGCTTTCCAGTCGAATCCCTCTACCGGGCTGGTTTTTGTTCTATGGTCTTGGACACCTCGGGTTATCCCATTATCGTATTACATGGGAATCGGGTTGAGGGTGATCCGCTACGTATATATCTATCTATCGATAGGTCCCCACCATCTGGTGTATTCGCCACCCTTGAGCTTCCGCCACCGCCACCGGGCGTCGAGGACATGGTTTGGCCCAAAGTCGCTGTTGACCGACAAAATCGCATCCATGTAATTGCCCACGAGGATCACGTGGCAGTAGGGGATTCTTTCCGGATTTTCTATACACGGGATGGGCTGGACGAATGGCGCGAAGTTGATCGGACCATGACCCACGCTGCCGATATTTCCGCCAGTCGCAACTCAAACCGTGTTGCTCTGATTTTCGCAAATATCAGAACCACCTCAACCGGAGAATCAAACTCATACAATAATGATATTGCTTTAGTTACTTCTGAAGACGGTGTCACCTGGGATTTTGAGGATCCCTTCAACGTAACCAACTTCATATGTCCAGACACACTGACCCAAGATCCAGGCGATACGCTCCGAGCCTATACCGATGGATCTATCCTGTTCGATTGTCAGGACAACATCCACGTCGCCTTTACTACTCTTTACTACAATGAGATCGAAGGGTTCGCATCGGGCAACAATTCCCTCATCTGGCATTGGTGCGGCGCCACGGGATACTATTCTCTGGTCGCCGATGGCTGGTTCGAGCCGGTTCCCTATGAGTGCGGCATCTGCCAACGTTTCGTCCAACGTCCGTGCTTCGCTGAAGACGAATCCACTGGCTACTTGTTTGTCACTTATCAGCAATTTGACACATCGGATGTGGCAGAAAACGGATATCCTCAAGCTGAAACGTATATCTCCCGATCCACTAATGGAGGTACCCATTGGTCTGTCGGCACGAATGTAACTAACACTCATGCTCCAAGTGGCGCAGCCGGAAGCTGCATGCACGAACGAGATATCACCTGCAACCAAGCAGTTCTGAACGACACACTGTGTCTTTTCTATATCCTGGATAAAGACGCTGGTTCCGCTCCGTTTGGTCCGTTTGGGGAAGGGGCTTGGACTCAAAATCCTGCCATCTGCCAGCGCGTCCCCATTGATGAAATCCCTGCCACCCCCCTAATGCCCCGCTATCCTCTGCATGTGGATAGCACCGGCTTTCCGCCCGAATCCCCGGTCATCGACCTCAGCCGCTGCGATGCAATCCCCGAGAATTTCCGACTGTACCAAAACTACCCCAATCCTTTCAATGCGACCACGACAATTACATTCGACCTCAACCGTCCCGATCATGTCACCTTGAAAATCTACAATATCTTAGGTCGCGAAGTCGCTACTGTGGTGGATGCGAATCTCGCCCCGGGGACGTACCAAACCAGATTCGATGCGGAACATCTTGCTTCCGGCGTATATTTCTGCGCCCTGCGATCTTCCACTCGAACGATTACGAGAAAGATGCTGCTGTTGAAGTAGTCTCACCAAAAATGTGAAAAAGCATATCGAGGAGGCGGTCATGAAATCTATTACTCTCGCCCTGATGGTCGTTCTCGTCATGGTCGGCGCTTCATTCGCCGATCAGACCAACACCGACAAAGTCCCCATCCGCAATCTTTCTTTGGTGTCCGACCCACAGCAGTGTCATTCCCGCGAAAGCGGGAATCCAGGTGGGAGTGCTGTCTCGAGTGAAGCATGGAAACCTGACATTAGCTCCAGCCTTGACCTCATCGGCACCACCGAGCAGGTTGGCACCACCTGGTACGACATCCAGCACAACGGCACCGCCGGTCGCATGATCAAGTATGATGACACGGGCAGGATCCAGGTGTGCTGGATGAACGGCTTGGACAATGGCGCAAGCATTCGCCATGTGTATTACAATATGACAGACTCTTCCGGATGGACATGGGCTGCGACCGGAATCGCCGTAGAGGCATCGACTCGAGCCGGATACACTTGCTTGGACGTTGACCAGGACGGCTATGCCTTTGTCGCTTTCCATGTCACGATTAACGGCATCAATCGTTCCGCGGTGGCGGTCGACTTTCTCCCTGGCACCGGCGCTTTTCAGTACTGGCCCTGTCCGGATATGAGCGGTCGTGCCATCATTTGGCCCCGCATCACCGTGGATCTGCAAGGTCGTTGCCACCTGGTCAATACCGAAGACGACGGTACCGATTACTCGTCGCCCATGTGGTATATTCGCGGGACCTACGATCCCATCGGATTCAATATGGACTATGACGAATACGAGGAGATCACCTCCGTGGAGTGCATTGCTGCTGACATCGCCGCCAGCCGCCATTCCAACCGGATGGCAATCGCCTACAGCCACCCTCAAACCACCCTGGAGGGCGACACCAACCAGTACAACAACGACATCTACCTGTATGTATCCGAGGACGGGATCACCTGGAATTGGGACGATCCCATTAACGTGACCAGTTTCCTCCAGCCTGACACGACCTTGCTTCCCGACACAACTGCTGCGAACATGGATACCCTGCGAGCCTACACCGATTGCTCGGTCATTTTCGACGAAGATGATATGATCCACATCGCCTTCACCACTCCGTTCTATGACGCATTGCGGGGTTTGATCTCCATCAACAATTCCCTGATCTGGCACTGGTCGGAGGATCAAGGCTGGTTCCCGTCTTTGGTCGCGGACGGCTGGTGGGGAGCCGTGCCTTTCGAATGCGGTGCCTGGCAACGTTTCGTCCAACGCCCTTGCCTGGCGATCGACACCACCACAGGGGATTTGTTTATCACGTATCAGCATTACGACACTGCGGAAGTCTCGCAGGGCGGCTACCCGCAAGGCGACGCCTATGTATCTCGATCCACCGACAACGGGCATCATTGGTCAGTCGGCATCAATATCACCGACACTGGAGTGCCCAACGCGCCCCCGGGTCAATGTTTGAGCGAACGCGACATCACCTGCAGCGAGACCGTCGAAGAAAATGCTCTGCATATCCTGTATATCGAGGACCTCGATGCCGGCGGCGCCCCTCAGGGTGAAGGAACCTGGACGCTGAATCCGGTCTTGTACCACAATGTGTCCATTGATTCCATTCCGACCACGCCCTTGATGCCGGAAATGCCTATGCATGTGCCTGTGGTTCCTGAGCATCACCGGAAAGTCCCCGCAGACTTCCATCTGGCTCAGAATTATCCCAATCCATTCAATCCGACCACCACGATTGCATTTGATTTGGATCGCCCTGACATGGTCACCTTGAAAGTGTACAATATTCTGGGTCGGGAAGTCGGGACTCTGGTGAATAGTCGCCTTGAGGCAGGTACTTACAAAGTGGTTTTCGATGGCGCCGATCTTGCATCTGGAGTCTATTTCTATCGGCTAACATCCGCGACTCAAATGCTGACACGAAAGATGGTGATGCTGAGATAAATGTTGAGTGTTGAATTTTGAATGTTGAATTGTATCGTGTCATTCCCGCGAACGCGGGAATCCAGTATTGTCATTGCGAGACTTGCCCCTCAAGGGGGTAGCGAAGCAATCTAAACGTTGTTGCGTGTGGTGTCAGGCGCCCTCGCCTGACACCATCGTTTGGAGAAGGAGTGGTGTCGGGTGTCCCCACCCGACACTATGATTTGGAATTTGTCTTCTGCTAGTATCTCCCCTTGTTGCGCTCGATAATCCGCCGTTCTCTTTTGGTCGGTCTGGCGCCCGGTTTTCCGGATTTCCGCCGTTCGAATTCGTCGATCCGCATCACCCGGAATCGCTCCACCACTTCCTCCGGAGTCACATCCTGGTACACCCGTTTGGCGTCTTCCTTGGACAGGTTCTTGTGCGGAATCTCCAAAACCTCGTACTGGCGGTAGATGCCGCTTTCGCGGATTCTAATGCTGTCGCCGGCTGATACCGGATCGGAGGCATCCGCCGGCAATCCGTTACGTACGATCCTGCCATTTCGGCAGGCTTCTGTGGCTTTCGTCCGGGACTTGAACAGCCTGGCATAGAATAGCCACAAATCGAGACGCAGTGACGTTCCCATAATCTAACTCTGGAAAAATATTGCAGATACCCGAGGATTTCCCCGGCAACAGTTTAACTAACATATAGTTTTCCAAAGATAATATCGGCTTTTGGAATTAAAAAAAAACGCTTTCGAAGCGAAAATTTTGCTGGCAAAAAGCAAAATCCTAATTATTATACTTAGACCAGCTCCTGATCGTCAGCGGTTTCCGCTTCGCACCCCTTGTTTTTTTCTCCCTTTTTTCGGGAGAGGTAGGAAGAAATTTTGCAACAATCGAACAATGGATCAATCGAACAACGGAACAATCGAAAAATGGAACCATCGAACAATGGAACAATCGAGCAATGGAACAATGGAACAGTCGAATAATCGAGCAATCGAACAATTCAGCAATTTCGCGATTCCTCATTCCTAATTCGTAATTCCTAATTCTTAATTCTTTCCATCACTTCTTCCCTTGTCATCCTTCCCGTGCCGTCAGGAGTTGCCTCCTGATGGCGGTTCCGAATCCCCTCTAACCTATCCACCGCTCCCGTGTACGCATACGCTTCATAGAACATACTGGACGCGAACCTCGCCACCCAGGTATGCACATAACTGGTATCCGGGGTGAAATTCAGGAAATAGTATGGACCTTCGTAGCTGGACGAATAGAAGATCAGGTATCCGGTGACTGTGACCGGGCAGCCCAAGATGGATTCCGTGATCGGTTCCCAGGTCAAGCGGGCGTCATTGCCTTCGATGTTGATCATCACCACCGGCACCTGCGGCGTCGAAATCTGCTCCCCAATGAGTGGGATATGGACATGATCATCCGGTTCTGCATTCACTGCATTGGTCATAATGCGCAGGGTGTCATGGTGAATACCATCCGATAAAGGGTCATAGGTAACGGTCAGACTGCAAGCGCTGATTTCGGCAGGAGCAAGAATAAGTGTATTGCAGTCACATTCTAACGAGAAATGGGGGATAGACAGAATTTCGGGTGGATAGACTGTGATTGATTCACTACCAAAATTCTTCAAATGAAATGACACAGAGCTGGTATTGGGGCATTCCAACACTCCAGCATCCCATAAAGAAACTTCATCATTGGGGTTTGTTGCTCGAATCAATGCCAAATAACCATAGGAATAGGCAATCGAGAAGTCCCCATCGGAAATATCAACCAGTGTATCACTGAGAGTACTTATTCGCATCCGGCAATGACTCGACCGCGGACCAGTTACGAACACAGCTTCTTCGCCATCATTTTCTGTACTGTCAATCAATGTTTCCCAAATTCCATCCGGGTAATTGCGGTTTAGCTCAATCTTTAGACTGCCATAAATGTCATGTCCCCACCAGTGAATGTCCTCTATCTGTGAAATATGCCATTGGTCTCCATAATTTGGAGATAGCAATAACAATGACCTTTGCGCTGGAACTGTCTTAACAAGATAGAAGTGGAGATCCTTGGTTCCTGCTAATATGAATCCGCCATCGGTAGTCTGTGTTACAGAATAACCCATATCGTTTAAAGGTCCACCATAAGCATGCGTCCAAAGAGTATCCCCGTTTCTGTCAGTTTTCAAAAGGAATAAATCATAATTTCCAGCGCCCAGATATACATATCCTGTTGCAATATAACCCCAATCAGAGGTCTGCTGCGCAGAATAAAGATCTGCATTATACGTTTGAGTGCTAGAGTATCGAATCCAATCAATATCACCGTTACTATAGATTTTCAAGAGGCGTCCCCAGTGGGCAGTAGCCACGATATAGCCTCCATCCGCTGTTTGTCTGACGGAATAAGCAACCTCGCCATACCATGGAGACGAACAAATTCGAGTCCAAATCGTATCGCCATGACTATCAGTTTTCACAATATAGGGTTCACCGTTTTCCTCCCCACCACCGGCGCCCCTACCGTTATACCCTGCCATAATATACCCAGAATCGGAGGTTTGCTGAACTGAATAAGCCCCCTGACCCCCTATTCCACCGTAGGTACGAGTCCATATGGTATCACCGTTACTGTTTGTTTTTACAAGATAGAAGTCTGCCCATAGCGGAGCTTGACTCGTAGAAGTATATCCTGATATTATGTATCCCCCGTCGGTGGTCTGCTGAACGGAGTATGCCTCATCCCATGGATTACGACCATAGGTACGACTCCACTGTGCGTTCCCCGTGCTGTCGGTTTTTATAAGATAGAAATCAATGCTGCCGAAGGAATAGGTTGTTCCACAAACTATGTATCCCCCATCTGTTGTCTCTTGCACAGAATAAGCATTATCACTGTAAGCTCCCCCATACGTTCTGCTCCATATGGTAGTGCCATTACTATCAACCTTTTTGAGGTAGAAATCAGAGGAATTGGGACCTGGATTCAATGTCCTACCCGCAAAAACGTAACAACCATCCGAGGTTTGAATAACCGAATGGGCTTCACCTGAGCCATACGTCCTCGTCCATAGGGTGTCGGGAGCTGGTTGGGCGAAGGCGGATGCTGCAAACAGCAATGCGATAACCCAGATCAACTTCTTCATTTTTCTACCCGTCCTCTCAAATAAGAATTACGAATTACGAATTACGAATTAGGAAAATCAATTACGAATTAGGAATTAAGAATTAAGAATGCTGGGATTTGATCGTCTTAATGATCGATCCAAGAATTTTCAGAAGTTCCTCGCAGTCGGATAAGAGTGATTCGCTCAACTTCTTTTCAAGATTTCCGCTGTCGGTTAGAAGCCGGAGCCAATAATGCGTCTCGCGAGCTTCCTTGTATGCAACAGCTATTTTGCTCAGGAAGTCCTTCCGTGACTGAGCGCCAATTCCTTCCTCTGCGTTTGCCCCGATTGAAGTACCGCTCCTGAGTATCTGCTTCGCCAACACATATTCTTTTTTCTCGTCAACTAAATATCGGTATAACTTCACCATTCTCAGCGCAAACGCATAACTCTTTTCCCGGACTACATTATCTTCTTTCATCCGTCATTCCTAATTCTTAATTCCTAATTCGTAATTATTTCTGGGTTTCATCAGGATTCGCCAGCAAACCGCATCAGCTGCAACACACGGGAATTTAAGGAATTCGAGGGAAAATGTCAAGCAGTATTTTGCGGATGTGAAAAAAATAGGAAGAGGCTCACGAAATGGCGCAAAGATCGCAGAGAAGTGTGAACGTGTGAAGATGGGAAAGTGTGAAGGGAAATCCCCGTGACGGGAAAGCCCTGGATTCCAGCCTTCGCTGGAATGACAAGGTAAGGATTTTGGGTCCTTTGCGCCTTTGCGTGAGATAATCTGCTTTGGCTTCCTCGGAAAAACCGCTTGACATCCTTGCGGGTTTTTGCTATATTATTTGGTTATAGTCTCTTGACATATTTTCCAATAATTCAGGGCACATGCCGCAGTCATCGCTTCGGATTACGCTGGTCCGGCAGTCCTTCCGTGACGTTTATCGATTGTTCGAAGACGTGGCAGATCGCGAAATCCGACCACCAGAGGGACTTCTCTATGTCGCCGCCATGTTGGAATCGCGCGGGCATCACGTATCGGTGATCGACAACGAAGTCCTGGGATTGCCGGATGACCAATTGCTTGAAAAGATTGCACATAACGATCCTAAGATGGTTGGCATGGGCGCCACCACTCCCGAATTTCCCCGAATCGCGGCATTTTTGAATCGAGTTCACGATGAGTTAGGGGCTGTCACAGTTTTGGGCGGTCCTCATGGCACGGCGATCCCTGAGAAAATCGTATCGGAGCACCCCGGAATCGATTTTGTAGTCCGAGGGGAAGGCGAGATCACGACGGCAGAATTGGCGAATTCGCTGACGAATGGAGTGCCGCCGGAATCGTTGCCGGGCTTGGCTTTTCGCAAGAACGGCTCTGTCATTGTAACCTCGAATCGGGAATTAATCACCGACCTGGATTCCCTGCCTTTGCCTGCTCGCCATCTTCTGAATCGCTCCGATTATCGGTATCCGTCACGGCGTCGTGGGATGGAGCAGGTAGCAACGATGGTGGCATCACGAGGCTGCCCCTACAATTGCATTTTCTGCTTTTCCATGCACGGACACACGGTCCGATATCGATCGATTCCAAAGGTGGTCGATGAGATCGAATCAATCGTCAAAGCAGACGGAATTCGCTACTTCATCTTCCATGACGAGTGCTTCACGCTGTCGCGGAAGCGGGTTTTGGAATTCTGTGACGAGCTGCAAAGACGAGATCTGCAAATCCGATGGTTCTGTTTCACGAGGGGAGATACCATTGATGAGGAAATGGCGGAACGCATGGCGGAAGCCGGGTGCGTCAAGATTTCGCTTGGTGTGGAAAGCGGCAGTCAGCAGATGTTGGATCGGGCGGGTAAGAAAACGAAGCTGGACAAGATCTCCCGGGCATTCGACCTCCTGGATCGCGCCGGAATAGAGACTCGCGGCTCGTTCATTATTGGATTGCCCGGAGAAGATCGTGCGAGTGTGCGGCAGACAGTCGATTTTGCGAAGTCATTGAGGATGTATCATTTCGGGCTAAATATCGCCACGCCGTATCCAGGGACCAAGATGTGGGATATGGCGGAACGCAATGATGGTATTCGTTTCGAGACAGTCGATCTGTCGTCATTTCGCCGTTGGGGGAACGCTGTGATTGCCACCGACCGTCTCGGCTCGACAGAGCTGGAAAAAGCGCAGCGACGTGCCATGGTGCAATTCTACCTTCGCCCGAAGATTCTGTGGTTCTTTCTGCGGCAGTATTTGCTGGGCAACCGGACACCGTACTATTATCGACCGTTGAAATTCGCCGTCAAGGAAGCCTGGTCAAATCTCATCACACGAGTCCTTCCAGGACGATAGCGTGATCATCCTCGGAATACATGCCTATACCCATGATTCCGCGGCGGCTTTGATTGCCGACGGAAGACTGATCGCCGCAGTGGAAGAAGAGCGATTCGTGGGCAGGAAACACACGTCACGTTTTCCGGAACAGGCTATTCGATATTGCCTGGATGCGGCTGGGATTACGGTGGCGGACGTCGATCATGTGGCAATCCCGTGGAATCCGCTGGCGAAATTGGGGACTCGAGGCTGGCATATGCTTCGTACTTTCCCCGGATGCCTGTCTGGTCTAAGGGCGGAGCCTTCCAAGGAAATACTGGGCAGCCTGTCTTTGTGGAGTGCGATTCGAGCGATACCCAAGGCTCTGCGGGAGGCTTTCGACAATCCTAAAGCGGAATTTCAAACGCATTTTGTGACCCACCATGACGCCCATGCGGCGTCGGCGTTCTTTGCGTCGCCTTTTGACCGTGCCGCCGTTATGACTATCGACGGAGCCGGCGAATGGGATGTGGCGACTCTGGGTGTCGGCGAAGGCAATCGCATCAGGATTTTCCGGCGGGATCCATTTCCTCATTCCCTGGGAATGTTCTACGGCGCTATCACTCAGTACCTTGGCTTCAAAGAGAAAGAGGGGGAAGGCAAAGTGATGGCGTTGGCGTCGTACGGCTGCCCGGGACTCAGGTATCGATTCAAGGACGTAATTCAATCCAATGGCTCCGGAGAGGTGATTCTCAATCCGTCGTATTTTCGATTTCAATACGACACGAAGCGGCAATGGTATTCTGATCGGTTGACCAAGCTCTTGGGACCTGCTCGACTACCTGATGGCGAGATCTCGCACCGGTTCGTCAGCGTCGCGTCAACCGCCCAGGCAATACTTGAAGATACGGTTCTTGACATGGCGAAAAGCTTGCACAACGCGACAGGCTTGTCCAGATTGTGCCTCGCCGGAGGAGTTGCTCTTAATAGTGTGGCGAACTCGAGGATTCTGAACGGCTCGGGACGTTTCGACCACATATTCGTCCAGCCTGCAGCCAACGACGCCGGAGGGGCATTGGGCGCCGCGCTATGGGCGCATCATCAGTTAGGCGGGCAGCGGATTCCATCCATGGATCATGCTTTCTGGGGTCCGTCGTATTCCCGGGATCAGATCCGCCGGGACTTCGTTCAACAGTCCGTTGATTTTGCGGAACTTGCGAAACCTATCGAGACAGTGGCGCGTTTGATTGCCGAAGGCGCCATCGTCGGCTGGTTCCAGGGGCGTACCGAATGGGGTCCTCGGGCATTGGGCAATCGGTCGATTCTGGCAGATCCTCGCCGGAAAGATATGAAGGACACGCTCAATTCCCGGGTCAAGTTCCGTGAGAGTTTCCGACCTTTTGCGCCGGCGATCCTGAGGGAACGGGTCAGCGAATATTTCGTCAACGGTCACGATTCTCCATTCATGCTTCTCGTCGAGAAGATCCGTCCGGAGAAACGCGACAAGATTCCTGCCGTGACGCATGTGGATGGCACCGGACGGCTGCAGACTGTATCGAGGAACACCAATCCCAATCTCTATGACTTGATCAGCTCTTTTGACCGGTTGACGGGTGTGCCAATGGTATTGAACACGTCCTTTAATATCAAAGGTCAGCCGATTGTCCTGACTCCGATGGATGCGGTCAATTGTTTCCGGAGCACCGGCATTGACGTATTGTATGCCGAGGGTTTGGTGGCGTGGAAGGATCCCGAATGGGGACGGAAGATTAAGGAGTGGGAGCGACCATGACAATTTTGCTGGTCAATCCTCCGCGATTCCGATTGATCCAGGCTGGGATTCCGCGAGTCCTGGGAGAAGGGGAATTCCGCTTCCCGCCACTCGGATTGCTGTATTTGGCTGCATCGATCGAACAACAGAAGCTCGCCGAAGTCATGATCCTTGACGCCCAGTGGGGAGAGCAAAGCTGGGATGATCTGGGGAAATACGCGGCATCTCTCCGAGCAGATGTGGTTGGCGTTTCGGCGATGACCACTAATCTGGTCGATGCCTGGGAAGTCTTAAAAGCTGTCAAGCTGTATCGACCGACAGCCGTCACCGTGATGGGCGGATCGCATGTGACGCTGTTTCCGGAAGAGTCGGCACGTCTGACCGGAGTGGATTATGCATTAGCTGGCGAAGCGGAACGGACGTTCCCTCGATTTGTCAAAGCGTTGATCGACGCTGCCGCCGGATTGGAGGAGATTCCGGGATTGCATTGGATCGACTCGAACGGCTGCTATCACGACGGAGGGAGGGGCGATACCATTGACGATCTGGATCTGTTGCCGGTTCCCGATCGATCGAAATTGGGCCTGACCAGATACCGGACGTTGACCTCACGTTCTTCGGTAACTACATCGATCCTGAGCAGCCGCGGCTGTCCCTATCATTGCACGTTTTGCGACGTACCGCGGAGCAAGGTCAGATATAGGTCTCCGGGGAGTTTCGTCGACGAATTGCAGTCATGCCGAGATCAAGGGATTCGCGAATTCCACGTCTTTGACGACACGTTTAACCTGTCGGACGACCGGGTCATTGCCATCTGCCAGGAGCTGATGCGCCGACGGTTGGATGTCACCTGGAGCCTCAGGGGACGAGTTGACCGCTTCACCGATGAGACGGCGTGGCATCTGAAGCAGGCTGGCTGTGTGCGGCTGCATCTCGGGATCGAGTCTGCCGTGCCCAGGATATTGGATCTGATGAAGAAGCGCATCGATCCTTCACTAGTGGTCGATGCTGTTACGACCGCCAAAAGGCATGGGCTGCAGGTGCACGGATTCTTCCTGCTTGGATTTCCCACTGAGACATTGGAGGATATTTCGGAAACCGTCAAGTTTGCTCGGAAGCTTGATCTGGACTACGCGCAATTCTCGGTGGCTACGTTATTTCCGGGCACTGAGATCTACGATTGGGCGATGAAGGAAGGGCTAGTCAATGGCGATGTGTGGCGGGATTTCGCGACATCGCCCTCTTCTGATTTTGCTCCACCGGTCTGGGACAGGGAGATCGATGCCAGGCAGTTGTACCATATCATGGAGCAGGCGTACCGGTCGTACTATCTGCGACCGGCATATGTCAAGCGTTCTTTGAAATCGATACACACCCCAAGAGAGCTCCGCTCCAGGATCATCGGAATGAGCGCGTTGCTCCACCCTCGATTCGGCAGCGGATTTCGCTGGAGGGAAAGGTCGAAGCCATCATGAGCCGCCTTCTCAGGCTCCTTGTTCCCTGCATTCTGGTGATTGTCGTCCTGGCTGTATTGGCGCCGGTCTGGTGGGGCGGAGGATTTCCGGCGACTAAGGATACGGTGCTAACCAATATTCCTTTAGCGGAATATCATTGGAAAGCGCTGCGGGGGCAGGAATCCCTGTTCTGGTGCCATTACGGCGGGTGCGGGTTCCCGGTGCATGCCGAAAGCCAGGGCGGATTCTTCCACCCTTTGAATGTGATCACTGCAGCATCGTTACCGGCGCATCTCGTATATCCCTTCCGGTGGATTTTTTCTCTCGTGGTCGCAGGTCTGGCGATGTATGCTTTCTTGCGAGGGAAGGCAATCTCGGTCTGGGCAGCCTTTGTCGGTGGCATTGGGTACGCTTTGGGTGGATTCTGGATAGCTCGCCTGGACATGTTGCCGCTGTTGCTTGCAGCTCCGGTGCTTCCATTGGGATGGCTGGCGGTGGAATGGATGGTCAATCGCCGATGGAACCGAGGAGTCGCTCTGGGCGCCTGTGCCATCGGATGGGGACTCCTGGCAGGGCATTTCCAATTGACGGTCATCGCAATGACGGGAATTGTGCTCTACGCTTTCGGGCGTGGCACTGCATCTGGCGTATTGGCATCCACTGTAGTGGGACTTACACTGATGCTCTGCGTGGGGATGGGACTTGCCGGGGTACAAGTTATGCCCACGCTGGAACTGTTGGGTCGGTCAAGCAGGCTGAGCAGCGACCTCGACGCCAGCGACTATTCGCTATTTCCGCTCCAATTGGCGGGAATGATTTTTCCCAGGCTATTTGGTTTTCAGCGCACGGTGACGTTTGACAGTGGTCAAGAATGGACGCCCGGCAGCTATTGGGGCGGAGGCGTATTCTGGGAAGCATGTCCATATGTAGGTGCGGCAATCGTGCTTCTGGCGATTGTCGCGGTGGCAAGGCGTTGCCCTGGCACGGTCTGGCTGGTTATCATTGCGCTTGCAGGTGCGCTTCTGGCGATAGGGAAATATACGCCGGCGTGGTCAGGCGTTCAGCACTTGCCCATTCTGTCCGGATTTCGAATTCCCTCCAGGTTTTTTCTGCTGAGTGCAGCCTCTGTCGCAGCGCTGGCTGGGATGGGTTCGGACGCGGTACGCACCCTTAGAAAGCCCAGGATCTGGGGTGTGGGAATCGTTCTTGTGGCAATGTTGTTGGCAGCCGGACTGTTGCTGGCAGTGACCAGGATCCCCAACGCAGAACGCACCGCGGCATGGCTGGGAATGACCGGCGAAAGGCTGCACCAGACGCTGACCTATGCGCCTCAAACGTTGGTACCATGGAAAACAGATCAGGCGGTTCCGTTGCTGGTAATGTTACTTCTTGGGATTGCGGTACTCGCCCAATTTCCCAGAAGCATGATCGCCGTACTGGTGTTCCTGGAGCTGGGATTCTTCGCACTTCGCTCTTTGCCGCCTTCGATTCAATTGGACAAGTTGCCTCAAAAAGCCTTGTCTTCCGTGTCACTGCCTTTTGGGCGGGTGTATTCTGACCCGCTGTATCAATCCGGTGGCGAGTGGGATCGATTGAAAGCGTTGCCAGCCAATACCAACTGGCTCTCAGGGTCAGCACGACCCGATGTACGAGGGTCGCTATTCGACCTGAGGCAGGCGCTGTATTCGCAGGCAATGAAGGAAGAATTCCAGAGCGGCGGTCATCGCCTGCTGTCATTGGCGGGTGTCAACGCAATAATCACCCGGCGACCACTATCGGAGGCTGGTCTCGAATTGATCAGGGGCGGGGAAGTACTGACCTACCATGTGCAGAATGCCCAGCCCTTGGCGCATTTTCCCGAGCAAGTTCGCGACCTGCAGCCTGGCGAAGACGGACTATCAGCACTATTGAATGCAGATTTCCAACCCGGAGGCGATGTTCTTCTTGAAGGGCGGGAGCAAACGGATGTCGAGACTGGAGCGCATGCCAGAACGGAAGCCGACGTTCGCATCAGGCATTGGGGGCAGGGTCACATCGAAATCGAGACCAACGGAGAGGGCGGAATCCTGAGGATTGCCGAGAGCCATGATCCGGGATGGCACGCAGAAATTGACGGGCAATCCGAGAAGATCTATCGCGCCGACTACCGATTCATGGCGCTTCAGGTTCCGCCTGGTAGCCACCACGTAACCTTGCAATATTCGCCTCCTCGATTCTGGTTGGGAGCAGTTTTGAGTATTGCCAGTCTTCTCTTGGCAATTGGTTTTTGGATCGCATCTTTTGGTAGGAAGGATCAGCCGGCTGACCTCAGAGAATAAGAAGATTGCCTTCGTCAATCCACCTTTGACGGCGCAAGAGCGATACGGCAAGTTCCGCAATGGCGGTGATTTCATTCCACCCTACGGTCTGACGCATCTGGCGGCATCCGTACGGCAGATGGGATGGGAACCGGCGATCGTCGATGCTCCGGCGCTGGGCTTGGATTGTTCGGAGGCAGCTAAAGCGGCGTTGGACGGCGGCGCTCGAGTAATCGGAATCACAGCCGCCACCATGTCGATTTTCAATGCCCATGACCTGGCGAAGGCGATCAAGCTCCAGAATCCAAAGGCGACTGTTATCATCGGCGGACCACATGTAACGGCGCTTCCCGACGACACATTGCAGCGATTCCCATCATTTGATTTCGCGGTGGTCGGGGAAGGCGACCTTACGATCACCGAGCTCCTTCCGGCGCTGGAGGATGGCAGCGGTTTGGAGGATGTGTCCGGAATTACATATCGCCGGAACGGGGCGATTGAGGTGACCGCCACGCGGGGACTGGTGCCTGATTTGGATACGCTTCCCATGCCTGCCTGGGACTTGCTGCCTGACCTGGCGACCTATTATCGCCCTTCGATTATGGGCTATGTCCGGCTGCCCGCAAATTCGATTGTGTTATCCAGGGGATGTCCGTTCCACTGCACCTTCTGTTCGGCGGCGGTGTTTGGAAACACTATCCGGGCTTATTCCGCGGAGTACGCCTTCGAGATGATGGCAGAGATGTCGCGCCGCTATGGGATTCGGGAACTGGAGATTCGCGATGAGAATTTCCTGGTCAAGCGGAAACGGATGCAGGATTTGTGCGAGCGGCTCAGATCATCGGGTCTCGACCTGACTTGGTCCTGCAACGCGCGTGTTGACGCCATCGACCGCGAAATACTCCAGGTGATGCGTGATGCCGGTTGCTGGCAAATTGCTTTCGGTATAGAGTCGGGGGACCAGGGGATTTTGGATCTTGAGCAGAAGAGTGTGACACTCGACGAAATCCGTAAGGCTGTCCGCATGACCGCCGAAGCCGGAATCCAGGCTCGAGGATTCTTCATGTTAGGTCATCCCGGCGAGACGGAGGAAACTCTCCGGAAAACCGTGGAATTTGCCTGCGAATTGCCGCTTAGCAGCGTACATTTTACGCATTTCACGCCTTTACCCGGGTCGCCGATATACCCAGAGGCGCGCAAGTATGGGTCCTTTGACGAGGATTGGCGGAAATTAACGTATTGGCATCCGGTGTTCGTGCCGCATGGATTGGATCGAGCGACCATTGCGAAGTGGGAAAGACGGGCTTTCCGGCGGTTCTACCTGCGCCCTAAGATTCTGAGTTACCATTTGAAACGAATGACGACGTATGCGTATTTTAGCAGATTAGCGCAGGGAGCATATACATTGGCTCGGGTGTTGACGAGGTAGTAATTCTGCAGAGTGAGGACATCCTTCAGCACGAGATCCTTCACTTCGTTCAGGATGACATTCGCCGACCATGAATATCTTGTACATATCCGGCGAGGATATCCCGGGTGATCACGGGGGAAGCATCCACACCTGGTACGTGACCCGGGGTTGGGCTCGGTTGGGTCACAGGGTGACCGTGCTCTGCCGAAGGCGTCCCGGTCAGCCCAAGCACGAGGAATTGGAAGGAATACATCTTCACCGAGTCTGGATGCAGTTCAGGGGCAAGAAGATCCCGATATTGGGTTTTCCGGCGCTCTTGAGAATGTGTTCAGATTCGTACGACGCAATTGTCGAACGATACGATGTCTTCGGCGGTTTGGGGGCAATTCTCTCGCGGTGGAAGAGTGTTCCCCTCCTCTTGGAAGTCAATTATCCGCATCTGGGGGAGCTGCTCTGGAAGTGGAAGCAAAGACATAGTCTCTTTCTTCGGGTTCCACTTCTGGAGACGGGATTGCGGTTCTGGGAGGCGTGGCAGTTTCGTCAGGCGGCAGGTGCGATCGCCACCAGAAGGGAGATCGTGCCCGAGATGATCCGTGACCGCACCTGGTTGGTGCATTGGGGAGCCGATCCAGAGAGATTCAAACCTTTGGAAGCGGCTGAGCGTGACCGAGTCCGGCACGATCTGGGGATCGATAGTAAGCTGGTGGTGTTGTTTATGGGCAGTTTTCGACCGTGGCATGGCGTGGAAATACTACCGGATGTGGTGGAGCAGGTTCGGCAGGCGGTACCTGACGTCAAATTCTTGTTAGTGGGTGATGGGGAGGGCAAAGACAAAGCGTCCGATGAGATGACAAGGCGAGGATTGAGTTCATGCGTCGTTTTCACGGGCAACTGGCAGCATTCTCGCATGCCTGAGTTGCTGTCCGGCGCCGATGTCGGCATTGCGCCTTATGATGCCTCTAAGTACCAGCCCTTGATCGATTACGGTTTCTTTTGGTCCCCCGCCAAATTGTTCGAATATGCCTCCTGCGGATTGCCGGTTGTGTGTTCCGATTATGACTTGCTCTCGGAGATCGTGGAAGATGGCGTGACGGGGAAATTGGTGCCGCCTGCAGACTCTCATGCTTTTTCAGAAGCCGTGATTAAACTGTGCCAGGACACTGATTTGCGGAGACGGATGGGCGAGAATGCTCGCCGGAAAGCCGTCGATCAGTTCGACTGGGATCGTCATGCCGAAGCCGTGGCTGGAATTCTGGAACAGCTCATCGCCGATTGTCGCCGGACGTCCCGACGATCCTGGAGCCGCAATCCGAGAAAATACCGAAATGAGCGAACCTGACCAGAGCCACAACCTCCTGCACCGATGGCTGGATTGGAAGGGATTGCCGTGGATGATCTGGATCGTCGGGATAATTCTCGTCTGCCTTCAAATCGAATTCCGTCCCTTGGATCGGGATGAGGGATTCTACTTGTTTGGAGCGTGGCGAGTGTTTCGGGGCGAAATGCCCTACCTGGATTTCTTCTATCCGCAGGCGCCGTATTTGCCCTTCATCTATGCCCCGGTAGTGGGATTCTATCGGGACGGGATTCTGGGAGGCAGGATCCTTTCGGCGGCAATTTCGATTGGATTGGCGATACTCTGTGCCCGATGGGTCACGTCGCGATCGCAGGATCGGCGTCTGGGGCTGTTGACGGGGGGATTGATGTTGTTCGGGAATCTGGAGTTGTATTGGCATTCCGCGGTCAAGACCTACGCAGTGTCAGATCTGCTGCTGGTTGCAGGGTTCGTCCTGATGATGTCGTCCTTTCGAGAGTCGCGCCCGGCGAAAGTCCTTCTCCTCAGCTTTCTGGGAGGTCTATTATTCGGCACCGCCTTCAATATCCGATTGGTACTGGCAGGCGCAGTTCCGTATCTGCTCTTGTTGTCGTTGTTGGCGCCCGGGTGGGGCAGAGTTCGACGCTTTTTGGGCTTGCTGGCAGGGATGGTTATCGCGTCAATTCCAGCGCTGATGTTGTTTGCGGCTGATCCTGTCCGCTATTGGTTCCAGAATCTGACGTTCCATATCACTGCCCGGCTGCCCCATCCTTGGTGGCAATTTGCGTTACAGAAGATAACCGCGTTTGGGGAGTACTTGAGCAGTCTGGACATTCTGGTGCTAGTCATACTGTGTGCAGTAGGGCTCAGGGCGATAACCAAGTCTGCAGTAGATCTGCCGTCCGATTTCAAACGGGAAATCTGGAAGGGTATCGGTCTGGCAGGTATTCTATTCGCAACCTATCTGACCGCTCCGCCCTTGTTGCCTCAATATCTGGTTCAGTTGTCGCCCTTCTTGGTGTTCGGTGCCATCGCTGGAGTTGCAGCCGTATTGAAGGAACCGCGCGAATCAACTGGACCAGCGATCGTCTTGATCTTGCTGTTGGCTTACGGGGGGTGGGGAGTGGGTAAGGCGGTGGGACGGATGGTCGAAAGGCAGGACCTGGCGCCGCTATCCGGTACCAAGACCGTCAGAGAGGTGGGGCGATATATTGAGGGTCAGACCGGTACCGATGATCAGATCTTGACGTTCTGGCCCGCCTATCTCGTGGCAGCCCATCGCAATCCTGTGCCCGGAACCGATTTTGGGCGACCGGCTTTTCGATTGGAATGGCGGAATCCGCCCGATGTGATTCATCAAGAGGGGCTGACGACTCAACTGGACGTTAAAGACCTGATTACGAATCGAGTGCCTTCGGTCGTCGTGTGTGGATTCGATACTCCGCCGGACATGCTCCCTTTCTTGGACCAGTATTATCTCAGAGGTCGAGAGATTCGAGGCGTGACCATATACATGCGACAATAGTTATGCGCACGGTATATATCCATAGTATTGGTTGTGTGGAAAACGCTCTGGAGGGCGGTCGCATCGCCGAGTTTTTCCGACGGAATGACTGGCGAGTTACTGACCAGCCCCAGGAAGCTGATTTGCTGCTCGTCAACACCTGCGGTGTGATTGGCAGTAAGGAACGGCAGAGCGTCCGGAAAATCCAGGAGCTCGAAAAGGCGAAGCGGTCAGATGCCCGATTGATCGTTTGCGGGTGCCTACCAGACATCAATCAGTCTGTCCTCCGGAGACTGGCGAATAGTGACTACGTTACTCCCGCCACGATGTCGCGATTCGATGACATGGTAGATGGGAAGGTATCGATTCAAGACGTGGCGTCGAATTCTCTCGACTCGCGCCACATGCGACGTCGGCTGCAGGGAATCCATGCTGCCCGCAGGATTGTGGATACGTTTCAGCGATGGAAGCTGCCAGTACCGCCGCATTTCAAGCGGATCTTCTACTGCTTCGAAGAGCCGGATTGGCAATATATCAAGATCTGCTCAGGATGCCTGCACCACTGCTCGTTTTGCGCCATCAGATTTGCCAAAGGAGATTTGGTCTCGAAACCGCTGGATGCAGTCATGGCTGAGTTCCGGTCCGGTTTAGAGCAAGGACATCGATCATTCGTGTTGTGCGGCGACGACACCGGTGCCTACGGGCAGGATCTGGGATCGGACATGGCGGGATTGCTTGAGCGGTTGACATCGCAACCCGGCGCATTCGATATCTACATCCGCAACCTGGAACCGGTTTGGCTAATCAAGATGTTTGACCGGTTAAAGCCATTGTTCCAATCGGGCAAAGTCCGTGCGATCACACTGCCGGTGCAGTCAGGCAGTCCAGGAATCCTGCGATCCATGAAGCGTGCGCACACCATCGAGGACTTTCGCAGACGCGTATCGGAATTGCGCCGCGATGTGCCTGATCTGCTGATCATCACCCATGTTATGGTTGGCTTCCCCGGCGAAACTGGCGAGGATTTTCGCCAGACCCTGCGGCTGATTTCCGACCTCGAGTTCGACGGCGTGTCGCCGGAACAATATTATCCTCGTCCGGGAATTCCAGCACTTGAGCTGCCGAATCAGCTCCCGGTGTGGCGGCGTCGGTGGCGGTTGATTCGCACATTTCTGTTCGTCTATTATTCTGTGTATCTCAACAAGTTTCGATGGTCTCGTCGGAGATGCTCCCGGATGGAGCCCCAATTCGAGGAAGTGCAACAGTGGAATCCGAACGCACTTTCGAAGTAGTCGATCAAGCAGCCTTTCGCAGTCAGATCGATGACGCAATCTCGGAAATCGTGCGTTGGTTCGAGGACGGGTGGACGCCAGCCTCGGGTCTGCCGCTGTTCGAAATTGATGGCACTGGAAAGCCGTCGGGCGGCATGACTCTGCTTTCGGACCTGGCTGATTATCTACCTTTCCTCTACCTCGCAGGAGCCAGGGACTACGTCGCGGATCAAGCCAGGACGGCAATTCGCACCTTCCAGAGCCAGCGCGTAATCCGCACTCCGCACGAGCGAAGGGGCTTCTTGCGCTTCGTGCCGCGGTCGAATCCGTTCTACAGCACTGATTTTCTTCTGGGACTTCTGCTGTTGCATCAGTTGGATTCCGATCTGGTGACTTCTGTTGAGCTCGACAGTATCGCCCATCGCATCCTGCATACCTATCTACGCGAAGGTTGGATGTCGAAAGAGACTGTGCACCCCTTTGGGTGGCGAGTGCCATTGTCAGAATCGGACAGCTTGCTTTTTGCAGAGATCCTGGTCGAAATCCACCAGAGTACCGGCAATCCCGAATTTCTGTCGGCAGCGCGAGAGCTGGTTGGATGCTGGTTGAATCTTCCCTATACGCGCAAATGGGGTCTGGTTCCGCAGGCGGCGGTACTAAGTTCCGCCTGGCGCCACATCGGACGCTTCGCGGAACGGGAGGTTACCGCCCTGCTATATAAGCATAACACCGCGCTTCTTGCAGGGCTTCTGGCGCTGATCGGATTCGATGAGCATCACGGAGAATTGCAGGAAGCACTATTTCGTGCCGTCGATGCCATCAACGAATTGTTGATTGAGGACGACGGAAGTGTGTATTTCCGGTGCGTGGTCGATGGAAGCAGTCATCAGGCGTACGATGTCAATCTGGGGAATACGCACATCATCGAATCGCTGTTAGACGTGTACGACCAGTATGGACGAACTCAAGACCTGGAAACCGCCCGTTTGGTCGCCAGCTACTGGATGAGACTTCAAGACAACCGAACCGGCTTGATCCCGGAATCGCCCGATTCGCAAGTGTCCTCAATGGATCATCACACGGACTTTGCCGTCAATTTGCATCGATTGTCATCTGTGACAGGGAATTACGGGTATTTTCAAGCTGCCGTCCGCATCGCCCAGGGTCAAATGAGATTCCACCGGACAGCACGCGGGTATGTCAATGCAGTCCACCCGAGCACCGGTGTGTTAGTCGATCCCCGGATCGAAACGCGCTATTCGTCTTTGTTCTTGAAGATTCTGCTCCTGTTACGTTCGGATGAGGATGCGTGGTCGGATCCCACTATCCGGCGCCTAATGCGAGACCGGTAGCGTACGACAACATGGCGCGATAAGCGTCACAAAGAGCCAATCCATGAAAGAATCCCCGTTCCTATCGATAGTCATTCTGGTCAAAGACAATGGTCAGACTCTTGCAGGGGTAGTGAGTGATATCCGCCGAGAACTTGGACGGTTCGGTCGTCCTTATGATATCATACTGGTGGATGACGGCAGCATTGATGACTCGGAGATTGTGGGACGCCGGTTGGCATCGCATGCGAGCCACATCAAGTACCACCGCATCAATGGCGGTGGGCAATTCGGCAACGTCGTTAAGTCCGGTCTCGGACTTGCCGACGGCACTTGGATGTTGTGTGCTACTGCCGACGGCACCTTAGACCCTCGAGACATCAAGGAACTGCTGAAGCATGCCCAATCATATGATCTGGTGTCAGGCTGCAGGACGGTGCGGCAGGCGACCGGATACGACAAGTTTCTGCGATGGTTCCGCGACCTGCTTCTTGGCTGGCGTTTCGGGCATGTGCCAAAGGACGCCCGCTGTGCCATGATGCTGATCAGTCGAGAGATAGTGCGGCAGGTCTCTCCGCATTGCGATGGCACCGCCATTGGGTACGAGTTGATGTATCGGTCGATTCGTGCCGGATTTCGCGTCATCGAAGTTCCAATCTGGGCACGGGAACCGATTGCTCCCGAAAGCTTGGCGGAGTGTATTCGCATTGTTCTGGCGTTGGGCAGGACCTCGCCTCCGATTAGAAAAATTCAGTCGAAGCGTCCAAAGTGCTTGGGACGCATACGCAGTTACTTGCGCAGGCAGTGGTGCCTCGTGTCTGACCGACCGTGGGAGGCAAGTCTGGATATCTCCAGTCGCTGCGACCTGCAGTGCATCTCCTGCGGCGTTTGGTCGGAACCGGTGCGCAATGAGAGCGACGCTGCATTCTGGGTCGGTATTCTTGACGAATTGTGTCGATTGGGGGTCCGTCGGGTCTTGCTCATTGGCGCCGAGCCTTTGATGCGCGAGGACATCGGGAGGGTCTTGCGAGCAATTTCCGTACGCGGGATGGCAGTCTCGATCTTCACAAATGGCTTTCGCCTGTCACAACGAGCCACCGAGCTGGTCGAGACGGGATTGGACCGACTGGTGCTGTCGTTGGATGGTCCGGAATCAGGAGTGCACGATGGGCTCAGGGGTAGTGGCGGCGTGTTTGAAGTCGCGCTGGAAGGAATGCGAAGACTTCGCGATGAGGCGATGATCAAAAACGTGCCTGTTCCGGAAATCGTGTTCCACACTACTGTGTCAGTCGCCAATGCTTATGCCATTCCCCAGATGTTCCAATTTGCACGTGACGAAAAGGTCGCCTTGACCCTGCAAGCGGTCTGTCAGATCCCAAAAACTGTGGTCGATCAATCGCGCTACAACGGCGAAAAGATCGCATCTCGTCAATATATGATTGCGGACGTGGATTTGCTATTGTCACGGGAACAGATAGCCGTGCTCAAACGCCAGATCGGGCGCGATTCGCTGACACAGTACAACTTGAGTTCCAGAGTATTGCTCGCGCTAAAAGAAGACCATTTGTCGCTGGGCACAGTACCGGTCATACCTTGCGCCCACGTCCATCATACCGTATCCATCAGCCCGCAAGGCGATGTGTATCCGTGCGGACTGCTGTCCGGATACCATTATGAGTCGCTCTCCAGGCAGCCCATTGGCGACATTTGGAATGGGCAGCGGCGCAAACGCTTTGTGCGAGATCTCAAGCGCGATTCGTTTCCCGTGTGCGATTACTGTTGCCACTACTTGAATAATTTAACTCCCGGGCAAGTGCTTCGGGTGATGGTAGGTCTGCCGCTGAAGTGATTATGCCTGCAATGCATGAACGAGCGCAGTCGTCTTGGTGGCGGGGATTCTTGCTGGTGGCGGTCATCCTGTCCGTGGTTGGAGCTCTTTGGATTTGCAGACAGCCCTTGATCGAAGATGAGGTGGAATTTGCGGAAATTGCTCGGTCCTATGGCAGTACCGGTCTGCCTCTGGCGCACGTTTCGGGTGAGATAGCGCCGGTTGCCCATCATCCGCAGTTGTATCATCTTCTCCTGGCAGTCTTCTCCATAGCCGGAGGTCCGGAATGGGGCGGGCGGCTCTTCGGATTATTGTGCCTGTTTGGATCAGCTCTACTGGCGGCAGAATTGGCTCGACAATTGTGGCAGGAGTCTTCCGCGGGAGAAGCCGCCGCTATCATGGTGTTGCTGTGTCCCCTATGCTTCCGAGGCGCCTTGCTCCTGGACATTGATAACACGGTACTTCCTTTGGTCTGTCTGGGCTTTCTTGCAGCGAGCATGCGAGACGGTGCCTGGCGAAATCGGGCTCAGGTCGTGCTTTCGACGGTGCTCTTTGCCGCAGCCCTTTGGATCAAGCTTGTGACACCTCTGTTCCTATTGATTCCGCTCTGGATCATGTGGGGCAGGGAACGATGGCGCGATTTTCTCAGGGTCGTCTTGGGTGGAGTGATTCTGTTTGCGGTTTCGTGGGTGGCTTTCTGCTGGGCAAAAGGTCTGGATTCGCTGGATCCGTTGCAGCATCTGCTTGGCAAGGCTTTCGATGCGTTTCAACCGGGCCTAGGTAACATTGCCTGGGAGTTGATCAAGCGCCTCCTCCGGATCGTGTTGTGGATCTCGCCGCTGTTGATTGGATTGCTGCTTGCACGGCAGTCTCAACCACGAAGCAAGCGGATGCTGGCGGCTCTAGGATCATTCGTCATCGTCAATCTATCCTTCTACTGGATCGTGGGCGGCGATGCCTTCGGATTTCCGCGCTATCAAGTGCCGGCGGCGAGCATTATCATGATCCTGCTCGCTCCGGCATTGGTCGCAGGATGGGCAGTAATCGGAGGCAGCCTCTGGATCAAAGGAGCATTATTCGTAGGATCGGTGGTACTGCTCAGAATTGTGGCAGGCGACGTGCTATTTCCCATCTACACTTATCCCGAGCGAACCTCGTTGGGAATGGTTTCTGGCGAGGATCTGTTGAGAAGTCTGCTTTGGATGGTTGTGCCTGTGGTGGCGGTTGGTGCGTTGATTGCTGTGATTTGGAGGCACCGCTGGGGGTCAGTACGACTCTGGATTTCCGCAATTTGCGCGATGATGTTGCTGCCATGGTGGATTTCTCAGAGCCTATCCATGGCGAGTGCCTCATATAATACCGGCTATCTGTATGGCGAGTCGGGCATCAAACAGGCTGCGACGTTGTTGACAACCTTTGTTCCGGAGGAGGCTCAGATCGTCGTTTCCAAAGATGTTGCGTATCATACTGGCTACCGGAGCCCCCATCGTGTGTTGGGTTCAGTGTGCCAGAATAATGACCTGGCAGCGGTTTTGAAAGACCCGCAAGTGCAGGCTCTGGTGTATCGCCACGGGCAGTGGATCGATGCTGTGACAGGTCCGTGTCTGCAATCCGAAACGGTGCAACGGGAATTGCATGAGGCGTTCTATCCATTCCAGACAGGCAGTTTCCAAATATGGATCAAGCGCCGCAATCTGGGATTCCAGGATGAGGGAAAGCCGTGATTCGCGTATTACACTTGCAGGGTCCCTCCAATTGGGGCGGCAACCTCGAAGGAATTCGAACTCTGTCTCGGGCGATGGATTCGACCAGATTCCAGCCTATTCTTGGCGGTCCGGCGTCATCAGGCTACCTGGCGAAATTCGAGGCGGACGGAATTGAGACCGCGGACATCCCCTGGACATCTCGATGGGATGCTCGCGGGATGCACCGGTTGCATCAAGTCCTTCGGCGCCGCGGCATCGATTTAATCCACTCGCATGTTCGCCTCACGGATTGGCTCGGAGGTGCCGGCTCGAGGATGATAGGTCTTCCTTGCGTCTCGTCGCTTCACGCGCCCTTCCAATACGCCAATGACTTGACACCCCTTCGCGATGGCTCGCTTCCATTGCACGGTTGGGTGTTGCGGAATCTGGTTGACCATGTGATCACCGTGTCCAGCGCGCTTCGCGATGACGCTATTCGCCTGCTCAAACTCTCGCCCGATCGCGTCACGCATGTGATCAATGGCATCGATCCGCAGTGGGGCAGCAGTGCGGCGGATCCGGATTTGGCAAGGGAACATCTGAGCCTCCCACCGCGAAGTCCTGTTCTGTTGCATGTCGGCTGGTTTGGACCTCGCAAAGGGCAGATGGATCTGATCAATGCGTTGCCTCAGGTCCTGGAACAGGTCGAGTCGGCATGCTGCGTATTCGTCGGCGAAGGGAAGTTGTGGGAACAATGCAAGGAGAGAGTGCGCGAACTTGGTGTCAGCGATTCCGTTCGTTTTCTCGGATTTCGTGATGATGTTAGCGACCTGATGAGCGCCGCCGACGTGGTCGTATTGCCCTCATATTCCGAAGGCTTGCCTCGTGTATTATTGGAGGCCGGATTGATGGGCAAGCCGGTGGTCTCTACCAGAGTGGATGGCATTAAGGAGCTTGTCATCGAAGGTGAGACTGGTGTCCTGGTGGAGGCAGGGGATCATGTTGCTCTTGCAGAAGCGATGGTTGTCCTGTTGTGCGACCCGGATCGGGCAGAACGCATGGGGGATGCAGCGCGTCTGCGTGTCCTGACGAGTTTTTCCTCGCATCAAATGGCTCGAGAGACGGAGGAAATCTACTGCAGAATACTGGCACAAAGGCGTGTGATGATTCCAATGTCGGCATCTGTGACCTATCGATGAGTGGATTCAAACGTCAACTTTGGCGGAGTCGAGCGCGGCGTGCTCTAAGAACCCCAATCCGAGATTGGGTGTCGGAAGGCACGCTGCGGGTCAGACGAAAAGCCTTCCCGGAACGTTGGATCGGAGGTCTGGCTTGGCGACCGTATTCGGTTGGCTTGTGGCTGACCGAAGCCTGCGATCTCAACTGCCGGATGTGCTGGGTGCGTCCTGGGTCAGCCGGCGCCGGTCCTGATGACCAGGCTTTGAGTCAGGACGACTGGTTTCGCTTGATCGATGAGTTGGCTGCATGGCGTCCACGATTGACCATCACCGGAGGCGAACCGCTCTTGGTGCCGTACTTGGCAGACCTAATTCGGTACGCTTCCGACAAAGGACTTCGCATCAATTTGGGAACGAACGGGACACGCTTGGATTACTTCGCCGAGGAGTTGGTGACGTCCGGATTGCAGGACCTGTCGGTATCGTTGGACGGTCCGCTGGGCGTGCATGACCGAATCAGAGGCAAAGATGGCGTATTCGATGCTGTTCGACAGGGAATAGCTCGGATTTTGGAAATCCGGCGGCGGCACGAAAGCCCGATGCCATATGTCCGGCTCAATTGCACCTTGACCAAAACGAATCAGGGCAGCCTCAAAGATGTGCTGTCATTGGCACAAGAATGGGGAGTGGATTCTCTGAGTTTCCAACATCTCTGGTCGATCACGCCGGAGATTCTGCGGCATCACAACCACAGATTTGAGCAGGTCTTTCAACAGGAATCGCCGAATTTGACGGGATTCCTGGTCGATGGACTGTCACCGGAGCCGGTCAGTCTTGCCAAGGAACTTGCGCAATTGTCGTCTGCTCGGCACCGATTGCCGGTGTATGTGTACCCTCAGTTGGAGGCAGATCAGGTTCGTCAGTATTACCGACAGCCGGATGTGGCATTGAAGAGTCATTGCTGTTCCCGCTGGTTCCGAGCTGACATCAAACCCAACGGCGATGTCACTCCCTGTCTTTCCTTCGTGGCGGGAAATGTCCGTCAGGAGCCCTTTCGTGCCATTTGGAATAATGACCGATACCGGATGTTTCGCCGACAATTGTTAACTGGACTATTCCCCGGATGTCATCGGTGCTGCGGACTTTTCAGTGACTGAGGTGGTTGATGCCTGGCGCGGTTGCACCATCCGTTGGAGACATCAGGCTGGGCGAGCTGGTTCGGCGGAAACAGGCTGCTCTGAAGAAGAGATTACTGAAGCGTCGTCTGGAGGGTGGCGTGTACCGCAGCCTGTGGGGGCGGAAATTACCGGATTCGTATCCGTCGCCGGAGCTTCATGACATCAACCGCGTCTTGGTGCTACAGCGAAATCAGCGGATCGGCGATTTGGTGGTGGCGATGGCGGTAACCGGCGGGCTTCGTGAGAGTCTTCCACAGGCACGCATAGCGACGATGGTTCCAAGACGACTGGCGGAACTGGCAGCGGTGGATGGGGCGATTGACATCGTAATTCCGCAATCCAACGTGCGCCTGCGCGCGCAATCATTCTGGAAAGACCTGCAGACGGTGCGCTGCCAGACATGGGATCTGGTAGTAGTCCTGGGAATCCAGGCATCTTCCATGCAGATGGCAGCTCGCTCTGGCGCCCGTTGGCAATTGGGCTACAGTTACAACCACCGAGGCGATAGTCTCAATCGGGCATTGGTCCCGAATCAGAGTTGCAACCGGTCGGGATGGGAATACGACGGTCAAGTTGTGCCGCATATCGTGGACTTCTGGATTGAGATGTGCGGTCGTGGCGGAGTTCCCATCTCCGCTGCGAATTGGGATCGCGTCAAATTGCCCAACATGACAGACAAGGCTATCGGCACCTTGAGCGACGGCAGCGACCGGTGCCGAATCGGTCTCCATCCGTTTTCGGGCAATCCGATTCGGAATTGGGCATTGGGTCGATTCGCCATTCTGGGGCGGGAATTGACCAGGATCCTGGAGACTGACCTCGTGATCACTGGTGGGTCGCAGGACTCTGCGGCAGCGAAGTGGCTGGAGAAGGCGATCGGCGACCGCTGCAAATCAGCAGCTGGAAAGCTCTCGGTCGTTGAAACCTGGTCACTGATTCGCGACTTGGATTTGTTGATCAGCGTGGACACCGGCGTGATCCACATGGCAGCGGCGGTTGGGACACCAGTGATCTCGCTGTTTGGTCCCGGCGATCCTGCCATCTGGGGACCACGTGGACAGTTGGACCGTGTCGTACAGGATTTTCCGGCGTGTCAACGCTGCAAGAGGGGACGGTGCGTGCAATCCCGGTTGTATTGCATGGAAGCCATCACGGTAGATCGGGTGCTGGCGGAAGTTGACCGCGTCATGCAGGGAAATGACTGTCGCAAGGAAACAGCCACTCAGGCGCTTGGTAGTGTGTGAGCGATGGATAGAAAGTTGCTCAATATAGGGTGGAAGACCGCCCAACCGATTGCCAGGAATCTGGTTCGCAAGTACGAAGGACTCCCTCGGGGATTGGCGCCTCAGCGGATACTTGCAGTGCGAATCCAGGGCGCCGGCGACGTGTTACTGACGACTCCGGCAGTCCGAGCGCTGCGCCATCGCTTTCCTGAAGCGGAAATCCATTACCTGGTCGGCGATCAGGCGGTCGAGATGTTGCAGCACAATCCCGATATCGACCGAATCGTGCCGATTTCGGAAACAGGGTTGTTTTCTCGGTCGTTGAGACAAGTGCTTCCATATGTCCATATGCTGCGGAAGCAGCGGTATGATCTGGGCGTGATCTTCAGCCGCTCTGCGGGATTGCATTCGTTTCTGACTGCCTGTCGGATCGATTTCCGCGTCGGATTCAACAAGAACGGCAGCGGTGCATTGCTCCACCTGCCCGTCTCTTTGGGAAACGGCGTGCGCTATGAGGCGCTCGACTATCTGGAACTGGTCAGAGCCTTGGGAGGAAATGACTGTGGAACCGTACTCCGACTCCACATTACACCCGAGGAGGAAGTGCATGGACGAAAGCTATTGAGCGCAGCCGGCATCGATTGGCATATGCCCTTCGCATTGTTCTCTGTGGGCGGCGGTCGGAACCCGGGATGGGATGTACCTCAGAAGCGATGGTCCATGGCGTCCTTCGCGCGATTGGCGGATCAGCTTGCCTGCCGCGTGATCGTGGTCGGCGACGATGTTGATTTCCGGGATGCGGAATCCTGGTTCAAAGCACGTCCATCGGTGTTGAATCTATGTGGGAAGTTGTCGCTGCGAGACACGGCTGCGCTTTTGAAACACGCAAAGTTGCTGGTCGCTAACGACACCGTCACGATGCACATGGCGGTGATCACCGGCATACCGACCGTGGCTCTGTTTGGTCCCACCCATCCTCACGCCTTACTCCCTCCGAAGATCAAGCACGTGCGATACTTGCAGGGGAACCTGGCTTGTGCACCTTGCTTCTGGCAGAACATGCCCGGTCATGTGTCCAATTTTGGGGACGCCAATTTCCCAGGGTGCTCAAAAGTCCGACACTCGTTGCCTCCTGAGAAGGTACTCGATATGTCTCAAGCTGGGATCGGCTGCCCTGACCGCGGTGATGCCTCAGACCGTACACAATCACCATGTTTGGATACAATCTCAGTCTCAGATGTGACTGCCGCAATCAATAAGCTGCTGTCCGACACTGCAGAAGGGAAAACCATTGTCAGAGACAAATGATTCAACCGAAAAGCGGGGAAAGGCATATTCCATAGTCATTCCGGCGTTCAATGCCGAACGGTCCATTGAGGGGCTGATCGCCTCGCTGGAGTGCCAGGATGTCGCCCGTGATAAGTACGAGATCATTGTGGTGGACGACGGATCAAGAGATGGCACCGCTGACGTGGTCAGACGGTTTCCGGACGTCATTCTTCTGACTCAGCACAATCGGGGACCTGCGGCGGCTCGTAATTTGGGGGCGAAACATGCCCAGGGGGATTTGATTCTCTTCACCGATAGCGACTGTGAAGCCCCTCCTGACTGGATTTCTCAAATGGTCGCCCCGATGCATGACCCAAACGTGATTGGGGCGAAAGGTGCTTACCTTACGCGGCAGTCATCAGTAGTGGCGCAATTCATTCAAGCCGAGTACGAAGAGAAATATCGCATTATGGCGCGAAGAGAGTCCATTGACTTCATTGACACCTATGCGGCAGCCTACCGGAAAGATGTTTTCCAGAAGTATGGAGGATTTGACGAGGAATACTTGGGCGCTGAGGATGCGGAATTCAGCTATCGATTGTCACAGGATGGTCTGCGCATGATCTTCGTGCCTAATGCGATTGTCTATCACCTTTTCACGGTACGTATCAGGACATTTCTGAGGAAAAAGTACCACAACGGATACTGGCGGTTCATAACCATCAATCGCCACCGAAACAAGCTGCTCAAGGATTCTCACACGCCTCAGGTTCACAAGCCGCAAATTGCGTTGATTCTGGCAGCCTTGCTCAGCATACCGGCTGGAATCATCTGGCATTCGCTCTGGTACGTATTTCTGGCTGCCATCGTGCTGCATCAGCTCTTGAGTCTGCCATTTCAATTTCGTATGCTTCGAAAGAGCCTTCCGTTGTTCCTCGCCTCTTTCCCTCTCATCATGCTACGCTCTTTTGGTCTCGGCGTCGGGATGGTCGTTGGTGCTTTCGATTTGGTGACTGGCAGGTGCAAGATCCGTGGCTGAGACCGACAACCCGGTGCGGGTTGCAAGATCGTGGCTCGACGAGCTTCCTGCCGCTTTGATCCTGGGTTGGACGCTGTCGGCGTCAATCTCTATCGCCGTGTCCCAGATTTTCGTCGGGCTGTCTTTTGCCGCAGTAGTGCTGCGGTTCTTGATACGATCCCCTTCTCTGTCCTCTCCTCCCAAGTCCTCAATTATCCTCATCACTGCGATCTCCATCTGGGTCATATCTCAATTGCCGTCGGTCCTTGCTTCTCCCGAGCCGTCCGTGTCATGGCTTGGGCTCGGGTCGTCAGACTGGTTGCTCATCCTTGCACTGTCACTGCCTTGGTCGGGCGCTCGAGAGGTTTGGGTCATCAGATGGATTGTGGGATTGGGTGTCTCTGCTTCCATTGCCGCCGTACTGGGACTATGGCAGCATTTCAGCGGTTGGAATTCGGTGGTTGGGGACTCGCTGACCAGGGTCGGTCGCTTCTATCGAGCGGAAGGCTTCTTCGATTTTCCCCTCACTCTTGCCGGCGTGGAGCTTGCAGTGTTCGCCTTGGTGGCGGCATTAGTGATGTCCGGATCGGTATGGCGACACCAATGGCACTGGCGGACATTCGCCGTCATGACTGGTCTGGTGTTGTGCGCCACCTATGCCCGAGGTGCCTGGATTGCAGCCGCGGTCACGTTGATTGTAGTAGCAACTGCCGCTGGCAAGCGAAGACGGTCACTCGCCTTGCTGGCAGGCGTGTTCGCCCTTGGACTGATTCTCATGATGGTGATACCGGAAACTGCGGGCAGGCTTAGCTCTGTGGTCGATATCAAGGACTCCGGGCGATTCGAATTGTGGGGGGCAGCGATTCGGATGTTCCTGAGTCATCCATTCACGGGGATCGGGATCGCGCGATTTCAGACGGTGTTCCCTCAGATATACCATGGGGGCGCCTACATCGTCAGTTTCTGCCATGCCCATAGTGATCCCCTAAATCGATTGGCAGAAACCGGTGCGATAGGGATTATGGGGGCAGTCGTGATGTGGGGTACGGTGGGTTGGATGGGGTGGCGCCTGTGGAGGGTTCCGATTCCAAACCGGATGACAGCGATGGGACGAGGGGCGGCGATTGCTCTGTTTGCGCTATGGCTGGCGGGTTGGAGCCAATGCTATTACACTGATGCCGAAGTCGGTGCGGTGTGGTGGTTCTTGGTCGGGGTGTTAGGGCTTTCATTCAAAAGAGTCTCCACCCAGAAAGCGCCTAATCCAAACTGAGTGTTTCTATGGTTGAAGCTTCTGGCGGTAGTTCGCCCATAGTTCGCGGGCGACCGAAGGCAGGGCGGTGATGTTGCCGAAGACCTGGCTTACATCGAATGTGACGTTCCTGGTGACGTCGCGATGAAGCAGATATGCAGAGAGGGCGATGGATGCGATCAATGCTATGGCGGAGCCGACAGGTCCCAGCAAAAGTGTCAAAACGGCGCAGACTGCCAGATTAACAACGGTTGCGAGCCAGCGCGCTTTGAAGACAGCTTCAGGCTTGCCGATGCCGGTCAGGAGCGATGCTCCGATGGCGGCAGGCGCAGCGAAAAACGCATACAGAGCAAGGACCCTTAGAATTGGAATACTCGCCAGGTACTTATCGCCATAGATGATGGCGATAATCGGGTTGGCAAGCGCAATAATCGCGATTCCGAATGGGATCATCAGGACATACGAAAAAGAGAGCGTCTTCTCGTAGATGGATGCAATCTCCCGCATCCGATTCTGCGCAAATAGCCGGCTGATCCCCGGCAGCACCAGCAGCGCGACCACTTGGTTGTAGATCGAGAAAAATCGCCACAAGATCTTAGCGACATTATACACCGCCACCGAAACCGGATTCAAGAACAGACCGATGATCAGGATGTCGGCGCGCTCGTTGACTTCATTTGACAATCCGGTTCCTAAGGTGAATTTGCCGAATCCGAAGATCTTCTTCAACGCGGCAAGGCTGAATTTGGGTCGCCACGGAATCAAATCCCGGGACAGGACCAATCCGGCAGCCGAGGATGCCGCGAATGCCAACGTCGTGACCTTGCACATATCTGCACCGGTCAAGAAGCTGTCTTGAAGAGTAAATACGATAACAAAGGCAATGGATGCCGCGAAATAAGCGGCATCGATCCAGAAAATGTGCTGAATTCGATATTGGATTCGGAGCAATTCCATAGTATAGAACCGAATTTCGCCCGCCGCAGCCATCAGCGGAACGTACATCACCAGCGGAGCAATGCCGGCTTCGTGGAAAATCATGCCGATTTGCTCTCTCAGTGCAAAACACGCCAGTGTCAGGATGCCCACTTCCAATACATGCGTCACAAAGCCCATGGTAGCCAGCGAACCATCGTCTTTCGATTCCGAAGCAAATTTGACCATTGGGACCAAAGAGAAGGAGGTAGAAAGATTCGCCAGCATCAGCATGATGGTCTGGATCAAGACAAAGAAGCCGTACTCCTCCTTGGGAAGGACACGGATAATCAGGAGTATGGCGGGAATGCTGTACGCCAGAGGCAAGGACTTGTCCGCAAACGCCCAGGCGCCTTTGCTCAGGTGGTCCGTCAAACGCATGGAAACGCAGCCGGTATTATGGGCGATATCATGGAATAATAATACGTAATCCGAGTGTAGAAATCAAGGGAAACTCGAAGAATTTGTGCGGAAGACCCGCCGTCCCACGCTCATGCGACGGCGGGTCTGATTTTGTTCCGTGTACAGGCTCGGCTGCCCGTCAGTCTCCCCCGAATCGCTGATTCTGGCATGCTGGGCTTACGGAGCGGGCGGAGCGGCTGGCGCTGCTGGCGCCGCGACCTCTGGCTTCTCCGCCATTATTACGCCCATGACCGCACCAATGATGGCGCCTTCGACGATCGCGCCGATGGTCCACCACAAGTAGCAGTATCCCGTGATTTCCAGCACGCTGTAGTTGATGAAGCTGGTCGGCACGAACAGGAAGACCATATAGGATAATCCGTGCTTGATTCCATTCGCGACGTCCTTCTTTGTTGCGAATCGGTGGAAAAAGTAGGTCCAGATGAATGCCCAGATCAAGAAGCCGATTGGCATCGCCCACATTCGGGACTGCGAGACATCCATCGGCAGGAAGCCTGAGGTATGGGTGTTGTAGAAGCCACTCAAGATAAGGGCGTGGTACACGAACTCCAGCACATAGAGCAGGACGAACGTGACTGGGAAAGCGATCCAGAATTTCTTGCCCATGATAACCTCCTCAACTGGTTGGAATATTGATAATGACTGTGATCCGCGGTACGTGAATCACCTGAGCAGGACCATCTTGCCAGATACGGTACGATTCTCAGCTCTCAACCGATAGACATAGACACCTGATGCCCATCGTGGAGCGACGAATGTCACGGTGTAAGTACCAGGTTGATGCCAGCCGGATGCCAGAGTTGCAACGTGTTGCCCCAGGATATCGAAGACGTCCACTATAGCAAAGGCGGCATGCGGCAAGCTGTAGGATATGGTGGTCGTTGCATTGAACGGATTGGGGAAATTCGGGAAAAGCGTGAATTCTGACGGAACGTTGGAAAACTGCGCTGGATCGATGGAAGTCGTATCCTCGATGACGTCGAATGTAAAGGAATCGAAAGACCAGACGAGATTGGGATAGGCGCCGATCCGGGCTTCGAAGACGTAAGTGCCCAGTGGCTGTCCGGCGGGCACGTGGTAGGTGGTATCAAAGTCAAAGAAGGTGCCGCTTTCCTGCGCCGGCAATTGGAAGGGTCCCATTACCGGTCCGTGCCAGGTTGAGTCTGGGAATCGGAGCATGATCCAACCCTGGAACGGGGAACTGACCGTCTCGTAGTAGTTGACCAGGAAATTGAAATCGAATGAGCCGCCTTCGACAGGAACGACGATAGGGAATCCATAGGGATTCAAGGTCACGGTGACGTCCGGGATGCTCTGGTCAAAAAAGAGAGCCCCTTGATCTGCGATGGTTCCGTCGGGATCTTGGGGACTGGTCGGATCTCCAGCATCGATGCAGTGGGATTTGGTGGAATCGGGATTGGGGAAATGTGCCCAGGTGATTTGAAAGTCCTGGGGAGGATCTGCGAACAGGGGATCGGCGGAGATTTCGCCGGTGCCGGGATTAGGTACGAATGGAGTGTAAGGTCCGGAATAGCCTTCGTAGTAGGCGCCGCCGGTGTTATTCCAGACATCGTTATAGGAGATGAAGACCGGCGTGTCGCGGTGCTTGAAAATGCCGTAACGACCATTGCTTGCGAATATGTTGTTCTGGATATAGACGGCGCCGCCGCCTGACCAGTCGTGATAGCCGTCTCCCTGGTTGTATGCGATGGTGTTGTTGGTCAGATAGACAGTGCCAAGATAGGGCTGGAAACCGTTGTAGTTATTCTGGCAGATCACATTGTGATCAATCAAGGCGGTTCCGCCGAAGTCGTTCCAGATGTCGATCCCTATGCCATTGCTGCGAACGCGGCAGTATCGGACGATCTTGGTGCCGATGGACGAATGAGGGTTGAAGAAAATGCCGATGTTCCCGGGTGAGCCGCCACCTTGATTGCTGTTCTGTACGGTGAAGCCTTCGATCCGGGCGTTGTTGACGTAGGGTGCGGAGATGACATCGGCGACGCCTCCGCCATCGATCGTTGTGCTGTCCCAACCCGAGCCGAATAAGTTGATCCCTTCGGCAAAGGTGATATTCTCATAGTAGGTTCCAGGCGCGACTTGAACCGTATCTCCTGGGCTGGCGGCATTGATCCCGCCCTGGATGGTGAGGTATTCTTCCGGGACGTGGATGATTCGGGCATCCGTAATTCCTGACACGAACAGGATAATCGCAGCCAAGCACAACATTCTCATCGTTCCCTCCATTAAGCAAAGTAGCGGGGAAGTACTGTTCTCTATTTGAGCAAGATCATACAGGTTGTCAGACAGGCATTGCCAGCTTGCAGAATAGCAACATAGGCACCGGAAGCCAGGTCTGATCCGTCAAATGTCAATCTGTGGATTCCGACGGCTTGCCAACCCTGCACCAGAGCCCTGACCTTGCGTCCGGTAATATCATACACGAACAAGGTTACCATCGCAGAATTCGACAACGAGTATTCCAACGTGGTCGTGGGATTGAAAGGATTGGGATAGTTGGGAAACAGAGAAAATCCAGCGGGGCGTAAGCCCCTCAGCGGCGGGTCTGGATTTTCTGGAGGCCCCATCCAGGTCTGCTGATCATAGAAGTATGCTCCCATGTCGCTGATAGTACTGTCCGGGTCAGGAATACTCATAGGATTGCCGGCGTCAATGCATGGGGAACTGGCTTGCAGGTGGTAGTCGCCCGCCGACGCACTCACGAATTGCGGGTCCAGGATGATGTTGCGGAACACATCGCAGGAGTCGCCGTTGGCATTGACCGCGACAATAGCGCCCAGCCCTGTGGGTATGTTGCCCGAAAAATCGCCGCCTGCGTTGTTGAAGAAGTCACCGAAGCTGACGGAAGCCGTCGAAGTTCCGGAGAAGTGGATGCCTGCCTCGCCGACGTTGCCCTCGACGATCGTATTCTGGATGCCCAATGTGCTGTTGTAGCACCAGATTGCGCCTCCTTGCTGGGCTGCTGTATTTTCTGTGATAGTGCAGTTTGAAGCAGTCAACGTGGAGGTGCTGCCAACGGAAATGGCGCCGGCGTGTCGTCCTGCAGAATTACGGCTCAGGATGCAACGCGAGAGGGTCAGGCTGCTCGCCGCTCCGTACCCCATGAAGATGGCGCCGCCATCATTATGTGAATACACCCCGCCGCCCCCGGACGCGAGATTGTCGGCGAAAAAGCAGTTAGAGACGACGAGATACGAATCGTAGCAGTACAAGCCGCCTCCATCCCCGCCGGTATTCCCGCTGATAGTGCAGTTCCTGACCAAAGGTCGGGAGTCCCAGCCGCCGCAGATTCCGCCTCCCCATTCGATTGCAGTATTGTCCGAAATGGCACAACTGTCGATTGTGGGGTCAGACCGCATGCAGAAAATGCCTCCGCCATCATCTCCCGACAAGTTGCCGGACACGTTGCAGACTCCGATAACCGGATCGGAGTCAATGAGACAGATTCCTCCTCCAAAGATGCGAGCGGTATTTTCGGTGATGGTGCAGTTTTCGATCACTGCAGACGACCAGGAGCAGCCTATGCCGCCGCCGGTTCGATTCGCCCAGTTGCCGGAGATAGTGCAATGAGTGATAGTAGGTTGGGAGCCTTCGCTGCATATGCCGCCGCCATTGCCGAGAGGCGAATCGCCCTGCGCTCGGTTCTGCGAGACTGTGAGATTGCTGAGGAGCGGGCTGGAATGTGGGTCACAAAAGATACCGCCCCCCGATTCGGCGATATTTTCGGTGACGATATTGTGGTCAATGGTGGGACTGGAATTGCGGCAGAGGATTCCTCCGCCAAAGAGGCTTGCCCCATGCTGGATTGTGAAGCCTGTGAGGGCGCAAGTGCTGTCTTCGCCGCTCTGGAATGTGATCACCGATCCCGACGAGCCGCCATCGATCACCGTTGAGGTAATATAGGACGTATCTTCGGTCGTCAGGAATAGGGAGCCGACAATTGCATTGCGCCCATGGAAATCGACGTTTTCTAAGTAGAGTCCTGGCTGCACCAAGACAGTATCGCCGTCTGACGTGGCATCCAATGCTAACTGGATTGTCGGGTAGTCCGCGGGAACGTCGATGATGGACGCTGCGGCGGTGGCAGCCGCCACGATGATCAAGACGAGTGAGCCGCACAGCCTCATTGGTACCCTCTCTACCGGTGGAGTGCGAAGTTGGGAGATCCCTATTTGATCAGGAGTAATTTCCTGGTTTGAGAAAAATGGTCAGTGCTTAATCTCGCGAAGTAGATGCCCGAAGCCAGGTCTGCTCCATCAAATGTCACCCGATGGATTCCGGCTGATTGCCAGTCCTGCACCAGAGTGCCTACAGTGCGACCGGTGAGGTCGTAGATCATCAAAGTCACGTTGGCGGCAGTCGGGAGTGCATAGGACAGCGTGGTCGTCGGATTGAACGGATTCGGATATGCCGGAGAGAGCGAGAATTCCACCGGCGCTGTTCCCGTCCTTTCCTCAACGAAGGTGCTGCCCTGGGTAATGCTGAAGGTGTCGATCACAGTACCTTCCGGCGTGATGGCTGTGAAGCTCAACACGTTGCTGTCGATCTCCACTTTGCAGAAATGGTGGAACATTCCCGTGGCGACAATATTTGGATAGCCGGGATTGGGAGAATCAAGCGGAGCGCCTCCGCCACCGGTGGTGATGTGCTGAACGTCATTGACCGTCGCCCGGGCGTAGTAATTGTTGTGCCCGCCGAAGACGATGGCTACTTCGTATTGTTCGCACAGCGGTTGGATGTAGTCCTGCACATCCGTATTATTTTCGTTGGTTCCGGCGGACCATCCAGGTTCGTGGAGAACCACAAATTTCCACGGCTTGTCAGACGAGGCGAGGTCGTTCTCAAACCACTGAAGCTCTGCCGAGCCCGGGCTGTAGTCAGCATATTGGTCAAGCACGACGAAATGGGCTGGACCGTAATCGTAGGACCAGTACCGATTGTTGACAAATGGGTAAGTGAAGTATTTCTGGAACAACACTCCAGTGCCATCGTTGTTACCAATAGCGGATTGGTATGGCAAATTCGCCAGCAGCGACTGGATGTTACCCCGGGATGGATCGAAGAACTCGTCGTCCCAGTCGGCTTCAAGATTCCCGTCGGTCACGAGATCTCCTGTGACGATCGCCAGGCTTTGAAAACCAGTGTCGGCAGCGAATGTTGACACCATAGCTTCCGCCACCTGGTCATGGACGGCAGGATCGGTGCGAGTGTCGCCGTACGCAAGGAACTTGAGGTCAATTGCATCGCCGGGCATGGCGGTTCGGAATGAGCCGCTAGCGATATCGATTCCGACTGTTACGCGATAGTAGTACTTGGTTCCGGGCATCAACTGATCGATGACATATCGGTGTTGATGATCACTGCCGTACTGGGTCGTTTGAGCACTGCCCATGGAGTAGTTGGTGTCCGTGCCCCACTCGATAGTGGACATTGCAGTGCCGTCTAATTGCCACAGCACCAGCATTTCGGTACTAAAGCCCTGGAAAATCACATAGGGAGCCTTGCGTATCGATATTGGGGTCATGTGCTCGTTCGAGACCAGCACGAGGTCGGTATTTTGACCGCTGTAACCTCCCTGGTGACCTGCGATGTAGAGTCTGACCATACCCGTTCCCATTGCCGGTGCTGTCCATTGAAATGTGCCGGATTGCTGATCGTTTGAGGAAAGGTGGATTCCGTTAGTCTCACAGGCGATGTTGTAAGTTGCAGTGTTGACTCCTGCTGCAATCACGCCTGCATTGGTCGACCCGGCGCTTACCCGGCAGCTTCCGTTGAACTGCCGAATTGCATTGCCCGCACTATGTGAAATCGTCACAGAGTAAGTTTGCCCCGGAGTATATTCCGCCGGGAAATCGGTGATTTGAATCGTCCCTCCTGTGGCTCCATGGCAAGAAGACGCGCAATTGCCATTTGAACCGGGGGCGCCTGAGTAACCTGTGTAATTAGCATGTCCGTAACTCAGAGAGGCACCCGTGATGATTGCCATGATGACGAGTACTTGTTTCATAGTTACCTCTGCTTACCGATAAACTGAGCTGACCGTTGAAGACCAAAGGGAGGAAAAACGACGGCTGCCCAAAAGAGATGGGCTGCTGTTACCAATGATAGAACACGGGACAGAATCGTCGGCAGGACTGTGTTGAAGGGTCGGAAGCTGTTGGGATTTGCGAGTCTGGATTGGAAGAGGAGTCTGGACGGAATTCGAAGCACGCATTAGACTTCCTTCAGATCCCCTCGTGGAGTCATTCCATTGCTCGACGGAACCGGCAGCATCGCAGGGCGGTATTGTCCGCAACGAACAGCTTAACGGGTGCCATCGGCAAGATAGTTCGCTTGATATTCTGTGAGAGTGCGATTCCTGAGTTTAACGGAGCAACACCATCTTCTTAATGTCGCGGAAATTGTTGACTTGAATCTCGTAGAAATAGATGCCAGTGGCGAGACGGGTGCCGTCGAACTGAGCCACGTAGTGTCCGGAGTCCTTGACATCGTCAACCACGGAGGCAACCTGTTGCCCTAGAAGGTTGAAAATCGTCAGTGTCACGTGCCCGTAATTCTTGACATCATACATGATCTTCGTGGTTGGATTGAACGGATTGGGATAATTCTGATAGAGCCGATATTCCGTGATGACATTGGGGGGTTCTTCCGCTTCAACTGGCGCCCCTTCGCAGTCGAGCGGGATGGCATCGGTGAAGCAGACATAGACGATGGCAGCACCGATTCCGGTGTGCACATAGGAGTCGACCGTGTCGCCGGCAACGGTGAATAGGTTGAAATAGTGAGTAGCGGTCTGAACGCTGTCCGAATTGAAGGCTCGCATATAGAAGCGATCGCCTCGATTGATGACGGGCTCAGTGCCAAATCCGGTGTCAGGCAACATGACCGCCCCATTGCCCGTAAAGAGATTGCCCGCCGGGACGATCGGGGGCTCCTGATAACCCATCACAAAGTGGTCCATGCCGTTCCCGATCGTATTGTTGACGGCTCTGACGTCATCGTCCGTGGGACCGCCGCAGGTTTCCATTTCTTCCGACGGCGGATCGACTTCGCCGTCGTCCCCAACCAGATACAAGCCTACGAAACTGCCGCTATCGATGGGCGCGCCCGTGCTGTCAACAATCGGGCACCAACCGGTCGGATCGCCGGTTCGCAACGATACGGCAGCATTCTGAGCCAATAGCGTGCCAGCCAACGGGAGAATAATCAGAAGCGCCAGGCGTGCTCTCCAGAGAACGGGGGTGCAGGATCTCATGTTCGCTCCTTTTTCAACAAAGCTGACATCGATCTAAGAACAAGTCTGATCGAGGAAAACCGGTCTTGGATAAAGGCTGATTTGTCAATATACAAACAATTTCTTATATAAGCAAGCACGTCTTGCGATTTTTTTCTCGCCTTGTCCAAACTCAAGATGCAGACGAATTTTCGCGCTGGAAATGGATTTTCTTTTTTGCTTGACATTTGAAAATTTATTGGGTATATTAAAAGTTCAGTCAGAAGATTTTGCCAACGAATCGCATTGAGGGACGTTCCGAACCATCAGCCTAACCTGCAGTGAATATATCGGTTACGGGTGGGACTTGTTCTTTCATACTGGTGAGGCGATCGGAGTTGGACGCGCAATCCTGCGTTGAGATCTTTCTGTCAGGGAGTACAACGATGATAGCTTGCGTTGCTCAAGAGCTGGGTCTAATCATACGTGAGGTATGCACCTTGTATTTTACATACTGAGAGTGCCCGGAAAAGCCGGTGCACTTTTTTTTTATTCAGAGTGCCAAGCCGTTAAGAGCCCATTAAGATAACAACCCCTGGAAAGGACAATATGGAGGTCAATCTCCAAGAAGAACTCGGTCTCTTGGTAGAGCTCCAGGACATCGATGACCAGCTGCACGATTTGGAATTGGAACGCGGTGATTTGCCTCAGGAAGTGGAACGATTGAAAAATCATGTGGCAGAGTTGAACGCCTTCCTATCGCAGAAACAGGCGGAAAAAGCCCAAATTCAATCTGAGATTCGAGTCGTGCAAGGCGACCTGGAGACGCTGAAAACCAGGCTGCTGAAATACCAGAATCAACTCTATTCGGTCACCACCAACCGCGAATACGACGCCATTACACAGCAAACGGACGGTTGCAAGGTGGAAATCACCTCAGGCGAAAACCGTATCCTGGAATTGATGACCACTGGAGATCACCTTGCCAACCTGCTGGAGGAGAAGTCCGAGGAGCAGGAGAAATTCCAGGCGGAATTGGCGGACAAAAGTGCCGAACTTGAGCAGAAAATGAAGGAAACGGAAGACGAGGAATTGGATCTTCAGCACCAGCGCGAGAAGATTGTAATGCGGATCAAGAAGCCCATCTACGTACACTATGAGCGTATCCGTCTGGCGAAAGATGGCAAAGGCGTGTCTCGCATTATTGGCAGCGCCTGTGAAGGGTGTTCCATCATGATTCCGCCGCAGCGGATCGTGGAAGTCCGCAACATGGAAGACTTCATCCTCTGCGAAAATTGCGGCAGGATCTTGGTCTCGGATGACTTGTGATTGGTTGAGGTGTCGTCCTGACCTTTGAGTTGTCATCCTGAACGAAGTGAAGGATCCCTTTAGGCGGTGGTGCCAGGTGTCCCCACCTGACACTCCTCTTGCTGTCAAACGACCCGTTTGACAGCAAGCATCCTCTATTGAGGTGTCATCCTGAACGCAGTGAAGGATCTTTTGCCTTCCCCCCTGTGCAGTAGGGGAGAACAAAAGGGGGTGGGAGCTTGGGCTGTCAAGCGTCCCCGCCTGACAGCCATTTCGAACCAGAAGACGACCCTCTCGATAGGAAGTTCGACTTGTCGGGTTCTATGATATTGAAAGCCTGGATCGACGGCGCGAGCCGAGGCAATCCTGGTGAGGCAGCCATCGGAGGCTATGTCATGTCCTCCGATGGCGAAAAGCTCTTTGAATTCGGGCATGCAATTGGGTCTGCGACAAATAATATCGCCGAATATCGGGCGTTGGAACACGCGCTGCGATGGGTCAATCACTATTCGGAAATAGGTTCTTCAGCCTCAGGGCTGATTATTCACAGCGACAGCGAGCTGCTGGTTCGGCAGATGACGGGGAAATATAAAGTCAAGAGCCAGAATCTGAAGCCGCTGGTAGAAATGGTTCGAAAGTTGATGGACGGGTTGCCGTTTTCCGTGAGATTTGTCCATATTCCTCGTTCGGAAAATCGGGAGGCGGATCGGCTGGCGAACTTGGGATTCGCAGCACAATAACGGCTATGCCAACGCTGACTGGTTCCTTGAAATTATTGGAGTGGGTTAGGCGGTCGCCTCGAGCCGCAAGGCTCGGGGAGGAAAGTCCGAACTCCACAGAGCAGGACGCCCGGTAACGCCGGGGCGCCGTGAGGCGACGGACAGTGCCACAGAAAACATACCGCCGACGACTCGGAGAATTACGAATTAGGAATTACGAATTAATAATGACCGTGGTGTCAGGTGGGGACACCTGACACCACTGATGGCGAACCAGGAATTGCTCATTCACAGTGCTGTCAAACGACTCGTTTGACAGCGCACGACACGCGGATGAGTGTGTCAAACGGGACGTTTGACACCACACGAAACAGTGCGGTTGAGCTGTCTGATGTGAGCACCTGACGCCGCTGTCAGCCATTCGTAATTCTCCGAGTCTTCGGTAAGGGTGAAAAGGCGAGGTAAGAGCTCACCGCTTGACTGGTAACAGTCAAGGCACGGAAAACCCCGTCCGGAGCAAGGTCGAATAAGCAGGGATGATGTGGCTCGCATCGCTTGACCTGCGGGTAGACCGCACGAGGTGTCGGGCAACCGGCATCCCAGATGAATGACCGTCCACGACAGAATTCGGCTTACCGACCCACTCCATTGGGAATTCTGAATGTTGAATTCTGAATTGTGAATGAAGAACTGCGAATTCAAAATTCCACGTAATTGAGCCTGCCTGACGACGGCACCGGACGGTGCGCAAAAGAAGCGCCGGCAGGAAGGATTGTTACGCGGGCGTGAGAAAAATGGGATGATGAGGAATAATGGAACATTCGCTAGATCATGTATTTCAACCGCGGTCGATCGCGGTGATCGGCGCCGGTCGTAATCCGGGTCACATCGGGCACGAGATTTTGCACAATCTGGTGGAATACCATTTCAACGGCATGATCTTCCCGGTGAATCCGAATGCGAAGTACATCTATTCCATGAAGTCATACCGCTCGGTTCTGGAAATCCCCGACGAAGTGGATATGGCAGTGATCGTAGTCCCCAGCGAACTGGTGCCATTGGTCATGGAGGATTGCGGTCGCAAGGGAGTCAAAGGGATCGTGATGATCACCGCTGGCTATTCCGAGATCGGTCCCGAAGGGAAAAAGCTGGAAGATGACCTGGTGGCGCAAGTCGAAAAATATGGTATGCGGCTCATTGGTCCCAACTGCATGGGTATTATCAATACCGATCCCGACATACGAGTCAATGCTACGTTTGCCAGCGCTCAACCGCAGCGCGGTGATATCGGCTTCATGTCCCAATCCGGAGCCTTGGGAAATGCCATTCTGGAGCACGCCGCCGAGATCCACCTGGGCATGTCCATGTTCGTGTCGTTAGGGAACAAGGCAAACGTGAGCGGCAATGACCTGTTGGAATACTGGGAACATGACGACAGCGTCAAGGTGATTCTCATGTACCTGGAAAGCTTCGGGAATCCCAGGAAATTCACACCATTAGCGCGACGCATTATCGGCAAGAAACCAATCATCGCGGTTAAGTCCGGTCGAACGATGGCAGGCGCGAAGGCGGCATCGTCGCATACCGGCGCCTTGGCAGGCACTGACGTCGCGACTGATGCCTTGTTTGAAGCAGCCGGCGTGCTTCGCGTTAACACGGTAGAGGAGTTGTTTGACCTGGCTCAGGCTTTTTCGTATCAGCCGATCCCCCATGGCAATCGAGTGGCAATCATGAGTAATGCCGGCGGTCCGGGCATCATGGCAATCGACGCCGTGGTCAATCGCGGATTGGAAGTCGCCAGATTCTCTAACCGCACCATGCAGAGCCTCCGGGGATTTCTGCCAACGAAAGCGGCGTTTTCCAATCCACTGGACATGATCGCATCGGCGGATGAGGAGACCTATCGCAAGACCTTGACCTTGCTTCTGAACGATGACGGAGTTGACGCCGTGATCGTGATTTTCGTGCATCCGATTACAATCGATGCCCGGGAAGTGGCGACGGCGATTGTAGAGGTGAGCCAAAAGCAGAACGAGAAGCCTGTCTTGTGCTGTTTCATGGGGCGGGATACGGAGGGTTCCGGCATTGATGAATTGCGGCGGCACAAGCTGCCGGTGTACCTATACCCTGAGTCCGCAGTGTACACCTTGTCGGCGATGACCCGGTTTCGGCGGATTCGCGAACGAGCGGCAGGCAAAGTAGTGTATTTCGATGATGTCGATCGCAAAGCCGCCAAGCAAGTTATCGACCGAGCCGTGAAGTCCGGGCGGGAATGGTTGACCGACCGCGAAGTGCAGGCGGTACTGGCAGCCTATCGTTTTCCTCAGCCGCACGCGGACAGTGTAACTACTGTGGAGAAGGCGTTGGAAGCTGCCGGCAAAATTGGGTATCCCGTCGTGCTGAAAGCGTTCTCGCCGGAACTCTTGCATAAGACGGATGAGGGAGGTGTACGTCTCGATATCAGGTCGGATGAGGAGCTCCGTCAAGGCTTTGATGAGATGATGCGGCGGTTGAAGAGAAAGAAAGACCTCAGTTTCCTGATCCAGAAAATGGTCAAAGGTGGGCGTGAGACCGTCATGGGCATGATGACAGATCCGGTGTTCGGACCTTTGATCATGTTTGGTCTGGGCGGAATCTTCGTGGAAGTGATGAAGGATGTCACCTTCCGGATCCATCCTCTGACAGACATCGATGCCAACGAGATGATCGATCAAGTCAAAGGCTGGAGATTTCTTGGCGATTTCCGCGGCGAGTCTCCGGTCAACCGCGCCAGGATTGCGGAGACATTGCTTAGATTATCGCAATTGGTCAGCGATTTCGATGAGATCTCCGAGATGGACATTAATCCGTTCCTGGCATTCCCGGAAGCGGATCAATGCGTGGTGGTGGACGCCAGAATTGGGATACACCGTGCTTAACTCCTCGGAGTTGACCCACGAGGACGTGCGCCTTTTCCGGAAATCAATGGTGCAGTGGGGTTGCAAATGGAAGTGCTGTCAGGCGCCCTCGCCTGACAGATTGGTGGAATATGGCGACAGTGCAGTCAAATGACCCGTTTGACTGCGCTGCCGATATGAGATGCAAAAGGGGAATGTCAATTGATGTTTTTGTTTCATTCACATAAGACTCTTGTCCATGCAGCTCAAATGGGAATTCTATGAGGAATATCCACACGAAGTCGTCGATGAGTTAAAACGCCAGCTCCTGGCGCCGGAGCTGATAGTTCAGCTCTTGTTGAACCGAGGATTGCGGACGATTGACCAGGTTCAAGCGTTCTTGAATCCCAGCACGGCGAATCTCCATGATCCCTTCTTGATGAAGGATATGGAGAGGGCTGTGGATCGTGTGATTAGGGCTCTGCGAAACAAAGAGCAGATCTATTTGTTCGGCGACTACGATGTGGATGGAATCACCGCCGTGTCGATGCTGTACCTATTCCTGAAAGACCTTGGCGGTGACGTCCACTACTATATCCCGGACCGGCAGATTGAGGGGTACGGTCTTTCCGCAGGCGGAGTGGAGCGCATTGCCGCCGCGGGCGGGCAGCTTATCATCTCGGTGGATTGCGGAATCAATTCCATCGACGAGGCGAAGCTTGCCAGGGAATTGGGAGTGGACATTATTATCTCCGATCATCACGAGCAAGGTTCTACCTTGCCGGATGCCATCGCAGTCCTGGACCCGAAGCGGGAAGATTGCCAGTATCCATTCAAAGACCTCGCCGGTGTGGGGGTGGCGTACAAACTGGCGCAAGGGATCACCCAGCACATGGGGATGGATCCCCATTACCTGGAAAAGTACATCGATCTGGCAGCCATCGGTTCCGCGGCGGATATTGTGCCGTTGATCGACGAAAATAGAGTATTCGTCAAAGAAGGGCTGCTGAAGATCAACAGCAATCTTGAGGTCGGGATCCAGGCGTTGATAGATGTGGCGGGTCTTCGAATGGGCAAGATGGACGTGGGGCAGATCGTCTTTGGAATGGCGCCTCGATTAAATGCGGTCGGTCGATTGGGGGATGCCATGCGCGCCGTCGAGCTGCTGATTACTCGCAGCGCCAGCCAGGCAAATCTGCTCGCCAAGGAATTGGAGTCGGAAAACCGGCGCCGCAAAGAAATCGACAATGTCACTCTCGATCAAGCGATGGAAGAGATCGACAGCACCTATGATCCCGAGGTCGATCGAGCCATCGTCCTGATGCGCGAAAAATGGCACCCGGGAGTGATCGGTATTGTGGCATCCCGGATCATCGAAAAGTTCTACCGTCCCACCATCATGATCACCATCGAGAATGGAATAGGGAAGGGGTCGGCACGGTCGATACCTGGATTTGATATATACGACGCTTTGAAAAAGTGCGAAGACCTCCTGATGCAATTCGGGGGGCACAAGTATGCCGCAGGACTGTCCATCAAAGCCGAGAGCTTCTCCGAATTCCGCAGGCGGTTCAACGAGGTCGCCCGTGGGATGATTGCCGAGGAAGACCTGATCCCGAAAATCGCGATAGAAGCGGTCGTCCGTCTGGACGACATCACATCTCAAATTGTGAAGCACCTCCGGAATTTTGCGCCGTTCGGACCCAAGAACACCCGTCCGCTATTTGTGAGCTATGGCGTCGAGGTCGTCGGAACCCCCAGGATCGTCGGAACCAATCATCTCAAATTCCGGGCGCGACAGAACGGCGAAGTATTCGATTGTATCGGATTCAACATGGGCGAGTTCTTGACACGGTTGGAAATGGGCTCTCGCGTGATTGACATGGTGTACGTCGTTGAAGAAAACGAATGGAACGACCGGAAAACCGTTCAACTGAGAATCCGCGATATCAAATAGCCCGCACGACGGTCCCGGCGTTGGTCGGAGGTCATCATGAAATACACACTGCTGATAGCTGGCATAGCCTTGGTGATGTCAGGATGCGACAACATCGAATTTGAGGGGATCGGACCCATCGACATCGGGAATGACTACTGGAACGATATCACTGTCCTTGGCGATTACATCTTCGTCACCAATTACGACGGAGTCGAAGGTCCCGGCGACCGGATCTTCTTGTACAAGTTGGATTCCACCGGTACCGTCCAGGACTCGTTCGATCTGGGAATGAATGGGCAAGGGTACATATCGATCGCCAACGACCAGACTAACCTGTACCTGGTAGGGCAGACCTTCGGAAATCGATTCCGAGCCAGCGTCTTTGGCGACCTTGAGGCATGGTCCAATTCCGAACCGGAATTGAACGGATGGGAACAAGGCGGCATCGCCTACGATTCTGTCCATGACAGCCTCTACGCACTGCTCTGGAAATCCGACGATCCGGATCATGTTCGTATGTATGCCATCGAGCGAGAGACCATGAGGCTCCAGGATTATCGCGAGATTGATTTCTCTGGAGGATACGACTACTTCGCCATGACGTTCGTACCTGATCCGGTTCTCCCGACTTTCTACATCTTGTGCCGCCACCAAGAGGAGGGAGATGCCATTCTCTTGCTTCGATACAACCCTAACACAGGATTTGTGGGTGTCATTGGCTTGTTCAACGAAGATCTGCGTGGGATTGCTTATCGTGATGGTCAGTTGATTGCTTCCACTCCGGACCGCCGGATTGTGATTCTGAACCCCATTGGCAGCGATGTGCCGCGATAGTTGTTGGTTTGCTCTTGCCTGCAAGACACACAGCGATATTCGTGCTCAGCTTGATGACGGGATGGCTATTCCTTGGCTGCAGCAATGACGATTCGGAGTCAACTATCCCCGATCTCGTGATTAATGGCATTGTCACGGACGCCGACGGAAATCTCTTGTCGGATGTGCACATACATTTGATCTACCTGTTTGAAACAACAACCGCGCCGTCAATATTGCCAGCCGCAATGCCTCGAATAGTCAGTCCTGCGAACTCGGTCTCTCCTGATGACGAATACGATCTGGGTGATTTCGAGCTACCTTATCCTACACATGACGTGATCGGCGGAGGTCCGGCACATCGGCTTTCAGGCATCGCCTGGCTTGGCACTGGAGTTACGGGAGAATCTACCCCTCACATTCCCGGCGCAGACTCGTTGGACGACGGGGTCAGGATGCTCGATTTGGATCTGGAACAACCTTGCCCGACGGTAGTGCTCCGCACTCAGGTATCTGGTGGTCCTAACTACTTCCAGCAGCCGCTGTACTTTAATATGTGGATCGACGGCAATGAGGACGGCGACTTCGACGACGACAGCATGTGTGCCGGATTGGAGAGCTCCGAATGGTGGTTGCAGAATCGGCAGGTGACGCCCGCGATATACGTGGATACGTTGCTGATACCGGCGGTCAATATGACCATGGAGAGCCGCCATGCCGTTAGAGTGAGATTGTCACGGGCGATCCTGGCAAGAACTGGATATGTTGGAGTGGATTCGGCTGGCGGCGAGGTTGAGGATCACTGGCTGGGATTGGAGACTCAGGCGTCAGTGGAGTTGCTCTCGTTCTCGGGCGAGCCCGGAAACGGCTTCTGCCGGCTGCATTGGACCACCGCCTCCGAGACCGGCAACCACTATTTTGTGGTCGGTCATTCTAATAGCGCCGAAGGTCCTTTCCTGCAAGCAGGAATCGTGGCAGGTCAGGGCACCACGCCAACCGCCACCGATTATGAGTACATCGACTGCGGCGTGTACAACGGCATCACGTATTACTTCCGCCTGACCGCGGTCAGCAATAGCGGCGTCTTTGTCGATTTGGAGCCCATCATCTCATTGACGCCATCGGAGGAATATCCTGGTCCGCCGCCATCGCAGATTTACCCGATCTACCCAAATCCCGGCGCCGAGGTGCACATTCCTTTCCTACTGCAATGCTCTCGGCAGATCTGGGCTGTCGTAGAGTCCGCCGACCAGGAGACGGTTGATACGTTATGGAACGGCATTCCTCAGCAGCCTGACTCAGCAATCTCGTGGAACGGCGCGCATCGAGCCAATGGGTTCTTCGCGGCGCGGATATCGACTTCTTCCGACGATATCGGCGAACGGTATTTCTTTCTCAATCGCGGCGAATCGGATGTCCTTGCTGATATGGAACCCTTGTATAACACGGGAGCTTCAGGCATTTTTCGAATAGAGATTACTCGTGCCAAATGGGGGATGTCTTTCGAGGGAAGAGATGAGAACGACCAGCCGACTGCCGTGACTCTTTCGGATCAAGTGGTGGTGGCTGCAACCAAGCCCGGCTATGTTGTCGCCTTTGACACGGTGTCCGTGTCGCCGGGAGCTGCGGCTCAAGTCGCGCTGGTCATGGAACCGCAATGACTCGTGATGGTTGATATTGGTATAACCCTGCAAGGAGGAACACTTTGGAACTCATCGGTATTGTGGGATACGGAGCTTACATACCTCGGCATCGAATCAAGCTGGAGGAGATAGCCAAGGTGTGGGGCGCTGACGCTCCCAGCTACAAACGCGGTCTGCAACTGTACGAGAAATCGGTGCCCACCCCGGATCAGGACACGATTACCTTGAGCGTGGAGGCAGCCCGGAACGCATTGAAGCGATCCAGGATTGACCCTCAGAAGATAGGTGCCATCTACATCGGGTCGGAATCGCATCCGTACGCGGTGAAGCCGTCCGGAACCGTGGTGGCGGAAGCCATTGGCGCCACGCCAGCTATCCATTGCGCCGACATGGAATTCGCCTGCAAAGCGGGCTCGGAAGGTATGTTCGTGGCGTACGGACTTGTCAAAGCGGGCTTGATCGAATACGGCATCGGAATCGGCGCCGACACGTCGCAAGGCGCGCCGGGAGATGCTCTGGAATATAGCGCTTCCGCCGGCGCTGCCGCCTTCATATTCGGCAAGGGGAAGGTGCTGGCGACGGTGGACTACACATATTCCTTCATGACGGATACTCCGGACTTTTGGCGGCGAGAGCACGAATTCTACCCGCAGCACGGTGGTCGCTTCACCGGCGAGCCCGCCTACTTCAAACACACGATGGGCTGCGCCAAGGGACTTTTGGAGGTTTCCAGCATGAAGCCTTCGGATTTCCAATATGCGGTGTTCCATCAGCCCAATGGGAAATTCCCGATGCGGGTAGGGAAGATGCTGGGATTCAAAAAAGAGCAGATTGAAACCGGATGGTTGACACCGTGGCTTGGGAATACCTACTCAGGCTCCTCCCCCATCGGATTGACGGCTATCTTGGACGTGGCGAAGCCCGGCGACCGGATCTTCATGGTGTCCTATGGTTCCGGTTCCGGGTCAGACGGATTCGTATACACCGTAACCGAGCATTTGCCGGCAGTGCAGAAAGCCGCGCCCTTGACCCGTCCGCAATTGGACGAGAATAAGGTGTACGTGGACTACGGTACTTACGCCAAATTCCGTGGGAAAATTTTAAAGAATGCCTGACCAAGCAATGTGCTGTCAGGTGCCCTCACCTGACAGCCAAATGATTGAGAGGTGCTGTCAGGTGCCCTCACCTGACAGCTAAATGATTGAGAGGTGCTGTTAGGTGCCCTCACCTGACAGCTAAATGATTGAGAGGTGCTGTCAGGTGCCCTCACCTGACAGCCAAATGATTGAGAGGTGCTGTTAGGTGCCCTCACCTGACAGTCAAATGATTGAGAGGTGCTGTTAGGTGCCCTCACCTGACAGTCAAATGATTGAGAGGTGCTGTCATGCGTCCTCGCTTGACAGCCCAACCAATCGAAAACAAGGAGGTTCTTGATCCATGAGAGATGTAGCCGTAATCGGCGTTGGAATGAATAAATGGGGCGAACTGTGGGATGTACCACTACGAGATCTGTTTGTGGAAGCCGCTTTAAGGGCGATGGATGACGCGGGTGTCGATAAGATCGACGCCATGTTCGTCGGCTCGATGTCGCCAGGGCTATTCGTAGGGCAGGAGCACATCGGTTCCATGTTGTCGGACTATCTGGGGCAGAAGCACATCCCTGGAACCCGTGTGGAATCAGCCTGCGCCTCTGGCGGGTTGTCGGTTCGCCAGGCGATGATGCAGGTCGCCTTGGGCTGGTCGGATATCGTGCTGGCAGGTGGCGTGGAGAAAATGACTGATGTGGATGGTGGCGGCGCCACATACTCACTAGCAACTGCGGCAGATCAGGAATATGAGTGCTTCCATGGCGTGACGTTCCCCGGACTATACGCCATGATTGCTCGAGCGCACATGCACCGTTACGGGACGACCCTGGAACAACTGTCACATGTCGCAGTCAAGAACCACAAGAACGGCGCCAAGAATCCCAATGCGCAGTATCCGTTTGAGGTCACGCTGGAAGAAGTGATGGGTTCCACCATGGTGGCGGACCCGTTGCGGATTCTCCACTGCTCACCCATCACCGATGGCGCTGCAGCGGTTATTCTGTGTCCGTTGGACCTGGCGAAGAAATTCAAGAAGCATTCTGTTGTAGCAATCACTGGTTCCGGGCAAGCCACGGATACGATAGCATTGCACGCCCGCGAGGATTTGACCTATCTTAAAGCCACTGAAGTGGCGGCGAAACGGGCGCTGGAGATGGCAGGAAAAACGATCAAGGACGCGGACCTAATTGAAGTCCACGACTGCTTCACTATCGCCGAGATCTGTGTTCTGGAGGCTCTGGGTGTGTGCGAGGTCGGCAAGGGTGGCAAACTGGCGGAATCCGGCGAGACTGCAATCGGCGGGCGGATTCCGGTCAACACCTCCGGTGGACTAAAGTCCAAAGGTCATCCGGTAGGCGCCACCGGCGTAGCGCAGATCATGGAATTGACTCTGCAACTTCGAGGGGAAGCCGGCGGGCGGCAGGTCAAAGGCGCCAAGGTCGGTCTGGCGCAAAACATGGGCGGTTCCGGCGGATCCACTGTGGTACATGTGCTGGAGGCAAGATAGCCAATGTGCTGCGGGGTGTCCTCACCCGGCAGCAGTTAAGTACTGTCAGGCGACTGAAGGACTTAAGTCCCGTCCTCATCTGACCGAACCAGTCAGATCAAGTGCGTTCAGGCGTCCCCACCTGACTGAGGCAGTCAATTCGCGTGCGGTTAGGCGTCCCCGCCTGACCGAACCGCGATTCCTAATTCGTAATTTCTTCTGGAGGATACATGGGCGGAATCACCGCTCGCAACTGGCGTGAGACTCCGTACCGGTACAGACTGGAAGCCAAGAAATGCACCAACTGCGGTAAGGTGTTCTTCCCGGGTCGTCTGGTATGCGACGGATGTCATAATCGGAAATTCGAGGCAATCAATCTTCCCGATCATGGCGAGTTGCTGACTTTCACCGTCATCCGGGTCGCTCCGGAAGGATTCAGCGATCAAGCTCCGTATGCCATCGGGATCGTGGAACTCATGAAGGGCGTGAGATTCACCACGCAGATCGTGGATATTCCGCTGGATGATATCGCGATCGGAATGCCGGTCAAGGTCGAGTTTCGGAAGATCCGCGATGATGGGCACGCTGGCATCCACTGTTACGGCTACAAGTGCGTCCCGGCGTGACCCAACATTGGCGTGGCGCAGGGTGTCTCCACCCTGCGCGGTCAACGTAGGTTGGGTTAGGGCTCATGCCCGTAACCCAACCTAGAGGTCTAATCGGACGTGCTGTCATGCGTCCTCGCTTGACACCTTGTGAGTGGCGCAGGGTGTCCCCACCCTGCGCGAGTCGGAACGTACGTTGGTCCAGTGCGGTCAGGTGCCCTCACCTG